>Ga0208315_1000235_pt1 | contig 50481 bp, 39 predicted proteins | sample MalvireepMed_215_FD_184239 | JGI IMG/M metagenome (GOLD analysis project Ga0208315, IMG submission 184239) | Marine viral communities from the Global Malaspina Expedition - Malaspina viral metaG DeepMed_215 (SPAdes) (version 2) | ecosystem: Environmental > Aquatic > Marine > Oceanic | place...
GCATCCACGTGCAGCACGGCCAAGGTATTGATATTCAATGCGGTGGAAACATTACCGTAGGCAGGCAGCTGGCCTACAGCCGCTTGCGTTGCGGGGGAGCTGTTATCGTAGGGCAAATTGACAAGCCTATGGGTAACCTTTTTGCTTGCGATATAATAAGTCAAGATCGCGTGGAGGCAGGCACCCTAGGGGCCGTTTCCGGCAGTAAGTTGAAAGTGGACTTTAGCCCGGGCTTTAATCAACTCCTTGAACGAAAAGACTCGCTAGATGAATTGCTACGCCAGATTCGCGAGAACAATTTAAAGCACAAAGAGAAAATAGCACTTATCCAAGGTAAGAAAATTCCAAAAGAACTTCAGCACAAAGCCGCTGAGGCTTTAGAACTTTTCAACAATGAAAGCGCGCTGCTAGAGTGGCTTGAAAATAAGGCCAATGATGTGAAGTCGGCTAAAGAAAACTACCAGTCCGACATTAAACTTATCGCCAATAAACGGCTATACCCTGGCGTATCGGCTAAGTTAAATAACAGAAACTGGCGTTCAGAGCGTGAATATGATCGTGCGCAAATACACTACGACGCTCATCAATGGCACTACGAGCCTTTGATATAATGGGAGATACCGTGCTTTAACTAAGGAGCTATCCTTTATGAAGCACGCTTTCTTTCACATGCTACCGACATAGGTCTCAGGCTATTCCTGTATATCGACGGCCTAAGCCGTGAAGCCTTAACACACGCTAATAATAACGAAAAGAACGCGTTGTTGAGTAGACGTAGATTTAGACGTTATATTTATTCGTTCAAAAATTTATGGCGCTATGCTCACATTGCCAAACCCGTGGCGCTTAGATTGATACAGGGCTTTCATGGTACGCTCCATCCAGTCGGAAAACTCTTCAGATTGCTTAAGCTCTGACATGCCAATCGCAACTTTAAAATTATCGGTTAGAAGGTAATGACTCGTTACACAATTAAGTAATCTATCTGCGAGTATCTTTGCAGCACCTACCTCGGTTTGTGGGCAAAGTATAATAAATTGCTCACCACTAAAGCGAGACACCACGTCCACCTCTCTAACGGTATTTAAGCATTGGGTGGCAACCACTTTAAGCGGCTCTTCCAGCGATGATGCTTCAAGCGAATGCCCATCGTCATGAGAGTGGGTTAGCTCAAGAATGATTAACGAGGCCGTTGTTTGAAAGCGCTGGAAGCGAGAGATTTCCTCTTCCGCTCGCTGAATCATATGGTTGCGATTGTACAGCCCTGTAATTGTGTCATGGGCAGAAAGAAAGCCAAGGGTTCTGTTTTTTTCCAGCAAGGTGGCCTGTAGCGCGCTTATTTCTTCATTTTTCTGATTAATAATACGCTTGTAGGCACCTACGTGACGGTTCCTCGATATTAACCACAACAGCCCTATTAGCACAATAATAGTGCTCAATATCATCACGGTATAATTACGGCTGTAGCGTATTTTAACATTATTCCATTGTTTGTATATTTCCACTTTCCGAGATTCAGGGATCCGCTCGATGGCAAAGTTGAGTTTATCAACCAAGTGCCCATACGATTTATTTACCCCAAAGGCCAGAGAGTCGAAAGGCTCTGCATAACCAACAATGTTAATGTCTTTTAATTTTAGGTTGTTAATGTGCATATTTACGCTCATCAAAGAGCCGACCATGACATCAAACTCACCATTTGCCAGCTGTTTCAACCCTTCTTCTTCCGACGGCATACGTTTCAACCGTATCCCCGGATAGTTGCGGGAGATATACTCTACTTGTCGATAACCTTGAACTATGCCTACCGTGCGATTACCTACGCCGGAATAACCTTGAAGCATAGGCGTACCTGCCTTCGCCACCAGCACATTAGGCGCTTCGAAGTAAGGAATACTGAAATCTAGAAACTGCTTTCGATAATCCGAGGTATTGAGCATAGGGATCACTTGACACTTTCCCTGCTGAACATATTCTAGGCTCTGTTGCCAACTTTCTGTAGGTATAAGCGTGAATTCAAGGTCAGCAATCTCGGCAATCAGCCGCATATATTGGGCTGAGATGCCAACATGAATACCATTTCTTATCGCTTCGTATGGCGCCCAGTTGGGGTCAATGCAGTAAGTGATCTCCTCAGATGGAGTAAAAGCGGCTTGTTGTTCGGGGCCCGCTTTTAGAATAGCGCTGAAAACACTCGCGCCTAAAAACAACACCACACCAAAAAGATACTTTCTTATTTTTTTCAACCACACACCCAAAACAGTTAACGAGCTCAAAGACAACCGCGAAGTATTAAGCGTAAATAATAAAAATGCAATCAATTAGGCGTATATGGGCCTAATTGCTCAGGTAACGCTCTGTCTTTGCTGGAATGTCGCATTTTCATAACGTTTTTCGTTCATGATAATTGCAAGTCTTGTTACCGCCTTTTCGACATCGGCGAAGCTCAAATAAAGCGGCGCAAACCCTATTCGCAAAATATTAGGCGCGCGGAAGTCAGCGATCACCCCTTCAGCAATCCACGCTTGGCAAATGGCATAAGCCTCATCGTGGGCGAGGGCTAACTGGCTACCCCGGCAATTAACCGGTGGGCTCGCCACACCGAAATGTTCTAACACCCCTGCCCTTTTTGCTTCAGCAATAAAAAAAGCTTGAAGCTTTTTCGACTTCTCGTCGATGGCTTTCAGTGACACATCGTCAAAAACGTCTAATGCCGCATCCAATATACTCATGCCTATAACACCGGGCGTACCGCACAAGTTTTGCTTTACCGAGCTATCTGGCGCGTAGTCGGGAGAAAATGAAAAAGGGGCACTGTGTCCCATCCATCCAGACAGGGGCTGCTGATAGCTATCTTGATGACGGCGCGCAACATAAATAAATGCTGGCGCGCCGGGGCCGCCGTTTAAATACTTGTACGAACACCCTACAGCAAAATCTACGTTGCAATCATCCAAGCATACTGGGAAAGCACCGGCACTATGGGCAAGATCCCACAACGTCAAAATCCCTTTTGCATGTGCTTGCTCGGTAATGCCTTTCATATCAAGCTTAAGCCCACTTCGAAAGTTAACCTGCGTAAGCATAAGCACGGCAATATCATCGGTTAACTGGCTACTAATACTGGCTTCATCTACATAGCGGATACTGTACTCTTCGCCAAGTAAATCTAACAACCCTTGAACCATATAGATATCGGTTGGAAAATTATCACGTGTGGTCGCAATTACTTTGCGCCTTGGGTTCATTTTAAGCGCGGCGCTTAACACTTTAAATAAGTTAATAGAGATAGAGTCACAGCAGATGACCTGGCCCTGTTGCGCGCCTATAAGCTCCCCTATTTTGTCGCCGACTTGTTGAGGTAAGGAAATCCACTGGTGTTTGTTCCAACTTGTAATAAGGCCTTGCCCCCATTGCTCTTGAACTACTTCAACCGCTCGCTTTTCTGCTGATTTCGGTAAAGGGCCAAGAGAATTACCGTCTAAATAGATGGTGTTGTCTGGAAGCGAAAAAGCCCCGGCTTTGTGTGCTAGCGGGTCCTTGTCATCAAGTTGCTCAGCGGAAAAAACCTTATTAATCATGTTCACCAATAACCTCAAGTAAAGCATCAAAGGATGTAGAGTCAGGGTGTAGCCAATCGAAGTGGCCACCATTTGCTATTATCTTTTGTTTTGCGCCAGCCATTGTAGCGTGGAGTTTAGGTACAATGCTATCGGCGTCACCTTGCATCAACACTATGGGTGTATTGATAAGTTTCGCGTTAGGAGTGGCAGCTTGATAAGCTTCGGGGTTTTCATCCGGCATGCTATGCATGAATTTTGCAGTAGCAGTCTGGCAACTGTTGGCTCCAACAGCGTAAGCGTTTATATCGGTGATAGCAGCAAGTCCAATGACTTTCTCAACGCTAACGCTTTGTGTGAATTGCGGCAGTTTCTGTGCGGCAAGCATAGCAAGATGCCCACCTGCCGAATGCCCAGCAATATAAACCTTCGAATAACGTCCATTACCACGGATACGTTCAAGCGACGTTATCATGGCCTCAGTAACATCATTTAAGCTACCAGGCCAACCGCCGCCTTTGTCGCCAACGCGCCGATACTCCATTACGAAGACACCCATCCCTAAATCCGCCAACGCCTTATAAAACCCGCTTGCATGATCATAACCGTAGGCATTCAACCAGCACCCGCCATGAACAAACACAACAGCTTTTCCAGCAAACATATCGTGCTTTGTATTGCGTCCATGCCACACGTAAACAGACTGAAGCGGGCTTTCTCCGTAGCTAAACAGCTCGTCATGTTCTCTTGTTGGCAAGACACCCAACGCTGCATATGGCACTTGCGTTAACGTTTTACTGCTAGCTGACAGTTCATTAGATTTATCGTGGGTGTCTTTGTAAATTTCGCTAGTATTAGCATGGGTGTCATTCTTAACGTCATCTCGCTTAACGTCAGAGTTTGCGGGTTGCTTAATCTCGGGGGCGCTTTGTGTGGGGGGCGCGTCGCTTTTAACGTGGGTGTCTTTGCTAGCCGTATTTATACGATGGATGTCTTTATTACTTGCTGTAATATCTTGGGTGTCTTTGTAATTGAACTGCGGTTCGATTCCACTTTTGAAAGTAGCTGATTGCGCAACAGCTAGCTGTTGCAAAGAGATAAGTGCGATAAATAGTGCGCGTGTAAAAGTAGTAATGTGTACTGTGTTCTTCATGTTCTGACTTTTTCTTTTATTGAAACACAGAGCAACATTAAAGTGATGTCACTCTGTGATTAAATCTTTTACATGTACGCCATGAAACTTGACTTAAAGCATCTCAACAGCAAGAGCAACGCCTTCTCCACCGCCAATACACAAAGATGCTATACCTTTACGACCATTGCTTTGTTTAAGTGCATGAAGAAGTGTTACAAGGATGCGTGCGCCAGAAGCGCCAATGGGATGGCCTAATGCGCATGCCCCGCCCTTTACGTTCACTTTGCTTTCATCAAGCCCTAGCTTTTTAATCGCCAGCATAGTTACCATGGCAAAAGCTTCGTTGATTTCAAAGAGATCTACGTCTTCTTTTGTCCAACCAGCTTTGTCTAACACTTTTTCCATTGCGCCTACCGGTGCAACCGTAAAATTCTCGGGCTCTATTGAGTTCGTAGCATGAGCTACCACTTTTGCTAATGGCGCCAATCCAAGGGCTTTAGCTTTGCTTTCGCTCATAACAACAAGTGCTGCTGCACCGTCAGAGATAGAGCTAGAGTTCGCTGCCGTTACCGTACCGTCTTTTTTAAAGGCTGGGCGGAGTGTGGGGATCTTTTCAGGTCGAGCAGAACCCGGGCCTTCATCAGTATCCACCACTGTATCACCTTTACGTGAAGATACAGTTACTGGTGCAATTTCGTCGTTGAACGTGCCGCTATTTATTGCTTCATGCGCTTTAGACAATGAACTTAATGCAAATTCATCCATTTCACCGCGGCCAATATTCTCTTCATCAGCGGTATCTTGAGCAAAGCACCCCATTGCTTTACCGTCGTAAGCATTCTCAAGGCCGTCTAGCATCATGTGATCAATAACTTGGCCATGCCCCATGCGATAACCCGTTCGCGCTTTTGGCAACATGTATGGCGCGTTACTCATACTTTCCATACCGCCAGCTACCACCGCAGAGGCGCTGCCTGCTTTGATAAGATCATGGGCCATCATGACTGCTTTTAAGCCTGAACCACAGACTTTATTGATAGTGGTAACACCGGCACTTAGCGGAAGCCCCGCCCCTATTGACGCTTGTCGCGCAGGAGACTGCCCTAACCCAGCCGGTAAAACACACCCCATAATGACCTCGTCAATTACAGAGACATCCACCTCATCACACGCAGCTTTTATCGCAATTTCTCCAAGCTTTGTCGCAGCGAGAGAAGACAAGCTACCGTTAAAACCACCCATAGGTGTACGTTTCGCCGCGACTATCACTACTGATTCATTACTCATATCCGTGCCCTTAATTTCATTTAAAATATTGAATGAATTGAAGAAAGCCAGTCAAATGTATACAAAAGTAAACACCTCTATCAGCTACAAAACCTGACCTTCACCATGAAAAATTGACGTTAGCAAAATGTTACTTTACCTTAACGTAAAATGTAATTAACGTTAACGTAAACCTGTACTGAGTATGTGTCAACCAAACACTACGTTTTAATATAGCGATGTAAAACCACTCGCTCAAAACGTGATGCTTTAACAAAGACACCCACTCAATTCAGCCAACAAATTACAAAGACACCCATGCAAACGACGGGTGTTAAGCAGCGCTTAAAGAACAAGGTACATGTAATGAACAAGTACGATGACGAAACAACATATGCAATAGGTGAGCTCGCTCGAGAGTTTGACATCACACCTCGCTCCATCCGTTTTTATGAAGAGCAAGGATTAATGTCACCCTCTAGGACGGGGCAAAATCGCGTTTATTTGAATAAAGATAGAGTGCGATTAAAGCTAATTTTGCGTGGTAAACGGCTGGGTTTTTCCCTAGCGGAAGTCAAAACACTGTTCGACATGTACGACACAAACCCTAATTCGGCGGTTCAGCTGGAAGCCATGCTAGATATGACTGAACAAAAGAGAGCTGTACTTAAACAACAACTAGAAGATATTCAGATGTTAATGACTGAACTGGATGATGTTGAAGCACGCTGCCGTGAAGAACTCGCAGAACTAAAACGAGGAAAAATCGCATGAATACCTCCTACCCTACTTTAAATTTCGGGCTTGGTGAAGACATCGAAATGTTACGAGACCAGGTCTATCAATTCGCTCAAAATGAAATAGCGCCTCTTGCTGAACAGGCCGACGCTGAAAATCAATTTCCTAATCAACTGTGGACTAAGCTTGGAGATATGGGGCTTCTAGGGGTCACTGTCTCAGAGCAGTACGGTGGTTCTGAAATGGGCTACCTTGCTCATACTATTGCTATGGAAGAGGTGAGTCGTGCTTCAGGCGGTATAGGGCTAAGTTACGGGGCGCACTCGAATTTATGTGTGAACCAAATATTTAAAAACGGTAACGACACTCAGCGAGAAAAATACCTGCCGAAGCTAGTGAGTGGCGAGCATGTCGGTGCATTAGCCATGAGTGAACCCAACGCGGGATCAGACGTTGTAAGTATGAAGCTGAAAGCGGAAAAGCGCGGCGACAAGTACATTCTTAACGGAAATAAAATGTGGATAACTAATGGTCCTGACGCCCACACATTTGTTATCTACGCTAAAACCGATCCAAATGCAGGCCCTAAAGGGATCACGGCGTTTATCGTTGAGCGAGACTTTCCTGGTTTCAGTCGCGCACAAAAGCTCGATAAGTTAGGAATGCGCTCATCAAACACCTGTGAGTTAGTGTTCGAAGACTGCGAAGTGCCGGCTGAAAACATCCTTGGAAAAGAAGGCGAAGGTGTTCGTGTGTTAATGAGCGGCTTAGACTACGAGCGGCTTGTTTTATCAGGTGGGCCGCTGGGTATCATGCAATCTTGTATGGATATTGTTGTGCCTTACATACACGACCGCCGACAGTTTGGACAGTCAATCGGCCAGTTCCAGCTAATTCAAGGAAAAGTGGCAGATATGTACACGCAAATGAATGCTGCGCGCGCTTATGTTTACACTATTGCTAAGTCGTGCGACCGCGGCGAAACAACGCGTAAAGATGCGGCTGGCGCCATTCTTTATTCTGCTGAACTCGCAACCAAAATGGCGTTAGATGCTATTCAGCTTCTTGGCGGTAACGGTTACATCAACGAATACCCTACAGGTCGCCTGTTAAGAGACGCAAAACTTTATGAAATTGGTGCTGGCACATCAGAAATTCGCCGAATGCTAATAGGCCGAGAATTATTTAACGAATCTAAATAACGCAAGGTAGAGGGTGATAATGCCTTCACTGTGTGGCGAAAAGCTGCGAAAAGTGAAAAGCAAATTATCAAGACACCCAACCTTGCAGAATTAAAACGCGAATAAGTTGCAAAGACACCCATCACAGCAAAAGATGGTTAGCATGGGTGTCATGCTAACACCAGTTAATGAGGCACACTTCGTTGATGCCCAACACAAGGAGGGGTTATGCCCGTTCTTCGCTCAAGTATAAATACGAAATCTGAAACGTTTATTGCAAACGCTGAGCACATGCAGGCTCAGGTAAACGACCTATTAGAAAAAATTAATAAAATTTCTCAAGGCGGTGGTGAAAAAGCTGCACAGCGTCATATATCTAGAGGAAAACTACTGCCTCGTGACCGTATTAATGCACTAATTGACGCTGATACACCATTTTTGGAAATAGGACAGCTGGCCGCATGGGAAGTCTACGACGACTACGTGCCCTGCGCCGGCGTTGTTGCAGGTATAGGTATTGTTGCAGGAATTGAATGCATGATTGTGGCTAACGACGCCACGGTTAAAGGCGGGACCTATTACCCGTTAACGGTAAAAAAACACCTGCGCGCACAAACTATTGCCGAGCAAAACAACTTACCCTGTATTTACTTAGTGGACTCTGGCGGCGCTAACCTACCTCGCCAAGATGATGTTTTCCCTGACAGAGAGCACTTTGGCCGAATATTTTTCAACCAAGCTAATATGTCGGCTAAAAATATTCCTCAAATTGCGGTTGTAATGGGCTCTTGTACAGCAGGTGGTGCGTACGTCCCCGCGATGGCAGATGAAAGTATCATCGTAAAAGAGCAAGCAACAATTTTCTTAGGTGGTCCTCCCCTTGTTAAAGCCGCTACAGGCGAAGTGGTTACCGCAGAAGAGCTTGGCGGCGGCGATGTACATACGCGTATTTCAGGTGTTGCCGATCATCTCGCTAATAACGATCACCACGCACTCTCGCTCGCCCGTAATGCCATATCAAGACTGAATAGGAAAAAGCCCGAATATGTAGACGTGGCCGATGTAAAGCCGCCACGTTACGACACAAAAGAAATTTACGGCATCGTTCCCGTAGACAGTCGACAAACCTATGACGTGAGAGACATTATCGCTCGTGTCGTAGATGACTCTGATTTTGACGAGTTTAAAGCGCTTTATGGGACAACGCTTGTGTGCGGGTTCGCACGAATATTTGGATTCCCAGTTGGTATTGTTGCCAATAACGGCATACTTTTCGGTGAAAGTGCACTTAAAGGTGCGCACTTCGTCGAACTCTGCGCAAAACGTAAAATTCCGCTTGTATTTCTGCAAAATATTACCGGCTTTATGGTGGGTAAACAGTACGAGCACGGCGGCATTGCAAAGCACGGCGCCAAAATGGTAACTGCAGTAGCGTGTGCCAATGTTCCAAAACTCACCGTTCTTATTGGTGGAAGTTTTGGTGCGGGTAACTATGGCATGTGCGGAAGAGCTTATGACCCAAGGTTTCTGTTTATGTGGCCAAACGCCCGTATATCAGTCATGGGGGGCGAGCAAGCAGCTGGTGTACTAGCTCAAGTAAAACGCGACCAGAAAGCGCGTGCGGGCGAGACATGGAGTGAAGAAGAAGAAAAGTCTTTCAAACAGCCGGTTATCGATACCTATGAAAAGCAGGGTCACCCCTATTACGCGTCTGCGCGACTTTGGGACGATGGCGTTATTGACCCTGCAGATACTCGCTTGGTACTGGGGCTGTCGCTTTCAGCGTCGCTTAACAAGCCTATCGAAGACACCCAATTTGGCATATTTAGAATGTAGGAGTTTAGGTCATGGAACCATCGGTTATTTACCACGTAGACGAAAGAAACATCGCCACTGTTACATTGAATAGAGCTGAAAAGCACAATGCCTTCGACGATAAAATGATAAGTGAGCTAACCCGAGCATTTAAACAGGCGGGAGAAGATAAGAACGTAAGAGCACTGATCTTAAAGGCAGAAGGTAAAAGCTTTAGTGCTGGTGCTGATCTTAACTGGATGAAAAGAATGGCCACCTATACCGAAACGCAAAATGAAAATGACGCACTCGGTTTGGCAGAAATGCTGCAAACGCTTTACACAATGCCGAAGCCAACGATAGCAAGAGTACAAGGCGCAGCCTTCGGCGGAGCTGTAGGCTTGATTGCGTGTTGCGACATTGCCATCGGAAGCAAGCTGAGCAAGTTTTGCTTAAGTGAAGTTAAAATTGGTCTTATCCCGGCCACAATTAGCCCTTACGTTGTTGAAGCAATGGGCGCTCGTGTTTGCAGGCGTTATTTCCAAACGGCGGAAGTTTTTTCTGCCAGAAGAGCCAGACGGTTAGGCCTTCTAAGCGAATCGGTAACTGAAGACGAGCTTGATAGCACTATCGACAACATTTTATCTAACATCATTAAGAACGGACCTCAGGCTGTAGCGAAAGCGAAAGCGCTCGTGCAGTGGGTGTCTTCGCAAGAAATCAATAATGAGTTACTGAGCAAAACAAGTAAGTTAATTGCCCAAGTTAGGACCTCAGAGGAAGGTCAAGAGGGCTTATCTGCCTTTTTAGAAAAGCGCAGTGCTTCTTGGGTGGAGATGAACAATGATAAATAAATTACTAATTGCAAACCGCGGTGAAATTGTCTGCCGTGTTATAAAGACAGCCATCGCACAGGGCATAAAAACCGTCGCCGTATACTCAGACGCCGACCGCAATGCACTGCACGTAAAAATGGCAGATGAGGCTATTTACCTTGGTCCGTCCCCGTCAAAAGAAAGTTATTTAAAAAGCCATGTAATAATCGAAAAAGCAAAGCAGCTAGGCGTTGATGCTATTCACCCAGGTTATGGTTTTCTCTCGGAAAATGCTGAATTCGCCAAGCTTTGTGCTAAGAACGACATTATCTTCGTAGGCCCACCAGCGTCAGCAATTGAAGCAATGGGCTCTAAATCTGCGGCTAAACACATAATGGAAAAAGCCGGCGTACCTCTAGTACCCGGTTACCATGGCGATGACCAAGACGAATCGGTATTAAAAGCAGCTGCTGATGATATGGGCTATCCAGTGCTTCTTAAGGCTGCTGCCGGTGGCGGCGGTAAAGGTATGCGTCAGGTTTGGAGCGAAAAAGACTTCTCCCAAGCCCTAAACGCTGCCAAACGCGAGTCTATGGCGAGCTTTGGCGATGACCATATGCTTGTTGAGAAATACCTGACTCGGCCTCGTCATGTCGAAATCCAAGTTTTTTGTGACACCCATGGTAATGGAGTTTACCTCTTCGAGCGCGACTGCTCAGTGCAGCGTCGACATCAAAAGATTATTGAAGAAGCCCCTGCCCCAAACATGTCTGCGCATGTTAGAGAAAAAATGGGTGAGGCTGCAATTCTTGCAGCCAAAGCAATCAATTATGTTGGTGCTGGCACTGTTGAGTTCTTACTTGATGAAGATGATTCATTTTACTTCATGGAAATGAACACACGTCTGCAAGTGGAACACCCTGTTACCGAGATGATTACGCGAGAAGACTTAGTACTTTGGCAACTCATAATCGCTGAAGGAAAGCCGTTACCTAAGGCGCAAAACGCACTTACATTAACGGGACATGCATTCGAAGCGCGTATTTATGCCGAAGATCCAAAGAATGAGTTTTTACCTTCAACGGGTACCTTACGCTTACTGCATGCGCCAGAAGAAAATGATGTAGTTCGCGTAGATACAGGTGTAGAGCAAGGTGATGAAGTAAGTGTGTTTTACGACCCTATGATTGCCAAGCTTGTGGTTTGGGGAGAGAACCGTGAAGTTGCACTGAAGCATTTAACAAGCGCTTTGGGGGAATATTATATCGACGGGGTAAGCACTAACATTGATTTTTTAAAGCGTGTAGCGTCACACCCATCTTTCGTTTCCGCGGAACTAACAACTACATTCGTGGAAAAGCACCACGATACACTCTTTAGTGAAACGATTAATCAAGACACCCAACACGACTTCCCCGCTATGGCACTACTTTCCATTCTAACGAGAAGCCAAAGCCCAAGAACACCCTCTGTATGGTCGACAGCCGGCGCTTGGAGGGTCAATAGTCAACACAGTGAGACGCTTACGCTGATTAGCGACAACAAGGAAACACAGGTTGAAGTTAAGCATCATTTTGATGATAGCCATGGTTACTGGGAAGTAACCGTAGATGGCCAAAGCTTTGCGGCCTCTGGCGTTATTATTGACCAAACGCTAAACGCTACTATTGACGGACACAAGAGGACGTTTTCATTCTCTCAAGATAGCGAACAGTTTACCCTTTTTAACAAAGACACCCACGTCAAGTATGTTGTTAAGACAGCATCGTTAGGTGACGTCAACAGTACCGATGACCAAGCAAACTTTAATGCACCAATGAATGGCACTATCGTTACCCACCTTGTTAGCAAGGGGCAAGCAGTCAAAAAAGGTGAGCCTATCCTAATAATGGAAGCCATGAAAATGGAACACAGCATTATTGCTCCTCATGATGGCAAGGTTGAAGAGTTTTATTTCAACCCAGGGGAACTCGTTGACGGTGGGGCAACGCTTTTAGCGTTTTCTTCGAAAGATTTGGCTGAGGCTTAATATTATGCTTCCATCTAAAGTCAGTATTGTTGAAGTTGGTCCGCGCGACGGACTACAAAATGAAACGCTCAACTTAAGTGCAGCGCAGAAGATTGAGCTAATAAATCTACTTTCAAAAACCGGCCTTAAACGCATAGAAGCAGGCAGCTTTGTTTCTCCAAAGTGGGTACCTCAAATGGCAAATTCGGATGAAGTTTTCCAGGCACTCCCTTCTAGAACAGATGTCCAGTATTCTGCGCTTACACCTAATATTAGGGGACTAGAAACCGCTATTGACGCTGGCGTAAAAGAAGTTGCTGTGTTCGGCTCTGCATCTGAGGCATTCTCGCAGAAAAATATAAACTGCTCTATAAGCGAGAGCTTGAAACGCTTTGAAGATGTTTTTCAATTGGCTGATAAGAATAATATCAAGGTAAGAGGCTATGTTTCATGTGTTATGGGGTGCCCCTATCAAGGGGACATTTCGCCTAAAGCAGTTACGCAAGTGAGTAAAGCCCTGCTTGACATGGGTTGTTATGAAATTTCGTTGGGGGACACTATCGGAGCCGGCACGCCTAGAGCAACGAGTCTTTTGTTAGAAGATGTACTTAAGGATATACCTGCACAAAAACTTGCGGCCCATTTTCACGATACATACGGCCAAGCTCTCGTTAATTTGTACAAAGCACTTGAATACGGGATTGCTACTATCGACTCCGCTGTCGCGGGTCTTGGGGGGTGTCCTTATGCAAAAGGGGCTAGTGGAAATGTCGCAACTGAAGATGTTGTATATATGCTTAATGGGATGAAAATCTCATCAGGTGTGAATATGGATAGATTACTTACTGCATCGTCCTATATCTCTGAGGTTTTGGGCCGCCCACCGGTATCGAAAGCCGCAAACGCATTATTAGCTAAATAATTGATTTTTTTGGAGCATGCTGCCCTTCGAAGCATGCTCTTTTTATCGAGCCATCCATCCTAAAAGTTTTTTATGACGCTTTAGCTTGGTGCTAGCCTACCTCTTATCAAGATACCTCTTATCAAGACACTCACCATAAATTTAGCAAGACACCCACTATAAATTGTACCGATTACTCATGTAGCCATTTAGTTGCTACTTTTTGATAAAACCTTCTAAAAAGCTAACGTGGGTGTCTGCATAACTTTCAGTTAAAAGAGAGTTTATATTGGGTGTCTTGCCAAATAGAACATGTTTAACAATGGGTGTCTTTCCTAGCAGTTCAGGTATAAACAAAACACACCTTGAGTTCAGGTCACAAAGGGCTAGTGATAATGCTACTGTCTTGAAACTTTTTCCAACGATCGTAGAAAAGCATCATGGCGCAAAGCAGGAAATCTCTTATAAGCCTTCAAGATACCCCCTATTATCATTGTATTTCGCGATGTGTACGTCGAAGCTACCTTTGTGGCTATGACCACACAACGAATGTTAGCTATGAGCACAGAAAGTCTTGGGTCGAAAACAGGTTACTGTTTTTAAGTAGTATTTTCGCTATCGACATTTGTGCATATGCCGTCATGAGTAACCATATTCACATTGTGTTGTGTGTAAATAAAAGCGCAGCGCTATCCTGGTCACTAGATACAGTTTTACGCCAATGGCACAAAATACACAGGGGAACTCTGCTTACCCAAAGGTATTTAAAAGGAGAGGTTCTGAGCGATATTGAGATAAAAGCAGTCAAAGAAACCGCTGATATCTACAGGAAAAGGCTTTTTGACATCAGTTGGTTTATGAGAGACTTAAACGAGCATATTGCAAGAAAAGCGAACGAAGAGGATGAGTGTACAGGCCGCTTTTGGGAGGGACGCTTTCGCTCTCAAGCACTATTAACTGAAAAAGCGTTGCTATCTTGCATGGCTTATGTCGACTTAAACCCTATTCGGGCTAATGCGGCGAAAAGCTTAAACGATTCTGTGTACACGAGCATTTATACACGACTTTTCTGCCCATCAAAAAATAAAAAGACTCAGGGTTTAATACCATTTAAAGGTGAAAAGCGACCCAAAAACAAAAAATATTTAAATCTTACGCTCAAACAATATTGCTTTCTTCTTAGCGATTCGATTGCCGCATTAACTAATTCGTTGCCGAAAAACAGCACAACCTCATCTGAGGTACAAAATGTTGAGCGAGTCATTATTGATACAACCTCACCAGAGTGGCTACAAACCATAAGCAGTTTCGAAAATCTTTTCTCATTTGCAGTAGGTAACACGGCGTCTATGTTGGCGTTCAAAAAGCGCACCAATAGGAAAAGAATGGCATGCATTAAGTCTGCAGCAGTTTGCTTTGACGATTAGCTGCCTATCACTTTTCATTCGGTAAAATAAGTGAAGCGACTATGGCAAATAAAAGCATAGCAGACATGATATATACGACGCTGAACGACAAAACAGGCGTTAAGGCAGCGTAGATAGCCCCAAAGCCAAGCAAAATAAGTCCAATCGCTGTATTAGAGAACCCGACAAGCTCAGTTCTGTCATGACCATCTTTTACATCTAAACTATAGGTTTTTCTTCCTGTCCTTACGCCAGCATGGGCAACGGAGAGAACGAAAAATAGAAGTGCTGAAGTGACTATTGACGTTGATTGAAGTACAAGTAATCCAACGCATGCAAATAGAGCGAGAACGCCTGAGGCTTGAAGCGTTAGCTTTGCACTCTTATCCGCAATTTTACCCCAAATGATTGAAGACAAAAGCGCCGCTAATGCTTCTGCGCCAATATAAATCGGAAGTAACTCTTGGGCCTCGCCGCTTTTTTCAAGCATGAAATAAGGAGCAACTAACGCAGAGTGAACGAATAGGCCTCTAACGAATATAAACTTGTACACCGTCGAATCAAAATCAATGCCCATGGCACCGTCTGAACTGTCATCTAATTCTACGTTTGTTTTGATTGGCCAGACGCATACTAATGTTACAAGGAAGGCCAATACACTCACGCACAAAATGACCATAAGCGTATTAGAAGAAAAAGCCCCCTCATAGAGCGCTAAGGGTATAGCTATGAGAAGCGTTATTACTCCAGACACCGTTGAAGCGACGCCAATCAGATTTCCTCGCTGGCCCTTTCTCGCTACATCAGCCTCCATATCTTTTACCGTAAGTGAACAAGCCGAACGCCCTAGACTTAACAATACAAGTGAGGCAAGTATGCATGCTCCCGCTTTGGCACCAGACAAGAGTGTGGCAGAAACAAGCATTCCAATGACAGCAAGAGACTGAACCAACATACCCACCCGCCACACTATGTGTCTCTTTGGGTGTTTACGCAGATATATGCTTATTAAAACCTGAGGAAGGAGAGCTCCAGACTCTCTAATGGGCACTAACCAACCGATCATCCAAATCGGCGCACCAACGCTCAAAAGAAGGGCTGTCAAAGTGGTTTTTGCTGAAATTAAAAGGTCCGCAAGCTTGTTGAAAGACAAGCCCGCTATGAGTTGATTTTTTGGTTTCATTAAGCCGGATGTGTACCGCTATTTTTTGTGTTTAATTACGGCACTTTTCGATAATAAGATCATAACGCTGCCTCAGTTACACATCATTCTCTACTAGTATCTTTAAGTTCTCTAAACCCATCTCGAAGTCCGGTCCAATCATGCCGTCCATTAATAAAGCGAAATATCGATTGATTGGATTATTGTCTACCGTCCCTTCATCCCTCCAAGTAACTAACGTACCACCTGCCGTTGGCTTTATTTCTACTATCCCCGAAGAGCCCATGTCAAAATCTGGGAAATACAAACGGTAAAGTACACGTTTATTGTGCTCTAATTGAGTAATCTCCATTTCGCCATTTCCCTCAGTCTCGCTTTCCCATACCGAGCGCATGCCAATAGCTCTATCTGGGCCTGAGTAGGTAAGCTGCATATTAGGGTCGCGTTTAAACCAAACGCCCCATTTTTTCCATTCTCTTAAATCTACAACGTATGGGTAGACATCAGAAGGTTCGGCATCAATTGTGATCGTTCTTTCTACACTATAATCTTTCGGAATGAAAAAGCTAGAAATCACGATAATTGCAATTACAGCGCCAAATACTATTAAAAGTTTCTTCAGTACACCCATTAGAAGCTCCTTAAATAAATCAACCAACTCAAATATAACATTTAATTAACAATTGTCACTGATTGTTCTACTTATTCTGTTCTTGTTTAAAAGTTAGATAGACACCCAACTTAAACTTTCTTACGGATGTTCGTCCCACTTTTCATAGAAAAATGCTTCATGGCCTTGAACAAGAATTAGGGTGGGTGTCTTTGTATATACCTTTGTATATAACTATTCGCATATGCTCGGACTGGGAGCCAAACGCTTATTTCTTAGCATGGGTGTCTTTCTTAAGAATATAAGATGAATGCAGCTACGAGCTAATTAGATTGGGTGTCTTTGCAAGTCGTCTTTGCAAGTCGATGTAAGCTGCTTGGCTTGGGTGTCTCTGTAAGCCACCACACAACACAATTTTAAAAAAATTTACCAATTCGTCACAAACATTGAAAATCCCACTGTCATTCTAAAATATCTTGTGTAGTATGGGTTTATGTTATCAAAAAGCCTGTTCAAACAGGCCGTTCATATATAGCGCAATCAATCGCAACACTTCGTTTTCTTTTTATATTTCTATCGATACACAGTTGTCGCTTTTTTACAGGAGTCTATAGGAAATGGCAGATCAAAGTTCTCGTTACATCAGTAACCTTACTCGCGATACTTATGCGCTCATTCTTGCGGGTGGAAAAGGTTCTAGATTACACGAACTCACTACTTGGCGAGCCAAACCGGCACTTTATTTTGGCGGTAAATTTAGAATTATCGACTTCCCGCTATCAAATTGCGTGAATTCTGGTATTCGACGAATAGGCGTGGTCACCCAATACAAATCGCACTCTCTCATTCGTCACCTTGTAAGAGGCTGGGGCCATTTTAAGAAGGAACTCGGCGAATCTGTTGAAATTCTTCCGGCTTCTCAACGCTTTTCAGACAGTTGGTATGAAGGCACCGCTGACGCCGTTTTCCAAAACATAGATATCATCCGAGATGAGCTGCCGAAATATGTCATGATCTTGTCGGGCGATCATATTTACCGAATGGACTACGGCGATATGCTAGCCAAGCACAAAGAATCAGGTGCCAAGATGACCGTTTCCTGCATGTCAGTACCTTTAGAAGAAGCAGCAGGTGCATTCGGCGTGATGTCAGTAGACGAGAACTACCGTATTAACGGTTTTGAAGAAAAACCTGCAAACCCCACTCCCCTTCCAAATGATCCCACTCGCTGTCTAGCGTCTATGGGCAACTATGTTTTCGATACCGAATTTCTTTTCGAACAGCTACGGGTTGACTCTGAAAACATGGGGTCTCAGCGCGATTTTGGTAAGGACATTATTCCATCTATTATTGCAGACCACCCCGTCTACGCTTACCCGTTTGAACAAAGTGGTGGCGATAACGCCTATTGGCGTGACGTCGGCACAATTGATTCCTTTTGGGAAGCGAATATGGAAATGGTTGCGCCAGTTCCACAGCTTAATTTGTATGATAGAAAATGGCCCATTTGGACATACCAAGAACAATTACCACCGGCCAAGTTCGTATGGGAAGACCACGACAGACGTGGCGAGGCAATTAATTCTGTCGTTTCAGGGGGCTGTATTATTTCAGGCTCAACGCTTCGCTCGTCTATTTGTTTTTCTAACGTACGTGTGCATTCTTACGGTTTAATTGAAGACGCGGTCATCCTTCCCGATGTAGAAATAAAACGCCACTGCAAATTGAAAAGAGTCATTATTGATCGCGGCTGCGTTATCCCAGAAGGCACAACAATTGGTTACGACCTAGAGCAAGATAAAGCGCGAGGGTTCCGCGTTTCAGAGAAAGGTGTAGTGTTGGTAACCAGAGAAATGTTAGGCCAGCCGGTTGGCGGTTTAAGCCAGCCCCAAACATCAGCATAACGCTCTAAAAATGATTTGGCGCAACTGCGCCAAATCGTGCCCCACTATGTATTCCACTTCGTTATCGTACGTTCTATAAACGCTGCCACTTGCTCTGGATGTTCTAAAGGAAACATATGCCCCCCTTCAAGCACAACATGATCAATAGCGTTATGCTTCATTAGGCGAGAATACATTTCTGGCTTACATACATTACTTTTACTTCCCGTTGCGAGCACTGCCGGACATTGTAGTTTCCCTCTATACTTTCCCAAATTATGAGGTACGTTTCGAAACAACGCAGCCTCAACGTCAGCACGAAATGTCAGCGATATATTGTCTCCTTTTAACGCAGTCACCGACTTTACATAGTCTCGTACGCAGCGTTTGTCCATATCTCTAAACAAGGCTTTGCTATGAAAGTATGTTTCCATATCGGTATTACTCGGCCAACTAGTATTGCGTGTTTGCGCGAGCTTCGCCGGGGTTAGTTTATTGATTAACGGCGTATACTTAGCAAACCTGAAAAAGTAGCTTAGCGGGCCAACCACCAGCGGCGGGTCGAGTAAAATGATGCCTCGAAACAGTTCTGGCGCCTCGCATGCGGCCATATAGGTGATAACCGCACCAAATGAATGCCCCACGCCAAATACACCGCGTGAGTCCGTATTCTCTTTTCTTACATGCTTAATAAGCTCGTGAACTTGATTTCGCCAATTGCCATTCACGGGAAGCTGAGGGTCGTGGCCGAAACGCTCAACGTGTAAACGATTAAAGTTCTTAGGCAGCGCCGAAAACATCGCGTTGTAACTGCCAGCGGGAAATCCGTTTGCATGGGCAAAATGAAAACTCAACTCTGTCGAAGACACCAATATACTCCGTTATTTCACAAACAAATAAGGGGCTTGAAATCAGCCCCTTAGCAATAAAGCACGATAATACTACAAGCCTCTGGCTTCTGCCATTTCCCAATCTTTTACGATTTTGGTACTTGTCCATAAGAAAACAGCAATTGAGAGCCCATAAGGCACCACAAGGTAAATAAGCGCTTGTCGCAATGCTTCTGTTTCACCAAGAGAAGGAACCAGTGCCTGACTTATAATACCGGTAAGCGTAGGCCCGCCACCTAGGGCAATAATATTTAACACGAAGAAAAATAGCGCCGTTGACATTGCCCGTACGTTTATTGGCGCTAGGGTTTGCGCCATAGCGAAGCTGGGCCCCAAATACGACCCGCTGGTAAATAACAATAGCGCCATTAGCCCAACAGAAAGCCATAAGTCTTGGACCTGAAGCGAAGCGTAAAAAGCCGGCACACCGATAATCAGCGCAATAGCAGGCAAAAGCGCATACGCCTTTTTATTGTGCTTACCCCATCGGTCTGCGATATAGCCACCCAGCCATACACCTAACGCGTATGCAGTACCGTTAATAATTCCAAATACAATCAGCAGTTGGGTAATGTCTAGCCCCGCAAATGCGCGTACGTAATAATCGATTACCCATGTTGATATTGCATAGTTTCCGAAAGAACCAAACGAAATACCCAGCGCCATTCCCCACCATGTGGGTATCTTTAAAAGCATTTTAAGCGATGACTTTACGCTTGGCTTGTTCGTTGTATCATCACTTGGCGCAGATACGGTTCGAGTTGGCTCTTTTACCGTTAACTTAAGCAGTATCGCAAGGAGCACGCCAGGAATACCCACACTGTACATAACGGTACGCCAGTCTGCTGAGCCCCCTTGCAAGAAAAATGCAGACGCAAAAAACGCTAGCATAACGCCAAAAGGGATACCTAAAGAGTAAATAGCGAGTGCCCCCGCTCGTTTTTCTTTCGGAAAAAGGTCAGAGATAATACTGTGCGACGGTGGGCTGCCCCCTGCTTCGCCAATGCCAACGCCTATTCGAGCAATGGCAAGCTGCATGTAATTTGCCGCCAACCCCGAAGCTGCGGTAAACCCGCTCCACAACGTAAGTGAGATGGCGATGATATTCACCCGGCTGTAGCGGTCTGCGAGCCAAGCAATAGGAATTCCCATCACCGTGTACAATAGCGCGAAATAAACCCCCTTTAACCACCCAAGTTGGGCGTCATCCAAACCTAAATCAGCTTTAATGAAAGGTGAAAGGATCCCAATAATTTGCCTGTCTATAAAGTTAAAGGCGTAGACCAGGGTTAGTATGAATAAAACGTAATTTCGGTAACTTCTTGATGTTCCGGCTTCATTAGCAGGAATACCTTCTACGTGAGTATGGGCCATAACAGTCCTTTTAAGTGACGATAACCCCAGTCTATGCATTAGGTAAAAAAATAAACAACTTATTGTTACTTATTTGTTAACATAACGAAAATTTCTAACTCAGGCTTTTCGTTCTATAGCGCTTAGGGTAGGATGACAAAACACTCAACTCATCAGACCAGACAGCAAGTATGACAGTAGACGAATTGCTCAATATCCCTCAGTTATCACAGACTTCGGAAAACACATGGAAGGTTGATGGCCTTATCATTCCCAAAACGTGGGGACAGGGCCGTACCGCATTTGGCGGCATTTCTGCCGGTATGCTCTACTGTGCAGTAAAGCAACAAGTTACTGACAATCGGGTATTGCGCTCATTCACCACTAACTTTGTGGGCCCTTTGTCACTTGAAGCTCCTTTTTCTATTGAAGTTACTTTGCTAAGAACGGGTAAAAACGTATCGCAATTTACGGCACACGCTATTCAAAACGGAAAAAGCTGCGTGTTCTCTCAAGCCTGCTTTGGCGTTGCCAGGGCGTCTGGAGTTCGCGTCGAGAACAACGAAAAGCACGATATGCCTTTACCAAATAAGGCTAAATTCATACCGCAAATTCCTAAAGTAACGCCAAAATTTTTGCGTTACTTTGACTTAGCCATCGACGAAGGTGGCATTCCATTTACGCGCAAGAAAACCAGTCACTACCATGGATTTATGCGTTTTAAAAAGGCGCCTGAAGCCATTACCGATGCCCATATCATCACCATGATTGATGCATGGCCGCCAACCTTGCTGCAAATGATGAAGCTGCCTGCACCAGCAAGCACAGTTAGCTGGAATTTAGAGTTTATTCATCCGCATAAACCTGTAAGCCCCACCGATTGGTTTGGCTATAAAGCGCATACGCGACAAGCGGCTGATGGCTACGGACATACGGAAGCAACAATTTGGGATAAAGACAACGAGGTGATTGCGATAAGCAGACAAACCGTCGCGATTTTCGATTAAACCGGAAGGCTAAACTGAAGCGTGCATTCGCTTCAGTTAATACAACATAAAGGCATTAGGATTAAATAGCGATATAATCGAAATACACTGTAGATTGGTTATATCTAATGCATCTTCTAGATCTTCCCGTTTTAGCGAAAGCGCCTCGTGTTGCTCGGGTTTGAGGTTATGGTAGCTTGGGTAAATCTCAGGGTTTACATTATCGAGAGCTAAAACGTAAGACAACTGCAGAATTTTATCTTCAATAGTCGTGGCCCCTTCCTCCCCTTTGTGAATACTATCAATAGGCGCATAAATCGTACTGGGAATATCCCACTTTTCAATGAGCCTAGCCGATAGCTCGGCATAAGTAAAACCCAACACGCCAAACTGAAGCTCTGCAGGGCTAACGCGGGCATTAAACGCCTGACAGCGCGTAGCCGACTCTGGTAATACGGATACGGTAACAAGCTCCCCAATATTGTGAAGCAACCCGGAAACGAAAAGGCGTTCAGGTTCACGAATATTGCGCATATCTGCAAAGTATTTTGCCAAAAGGCCGCAGGAGACACTTTGCTCCCAAAATTTATCTAAATCGATACTCTGGCCGTGAACATCGCTAAAGGCCTGACTAACGCCATAGGCAAGTGCTAAATCGTAGGTAGATCGGGTGCCCACCACCTGAATTGCGCGAGTGACGGTATCAATTTTGTTAGGAAATCGATACAACGCAGAGTTCGCCACACGCAGAAGTTGGGTGGCCAACGAAGGGTCAAAAGCAATGATCTCACCGATGTCATCGATGCTTGAAGCTTCGTCATCCATACAAGCTTTAAGTCGAGTTACCGAGTCTGGTAATACGAAGAGGTCTTCCGCTTTGGAAACTAGTTCATCTAAATTCATTCGTGCACTCTCTTAATGCCGCCTTTATCAATATAGCGCCCAAGGTACGTCCATTTGCCTCACGCTTGTTTAGGTATAGGCACAAAAAACGGGTAGGTCAATAAATACCGCTTAGTAAAAAAGTATGATTTTTTTATTAATCAAAACGTTATATTAAGCAATTAAATTGCGTTTTATTAGCTGATTTTTGCACCAGCCATACGCCGAGCTTTTATTTTTAAGCACCTATACAAGGGCAATAATACCGACACTAATAAGCCATATAATCAGCTTCATCCCGATTGGCTTATTATACCGTGCCGCTTGTTTTTACATACCTATAATTGTAATACAAAGAAAAACTCGGGGTAATTACCTATAAGAATTAGATTTTCTAAGGGTTACCCCTTTTTTGCAGTTTCAACGCTAGCGAAGCAGATTTATGTTAGCATCCCACGTTAACACCACGCCTTTTAAGGCTAACCTCAAACGTAAAAGTTAAAATTTCACCATGTTAAATGTTGCTGTAATTGGTTATGTATGGCCTGAGCCCAATTCTTCGGCCGCTGGCCAAAATATGCTATCGCTTATAACGCGCTGTTTAGACGCTAATTTTAACGTAACGTTTTTAACCGCAGCGACAGATAGCGAGCACAAAGCAGACCTTGAAGCACTGGGCGTGCAAGCCCATTCTGTGGCACTGAACTGCAGTTCATTCAATACGCTGATAGCGCAGTTAAATCCAGACGTGGTTATATTTGATCGCTACATGACAGAAGAGCAGTTTTCGTGGCGGGTGAAAGAAAGTTGCCCCGAAGCGCTACGCATTTTAAATACAGAAGACTTACATAGCTTACGCCAAGCAAGGCACGATGCCGTAAAGAAAACAGGCGATGCTAAACAGGCACAATTAAGCAGTGAGTTAGCACAAAGAGAAATCGCTTCTATATTACGTAGCGACCTCACCCTAGTAATTTCCAAACAAGAGATGGCGCTGCTCACTGAACACTACGGTGTGCCAGCAGCGCAGCTTCATTATCACCCCCTTGTTGTTGGCAATACAACGACGATACAGGTTCCTTTTGAGCAGCGCGCCAATTTCGTTCACATCGGTAACTTTCGCCATGCGCCCAATTGGGATGCAGTACTTCAGCTTAAGCAAAGCCTGTGGCCTGCAATTAAAAAAGCACTTCCCCATGCAGAACTGCACATTTACGGCGCTTATCCCCCTAAAAAAGCCACACAACTTCACAACGACAAGCAAGGCTTTTTAGTGAAGGGTTGGGCCGTAGACGTTGAATCAGTGATGGTAAACGCTAAGGCATTAATTGCGCCTTTACGATTTGGTGCTGGCGTGAAAGGAAAGCTTTTAGATGCAATGCGATGTTTTACACCAAGTATTACAACATGGGTAGGTGCGGAAGGCATAGTACCTACAAAGGTAGCGAAAGACGACCCGAGTAATGACGCACCATATTCATGGCCGGGGGCTATTTGTAGCACTGATATTGCTAAACCTGAGGTGGTTAACAACTATGTAGAGCACGCTGTAGCGCTCTATACTGATAAAGAGGTGTGGGAAAGTGCGAGCCATCAAGCGGAATGCTTACTTAATGAGTTTAAAGCCCACCAACCTCAATTTGAGCTAATCACAAAGATACTAAATTTAACGCAAAGTTTAGAATCGCACAGAGCGACGTTATTTATGCAAAGCCTACTTTGGCACCAAACACTGACGGCGAGTAAGTACATGAGCCAGTGGATAGAGGCGAAAAACAAGTAAAATTAAGCCACAGGTTTAATTAGATATCCTTTTTAATTAGATATCCTTGAGCTTCGCTATAACCGACTTGATCCCGTTTCCTCGCGATTGGCTTAAGTAGCGCTCAAGTTGGCATTGCGATAAATAACTTTCAAAATCAAAAGCCGCTCGCTGCTGCTTGGTAAGTGAATTTGCTTTTTCGAGTAAAACGGCGAGTACGCCGCGTATTACCTTACTTGGTGAAAACGCCATAAGACAGCCTTCATCGTGAGAAAAAGCTAACCATACTGGGCTTTCACACCCTTCCACCGCAGTATTATCATTGCGCGATGGCTGTGGTAGCGGAGTTAGCGCCTTTCCCGCTAACATGAGTGTGCGAGTAAAGTCATCCCACCCTTTCGCATTAGCCAGCGATTTGCCAAGAGGAAGTAAACTATCTTCGGATGACATACACAAACCTTAACTTAGTTGCCGTTTAACGCAGCGGCAAGGTCTTCGGCGGTCATAACCAGGTTTTCAACGTCACTTGTTGTTGGGAACATAACAAGTTCAACACCGTTTTTCTCAAGGCCTGGTAGCCACGTTTGAGTAAATTCGTCTAATGCTACGTTTGTACATTGACCAACAATTTCGTTGATATCTACGAATTTCTGCGCCAAATCTTTATGTGGAAATACCGGCAGTTGGACGCTATCACCGTTTTCAAACATGACAAACCCTTCGTTGCCCTGCACCAGCCAAATCTCATTAGCTTTTACGATATAGCTCACAACAAGTTCTTGGCGTTCTTCGGCACTTAGCCTCATTGCCTGTTCAATCACTGCATCAGTTAGTTTATCTGCAACTGTTTCTGGAAACACAATTCTTTACCTATCTTAAAATTTGCGGCAAGTATACCCGCACTGGTATTCGGCGCAATGAAATAGGCAGGAAAAAAACTCCGCTTCACCTATCCGTTACAAAGACACCCATGATAAAGTTATAAACGTTACAAAGACACCCATGATAAAGTTAAGCCAAACCACAAAAACCATGTAATTTAATCGCGAAGAATCATCGTCCATGCGAAACCTATTTACCGCTCTTAAGCAAGACACCCATGCTAGCCACACCACGCTAGAAAATACTTATCCATTTTCGATTTATCACGATGATAATTTATTTAGCGTAAAGGCTTATCAAGCCGTACTTTTCGTGATGAGAAACTTTCACGAAACTGCGGCCCGTGCGGTACATCACGCAAAGCAGAAAAACACACAGCTTGAAGGCATTGCATCGATGATTAATAGCGACGCTATCTTAACCGCCATTAGCGAAGACACCCACGCGTTGCATTTAATGAGCAATACCTCAAACATCACAGCAAACACCCATACTGAAAAATCTCAGCTCACTGATACTGCTGCCTTTTACAAAGACACCCACCCTACTTTTCACAATACCCTCTTAAGCCAAAGCGACATTAAAGAAAACATTAAGCAAGACACCCACGCTAAAAAGCCCCTAGATTGCAACTTTAAATCTCCCACATCACAAGCTATTGCAGCGGCTTACGTATGGTTAGGTTCATCGATGGGGGCAAATATCATCGCCAGGCGGCTAGCTGCCAAGCAGAAAGACATTCCAACGAACTACTATCAGGCTATGGCGAGCTGTGCGAAAAGATGGGTGTCTTTCAAACAAGATGTTGACGCCCTACTTCCAACACTTGTTTTAGAAAATAGTGAGGTAATAACAGACATCATTGATGATGCTAATGCATGGTTTGAATATTTAATTGCGTTAGGAAACCAAGTTCAATTAACCGAAGCTTCGCAAGAAGCGAATTTATAGCCACCTTTTGCGGCCTCTCTTCACGCGATCACCGGTAAGCTATAAATAAACTTAATCTATGCAATCGACTGAATGCATTAATATAGCTGCAATTGTTGATTAAGCGCGCCGACGCTTTCTGATAAACTTGCTAGAAGTTCGTATCAACCAGTTTAAAAAATATGAAAGTTATCTCCTTTAATATAAATGGTATTCGCGCTCGCTTACACCAGCTACAAGCCGTTATCGATGCCCACCAGCCTGACATAATCGGGCTTCAGGAAATTAAGGTTCACAATGAGCAATTTCCTGTTGAAGCAGTAGAAGCAATGGGCTACCACGTTTACTTCCACGGTCAAAAAAGCCATTACGGCGTTGCCTTCTTAGCTAAAAAAGAGCCTTTATCAGTAACTATGGGCTTTCCCACGGATGAAGAAGACGCGCAACGTAGAATGATCATATTAAAAACTACCGATGACGCTGGCCAGCCTGTCACTATCCTAAACGGTTATTTCCCGCAGGGTGAAAACGAAAAGCATGAAACCAAGTACCCAGCCAAACGTAAGTTTTATAAAGATTTAATGACCTATCTGGATGAAAACCACGCGCCAGAAGACAATGTAATTGTGATGGGTGATGTAAACATTTCTCACACAGACCTCGATATTGGCATTGGTGAAGAAAACCGCAAGCGTTGGCTACGAACAGGCAAGTGCAGCTTCTTGCCAGAAGAGCGCGAGTGGCTCAACACCCTCTTCAGCTGGGGTTTCGAAGATAGCTTCCGTACGTTAAACCCTGAAACAAACGAAAGGTTTTCGTGGTTTGATTATCGCTCTAAGGGGTTTAATGACAACCGAGGTCTTCGTATTGATTTGATCTTGGCAACAAAGTCTCTTCATAGCACGCTTGTTGATGCTGGCATTGACTACGAGCTTCGCGGTATTGAGAAGCCCTCTGACCACGCCCCAATCTGGGCTGAGTACAAAAGTTAAAAATTGAGAATGTAGGCGCAGTAGCCGGGGAGTATATGTGAGTACACTACAAGTCATAGCTTTACTGATGTATGGTGCCTTTTTATTAGGTGCTGTAAAGAGTATCGACTTTACTCACTTTGCCAAAAATAAGCAGCAACAACATCTTATTTTCGGCACCGCGGCTTCGCTGTTCGTACTTTGGTTATTCAAAGCCGGTATATTTGAAGGCCTAGACGTACATTTCCTCGGTTTATCTGTGCTTACGCTCATGCTCGGCTTTAGATACGCAATTATCGCCGCTTTTATCGCCCTTGTTGGCGCCACCGCTACAGGCTATGGAACATGGCAAAACCTGGGTGTAAACGGTCTATTAGGTACGGTGCTCCCCATCAGCGTTACTTACCTATTTTACATGCTGTCGTTTCACCGCATCCCTCGCCAGTTATTTGTCTACATCTTCATCTGCGCGTTTTTCCCCGCCGCCTTTTCGATAGCGCTAAAAACCTTATCACTCGGCGCCTTTTATTACATGGACGGCATTTATGCATGGGACATTATCTTCGATAACTATATACTGCTCATTCCGCTACTTGTATTCCCAGAAGCATTACTAAACGGTATGGCGATAACGTTACTTGTTATTTACCAACCCACGTGGGTGTACACGTTTCACGATAAATTTTATCTCGATAACTAAACCCTAGGTCAGTTTTTGCGACTAATGGTTAATAAGGCTTTTGTTATTTTAATCTACTATTAATTGATAGGTTTAGTGGTAAAAGCCAAATGCAAATAGAAACGTTCGAGATACAATGCGCTAACCCTGCGCATATAAAAGAAGACATCGCTGCGCTTTTTGAAAAAAAGTTGCCTTCACTGGTAATTGGCTACGCTAATGCCTGTCTTCCTTTCCAAGATGTTCAGCACGCCTTAAAGCGAGCGTCTACGCCTTTTCTTGTTTCCAGCTCATGCTTGGGTTCACTACTTTGCGATAGCAAAACTGTTAGTGCAAAGTGCGATCTTGCACTTTTTTGTGTGTTTGACGATGCCGGGGCCTACGGCGTTGGCAGTGCCAACATAGATGAGAACAGTGCATTTAAGGCAGGGGCTAATGCTTTACAACAGGCACTCGTGAATGCCGGGCGCCCTTATGAAAGCCCTGCGCTAATATGGTGTGCGCTGCCGCCGGGGAATGAAGAAAGAATTTTAGAAGGGTTTGCCAGTGTGGTTGGGGATCAGGTCCCTATTTTTGGAGGGTCGATGGCAGACAACACCGTTGAAGGCAATTGGACTACCCTCACCCGTGAAGCGCTAGGCGCAAAAACAATAGCAGTAGTTGTTATGTACCCTACTTCCCCCCTTGGCTTGAGCTATAGCTCTGGTTACAAACCAACTGATACCGTGTTTAGAGTGTCAAAAGCGTGCGGACGACAACTAAGCGAGCTCGACGGCTCACCCGCCAGCCATATTTATAATCAGGCAACAAACCGTTTAATCGAACAACAACTGCAAGGCGGGCAAATTTTAACGCTTACGTCTTCGGTCCCACTGGGCCGGCCAGTAGCACTAGAAAACGGTGCAACGAGCTATTTACTGTGCCATCCAGATTCTACAGAGGCGAATGGCGCGCTAAACATGTTTTCTGAAGTGGAAGAGAATGAAGATTTAGTGTTGATGGAAGGTAGTATTTCAAGCCTTACCTCTCGCGCCGAGCGAGTCATTAACAATGCCATTATGCTTTTACCCGAAAATCGACAGCCCATAGGTGTGCTTATGATCTATTGTGCGGGTTGCCGGCTTATGGTGGGCGAAGAAATAGACAATATGCTTTGCTCCCTACAAGAAAAATTTGCATCTCTTCCAATATGCGGCCCCTTTACGTTTGGCGAACAAGGTCGTTTTCTTGACGGCAAAAACAGGCACGGCAATCTCATGATTTCAGCAGTAGTGTTTTCTCAATGAATAAAGATTATGAATACGTTTTAGAAGAGCTTGCGCTTGTCTATCGGCTGAAACAACAAGCTGAAGCGCACAAAAAAGAAAGCGACGCTTTGTTAGAAGGAACACAGGCGCTGCTAACCGCCGAAGATAAACAAGACTTGTACCATAAAATGTTCAGTGTCTTTAAAGGGCTGTACAATTACGAAGTATGTTTTGTGCTACAAAACGAAGGGCCAAAGCGTATGACTTGCATTAACAGTACCTACGCGCCGCTTCTTAATACCGTTTGGGAAATTGACGAAACCTTATCCCGTGCGGTCAAAAGTACGCCCGTTGCCCTGTTTGATATCAGACAACAACCTATTTGGCAGCAACATCTCTCGCTATTTGACACTCAAGTCACCTCTGTACTTTACTGCCCGTTTAACGTGCACCAGCAGCAAGCCGTTATCGTGTTTTGCCATCAATCGCTTGGCTATTACACACAAGAGTATGTAGACATGGCCAACCGCTACCGCACGTTTACTGAACAAATTGCAATGAGTATGCACGCTAAACTAATAGCTCTTGAAACAGTAAGGCTGAAAGAGGAGAAAGCACAAGTAGAGAAAAGCCTTATCGACTCAGAAAAAATGGCGTCGCTAGGCTTGCTTGCGGCAGGTGTGGCACACGAAATCAATAACCCCATAGCCTTTATCAATAGTAACATCCATTTTCTGCGAAATGTGTTGCCAGCTTTATCTCAAATGCAAAATATTGTGGTTAAACTGTCACAAAGCCAAAGTGATGAAGAACGCGCCCAACTAACTGCAGAAGCCATAGCTTGGCAAACACAGAACAAAATTGATTCATTGAGTGACGAAATTGCAGATATTTGTAGTGAGTCTGAAGACGGGCTTGTTCGAGTCACTGATATTATCACCAGCCTGCGCTCGTTTTCCCATGACGCGGATGTTCAGGACGATGAGACGATAAACGTTAATGACTGCATTGGTCACGCTCTTAGGCTGGTAAATAGTGAACTAAAGCACAGAATAAAAATTCAGCAAAAATTAAACAATGTGCTTCCTGTTAAGGGGAGAACAGGCAAACTAAACCAAGTGTTGGTTAACCTATTCGTAAATGCAGCACAAGCCATGAACGATGGCGGCACGCTCACAATCACTTCATACAATGATACGGAAAACCACAATACAGTTGTGGTTATTAAAGACACGGGTTGCGGAATAGAAAAACATGCCTTACAAAAATTGTTTGAACCTTTTTACACTACAAAGCCCACCGGCAAAGGTACAGGTTTAGGGCTTTATATCTCATTTTCTATTGTTGAAGCCATGGGTGGCACCATTTCGGTAGAAAGCGAAGTAAATGTGGGTACGACTTTTACCCTCGCCTTCCCAACGAAATTAGCGCATAAAAAAACCGCACAACAGTGCGGTTTCAATACGTCTGGTGATGATACCTAAGCGTTCAATGCTTATTTATCAAATAATATGTCCATAACGTCAGAAAGCTCACCCTTGCCTTCACGAATTTCTTCTTCAGAAAGACCAGCAATCTCATGCGGGAATACCAACCACTCGTCACTTTCGTTAACGTAATAATCTGGCACAATGTCAGTGGTATTGTTTTGTGGCTTATACCATGGGCACGCAATACGAATATCTTTAGGCATGTTCAAGCGCATTAGCTTGTTAATTTGCTTGATAAGCGCATCAACACTACGGCCAGAATCGAAAACATCGTCAACAATCAGTAGCTTGTCGTCTGCGTTGGCGTTTTCAACTAGGTAGTGCAAACCGTGAACACGGATTTCTTTCGATTGCTGGTTAATACCATAGTAAGACGAAGTACGCACTGCAATGTGGTCGGTAGACGTATTCTTAAATTCGAAGAATTCTTGAACCGCGATACCAATTGGAGCACCACCACGCCAAATACCGATAATAAAGTCAGGGCGAAAGCCATCTTCATACACCTTTGCCGCTAAGCGAAAGGAATCCTGTAGAAGCGATTGCGAGGTGATAAAATTCTTGTTCATGACGTCTCACTGGGCGAAATTTAAAAGACCGCGAGTATAGTGAATTTCGCGTCGATTTGCACGGTTAATTCACCCCATTATTCGTTTTGAAGTGCTTGAGATGGGGCTATTTTCATTGCTTTTCGCGCCGGATACACACTTGCAAGCACGCAAAGAAGCAGCGAGAGCAACGCAATACCAGCAATCTGTACAGCGTCCATTTCTACAGGCAAACCGCTTCCATCGGCCGCAAGTGCTAATGGCGAACCAATCAAATCCAAAATGTTATTCAATTGAAGCGTAATAACGACGCCTAAGATAAGGCCTATGCCCGCTCCTTTTATGCCGTTAAACAATCCGTTAAGTACGAAAATCCACATAACAGTTCCAGGTAGCATGCCTTGTGTTTGCAATACGGCAATATCACCTTGCTTTTCAGTTACTACCATCACCAGCGCAGACACAATGTTAAATGCCGCTACCGCTATTATTAGCAGCAGCATAAGCGTCATCATGTTTTTTTCCATCTTCACAGCATCAAATAATGGCCCTTGGCGCTCACGCCACGTTCTGATAGTGCTTACAGAGACACCCATCGTATCGGTTAAATGATCAACCACCGCTAAATAGTTAAACGCATCGTTTAAAAACAAACGTAGCGACTGCCCGTCGCCTTTTGGGTCTCGCATCAACCGGTTGACATCTTTTAGGTTCATATACATAACCTTGTCATCCATTTGCGAGCCCATATCGAAGACACCCACGATTGTTACTAGGCGCTGACTCGGCATTCGCCCAAAAGGCGTATACACGCTTGCCCCTGCCACCATTACGCGAAGCCTGTCGCCAACCCTCGCATCAAGTTTTATGGCAAGGGCGCGGCCAATAATGACAGAAAAACTTCCTTCTACTAGATCGTTAAATCTTCCCTGCTCCATGTGATTTGCCACAAGAGTGTGCTCTAGCATCACGCCGGGCTCCACACCGTGAACTTGAACGCCGCGTAGATCTGAGCGTGACTGAACGACAGCTTCAGTTTCTCGATATGCCATGCTTGCTACCACCCCTTTGATGGGTGTCTTGCTAAGCGCGTCTACTGTCATAGCCGATTGAGATTGAGGGCTTACGGTGGGTGTCTTTGTAAGCTTCGAGCTATCGTCTTCAGAAATGGGAGGCTTACTTAATGTTGAGATGGGTGTCTCTGTAAGCTTTTGGGTTTGTTTGTTTACGATGGGTGTCTTTGTAAGTGTTCTTAAGTTACCTGGTGTAGTGGGTGTCTTCGTAATTTCGGTGGGTGTCTTTGTAATTTCAATGTGCGGCACGATGCCTAAAACACGTTGTTTTAGCTGGCCCTCTAAGCCATTCATTACCGACACTACGATGATTAGTGCCATTAAGCCTAAGGCAATGCCGGCTACCGAGAATCGGTTAATGAAAGAGACAAAACTGGTTTGGCTTGATTTGCTAGATTTAGCATAACGATAGGCAATGAATGCAGAAACAGGATAAAACATAGCGCCTTGCTTTTCAGTAATACGGTAATCTGCCTTACATTTGGCTATGCTTATTGAATAAATTATTCAGATAAGTAGCCCAAAGGCGAGATGACGGGGTAACCCCAAAATAGTAAAGTGGGTATACTACGTGTAAGCTACTGGCTGCACAAGAATTAGTGGCAGAGGAATGATGTGAGCGAACTTAGCCAAGAACAAAAACAAGCCCAATTCGATGAATACTTCTCAATCGCCTATTGCGTTAACGCCAACGTGCGTCCTCTAGGTGCTAATGAAACCGTACCTGATGAAGATAACCTTGAAGAGTCAATGCCCTATGCCTTTCGCATCGCAAGCGAAATGGCCGCATTGGAAGCCCAGGCTATTCGCCCGCTAAGAAACCTTGGCGATCACGCTGAGACACTCGCCGAATATCTCAATCATCAGTCGAGAAAAATCGACCTAATGATGTCGTTTGTTTTGCACCAGCAAGATGAGCCCGAACACCGCTTCAAAACGGTGAAACTTGGCGGTGGTGGCGTTATTATCGAATCAAAAGACAAACTAGAGATAGGCACTCAGGCGGAACTTAAGCTTTTCTTAGATGCCGAAGCTGCCGCTATTTTTTGTTACGGTGAAGTAATTACTTGCGAGCAAGTTGAAGATAGTTACCATATTGCTTTTATTTTTAACACGATACGAGAGCAAGATCAGGAGCTTCTGGTTCGCGCAAGCTTGCATATTCAAACCCAGCAGCTGCGAAAACGGTCAAAAGATAAAAAAGCGGGATCCTAATTTGCCCCAATAACAGTATATAAGCCGTAAAAAAACCTCTTGCACTAAAACAAACAGGACGTCATGACAGCCACTTTATTATCGCTACCATTACCTGCGTCTAAAAAAGAAGCCGCTTCACAAGACCACAAGCATTGGGGCCAGCTTCAAGGCAGCAGCGCCGCGCTATGTATCAGTCAAGCACTTAGCCAGTATAAAGGCCCTATTGTACTTATCACCGCCGACACGCCTTCGGCGATGAAGCTTGAAAAAGAAATAGCGTTTTTCTTAAGCGATAATAAGCATAATACGCCCATTACTCTCTTCCCTGACTGGGAAACGCTGCCTTATGACTCATTCTCGCCCCATCAGGATATTGTTTCCCAGCGTTTAGAAACCCTGTTTCGTTTTACTCAGCAAGGCGATGGCATTTTCATTGTTCCTGTTAACACGCTAATGCAGCGTCTAGCGCCCACCGACTATTTGGCTAAGTACTTACTGATGCTAAACAAGGGCGACACGTTAGACAGAGACCAATTCAGACGAAACCTAGAGCAAGCCGGCTACTTACATGTAAGCCAAGTAATGAGCCACAGCGAATTTTCTGTGCGCGGCAGTATTATCGACTTGTTCCCAATGGGGAGCGACCAACCGTTTCGTATCGACTTATTCGACGATGAAATAGACTCTATTCGCTACTTCGATACAGAAACCCAGCGTTCTGGCGAGTCAGTCAATAAAATACGTTTGTTGCCAGCCCGTGAATTCCCTACCGATAAAGAGGCCATTACGCTTTTCCGGCAACAGTTTTTGGAAAAGTTCGATGCGAACAACGCGTCAGAAAGCGTATTTTCCCAGGTTAGCAAAGGCACAATGCCAAGCGGTGTGGAATACTACCTTCCTCTGTTTTTCAAAAACACCGCAACGCTGTTTGATTACCTGCATCCAAAGAGCCTGCTGCTACTTCACGGCGATGTACAAGACGCCAGTGAGTTTTTCTGGGCCGACGTACAAGAGCGCTACGAGCAGTATCGATATAATTTAGCGCGCCCCCTGCTTGCGCCCGATGAACTCTTTTTACCTATAAACGAACTGTTTGGCGCAATTAAGCAGTGGCCCCGCGCGTCGTTAACCAATGCCGTACTTGAAGAAAAGCCGGGCACCACTAATTTACAGTGCGAAAAGCTTGACGACATTGCCATTAACTCGCAGAAAAAAGTGCCTGCCGAGCGTTTAATTAAAACAGTAAACCATGCCACCGACAACGGGGCTAAAGTACTGTTTTGTGCAGAAACCCAAGGCCGTCGAGAAGGCTTGCTGACGGTGCTTGCTAAAGCCGGCATAAAGCCCACTATCGTAGACAGTTACAGTGATTTCATCGCAAGCCACAACAGTATTGGTATTACGGTTGGCATGGTGGATAACAGCTTCCGCTGGCAAACCGAGGAAGGCGAACTGCTGTTTATTACTGAAACCGAGCTGCTAGGCCAAAAGGTTAGCCAGCGTCGCCTACGTGATAAAAGAACCGCTACCGATGAAAGCGCCATTATTCGCAACTTGGCCGAGCTTTCTATTGGCCAACCCGTGGTGCACTTAGATCACGGCGTCGGCCGCTATTTAGGGCTACAAACCCTCGACGCGGGTGGCGTAACCACAGAATATCTGTGTATTGAATACGCTAAACAATCGAAATTATATGTACCGGTAGCCTCGCTTCATTTGATTTCTCGCTACACCGGTGGCGATGCAGACAGTGCGCCAGTTAGCGCCTTAGGCTCAGACGCGTGGACAAGAGCAAAGCAAAAGGCGGCTGAAAAAGTACGTGACGTAGCCGCTGAGCTGTTAGACGTATACGCGCGACGCGCGGCGAAACCCGGCTTTGAATACAAGATTAACTGGGACGATTATCAAGCCTTTGCCGATAGTTTTCCCTTTGAAGAAACACCCGATCAAGCCCAAGCTATTGCAGCGGTTATGCATGACATGGGCAGCCCGTCAGCGATGGACCACCTAGTATGCGGAGACGTAGGCTTTGGTAAAACTGAAGTTGCCATGCGCGCCGCTTTCCTTGCCGCAAATGCAGGTAAACAAGTGGCTATTTTGGTGCCAACAACGCTACTTGCTCAGCAGCATTATGAAAACTTTAAAGACCGCTTCGCAGCCTGGCCGTTCGAAATAGAAGTAATGAGCCGGTTTGTTAGCGGTAAAGCGCAAAAGTCGGTGGTTGAACGTATTGGCGAAGGTAAAGTAGACATTGTCGTGGGAACCCACAAACTGCTTTCTAGCGATATAAAGTACAAAGACTTAGGCCTTGTCATCATAGACGAGGAACACCGCTTCGGTGTTCGCCAAAAAGAAAAACTGAAATCGCTGCGCGCCGATGTTGATATTCTCACGCTTACCGCAACCCCTATTCCACGTACGCTAAACATGGCCCTTTCCGGCATGCGCGACTTGTCGATTATCGCCACCGCCCCTGCCCGTCGTTTGTCTATTAAAACGTTTGTGCAGCAGCGCAATAAAGCGGTTATTCGCGAAGCCATTATGCGTGAAATTTTACGGGGTGGTCAGGTTTACTTCCTTCACAATGAAGTTGAAAGTATTGCACGAACCGTAGAAGAGATTGCCGAAATTGTTCCCGAAGCACGCATTGCAATGGGGCACGGTCAAATGCGCGAGCGCGAGTTGGAAAGCGTGATGAGCGACTTTTATCACCAGCGCTACAACGTGCTTGTGTGTACCACTATTATCGAAACGGGCATTGATGTACCTAGTGCGAACACCATTATTATGGATAGAGCCGACCATTTAGGTTTAGCGCAGCTTCACCAACTGCGCGGGCGTGTGGGCCGTTCACATCACCAAGCTTATGCGTATCTGCTAACGCCGCACCCTAAGCGCATGACAAAAGATGCCGTGAAGCGCTTAGAAGCGATATCTCAGTTAGAAGACCTAGGTGCAGGTTTCGCACTGGCTACTCACGATTTAGAAATACGTGGTGCAGGCGAGCTTTTAGGCGACGACCAATCGGGTCAAATCGCAAGCGTAGGGTTTAGCCTTTACATGGACATGCTTGATAAAGCCGTTAATGCCCTTAAAGACGGCAGAGAGCCGTCGCTAGACGATGCGATGTCTGGCCATACCGAAGTAGAGCTTCGCATTCCTGCCCTATTACCGGAAGATTACATTGCCGATGTAAACACACGCTTATCACTGTATAAGCGCTTGGCGAGCTGTGCGACGCAAGATGACATTGATGAGTTCCAAGTAGAATGTATCGACCGCTTTGGCCTGCTGCCAGAGCCGGCGAAGAACTTAATTGAAGTGGCTGAAATTAAACTAAAAGCCCATGATTTAGGCATTCTAAAAGTAGACTTGTCGGCACAAGGCGGTACCATAGAGTTCAAAGAGAACACGAAGGTCAATCCGGGCTATATTATTAGCCTTGTACAAACCAAGCCGAACACCTTCAAATTTGAAGGCAGCCAAAAACTGCGTTTGGTGAAAAAGACCGACACAGCTAAAGCGCGAATTGCGTTCGTTAGCGATATTATTGCCGATTTTGCAAAGGAGTCGCGGTAACATGAAGTTATCTCGCTGGTGCCCGTTAGTTGCCTCGATAGGCGCAATTTTCTTAAATACTGTTTCAACCCCTGCACTTGCCAATGATAATTGGTGGTTTGATGTTGAAGTCATTGCATTTAAGCGCAACGTGGCACTAACAGAGCTAGAAGAACAGTTCTCGCTGGCTGACAACCTATCGGCCCCGCGCGCTCAGGCAGACATCATCAGTGATATTATTTCACCTGATATTAGCTACTTAAAACAGGGCTTAGCGGTTTGTGGGGCAGATACCACGGTAAAGTGGCCAAACGAGGTGCTGTTTAATCTGCCACAAATCGATCTCCCAGCGGCAAGCTCTTTCTACAGCAGTACGTTTGATACCGAAGAAAATTTAACGCCGGCTCCGAATGCTGAAACCATCGCGGGCTATTGGGCGTCGTTTTTCGGCGTTAAGCACAGCACTCCCATACAGGTGCCGGAATTCAAGTACTGCGAAGAAGAAAAGCCGTGGCTTAGTGCAGAGTTCACCACTCTTGCCAGCGCAACTGCTGTGGTAAATGACGACATCAGCGACAGTGAGGCCAGTAGCGACGCGCTACAACCCGCTATCGTATGGAAAGCCCATTACCCGGATAACAGAATGCCAGCGCCTGCTGATTTGCCGATAATTGTAGAAGGACATGACTGGCCGTTAGCGTCAAAAGCGCATTTACTTACCAGTAACGAACAGGCCTTGTCATCGATTTCTCGCCAAATTCGCTCGAATCGCGACCTAGAGCGTTTATTCCACGCTACATGGCGTCAGCCCGTAATGTTTGGGAAAAACAATGCCTTCAAAGTGAGGCTTTTCGGTGGTCAAAATTATGCGCAGCAGTACAACCTTTCCGGCGAGATGCGCAAAGATATACAAACTAGCGCGACAGACAATGGGTTAAATGAGAACCCACAATTTGGTTACGATGCCACCGCGTCGTTAACCACAGAAACCGGCACCACTTTTAATACCACTAATACTGCTGCGAATAACACTCAAATATCTGCCAATGTGCCTAACGCACAAGGCGTGCAAGGTATGCCAGACGCTAGCAAAAGCAGTAACGTAGCGTCGGAATTAGTGGCAGTACAAGACCTCTTTACCGCGCTAGAGCGCCGATTGGAAAAACCTAAACCCATTGCGTTTAACGCCTTTAAAGCGCTAGATGGGCCGTTAATTGTTGAGCAAGGCGAAGACGGCGCAGGCGATGGAGCCTTAAGAACGCCTATTTGGGAAATTGACGGTACCATTAAAGTATTCCTTAAATATATTAACCGCGTCCCCTACCTTCACGTTGATAGTGAAATGTTTTACCGACAGCCCGTGCCATTAAGTTACTTTAGCAGCGAAGATGACAGCACAGTGGAAAATACCGCGTCACCTGAATACCGATTAGTGTCGGTGCCACTTGTAGAGCAACGCCGAATTATTAGTACCCAGCTACATTATTTCGACCACCCTTTATTTGGTTTTGTCGTTCAGGTGCGCCGATACCAGCGCCCTTCCACCGGCGACGACGAGTAGCCCGTGCCTAGTTAGAAAGAGCCCGATTAAGATTGGCAGGCTGAAGACACCACATTGGTGGGTTTCTTTTAAGACCGGTGAAGGCTACTCGTTTTAGCCTCGCTTTTGAGAAGCAGCTTTCAAAAAATTAGCTTTAGGTAAGATTTTATGAAAATTTATACTCGTACTGGCGATAAAGGCAGTACGCAAATTTATGCTGATAAAGCCGTTCGCGTTGATAAAGACGACTTAGTTGTGCAAAGTTATGGCGATATGGATGAACTCAATAGTCATATTGGCTTGTTAGTTGCCCATGTACCAGCAACGCATAATTCTCTGCTACACGACATTCAGCGCAGTCTCTTTCAAGCGGGCTTTGCCATTTCAGCAAGTTCTACATTAACCCCAAACGACGTTGAAAAGCTTGAAAGCGCTATCGATTCCCTTACCAGCCAAATGCCGCCCAATACGTCATTTGTTTTGCCAGGCGGAAGCAAAGGCGCAGCACAGGCTCACGTTTGTCGTGCGGTCTGTCGTCGCGCCGAGCGTTCGGTCATTAGCCTTTCAAAACACTACGATGTACCGGAAGTGGTTCACGCCTACTTAAACCGGCTAAGCGACTTTCTGTTCACCTTTGCGCGCTTTTTAAACATAGAAGCCGGCGTAGATGAAGTACCGGTGTAACCGGTACTATCGTTCACTTAACCGCGCAATAAGGGCCACTGCGCTTTCATACTTATCGTAAAGCCCGGCGGGCATCACTCGCCCATACAGTGCCATCACTCGCTCTTGCCTTGCTACGTCACTGTTATTCGGGTTTGAAAAGCGTGCCTCTAAACCATCTAGAATACTCTCCGCGCCTTTCGGGTTGTTGCACGCCAGTACCATATCGCACCCAGCTTCAAGCGCGGCTTCAGCGCGCTCAACATAACTTCCGGCAACGCTTGCACCGTGCATCGACAAATCATCAGAAAACACGGCACCGTTAAAACCTATATCGTTTTTCAAAATGGTTTTTAGCCACGTTGACGAAAAACCAGCCGGCTTGTCACAAACTTGATTATAAATAACGTGGGCGGGCATAACGCCATCTAGTAGGGCACGTTCAATAACGCGTTCAAACACCACCATATCCGTACGGCGTATCTCGTCAAAACCGCGCTCATCCACAGGTAAAGCAATATGAGAATCTGGGGCTACGCTGCCGTGCCCGGGAAAGTGCTTCCCAATAGCAGGCATGTTCACGGTTTTTAGCCCTTGAATAAGCTGTGTAGCAAGGCGAATAACCTCATCAGCATTATGACTAAACGCCCTATCGCCAATAACTTGCGACACACCATTAATATCGAGAACCGGTGCGAAGCTAAAATCGATATCTAGGGTTTTTAGTTCGTAAGCTAACGCTAAACCACACGCTTTTGCATATGCCGCGCTTTCATCCTGATGTTCAGACTGCCGTAAAATATCGCCCATTGCCGGTATCGCGGTAAACCCGTCGCGAAAACGCTGAACGCGACCACCTTCGTGATCCACAGCAATTAGCACGTTATTTTTAGCAAAACGCCGGATATCTTGAACCAAGGCAGATAATTGGCGCTTATCGTGATAATTTCGGGTAAATAAAATTACGCCCCCAACCACTGGGTGTGCTAACTTTTCCTTTTCTTCAGGCAAGAGTTCTTCAGCCTGACAGTCCAACATTAACGGCCCCACAGCACCACCTTAATATTTGTCATAAAACATCACTTCAAATTTGCAAGTTCTGTGGTTAGGATAGAGAAAAATAGGGAGTTTTACACGTGATAAATTGGATCAAGTGGTTGGTTTTTGGTGTTTTAACGCTGCTTTCAGTTACTGCTATTGCACTTTATATTTCGCTACGCCTAAGCCTGCCCGCTCTTGATGGAAACAGTGCCACTTATCACGTAGACGCGCCTACTGAGCTCAGTCGCGACGATTTAGGCCACGCGATTGTAAAAGCCAACGACATTTTCGACGCCGCCTACGCGCTTGGCTTTGCTCACGCCCAAGACCGTTTCTTTCAAATGGATCTTCAGCGGCGCACAGCTTCAGGCAATTTGTCCCAATGGGTGGGCGACATTGCCCTTGATATAGACAAAAAAGCACGGTTCCACCAGTTCGAGCAGCGTGCAAAAGCCGTATTTGATAACTTGCCCGCTAGGCAACAAGAGCTATTAGTACGCTACGCTCACGGCGTGAACGATGCGCTATCTGAATACACCCTGCCGCCGTTTGAATACTTAGCCGCGGGTGTGGACGTGGTGCAGTGGCGCCCTACCGACAGCATTCTTGTTATTTACAGCATGTATATGGACTTACAAGGTAGCCAGGTAGAGCTTGACTTAGCCAGAGAAGCATTGCTTTCAACCTTCGGGCAGGACGTATACGGTTTTATTACTCAGCCAAGTAACTATCAGGCGGCCCTTGATGCCAGCGAAATCCCTTTACTCGACGCGCCCATACCGGCCTACCCAGCCTCTCTTCGTACTACAGCGCCTCAACCAGATGAAGGTAGCCCAAAAGAAGACACAGCTATAGCGCGCGCCCAGTACAATGCCGCAGAACTACCGGATATTGGCAGTAACAATTGGGCAGTAACAGGTGCACACACGTCAACAGGTGCAGGCCTTTTAGCCAACGATATGCACCTAAGCCTTCGAGTGCCAATAATTTGGTACCGAGCACAGCTTCACTATCAAGACGCGGGTAAAAATGTACAAGTAACGGGCGTATCGCTACCCGGATTACCCGGCATTGTTGTAGGCACCAACGGGCACATAGCATGGGGCTTTACAAACGCAAATTTAGACAATGTGGACTGGATTGCGCTGGATGACGACACAGCAACAACAACTGTTACTGAACGCATTCCTTTGCCCGATGGTGAACATGAATTTTCCTTCGATGTGAGTCAGTTTGGCCCAGTGAGGGAATTGAACGGCAAACGCTACGCCCTAAATTGGGTGGCCCACCACCCTTTCGCCGCTAACTTAGGCATTGTGGACTTTGGTACAGCGAACAGTGTTGATGCCGCGGTTAAAACCGGTAAACGCATAGCCATTCCCACCCAAAACTTGGTCATTGTTGATAAAGACGGCAGCGCGGCTTGGTTACCAGGGGGCGCAGTAATGGCAAGAGAACGCGCTACTTTTACGGCAATTAAAGAAAGTGATACGGCGAACACTCCCCCTCAACGCGCAACTAATTTACCTGAAGTTATTAACCCAAGTATGGGTAGGATCTGGACCGCGAACGCTCGCGTGGTATCGGCAGAAGACACGAAAGTGTGGGGTAACGGTGGCTACGCGCTAGGTGCGCGCGGACAGCAAATAAGAGATAGGCTGTTTGAGAAAGACACCTTCAATGAAACCGACTTTTACGCTATTCAGCTAGATAATCATGCGCAGTTTCTTATTCCCTGGCAGCATTTACTGTATGGCTTGTTAAATATGCAAGACATTGAGTTTAAGCCAGACCTTGCCTATTTAAACACATGGAAAGAATGTGCCTGCGAAGACTCCGTAGGTTATACGCTGGTAAAATACTTTAGGCAGGAAGTGGTGCAAACGCTCTTTGGCGGCTTACTTTCAACGTTAGACAAACAAGGGGTTAACAGCCGAACGCTATTAAGGGGCATAGAGCCCGCCACCTGGCAATTAATTCACAGTCAACCAAGCTCTTGGCTTCCTGCCGACACTGAAAGCTTCGACGAATTGCTTGTGGATGCCTACCGCCGCGCCAAACATAAACTGCTAGATAAGTATTCGCCAGTTGAAGCCGACATGGAAACGTTAGCATGGGGTAAGGTTAATGCCCTCTCAGTAGAGCACCCCTTCGCGAGTCAAATCCCATTAGTAGGAAGCATGTTAAACATGCAGCAAGTGGAAGGCTTTGGCGATACGTATATGCCCGCCGTGCAAGCGCCTAAATTTGGTGCGTCTGAACGCCTCTTTGTAAGCCCTGGCCACCTTGAAGACGCAATCCTCACCTTACCTGGCGGCCAATCGGGCCACCCACTGTCAGATTTCTTTACAGCAGGGTTTAACGACTACGCAGTGCATGCAGCAACGCCCTTGTTACCCAGCAAGCCCATACACAGCCGAGTCTTTTATAAGAAAGAAGCCGAATGACACCTGCCATTACATTACTTACGAAAAAGCGAATAGCACACAAGGTATTAAAATATGAACACGATGCCAATGCGGCATCGTACGGGCTAGAAGCCGTTGAAAAGCTTAACCTTAATGCAGACACCGTATTCAAAACATTAGTGGTTAGTACAGACAATAATAAGCTTGCAGTTGCCATGGTACCCGTAAACACCAAGCTAAGCGAAAAGAAAATGGCAAAAGCACTAGGTGTTAAAAAAGTAGAAATGGCGCAGGCCAACGCGGTGATGGTAGCAACAGGCTATGTGTTAGGTGGTGTAAGCCCGTTGGGCCAAAAAAAACGGTTAGCCAGCGTTATTCACAAAAGCGCTGAAAACCTGACCACTATTCATGTAAGCGCCGGAAAGCGAGGGTTAGAAGTGGCGCTTGCTCCTGGTGATTTAGCTTTGCTGACAAGCGCTAAATTTGCAGATATTTCGATAAATTAACTTAGTACAATCCAATATATCGTAAGCTGCGTTAGCAAAAACCAACAATACCGTATTAAGTTATGCAACCGCCGCCATTACAGCGCAGAGTTAAGAATTCAGTGTAAAGACGAGATAGACTAGTCTATAGAGAAAAGCAGCCCTAAAAGCTGCCTATTTACTCGATTTCGCTAGCCACTGCTTGCGCGCTTCTTGAAGCGCCGCATCATCGGGCTGTTCGCTGCCAGAAATGGCTACGGCAATTTGTTGAATGATCGCATCACGCTTTTCAATCAGCGCATCGGTGCGTGGGAATAAGTCTTTGGCTTCAGGGTATTGGGCTTTTAGCGACTCTACATCTTCTAAGGCGTAATAGCGCGCTTCAAACGCTTCATTATACAGCTGTCGTTTAGCATTAAATACCACGTAGTCTTTAGCGGTTTCCGAGGCTAAGTAATCCATATCTTCAGACGATAACTTCGCGGCCTGCCCTACTTCACGGGCTTGTTCCATCCATGAATCTACTTGTTCAGCGTTATTATTTTTCACCGCTTGCTTAACGCCTTCTTGCAAATCACTGGCGTGAAGAATTTCCATTACCGTTATTAATGGCACTTCGGCCGCGTTTTGATCACGTTTGTCGGCATCTAACGACAAGTAAGTAAACCACGAAAAAACGGCGACGATAACAACAGCAAGAACAACAAGTGCTTTCTTCACACTTCCTCCGAAAAAATAGCTTGTGAATATCAGTGCGATTGCACTGCAAAAAAGAGGCAATACAAAAAGAGCGAGAAGCCTCTCGCTCTTTTTCAGTATTGTAACGACCTAAAGATTATTGGTCGACAGGCTCTGAGTTTTCAACTCGGCTTTTTAGTTTTTGACCCGGGCGGAACGTTACCACTCGACGCGCTTTAATAGGAATGTCTTCGCCGGTTTTAGGATTACGGCCAGGACGTTCATTTTTATCACGCAGGTCAAAGTTGCCAAAACCTGACAGTTTTACTTGCTCACCAGATTCCAGAGCGCCTTTAATCTCTTCGAAAAAAAGCTCTACCAGATCCTTCGCATCACGCTTGTTAATGCCTAGTTTCTCGAATAGGTGTTCAGCCATCTCGGCTTTGGTCAATGCCATAGTTTACTCTCTTAACGCGGCCCCAAACTCAGATTCCAGACCTTTAACCACAGTATCTACGGCTTGCTGAATTTCAGCTTCTTCTAAGGTTTTATCCGGATCTTGTAAATGAAGTGACAAAGCAAGGCTCTTGTAGCCAGGCTCAATTCCCTTGCCTTTGTACTCATCGAACAAGTTTAGAGCAACTAGTTGATTTACGCCAATTTTTTCTATGTAAGAAAGAACATTCCCTACACGCACTTCATCTTTTACCGTAATAGCAATATCACGGCGATTCGATGGGAAGCGCGATACCGGTACTGCTGACGGTAATTTGCGGTCTGTAATGGCATCTACCACTAGCTCAAACACAAATACACGGCCGTTAACACCAAGCAATTTAGTAAACTGCGGGTGTATAGCACCAATATAGCCAACTTCTTCATCATTAAGCAAAATTTTTGCAGTCATACCAGGGTGTAACGCACTGTGCTGCCCTGTTACAAAAGTAAACTCACCCTGCTTACCGGTAAGGGCAAGCAACGCTTCAACGTCTGCCTTTGCATCGAAGAAATCAACTGGGCTATCGCCCAAGTCCCAATGCTCTTCGTTACGACGCCCTGCTACTACACCACCAATTACTTGTTCTTGCAATACACCATTAGGCGCATCTTGTTGAGGTATAAAGCGTAATCCGGTTTCGAACAGTCGAATTCGCTGTTGCTGACGCTTCTGATTATAAGCAGCAGCACCAACTAAACCCGGCCATAAACTTACGCGCATTACCGACATATCAGAAGAGATTGGGTGTGGTAGCACCATGCCTTTCACGTCTGGGAATAATGCGTTTTGAATTTTAGGGTCGACAAACGAGTAAGTAATCGCTTCATTGTAGCCACGGCTAAGTAGCAACGACTTCATGGTGTTTAGCGGCAGCTTAGCTTCTTGCGAAGGTAGCATAGCCAAGGTAGCTTTTGGCGCCACGTTTGGAATATTGTTATAGCCGTAAACGCGAGCAATTTCTTCAATCAAATCTTCTTCAATTGAAATATCGAAACGATAGCTTGGCGCAACCGCTTCCCAGCCTGCGTCCGTTTGCGTAACGTCTAAACCAAGGCGGTTAAGCATTTCCGTTACTTTTGCATCGTCAATGCTAATACCTAGTACGCGAGACAAACGTTCACGACGAAGCGTAACCTTTGCTTGCTTAGGTAGCTTGTCTTCAGCCACAGCTTCAACAACAGGGCCAGCTTCACCACCACAAATTTCAAGAACTAGTGCAGTAGCGCGCTCCATGGCTTTACGCTGAAGCTGTGGGTCTACACCACGCTCATAGCGGTGCGATGCATCGGTATGTAAACCGTACTGACGAGCGCGGCCCATAATGGCATCACGGCTAAAGAACGCACTTTCAAGCAAAATATCTTGTGTTTCAGTAGTTACACCTGAGTGTAGGCCCCCGAAAATACCCGCCATTGCTAACGCTTTGTTGTCGTCAGCAATAAGCAAAGTATTGCTTTGCAGCTTAGCTTCGGTTTCGTCTAGCAACGTAAGGGCTTCACCTTCATTCGCCATACGCACGTTAATGTTGCCTTCAATGCTGGCAAGGTTAAACGCATGCATTGGCTGGCCAAGCTCTAACAACACAAAGTTAGTCACATCTACAATGGGGTCGATGCTGCGAATACCGCAACGACGTAGCTTTTCAACCAACCACAGCGGTGATGCCGCTTTAACATTTACGCCTTTAACTACACGGCCTAAATAACGTGGGCATGCGTCATCAGCGCTTAGCGTAATTGATAACTTTTCATCAATAGTTGCGTCTACCGTTGCTACTTCAGGCTCGCACACGTCAAGGTTGTTAAGCACACCCACTTCACGGGCAATACCGCGAATACCCAAACAATCTGCACGGTTTGGGGTTAGGTCTACTTCAATGGCGTTGTCATCAAGACCAAGGTAATCGCGAATGTCTTCGCCAATAGGTGCATCGGCTGGAAGCTCGATAATACCGTCGTGGTCGTCGCTAATACCTAGCTCTGAGAAGCTACATAGCATGCCAAACGACGGCTCGCCGCGAAGCTTCGCTTTCTTAATTTTAAAATCGCCTGGCAATACAGCGCCAACAACCGCTACCGCTACTTTAATGCCCTGACGGCAGTTAGGCGCACCACAAACGATATCAAGTAGCTCATCGTCACCTACGTTAATTTTCGTTACGCGCAGTTTGTCGGCGTTCGGGTGCTGACCGCACTCAACTACTTCACCTACTAGCACGCCTTTAAAGTCGCCTGCTACGGGCTCAACGCCGTCTACTTCTAGGCCGGCCATGCTCAACTGTTCAGACAGCTCATGTGCCGACAGCGACGGGTTAACCCACTCTCTTAACCATTTTTCACTGAATTTCATGTGTACTCTCTGCCTTAGTTGAACTGCTTAAGGAAACGAAGATCGTTTTCAAAGAACGCGCGCAAGTCGTTAACACCGTAACGAAGCATAGTTAAGCGCTCTACGCCCATACCAAAGGCAAAACCTGTGTACTCTTCTGGGTCGATACCCACCGCTTTAAGTACATTTGGGTGCACCATGCCGCAGCCTAGTACTTCAAGCCACTGACCGTTTTTACCCATAACGTCTACTTCAGCTGAAGGCTCGGTAAACGGGAAGTAAGACGGACGGAAGCGAATTTCTAGCGACTCTTCAAAGAAGTGATGTAAGAAGTCGTGCAAAATACCTTTAAGGTCGGTAAAGCTAACGTTCTTATCAACCATCAAACCTTCCACCTGGTGGAACATTGGCGTGTGGGTTTGATCGTAGTCGTTACGATACACGCGCCCTGGCGAGATAATACGCAGTGGTGGCTTTTCCGCTTCCATGGTACGAATTTGAACACCAGAGGTTTGTGTACGAAGCATCATGTCTGGGTTAAAGTAAAAGGTATCATGGTCGGCACGCGCTGGGTGATTCGCAGGAATATTCAGTGCGTCGAAATTGTGAAAACCATCTTCAATTTCAGGGCCGGTCTTTACCGAGAAACCAAGCTCACCAAAGAAAGATTCAATACGCGCAATGGTGCGGCTAACCGGGTGCAAGTTACCTGGCTTTTCTGTGCGGCCAGGCAAAGTTACATCAATGGCTTCTTCGGCTAGCTTCTTGTTAAGCTCTTCAGTGCGTAAAAACTCACCTTTTGCAGAAATAGCTTGCTGAATAACCTGCTTAGCTTGGTTAATCTTTTGGCCTGCGGCAGGACGTTCTTCGTTCGATAACTTTCCAAGCCCTTTAAGTAAGTCGGTAAGTTTACCTTTCTTACCCATGAATTCGACCCTAACTTGGTCTAATGTGGCTGCATCTTGTGCAGCGTCAATCTGGCTTTGTGCCTGATTGATAATAGCGTCAAGCTCCATGTTTTCCTCAATTTACATGATGACTGCATGGCCAAAGCATAGGAAGAATTTTTCTGTGCGCTAAGGCTTGCCTGAAATAAAAGCGGTAGTTTACACGAGTGACAGACATTACCGCTACCCTATATAGCTGATAATGGCGAAATTTTGGTGGAAATCACGTGAACGCAATAAACAGCATCTATTGCAACTAAAAAATTTTCGGTTAAAGCAGCAAATATATTTCGTGAATAAGCACTTAATGTTGAGGTAGACTAAAAAGATATTTTATTTTTAAGTTCAACGGCGTAGTCATGACCTTTCGGCACGACATTAATGGCATAAGAGCACTTGCGGTCTTATCTGTCGTAATTTTTCACTTTTTACCTAGTTGGTTACCGGGTGGTTTTGTTGGTGTAGACGTATTCTTTGTTATCTCAGGGTACTTAATGACCGCTATTATAATCACAAAACTCACTAGCACTAACTTCAATATTTGGGATTTCTACTTAGCTAGAGCAAATAGGATTATTCCGTCATTACTCGTACTATGTTTAGTATTACTTATACTCGGATTTTTTCTTTTAACACCTGTTGAATATGGAAAATTAGCTAAACAGACGTTAGCTTCATCACTGTTTATATCTAACCTTGTTTACTATAAAGAATCTGGCTACTTCGCTGAAGATTCTCTAGAAAATTGGTTATTGCATACTTGGTCATTATCTGTTGAGTGGCAGTTCTACCTAATTTATCCAATCGCAATGATCGTGGTATCTAAACTGTTCGCTAGAAGTTTAATTCCTCTCATACTTACAATAGCAACTTTGAGTAGCTTGGCCCTTAGCATATGGCTAAGCCCAAAGAATCCAGAGCTATCTTATTTCGCACTGCCCACTAGGGCTTGGGAAATGCTCGCAGGTGGATTGTTATTTTTCTGGGGCTTTAAAACTCAATCTAGAACAACGAAAATTTTAGAATACCTGGGCGTTACCTTTATAGTTTTGTCTTGCATTGTCTTTTCAGAAGACATTGTTTGGCCCGGGTATGCAGCAATACTTCCCGTGCTGGGCACTTGTCTAATTATAGCAACAAATAGAAATGACTCTTCAATTCTTAACAAACTGCTCTTTCAAAAATTAGGGACGTGGTCGTACTCAATCTATCTTTGGCATTGGCCCTTAGTAGTACTGATTTACACAGCGCAGCTCGACCCAATTTTCATACCACTTGGTTTAATCTCAACACTTGTCTTAGGGTACGCTAGTTACAATTACGTTGAGAGGTTAAAGCTAATAGATCGTAATTCTACTTTAATAAGTTGCTTCAGAAATATACCACTTCAAAGCGCACTTGTTATTGCAGCATTTTCATTTTTTGTTTTTTCAACTAATGGAATCATCACTCGTGCTTCAATCGAATATCAAACGGCTGTAAACGATATAAAAGCTAGCCCTCTACGAACCAAATGCCACACAAATAAGTACATGCCACCAGAAGGTGCTTGCGAGTACTTTGTGAAAGAAAATGTTAAATGGGCAACGCTTGCGGATAGTCACTCTGTGGAAATTGCATATGCTTTAGCTAAAGAAGTTTCTAAACGAGGTGAAGGACTAAAGCATTTTAGCTTTTCAGGCTGTAAACCGTCATATGGAATGGATAATGACTTTTCTCCTTGCGCTCGGTGGTACAATGACGTTGTGGATTACTTAATTGCCGATAAAACTATCGAGAATGTCGTGTTTCTTCACCGATACTCAAGTCAAATTGTTGGAGGTAGTAACTACGCTTATCCTGACCTTCCGTTAACGAAAATTGGTGTGCGTGGCCTACAGGTACTAGAAAATATCGATCGAGCAATACTTGAGTTAGCAAGGCATAAAAAGACCGTAATTGTGCTCTACCCTGTACCAGAACTTCCCGATAAGGTAAGTAAGCTTATAGATACAAACTATACTCAAAGTATGAGTTTTGAAAATTTAAAAGGTACAGAAACTAACTGGTTCCTGAAACGGAATGAGGCAATTATTAGTCACTTTGATAATGCGAAATATCCACAAAATGTTGTATTTGTAAAGCCCAGCGAAATTTTTTGTGGCAAGGAAATTTGTCATGCGGTCAAAAACGGCCGTGCATTGTACTTTGATGATGACCATCTATCAGTTTACGGCGCGTCAAAGTTAGTTAATAATATTGTTGTCAATCGCTAAGACTTTAATTCTCAAAACTTTTAATCATTTTTATGAATTTTGGTTTTAGATAATGTTGACCTTTCGCTCAAAAATAAAACCATGACATTGATGAGGCTTCCATTAAACTTGTGACAATGGTGGTCACAACATGAAGAAGCTTTACAGCGAAGAGCAAATCATCAAGGCAATTAGGAAGCCGTGTAATTTGCCTTTAAGTTCGGTAACGCTCACGCTCTTAACTACCATCAAACCTTCAGCTTAGTGAAACCTAATCTTAGTCGACACGCGCAGGGGAACCAGCTCAAACATTCTGTAGGTCAAAATTTTGGAACCCATCTTAAATTTCGGGGCTGGCCTTTACTGAGAAGGCAAGTTATTCCAATTGCTTTTCGACTAGCTTTGTACGAAGCACTTCAATATGTAAAACACACTTTCTGAAGGAGTAGCTTGCTAAATAACCTGCATAGCTAGATTAATCTTTTGGCCTGCGGCAAGACGTTCTTCGTTAGATAACTTTCCAAGCCCTTTAAGTAAGTCGGTAAGTTTACCTTTCTTACCCATGAATTCGACCCTAACATTGGTCTAATGTGGCTGCATCTTGTGCAGCGTCAATCTGGCTTTGTGCCCGATTGATAATAGCGTCAAGCTCCATGTTTTCCTCAATTTACATGATGACTGCATGGCCAAAGCATAGGAAGAATTTTTCTGTGCGCTAAGGCTTGCCTGAAATAAAAGCGGTAGTTTACAC
>Ga0208315_1000241_pt1 | contig 48617 bp, 35 predicted proteins | sample MalvireepMed_215_FD_184239 | JGI IMG/M metagenome (GOLD analysis project Ga0208315, IMG submission 184239) | Marine viral communities from the Global Malaspina Expedition - Malaspina viral metaG DeepMed_215 (SPAdes) (version 2) | ecosystem: Environmental > Aquatic > Marine > Oceanic | place...
CATACATAGGTTACATCCAGGGCGTTCTAGGTAAAGAATATTGTCGTACTTAGTACGCGCTGCTTCTTTTGGCTTAGCATCGTCGAATTCAAAGCCTGCATATTTCGCAAGTACTTCCCAGTCGCCTTCAGCTTTTAGTTCGTCAACAATGTTGTATGTAGGTGGAGCAACAACTAGCGGCGCTTTAAACTCTACAGAGCCGTTAAGCTTCTCTAAGTTACGCAGCATTTGTGCGATGATTTGCATGTCGCCTTTGTGCACCATACAAGAACCCACGAAACCTAGGTCTACTGGCTTACCATCGTAGTAAGAAACCGGACGGATAACATCGTGAGTATAACGCTTAGATACGTCGTCGTTGTTTACGTCTGGGTCAGCAATCATTGGCTCGTCGATTTGGTCCAAATCAACAACCACTTCTGCGTAGTATTTCGCGTTGTCATCTGGTGCTAGCGCTGGCTCTTCACCCGACTTGATTTCAGCGATACGCTTATCAGCAAGGTCAATCAGACCTTGAAGCATGTTCGCTTCGTTGTCCATGCCCTTGTCGATCATGATTTGGATACGCGTCTTAGCAAGCTCAAGTGACGCAATCATAGTTTCGTTGTCAGAAATACAGATTGACGCTTTCGCTTTCATTTCTGCAGTCCAATCGGTGAACGTAAACGCTTGGTCAGCAAGTAGCGTACCGATTTGTACTTCAATTACGCGACCTTGGAACACGTTCTCGCCAGCGAATTGCTTAAGCATTTGCGCTTGTGTCGCGTGAACCACGTCACGGAAGTCCATGTGTTCTTTCATGCTACCTTTAAAGGTCACTTTCACAGACTCTGGAATTGGCATTGCCGCTTCACCCGTCGCTAGTGCTAGTGCTACCGTACCTGAGTCAGCACCGAACGCTACACCTTTTGACATACGCGTGTGTGAGTCACCACCAATGATGATAGCGCGGTCGTCTACCGTGATGTCGTTAAGCACTTTGTGGATAACGTCAGTCATTGCGTGGTAAACGCCTTTAGGGTCACGGGCTGTGATTACACCAAAGTTGTTCATAAATGACATAAGCTTAGGAATGTTAGCCTGTGCTTTCTTATCCCATACCGACGCCGTGTGACAACCTGACTGATAAGCACCGTCAACAGTAGGTGAAATAGTCGATGCCGCCATTGACTCTAACTCTTGGCACGTCATTGGGCCGGTAGTGTCCTGAGAACCTACAATATTTACTTTAACGCGTACGTCAGAACCCGCGTGAAGTGGTGCGTCTGAGTTTACGCCTACCGCGTTGCGGTTAAAGATTTTTTCTACAGCAGTAAGGCCTTGGCCTTCGTGTGAAACCTCTTTTGATTGCGCGTAAACTGCTGGTGCTTCAACACCTAGTGTACGTGCAGCAAAAGATTGTAGCTGCTTACCGAAAACTACGGCGTAAGAACCACCCGCTTTCATGAACTCCATTTTCTGAGGAGTAAATGACGCAGATACGTCAGCAAGTTCTTCTGAACCATTGAAAAGCTTCTTCGCTTTGGTATCGATGGTCAGTACCGTACCTGTTGCTACAGAGTAAGCTTCTTCAAGCACTGGGTCGCCGTTTGCATCGCGAACGATTTCGCCATTTTCGTCTGTTTTCTTAACCCAGTTTTTAAGGTCAAGACCAATACCACCGGTTACGTCTACAGTAGTAAGGAAGATTGGTGCGATACCGTTAGTACCAGCAACAATTGGCGCTTTGTTTACAAAAGGAATGTAAGGGCTTGTTGGCTCACCGGCCCATAGTGCAACGTTGTTCACACCAGACATACGAGAAGAACCTACACCCATGGTACCTTTTTCAGCAATAAGCATAACTTTTGCGTTAGGGTGTTTTTTACCTAGTTCAACAATTTCTTGCTGCGCTTCTGGCGTGATCATGCACTGGCCGTGAAGTTCACGGTCTGCACGAGAGTGCGCTTGGTTACCAGGAGATAGAAGGTCTGTAGAGATATCACCTTCAGCAGCAATGTAGGTAACGACTTCGATTTTCTCTGGTACGTCAGGCAGCTTGGTGAAGAATTCAGCTTTCGCGTAGCTTTCTAGTACGTCTTTAGCAATCGCGTTACCCGCTTTGTATGCTGCTTCTAGACGCTCAGTATCAGCTTCGTATAAATAAACCTGCGTTTTCAGTACTTCAGCCGCAGGCTTTGCAACCGCTTCATCGTCAGAAAGCGCAAGGTCTAGCAAAGCTTCTACCGATGGACCACCTTTCATGTGAGAAAGAAGCTCAAGTGCAAACTCAGGGGTGATTTCTTCTACTTTTTCTTCGCCAAGTACAATTTCTTTTAGGAATTGTGCTTTAACACCGGCAGCAGGTGTAGTACCCGGCAAGGTGTTATAGATAAAGAATTTTAGAGAGTCTTCGCGGTGCTCGTTTGTTGTATCTTTAATTTGAGCAATAATTTCAGACAGCAACTCAGCACTGTCGATTGGCTTAGGGTTAAGACCTAGTTCCGTTTTACGGGTTTCGATCTCTGCCAGATATTCTGAATACAAACTCATATAGTTCTCTCGGTCTTAGTTTTACTTGAGCGTAGTGTTAAGTCGGTCTTAGCTATACGCATATAAAAATGAGGGATATTTTAACCGATTTTTAGCAGTTACGTAATGACTGAAAGTAATCAGATAGGTAAACATCTCGCTAGCGTGTAATTATCTTGCGCGCCGAGAAAAATGGCAGCAAACCCGAAACTTTGCAACAAACAAAAATAAACATGCTATTACAGCAACTTATGAAAAATAAAAGCTAAATGGACCCTACTTCCACCCTCTATTGGTAAAACCAATACCGATAAATAATAGTGTTGCACTTATGACAGACATTCACTTTACTTATGGTGCTACCAGTACAAATTACCATCAATATTGAAACAAAGTTTCAATTAATCGTTAGTTTTTGGCCGTGTAGCTTTCTTTGAATGAGAGTTTGAACACCTTCGCGCTTTCACCATCTGTAAGAAGTAGAATATTACCGTCGCTATCTACTGCAATATCCCTTAATCGTTCATTTAGCGCGTCAAAGACCTTCGTTGACGTATAACCATTTTTGTCATGCGATACTGCGAACAAGGCTTTTGCTTTTAAGCTGGTAACCAGCAGCGTATTGCTGAAATGAGGCTGCTTTGAATTTATGTAGTAAAGCATAGAAGATGGCGCGATAGAGGGCGTCCAATCTACAAGCGGTCCGGTCATGCCGGCATACTCCGAAAAGGGCGAGATTCTTGCGCCCGAGTAATCTTTTCCTAAAGTAACCACAGGCCAACCGTAATTATTCCCTTTTTGAAGAAGATTTAGTTCGTCGCCTCCATCAGGCCCGTGTTCGTGTAAGAAGATTTGACCGTCAGCGCCATGCACTAAACCTTGTGGGTTTCTATGTCCGAGCGTAAACACATAAGGCGCCTCTGGAAAGGCCGGCGCGGCCAGCGGCTTGCCATTAATTGTAAAGCCAAGCACTTTTCCAAGCTGGGAAGTGACAACTTGGGCCTGTTCGCGATAATCAAAACCGTCTCCGGTAGTCACGAGGAAGGCATGCTCTTTAGCATTTTCTCCTTTGGTCACGTTATCAATTTGAAGTAGTTTTCCACCGTAATGAACGGGTGTATCTTTCGATTGAGCAACGTCGAGTACTAGCTGCACATCACTGATCCCAGCGGTTAGAGATAACTGTGCTTTGACCACAGCTAAATGATTGGCTTCATCGCTTCCCTTCGAATAACTCAGCAGCACGGTTTTATCTTGAGGATAAGTAAAAGGGATCAGTATATCTAATACGCCGCCCTGCCCTTTCGTATAAAGGTTATCTAAGGGCAAAGTGAAGCGGCTTACTTTTCGTTCATCGTTAACAACAATTAGCTCACCGTCTCGGGTGGTTATTATTATATGCGTGGTTGATTTTTCTTTATCCACGACGGTTGTTATTGCCTTAGGGTAGGACAGCTCGTCAATAACCTTGTTGATTTCTACGCGCTCAGCCAAACTTTGTAAGACGCTCGGCTGCGTGGTGTTTAATGTACTATTTAATGTGCTGTTTTTAACACTTTCACTCTCACTTGCTAACAAGGCGGTGCTAAATAACAGAGCGCTTAACGCGAGCCATGATTTCATTGTTATTGTCCTCTTTTAATCAGCATACTATGGCATATCCCATTCATACGCGCATAATGGTGGCACTTATTTCACGCTATTTAGCTTAACCGGATAAATAAGGTCGACAGACTTTAGGTTGTAAATTATGAACAAAGCCATTCGCCACATTCTATTTAGCTTTATCCCTGCATGGGCCGTGGGCTTTTTGCTGGCAAGTATATTTCACTCCATTGCCGTTTTAATCAACCTTTCGCTCATTCACGTTAAATTGCAGCTAAGCGATTGGTGGTTCATGATAAGCCAGGACCTAGTAGGGCTGTTACCTACCTACGGGCTTATCATAGGGTTTTCTCTGTTTTTAGCTTTTATGATTGCTCATAAGGTTACCCGTCGAGTCGAGAAACATTTAGAGCGCCGCACCACTGTGAGCACCCGATTGTTATTATTTGGCGCTGCCGGCGGCCTATCTTTTTTAATCATGTTGCTAGCGATGCAGCCTATCTTAAACGTGACGCTAATTGCTGGCGCGCGCTCTGTCGCAGGGCTGTGCGCCCAATGTTTGGCTGGTGTGGCGGCTGGCAGTGTTTACACCTATTTAAGTAATAAATTTGCGCTTAAATAATAACTAAAACTTATAGAATTAAATAACCCAACACAGATGTAAATAAAAAGTTAAGTTTGCTACTGTATGGCGTAGATTGAATTTTTACGCCCTACTAGGAACAAGCAACATGATAACTTACCCTGATAATGTGACCTGTCTTGCCGACTACATTGAAAGCGTAATGCAGCGATTTGCTGACAGGCCCGCGTATACGGCCCTTGGGCAAACCCTTACCTTTGCTGAAATTGATAGCAAGTCATCAGCCTTAGCGCGCTACTTTGTTCACGAAGCTAAGCTTACCCCTGGAACCAAAGTTGCTATTCAACTTCCTAATTTAATTCAAAACCCCATTGTCGTTTATGCTGCATTACGCGCAGGTTTAGTGGTAGTGAATACCAACCCGCTCTACACAGAGCGCGAAATGAAGCATCAATTTACTGACAGCGGCGCAAAAGCCTTAGTCATACTTGGCGATTTACTTCCTAAATTTACTAGTATTAAAAATGATACGAGTATCAATACGATTATTACCACATCAGCAACAGAGCTCTTAGACCCCAATACGGCCCCCGCATTAGATGGCACAGTATCCCTTAGCCAAGCGGTAGAAATTGGCAAAGGTCTTCCGCAATTCGAACGCCCTAAGATTCAGTTAGATGATCTTGCCATGCTGCAGTACACAGGCGGTACCACAGGGGTATCGAAAGGGGCAGCGTTAAGTAACAAAAACGTACTTGCTAACTGTATTCAAATGCTTGACCGTATTGGCGATGGCTTTAAAGGCGGTGAAGAAGTGTTGGTGTGCCCATTACCGCTATACCATATCTATGCCTTTACCGTAGGAATGATGGCGCTTTTCGCCAAAGGAACACAAATTATCCTGATTCCAAACCCTCGCGATATTGACGGCTTTATACAAACCTTAAAACCTCATAAAATATCCGCCTTCATGGGTATTAATACGTTATTTGTTGGCCTTAGTCGTCACCCGGAATTTGCCAAATTAGACTTTTCTAATTTACATCTCACCATGTCAGGCGGTACGGCTCTTACACAAGCTGCGGTATCTATTTGGCAAGATGTGACGGGTAACACCATTACTGAAGGCTACGGCTTATCGGAAACAGCCCCTGTTGTGTCATTTAATATTCCAGGCAAAGAAGAAATTGGCACCGTAGGCCACGAACTTGAAGGCACGGAAGTCGCGTTGTTAGACAGCCAAGATAAACCAGTTGAAGAAGGCGACTCTGGGCAGATAGCGGTGCGCGGGCCACAAGTAATGATGGGATATTGGAACCGTGATGACGAGACGGCAAAAGTCATGACCGAAGATGGCTTTTTTAAAACCGGAGACATCGGCATACGCACAGAATCTGGTGCTATAAAAATAGTAGATCGCCTTAAAGACATGATCATTGTGTCTGGCTTTAACGTGTACCCGAACGAAATAGAAGACGTATTAACCTCTCACCCCAATGTTATGGAAGCTGCAGTGGTAGGAAAGCCCGACGATAAAACTGGCGAAAGGGTATGCGCCTACATTACGTTATCCAGTGAAGTATCCGCCGATGATGTAACCGAATTCTGCAAAAAGCACTTAACCAACTACAAAATCCCAAAATCTATCACTGTATTAGAAGAACTTCCCAAATCCACAGTGGGTAAAATTTTACGTCGAGAATTACGTTCAGCGTAAGCTTAGAAGAGATAAGTAATCAGAAAACGCATAGTGATAACTTCCTATGCGTTTTTCACATAAAAATCAGATTATTGCTACCAAAGAATAAGCTTAGCTTGTTGAAAAAGTTTTAGTTCTGGCTAAAACTTAACTTTACACTTTTCACTTTCGTTGCACTTATGCAATTTATGACATTCTCAGTCAACAAGTACCGAACCACTCGCTTTATAAGACGTCCCTTTAAAGGGATCGAACTATGAACGCTATGCTACTGCAGCGACAAGCCATGGACAAACATGGCATGGTCGTCACCATGGATGTAAAAGGTAAAATTCTTAGCGCTAATGAAAAGAGTAGCGAACTTTCAGGGTTTGCAGAACATGAAATTGTTGGTAAATACATTACAGCCTTCGCTATTACTAACATTTCAAATTCAGATATAAGCGCAATTTTTAGCGCTCTTGCCTTAGGGAATATTTGGCAAGGCGAAGTACACAGCTTAAGAAAAACAGGCGAACCTTGGTTTGTGTTTGCCACCGTCGTACCTGTTGTAAAGAAAGCCCCTCTTGTCGATCACCTTATCGTAATCGCTACCGACATTTCCCAGCAAAAGCGTTTAGAGAAAAGCTTATCTGAAGGACGAGCATTTTACCGCAGCATCACCGATAGCATCGGCGAAGGGGTTTACGCCGTAAACGCAGAGGGCAAGACCCAGTTTCTCAACCCGGCCGCTTCTCGATTACTAGGTTGGACGTTAGAAGAACTTCAAGACCGCCATTTTCACGATACGGTTCACTATCAAAAAGGCGACGGCACCCTTCTTAAAAGAGAGCAATGCCCCGTTAATCTCACTATACGCGACGGGAAATCTTATACTTCCTACGAAGATTTTTTTACCGACAAACGAGGGAGACTGTTTCCCATCTCCATTGTAGCAGTACCACTACTTAACAACGAAGGTAAACCCGATGGGCACGTAGGTGTTTTCAACGATATAAGCAGTCAAAAAGCGATTGAGCATAAGCTACAGAAGGCGTATGACGAAGCACAAAGTGCGAATAAAGCGAAAACTGATTTTCTCGCTACCATGAGTCACGAGATCAGAACACCGATGAACGCAATAATCGGTCTAACGCACTTGGCGTTAGAGACTCAGGATAACGACCAACGCCAGCAATATTTAGAAAAAGTCCAGAAAAGCTCTAACGCGCTGCTTGAGTTAATGAATAGCATCTTGGATTTCTCCAAAGTTGAAGCCAATAAAATAGACATTCTTGACGAGCCTTTCACTCTTACGAAAACCATAGATAAACTGGCTCAAGTATTTCAGGTAAAGGCACAACAAAAGCAGCTTCAGCTTCTTTTCGATATTCGATGCAGTACCAAGATACGGTGCAGTGGTGATAGCGAGAAAATCTACCAAGTTTTGCTCAACCTTTTGAGTAACGCCATCAAGTTCACAGAAACAGGCCATGTTTTGCTTAAAATTGATAAGCGTGGTAACGAGCTCGGTTTTAGCGTAAGCGATACCGGCATGGGCATTAGCGATACAGGTAAAACCAAATTATTCAATGCTTTTGAACAAGCAGACGCATCAATCTCGAGAAAGTTTGGCGGTACAGGGTTAGGACTTGCTATTTGTAAACGACTCGTTGAGCTAATGGGTGGCGAACTAACCATTGAAAGTAAGGTTAACGAAGGGACTAATTTTGCATTTTCACTGCCAATTTGTATTGAAGACACTGAACCAAGCGACTCTCTTCTTCCCGTGTCCATCCCTTCTGAAGTACTTTGTATTCAAACACATAAAAGCGTAGAACAAGGCTGTCAAATCCTTTGTCAAACGTTACAAAGGTTCAATATTCACTGCCTCATAGCTGACCCAAATGAGAACCTTCTACCTAAACAAGCAGACTTTAGCATTGTTTTTTTACCTGTCGATGAGTCCAGCTGGAAAAGCTTTTTACGTCATGTCCAGTTTGGTGAATACCACGAGCTAAACTGCAATGTGCTAATAAGTCCGTTTAGCAAAGAAGAAGTGCAAAAGCGAATCGGAACATCCCTCTCTAAAAATATTCGGATTATCGAGCTTCCCTTCACGGAAGGTGAACTTATTTCCGCTTTGTCTCCGCTGCATGCGTCGACGAACAAAAAAACGAGTGAAGGGCTGGAAAGTAAAAAGTGGCGAACTAAGCGCCTATTGAATAAGCGCGTGTTAGTGGTCGACGACGACTTAATTAGTGTTGAAATAAGTCAGCAGATACTGAAAGATTTAGGCGTCAACGTGGTATCGGCGATGACTGGCGAGCTGGCGTTAGCGCTCTGCAAATCGAATACATTTGACGCTATATTGCTGGACTGCCACCTTCCAGGCATAACAGGTTATGACATCGCTGAAACGCTTACACATAAAGAAGGGTGTTATACCCCAATCATTGCGTTGAGCGCGGATGAAACGAATGAAGCGTCTGAAAAAGCGTTATCTGCCGGCATGTGTCATCACTTAGTAAAGCCCGCAACCGCAGACGAGATTGTACACACAATCGATATTCATATACACGCCGGATACATGGAAATTACCCCGCCAAGCGAGACAGACGCATTTATCGCCTCACTGCTGTCTTTTTACGATACTTATAGCCAGCGTAGCGTAATGTCTAATTTACTCAATATTTTTCACGAACCGACACACACCAGTCAGCTATTAACCGAATTACTTGCTGACGCCCAGAGAATAGGGGCAATAACATTAGAACGGTGTTTACATCGTTTTATGGAGGCGAAGCAGAGGCCTGATACTATCAACGCAAAGCACATATCAGACATCTCCTTCGAGCTAGATGCAACACTTCGCTTAATTGCTCATACTATTGATAAAAGTGAGGTGGGCAATGAGTGTAACGAAGCCAGCGATGTAGACAATACATCACTACGCTCTTCTTTAGAAGAGGTCAAAAACGCCCTTGAAGCCTACGATGCTAAGGCGCTTGAGCTAATAACAGCGCTAGCGGCTCGTCACTTCGGGCTGGGTCATTCACATACGTTAAATCAATTGAAAAAACTTGCCTCTATATATGATTTTGAAGGGGCTTTGGTCGTAGCGCAATCACTGATAGATGAAATTAATAATGACCGAACAGAATAAAACAAAACATAGATTTAGTATCCTCGTTGTTGACGACGAGCCGGCAAATATCGATATTTTACTTGGAATTCTTGGCCCTTTTTATGACGTTAAAGTAGCACCATCTGGCGCCATCGCGCTGAAAATAACGCAACAGTTCACGCCCGATCTTATTCTGCTAGATATTATGATGCCGGGAATGGACGGATTTGAAGTCTGTAGGCAGCTTAAGTCGGATAAACTATTGAGCCGTATACCCGTTATTTTTGTAACCGCGCTAAGTCAAGGCGAGAACGAAGAAAAGGGTTTTGAGTTAGGTGCGGTCGACTATATCACCAAGCCCGTTTCCCCCAGTATTGCGCTAGCCCGAGTTAAAACTCACATTAGCCTTGCGCACCAAATGCAGACAACTGAAAACCTTGTAGTCGCGCGCACAGAAGAGCTAACGAGAAGTCAACAGAGCGCCATTACCATGTTGGCAACAGCAGGGCATTACAACGATACGGAGACCGGACACCACATTTGGCGAATGGCGGCTTACAGTAAATGTTTAGCTATTGCATCGGGGTGGTCTTATAACGATGCATGTTTGCTTGCGCAAGCCGCTCCTATGCATGACACCGGGAAAATTGGTATACCCGATTCCATTTTAAAAGCCCCACGCCGGCTAACAAACAGCGAAATGGAAGTAATGCGAACCCACGCACAAATAGGGCATAAAATTCTTTCTCAATGTGAAACCCCGCTTTTTAACCTCGCCGCCGAAATAGCCCTATGTCACCATGAAAAATGGAACGGCACAGGTTATCCAGAAGGGTTAACTGGCGAAGAGATTCCCGAAAGTGCGCGTATTGTTGCAATTGCGGATGTGTTCGACGCACTAACCATGCAACGCCCTTATAAGAAAGCATGGACTGACGATGAAGCGTTTGCACATTTAACAAATGGTGCCGGAGATCATTTTGACCCAGACCTAGTCGACTGTTTTTTATCAATTAAAGAAGAAATTATCGAAACTAAACGTTACTGGAATGCGTTAGAGGCAGAGGGGTCGATGATATCGATAGGCAGCTTGCTTTAACAGGAAAGATAGTTAATCACCTAGCAAACTTTACATTAAGTATCAACGCTATTTAGGACGGGTCAACGGCAAGAAAAAAGGGTCGAATTCTCGACCCTTTTTATCGTGTGAAGCTTTAGCTTACGGTTTAACTTGCACCTAGCTCGGAAGCCAGTGCGTCAGCTTGGCGCTTTTCGCCTTGAACAAACTGTTTCCACTGCTGTGCCATAGCACGGCTTTTCTGATGCTTTTCCGCTTCTGCTAGTTGATTAAGTGCTAGAGCGTATTGCTTCTTGTTGTAAAGCGCCATGCCCTTGATTAAATAAACCAAACCAGGGTTTCTTAAGTCACCTTTTTCAACCGCTCGATCAGCCGCTGCTATTGCGTCATCAAAACGCTCTTCATTAAGAAGAATTTGCGCTAACTGCGCGTCTAGCTCGCCATCTTCAGACAGTTCAGCCGCTTGCATCATTACTGGAATGGCTTTGTCTTGCTCTTTAGCAAGTGACCAGCTTTGTCCTAAGAACTTAAGGTTGCGCAAGTTTTTCTCAAGCACACCATCGTTCATCGCTTGTTCCATCAACTTAGCACCTTTATAAGGTACACGGTGATAGTAATAAAGCTGCGCCATGTTGAACACGTCAGCTGACGTATTAACAAAACCACGCTGATATGCGGTTTCCATGATAGCCAACTGCTTGCGCTCTTCACCTAACTCACCGTACATACCGGCTAGCTGGATCCAATACTTAGGTTCGTCAAACAACTTCACCATTTTAATAAGAACGTCTTTAACCTTTTGAGGCTGCTTTAGTTCATAGAAAATAGCACGTTGAAGAATTAACCAACCTTCATCAGGGATCATGCCTTCTGCTTCGTGATCAGCAACGGCTTCAGAAATCCACATTGCCGCTTCGTCGTACTGTTTATTTTGATAGTACGCTTGGGCCTTTATCACCTTGTTTTTTACAGGTACTGGACCGGTGTTTAGACTTTCCCAACGCTCCAAATAGGTGATGGTTTCGTCGTAATTGCCCTGCATTAGGTTAAGCTGCGCCAAACTGAAAAGCGTGGTCATTTCGAACTTTTCAGGAATTGGCTGCTGCTCTACCACCTTGGCAAACGATTCCAATGCTTTAACGTAGTCTTCATTATTGTAATAAATGAAGCCGAAAAAGTTATACATCATGGCTTTTTCGTAGGCATTCATTGAATTAGACTTATCTTCTACTTCTTTCAAAATAGCGATAGCTTCTTCAACATTACCCGCTTCATCCGCTGCCGTTTGTGCGCGGGCTAGCTGCTCGTACACCTTGCCCCGTAGCGTAGGCACGCGACGGGTTTTCTTTTCGCTTGCTTTTTGCTCTTGCGCAACAGCGTCAGTGGCAACCAACATGCTAGGTACAGATACCGTGGCCGATGCAAATGCAAACGCCAGTGCACTAAGCAATGTATTCGTCTGTTTTCTCATCATGTTCTGTTACCCGTCAATTTGGAACGTAATACGGTTTTGTACACCAGACACTTCCGTTGCTTCGCCATTTACTACCCGAGGCTTATATTTGAACTTCATTGCCGCATCAATAGCCGCTTGTTCAAAAATACCTGAAGGGTTAGCTTCAACAACAATGGGGTCGCGTACCGCGCCCTGCTTAGTTACTGTAAATTCCACAATAACGAAGCCTTCGATACCGCGCTGAAGCGCACGTCGTGGATAAACCGGCGCAACCTTAACAATGGGCAAGTATTCACCGTCACCAGACTCAAGGGCCAACCCGCCTTCCAGTGAGATGTCATCACCCACTTCAGCGCCAAAGTCCATCGACGTGCCTTCTGCATCAGGAGAAGGTGAGTCCATTTGAGGCTGCTCCATCTGCGGTGGCGGCTCTTCTGGCTTAGGTGGCTTCTTCGGCTTACGATCTTTTTTCTCAACCTGTTCATCCTGCTTGACCCTTACAAAGTCAAGCACGCTTCCCTTAGGCGGTTCAGTTAGTGCGCTGCCACCCATCTTGATCAGCGATTGCATCAAGAAGAACAGCCCTAACGTGATCGCAAGGGATAGTGCAAATGCGATTAAATATCGTGGCATGATTTATGGCTCTTGGGCTGCAATCGAAACATCGTAAACGCCGGCGGCTCGCGACGCATCCATAACCTTAATCAAAGTTTCTGTTGTGGCCTTTTTATCAGCTTGAATAACAACAGTTCCCTGAGGGTTCTCAGCGTGCAAACGCTCAATGTTCGCCTGTACTGCACGAACGTCGATGCGGCGTTTGTTAATCCAAATTTCACCTTTATCTGAAATAGCGATAAGAATGTTGGCGCGATCCTTTTTCACAGCCGTGGCTGCTTCTGGACGGTTAACATCAATACCGGCTTCTTTCACAAATGACGCAGTCACGATAAAGAAGATCAACATGATAAATACAACGTCCAGCATGGGCGTCATGTCGATGTTTGCTTCTTCCTCATCGACTAGGTTTTGAAAGTGCTGCTTCATAATAAATACCTTACCTTAACGCATAACTAGCATTAACGTTGAATAATCAATGCATCCTCAAGATGCGTGCGTTCTGATTTCACCATACGAGTTAACCAAGTAGCGGCGAATACGCCTGAGAGTGCGCCAACCATGCCCGCCATTGTCGGGATAGTGGCTTTCGATACACCTGACGCCATTGAACGAGCATTACCTGAACCCGCAATCGCCATTACATCGAACACTTCAATCATACCGGTAACCGTTCCCATCAAGCCCAGTAGCGGACAAAGCGCAACCAGTGACTGGATAATGGGGATGCTGCCGTTAAGGCGCATGGTTAACTGTGAAATCGTTTTCTGACGAACTTGTTCAGCGAACCAAGAAGAGCGGTCGGCACGTGCTGTCCACATTGCTATCGCTTCTTTCTTGGCCTGCTTGTGCCAAACCATCAGATACATCGCACGCTCGAGGATCAAAAGCCACATAACGAATATCAGCAGACCGATGACCAGGAGAACCTGGCCACCTGTTTCTGTGAAGTCGCGAATTGCTTCTAGAAACTCGATCATGATTAGCCTCGCTCAGCGCGCTCTGCAATTACGCCAGACGCCTGTTCTTGTAGGATGTACACAATGTTCTTAGAACGTGTGTTTAGCATTGCATAAAGCAGTGTCATCGGAATCGCTACAACAAGACCTAGTACTGTTGTTACAAGTGCTGTTGAAATACCACCAGCCATTAGTTTCGGGTCACCTGTACCAAACAAGGTAATCGCTTGGAAGGTGTTAATCATACCGGTTACCGTACCTAGTAGACCCATAAGCGGTGCAACTACTGAGATAATCTTGATGATAGTTAGGTTGCGACCTAGCTTAGGCACTTCGCCCAAAATCGCTTCAGTAAGGTGAAGCTCAAGCGCTTCTACGTCTGCGTTTGGATACTCGTCACGCACTTTAAGTACACGGCCAAGCGGGTTGTTTGTATTCACTTCTTTGCTTTTAAGCTGCTTGTTCACTTTCATGCGCGTTATCGTAAGTGTTACTAAGCGCTCAAGTGCAAGTAATAAGCCGAACGCACCAACGATAAGAATGATGTAACCTACTACACCGCCCTGCTCTACACGCTCTTTAAGATTAGGCGCTTGAACAAGAAGACCTAGGATAGAACCCCCTGTTGGGTCGATACCGAACTGCACTAATTCACCATTTGATGCTTGAAGTTCTGCCGCAGAATCGTTGTAACGGTCAGCTGGCTGGCGCACTAGTTCAGACACTGTGCCTGTTACACCGTTGTAGTCTAGGTATTTACCGTCGGCAACTAGCGCAAACGGACCTACACGCACAACAGACTTGTTCACTTTTTCACCGCCTGCTTCAACAACGTCAGTGGTAAAAGTAGTCACCTTGCCTGATTCCGTCATTTCACGCTGCATTTCAAACCACACGCGCTCAATTTCTTCAATTGAAGCAAGTTTAGAACTTGAACCCATGTCCTGTGCCATCTGATCTAGGAAATCAGAGCGGCCTGGGATTTGGGCCGAAATAACTGAGTTATGGAATTTATTTTTCGTGTCACCAGCAATTTGCTGCAACACACCGAATAGCTCTTTAAGTGAACCTAGACGGGTGTCTAGTGCACCGTTAAGATCTGCTAGTTTAAATTCGTTTTCTTCGAATTGAGTTTCAAGCTGCTCAGACTGCGCTAACATTTGATCGCGCTGCTGACGCGTTTCGCGAAGAATGCGATCTTGCTCTGCACGTTGCGCTTGGAAGTCCCGCTCGCGCTGTTTATTTTGCTGTGACTGTGCAAACTGACCTTCTTCTAGTTGCTTAAGAAGTGCGTCTAAGTCCATTGCACGGTCGCTTTGTGCGAAAGCACCAACGCTGATGCTAAGGGCTGCTAGACCAACAGCGATACGTTTTACTGTGTTAAACATTCTCATCAACCTCTTAGTCTGTAATTGCCACTGGCAGCATTAGCAAGTCTGGTGCAAGTTGCTTCTTCGCCATGCGCAGACCTTTTGTAATTTGTGTACGATAGCTGCTATCAAGCTCTTCCCACTGACGGGTTTGCTTGTTCCAAACACCCTGCATGCTCGCATCGCGTGTTTGATAAATTAGCGCTGTACGACCAAGGCGTAGGAATTCAACATCACGCTCTTGACCGTTAATTGAATGAATACCGCTGTACGCTTCCATTGTGCGGCCGTAGTCCATCTCTACTTGGTAAGCTTCCATTACGCGACGGAATTTTTCAGACGCAGCAACGTCGGCACGGTCCATCATGGCGCGAAGGTCAGCTACGCGATTCGCGCGCTCTTCTGGAAGAAAAGGAACGTCTAGTTCAACGAACTGCTCTAAACCGTCAATCATACGCATCATGAGTGGCGTGATTTGACGCTCAACAACAGACACTTCATCAATAGCAGCGTTTAAGTCTGCCATTTCTTGTTCTTGGTTATTGATTTGCTTACGAAGCTGAGTGTTATAAACCTCAAGGCCTTCGATTTCTTTCATCAATGTTTTGAACTGTTGAAGTTTGCTGTCAATCTGGTCAGTAATGCCGTTGATTTTTTCTTGCGACTTCGCTGCTGATTCGTTTATTTTCGCTGCCTCATCGACAACGGGTTTTAAGACTTCATCGTCTTGTGCAAGCACGGGTGTCGCGCTAAGCGCACCAGCTACAAGCAAGGCATTGATAAGCTTCATACATTCAAACCTTTAAAGTTAAAAGAAATCGGTTGTATCCGACTATATATTTCTGGGCGTAGGATAGGAGTTTTCTGTGACATTTTTATTACGGAACTGTCATAAATCGATGACTATTGTCACAAATAGAAAAGCCCGGCAGGAAAACCGGGCTTTAGATGATTGTTGCTGCTCTGTTTTTGAAGAAGCAGCACTGGCTGTATTTTCTTAGAAGTTATAAGTAATTGAAGCGTTTATACCTGTACCTACGCTTAGCTTACGCAGCGTAAGACCTTCTTGCTCAATTTCTTTCTCATCGTTGAAAATGTTTTGCACACGTAATTTAATCGTAGTGTTGAAGTCTGGATAGTAAGTATAAACGGCATCCAATGAATGGAACGGTTTTTCAATACCATCTTCAAAACCACGTACGCCAGGCGCAATGATACGTTCACCGAATGAGTTATAGACTAATGACGCTGAATGCTCACCGTTATCAGAATCCCAACCTAACTGAAGGTTAGCAACCCACTCAGAGTGACCTACTAGACGACGCTTGTCGTTAGTAATGGTCGCCGTGATAGTACCGCCGTAAGCTTCACGTGCCTGCTGAGAGAACAGTGATTCTTGATCGCCACTACCAATAGTTACTTCTGAGTCAGAAAGCGTCATGTTTCCTGATACAAAGAAGTTACTGAAGTTATCACTAATAAAGCCAAGGTCGTGCAAGAATTCAAACTCGATACCGTACAGCTCACCTTCCTGACCGTTAGCCGTTAATAGCTGAGGTACACCTTCTCCGCCGTCAAACTGCACCATCTCGATAGGGTTTTCCATATCTTTGTAGAAAAGCGCAATTGAAAGGTTGTTACCTTGTGACATGTACCACTCCCAACGGAAGTCGATGTTTGTCAGTTCAGTTTCAACCAATGAAGGTGAACCACGTACCAAGAACTCAGTTAACGGATCGATAAAGAAGGTTGAGCTGATATCACGTAGGTCAGGACGAATTAGCGTCTGGCTGATGTTAAAGCGATACTGCATTTCTTCACTTGGAATATAAGTGAAAGCCAATGACGGTAGTACATCAGATTCATTATAGATGCTGTCAATGATGGCATCAGTGTCGTCAGCAAACTGATCTGAATGCTCGACAAATGGAATTGATACTTGCTGGAAATCCTCATAACGAGCACCGCCACTCATGCGGAACTTCTGGTTGAAGAATGCATCAACCATGAAGTAGCCTGCGGTAAGTTTGGTTGCCGCTGAGTACTTATCACCTGCACCTGTGTTGTCCTGAAACACAGAACGTCCCGTTGAGCTAGTGTAGAAGTCGTCGTTATAGATATTTTCTTGTGAGAAAATTTCATTCAAACGGCTACCTTCTTTAAAGTCGGAAGAAATACCAAAATGACGCACCGCTAAGTCAATATTGTTACCGTCACGGGTTTTGTCGTAGTAATCCATACCGGCTTTAAGTTCAACGTCGTAGCCATCGCCAAAGAACGCGGTAGACACGTTGAAGCCATAGGTATCAGACTCATCATAAAGCACCTGATATTGACGGTTTAAGTTAGTGCCTGGCGTATCATCAAGACGCTCAAGCTCTAATGCACCCGACTCATCGTAGAACTGCTGGAATGTTACTTCCATGATGTCTGGCGCTTCACGAGACGCACGGCTAGTTCCAACGTACCAATCGAAAAACACACCGTCTAACAAGTTAAGGAAGTTGTGCGTGCCTTTAAGCTGTGAAGAAACCATTTCACGCTCTTCGAAAATGATATCCATGCGGCGGAATTCTTCCACGCCAGGGTTAGATTCACTTTCGTCAAAGTAGTATCCATCGCGAACACGGTCACGCATGTCGTGAAGGATCATGTTCACAAGTTCTACTTTGTGGTTGCTGTTGTACTCGTAACCCACGTTGAACATACCGCTCCAACGCACGTTTTGCTCAGTTGACACCATGTCGCGATATTTAGTGAAACGTGGATTTTCCTGACCACCGCCAATATCGTTACCTAACATCTCTTCGGCAACTGTCCATTCGTTGCTGTAAGAAACCGTTGCAAGGAAACCAAGTACAGAGTCGTTGTCGAAAACGTAATTGTTACCAATGGTCGTACCCAAGCTGAAGTTCGGGTCTACAGACTTTTCGTCTGGGCCGATGTCCCAGTTAAATGAACTTAGGATATCCTGCGTTTCAGCCAGTGTTCTTGTACGGTCACCCTCGAAGCCTGCCGAACCATTTGCAGCAAGACCCGAGCTGATAATGTCAGGCAGTGCACGAGTACCGTCATCACGACCTGTCCAATCATCGCCGCCACCAGAATAGAAAACACCAGTATCGCTGTTCTGCGTATTCCAACCGCCACCTGCACTTACGTTGAATACAAACTCAGATGGGATTGATTTAGTACGAATGTTTACGTTACCACCACCAAAGTGACCAGGCATATTGGGTGAGTAAGATTTCTGAACGTTCAGGCTTTCGATGATACTTGATGGGAATAAATCAAGCGGTACAACCGAGCGCGTAGGATCCGGACTTGGTACCGTCATGCCATTTAGCTGTGTGCTTGAATAACGCTCACCTAAACCACGAACGTATATAAATTTACCGTCAACTAGCGTAAGACCTGTTACACGTCGAAGTGCAGCAGCGGCATCGCCGTCACCGGTACGAGAAATTTGTTCTGCGCCAAGAATATCAGCAACGAACGCCTGATTTTGACGCTCTTGTAAAACCGCCGTTGCGGTTCCTTTAAGTCGCGTGCCCGTAGCAACGACTTCTTCAATTACTTCGTCTTCTGACTGCTGTGCTACTGCTGATAACGGTAACGCGCTTGCGCCAAGAATGGACGCGATAGCCAGCGAAAGTCCACCGACTTTAAATGCTGACGTTTGATTGTTTTTCATTGTGTAACTCCTAAGAAACTGTAATCAGGTAGCTGCGCTTACACAAAAGCTAAGGCGTAAAAACGCCTTAGCTTTACTGTGTCTCGCATTCACTTATTAGTCTTGAAGACCAACAGTTACCCAACCCAGTGTCCAGTCAGACTCACCGTCGAATGCACCTTGGAAGTCTGTGCTATCAAAGAAAGCGTCCAAAGTAGAAGCGTCGAAGCCTGAACCTAATAAAACTGAATTGCTTGCAGGTACGAAACCTGTTGAATCAAAGCCAAGTGCTGCAGTTTCAGCAAGAACGCTGTTGCCGTCTTGACCTTCAAACCACGCTTGCGTGCTGTCTGTACCAATTGTGTCTGAACCAAATGCGCTCGCAGATGAACATGCTACTGTTGAGTGCGTCACAGTTAGTGAACCTGCTGCTGCGTTAGCAATTGATTCATCACCATTCACTCGTAGGCAGTTGCTGTAGTTTGCGCCACCGGTAACCACTAGGTTTTTGATTGTTCCCGCTGTACCGTTGCGAAGACGTACACCGTTTGTATTGTCTGCACCTAAAATTGTTACGTTAGATACTGTTGGTGTCGTCAATGGTGTCCACGCAGGGTTATCTTCGTTGTTGTCAGCTTCGAACGCATTGTCGCCGCCCGCTGCATCTTGCTTGATAACTACGTACTGCGCCTTACCTGTCCAACCGAATGACCAGTCTAGAGAATCATCACCGATAGCAGTTAATACTAAGTGACTTACGTTTACTGTACCGCCGAAGAACTCAACGCCATCATCTAGGTTTTGGTGAACTTGGATGAAGTCAACTTCAGTGCCGCTACCTACACCCGCAAATGAAATACCGTTTAGCTCATCACCTGCCGCAAGTGCTTTACCTGCGTGCTTCACTATAACGTAGCGAAGCGTACCTGAGTTATCTTCACTGTCTGCACCTCCGTATAGGCCTGCATCACCTTCTGCGGCCACACCACAGTTAGCCAGTTCAGCTTCAGACGTATCACCGTCGTCACCTGTGTTACATAGGTTTGTTGGTGCGTTACCTAGAATAACTAGACCGCCCCATTGGCCGATGGCTGTTTCGCCGCCAGTCATATCTTCTGAAGATGTGAAGGTAATTGGCAATGTTGCAGTACCAGACGCTTCAATCTTAGAGCCACGACGAACAACTAAGAAATCATCACCATCTTCACCGAATACTGTAGTACCGCGCTGAATGTAAAGTGAAGCGCTGTCAGCGTTGTCGTTACCTACCGCTGTACGACCTTTAATTAGCCAGTGAGCATCGTTAGTTAGCGATACATCAGCAGTAAACACGGTGTCAGTAGCAAGCTGATAAACAGGCTTGTCAGTAATGTCTGGGAAGCTAGCAGACACGTCGGTCGCCAAGCCTTGCTCTAGTGCCGTTGTAACGTCAGCAGGAATGCTATCGTTTACCGCAACAGTCCAACCGTCCATCCAGTTGTTGTCACCGTCAAATGCACCGATATAGTCAGTTGCTGCGAAGAAGTCATTCTCTTCTGATACATCAACGCCCGCACCAAGAAGTGGTGAGCCAGAGCGAGGTGTAAAGCCATCGTTAGAAAGCATTAGTGCATCAGCGGTAAGCACGCTGTTACCTGTTTGACCTTCGAACCATGTTTGAGTAGTACCACCACCGATAGCGTCTGAACCAAAGTTATTGCCTGCTTCACAAGCAACCACTGAATGTTCTACAGAAAGCTCGCCAGATACTGCGTTAGCAATCGACTCGTCGCCGTTAACTCGTAAGCAGTTAGAGTAGCCTTCACCAGCAGTAACAACTAGATTGCGGATGTTACCCGCAGTACCGTTGCGTAGACGTACGCCGTTAGTTGTGTCAGCGCCAACGATAGTCACGTTAGAAATAGTAGGCTTAGTGAGTGGAAGCCACGCTGGGTTGTCTTCGTTATTATCCGCTTCAATAGCGTTGTCGCCACCAGCGGCTGATTGTTGGATATAAACGTTTTGCGCGTTACCTGTCCAACCGAAAGACCAATCTAGCGAGTCATCACCGATATCAGTAAGTACAACGTTACGCACGCTAACTGTACCGCCAAAAAACTCAATACCGTCATCAAGGTTTTGGTGAACTTGAATGTACTCAACTTTAGTGCCTGAACCGATACCTGCAAATGAAATACCGTTTAGCTCGTCACCCGCTGCAAGAGCGCGGCCTGCGTGCTTAACTACTACGTAGCGAAGTGAACCTGTGCTATCTGCAGGATTATTGCCGCCGTAAAGACCCGCGTCACCTTCAGCAGCCACACCACACGCAGCAAGTTCAGCGTCAGAGGTATCTGAATCATCACCGGTATTACATAGGTTAGTTGGTGCATTACCTAGAAGAACGATACCGCCCCATTGGCCGATACCCGTTTCGTCACCGATAAGGTCTTGTACAGAGGTAAACGTGATAGGTGCACTTGCTGTACCGTTAGCTTCAATCATTGAGCCACGACGTACTACCAAGAAGTCATCACCTTGCTCACCAAACACAGTCGTACCTTGTTCGATGTATAGTGTTGCGCTGTCTTCGTTATCGTTACCTACTGCAGTACGGCCTTTAATTAGCCAGTAAGCATCGTTAGTAAGTGTAACGTCAGATGTGAATGTGGTGTCTGCAGCAATTTCGTAAACCGGCTTGTCTAGGTCGAAGTCAGCCGATACGTCTGTTGCTAGACCTTGTGCAAATGCGTTTTGAACGTCAGTTGGGAAACCGCCGTTCACGCCTACCGTCCAACCTACAGTCCAGTCTGTGCCGTTAGGGTTAAATGCACCGATATATTGACCGCCGCCAAGTGCTACAGGAGAAGAGGCAGTTGGGAAGTAACCGTTGTCTTCAAGCATTAATGCAGAAGCAGCTAAAACGCTGTTGCCATCTTGGCCTTCAAACCATGCTTGAGTAGTGCCACCGTTAATGGTGTCAGAACCAAAGTTGTTCGCAGGTGTTTCACACGCAACAATTGAATCAGTGATAGAAAGCTCGCCCGACTCAGCGTTAGCAATTGCTTCGTCACCGTTTACACGTAGGCAGTTGTTTGCGAGTGCAGAACCCGTTACTAGAACGTTTGAAAGCACGCCTGCTGTACCGTTACGTAGACGTACACCATTGGTGTTGTCTGCACTAACAATAGTCACGTTTGAAATAGTTGGCTTAGTTAGCGGCAACCAAGACGGATTATCTTCGTTGTTATCCGCTTCGATTGCGTTGTCGCCACCGTCAGCTGACTGTTGGATATAAACGTTAGTTGCGCTACCAGTCCAGCCAAATGACCAATCTAGTGAATCGTCACCGATATCAGTAAGTACAACGTTACTTACGTTAACTGTACCACCGAAGAATTCAATACCGTCATCAAGGTTTTGGTGAACCTGAATATAGTTAACTGTGGTGCCTGAACCGATACCAGCGAATGAAATACCGTTTAGCTCGTCGCCTGATGCCAGAGCTTTACCCGCATGCTTAACTACAACGTACTCTAGCGTACCTGAGTTATCTTCTGGGTTATTACCGCCGTAAAGACCTGCATCACCTTCTGCAGAAACACCACAGTTTGCAAGTTCTTCGTCAGACGTATCTGCATCGTCACCCGTATTACAAAGGTTAGTGGGTGCGTTACCTAGTAGAACTACACCGCCCCACTGACCGATTGAAGTTTCTTCACCAGTAACGTCCTGTACCGATGTCATCACGATAGGCGCTGAAGACGTACCAGATGCGTCAATTTGAGAGCCACGACGAACAACTAAGAAGTCATCGCCGTCTTCGCCGATTACTGTAGTACCTTCTTGAATAGTTAGTACCGCTGCATCAGCGTTGTCGTTACCAACCGCCGTACGACCTTTGATGATCCAGTGAGCATCGTTCGTTAAGGTCATATCTTGAGTGATAGTTAAATCGGTATCTAAACGATAAACAGGCTTGTCTGTAATCGTTCCTGAGAATTCGCTTGATACGTCTGTGGCAAAGCCTAGAGAGAACGGCGTATCTACATCAGGGGTAGTCGGTGTTGTTGGTGTTGTAGGTGTAGTTGGTGTTGTTGGAGTTGTTACTACTTCATCACCTTCATTGATATTGATGTCACCGCCACAGCCTGCAAGGACAAGCGCAGTCGTGATAGCACTTACCTTAAATATGTTACGAATTTCCATTAAATTCTCCAGATTTTTGTAATACGGATTCTAAGGTTTGCTAGAGAGTAAAGGAGATCGGTGACATTTTTGTTACAAAGTAAAAAACTTATCGAATTTATTTGAACTTTTTCAGCTTTGAAATAAAGCCAGCGTAAAGCTATTACTTTTCAATTAGATAAAACAAGATTGATTAAAAATAAAACTAAAAGCTTGGCTTGAGGTGTTTAGTTTTTCGTTCTAAACCATTTGGTTATGACAGTTTTGTGACCACGAGTGACAGGTTCTGCGAAATGAATACTGTTAAGGTTGGGGTCGCCAGAGGGCAGCAAATTGTTCCAAAAGAGTGCCATTCCCTTTTTCGGTCTTACTGCAATATCTAGCTTGGTAAAACGGGTGTGACCGCCGTCACATTCATCATTCAAGTAAATCATGCATGTCCACGTTCGCTGACCACGCGATAGACAATGCGCTTTGTACTGCGGGCTTCCTGGAGGAAAGAAGTCGTAGTGAGGTTTGTAATATTCCCCAACATTGTAGTGCTGAGCCTGAATAACTTCCCCTTCTCCCACGCCCAAACTAAGGGTTGAAACAATGCGACTATCAACGTCTTTGACTAGCTTATTACCGAGAAAGGCTAATTCACATGTTGAAGAGGTTCTAATGTCATCAGCGCTAGCGGCTCCTGCCAATTTAGAGGGCGCGAGTTTATCTTTAGTCAGCGCAACAATGTCGTCACACTCTTGGCTGCTCAAGAAGTCATCGTACGAGAAGAGCTGAATGTCACTGGGTTCGGCAAGTGGCTTAGCCTTTTCCACGCGGGCGATAGCACTTTTTGCTAGCTTCTCGTAGAAACTTGAAGAGGGTGAAAACTGATAATTAGTGGGCAAATTGGCGCCGAGCACTTTTTTAATAGTGTCGGGAGAAAAACCGTTTTCCGCTAGGGTTGTCAAGATAGTTGGCACAGCTGTCCCTGATAGCAGGCATTTGACAACCCATTGTTTCCACGCTGGCGGCATATACGACACAGTTTTATCCTTTGCTTTTAACGGCGAGTGATGCGGCTTCTACTTTCGCTTTTCTATTCCAATAATCGACGCTGGCGTACCAATACATCTTCACGAATGGGGAAGTATCCGTCCCTTAACACCTGCTGTTGCCCTTCTTGCGACAAGATATAGCGCAAAAACTCCCTTTCCAGAGTAGGTAAAGGCTCACCGGGCTTTTTATTTATTACTAAATAAAGAAAACGGGCAAACGGATACGTTTCGTTGCGCACCGTATCAATCGAAAGAGGGATCAAGCTGTCTAGCGACTCACCTAAAGGCAGAGCGCGAACTCCTGCGGTTTTATAGCCGTAAGCGGCATAGCCAATCGCGCCTGTACCGCTGGCCACGGACAATACTACAGATGCAGAGCCAGGTTGTTCGTTCACCGTATTCTTAAAGTCACCATCGCACAGCGCCATCACTTTAAACAAGCCGTAAGTGCCCGATACTGAATTTCGACCGTACAGCCTGATAGGAGAACGATAGCCTATATCGTCAACGCCGAGCTGAGACCAATTGGTAATGGCTGTATTGCTGCCACAAAACTGGGTTTCAGAAAAAACCGCGTCAACTTGCTCAAGGGTCATACCCGGCAGCGGATTGCGTCTGTCCACAAAAATGGCGATGGCATCCATTGCCACTTTTAATACCGTAGGCGGGTAACCATGGGTTCGCGTAAAATCCCGTATTTCACTAGGCTTTAATTCTCGGCTCATAGGGCCTATGGTGGCAGTACCTTCAATAAGTGCCGGCGGTGCGGTAGATGAACCTGACGCCTGTATTTGAAAGCCGACCTGAGGATAGAGGGTTTTAAACTCCTGTGACCAAAAGGTCATTAAGTTTGCCAGCGTGTCTGAGCCAACAGAGGATATTTTTCCTGCCACCCCAGGCTTACGTTCATAGGCAGGTACTTGATAGCTACCAGAAGCAGATGACGAGCTTTGAGTATTTTGAGAATCAGCCAGGGTTCCATATGGTAACAATAAGCCTATTGCTAAAAGTAACGTTGAAAGGCGATAGCGTTGCCCTTTCATCTTGTTATGCTTTTTGCTCACCAACATTTCTCGCCTCTTAGGGTTACAGTTGCTCTGCAATCAACTCGTTATCCAGCACAAACGAGAAATTACTGCCCTCACCCAATGTACTGGTTATATCTAAACGAGAATTATGATGACTTAGTACATGTTTTACAATGGAAAGACCTAAGCCAGAGCCACCGGTTTTGCGAGAGCGCGCTTTATCCACGCGATAAAAGCGCTCGGTAAGGCGGTTAAGATGATTTTGCTCAATACCATCGCCATTATCCACAACAGAAAATTGCACGCCGTTTGCCTTTCGCTGCCAATAGACGTTAATTTCGCCGCCGGCGGGTGTGTAGTGCACCGCATTGAACACTAAGTTGGAGCACGCACTTCTAAGTTCGGTTTCTACGCCAAATACATAAAGCTCTTCATCAATATGAAAGTTTATTTTGTGGTTCTTTTCTTTATTGAGCGCCTGTGCTTCTCTTTCCACTTGGGCTAGCACTGTAGGAATATTGACCACGTTTTCGTAAATGCGTTCTGAACTTGCCTCAATGCGTGACAATACCAGCAAATCTTCTATCAGGTTTTGCATGCGATGGGTTTGCGATGTCATTTCCTTCATCGCTTTATGCATAAACGGGTCTGATTCTTCATCTACAGGAAGAATTTCCAAATATCCATTAATCACCGTTAGCGGCGTGCGAAGCTCATGAGATACATTGGCCACAAAATCTTTGCGCATTTCTTCAAGTTGAGAAACCCGTGTTATATCACGGGCAATAAGCAGCAAGTGCTCTTCCCCGTAGGGCATGATGCGATATTCAAAGGTTTTATTCGGATTAGTTGGCGAAGGTACTTCAATGGGGTATTTATAGTTACCTGCATGAAAGTACTGAATAAACTCAGGATGTCGCAGCAAGTTGTCTATTCGACGGCCTGAATCCTGTGGCCACTTAAGCCCTAAATCTAGTCGCGCTAGGCGGTTACACCAAATAATACACGCCTTAGCATCAACTACCACAGCGGCATCTGGCAGGGCTTCAGAACCTTCTCTGAAGCGCTTAACCAATTCGCCCAATTCCTTGCGTTTATTGCGGTTACGGCGCTGAAGATAGTAAATGCCTTCATAGATATGCTCCCACACGCCACGCACAGTAGGTGGAGACATCTTACGGCTATGCCATAGCCAACGGTTAAGTTTATAAAGGTGCCAATAATTAAACAATAAGAGCAGGGTTGCACCTATTGCTACTGCGAACAACATGTCATCCAAATACCACCCCACCAGCGCAAAAACCACAAGGAATAGCACTAGTCGCAGTGTACTTCTCAACCAAGAGAAAGGGTAATACATGAAATAACTCGCGTTGTTAATGGTGGAAAATACATTCGCTCAAAAATCGTAAAGGCAAGAGGGAATAGCGCATTGCCACTCCCTTAACATCTTCGTTAATTACAGTTTAGTAGAAAAACGATAGCCCGCACCGCGTACGGTTTGGATCATAGCATCATGGCCATGACGAGAGGTAGCTTTGCGCAGGCGTCGGATATGAACGTCTACCGTTCTATCTTCTACATACACGTTTGTTCCCCACACGTTATCAAGTAAAAGTTCTCGACTGTACACACGCTCTGGGTGCGTCATAAAAAAGTGTAATAACTTGAACTCAGTTGGGCCCATGTCTAGGGGCTCTTCGTTAGCCATAACACGGTGGGAAACCGGCTCTAACTTAAGCCCGTTAAATTCGATAGGCTCTTCGTTTGAGGTCGGTGTTACTCTGCGCATGACCGCTTTTATTCGCGCCACTAACTCTTTAGGAGAGAAAGGCTTGGTGACGTAATCGTCAGCACCTGCGTCAAGGCCGCGAATTTTGTCTTCTTCTTCGCCACGCGCGGTAAGCATAATTACCGGTATATCACGGGTAAATTCATGTTGCTTTAAACTTTTCGCTAGCTGTACACCGCTTCCTCCCGGCAGCATCCAATCTAATAAGATTAAATCCGGATAGGGTTCGCAAATTTTTTCTTGCGCGATGTCATAATCTTCGGCTTCAATAATATTAAAGCCCGACTGCTCAAGTACGAACTTAAGCATTTCACGGATAGGCGCTTCGTCCTCAACCACCAACACTGTACGAGACATCGTTATATTCCTGCTCATTATTAAACGCCGTTATTATTAATGTGGTCTGTGACAGTTTTATTAAAACGATTACATTAATGTGTCAAGTTTAATACGGTAATAAAACAACTTCGCCCAAAGTTTAAGCGCTTAATCTTGTTTATTATTTCTTTTACGCATATTCTTGAATCGTCGAAATTACCAATCACTCTATGCTAAAACGCAACGCTCGAAACTATGTATAGAGAATATAGAGTCTGATGTAACAGGGGTATGTTTATCAATGACTGCGGTCAAGACAGGGTTATCAAGGAAGCTCTTAGCCAGAGTGTTATCGGTGTATTTCTCGCTGACTCTTCTGGTAACAATAGGACAGATCTTCACAGAGTACCTCAGCACTAAAAATCACGTAGAAAGCGAACTTCAAACTTTGAAGAACACGTTTTCCTCTAGCCTTACCCGCGCAATGTGGGAGCTCAATAACGATCAGGTCCGCGCCATCTCCGAAGGGCTGATGTCACTGCCCATCGTTGAAGGCCTGCAGGTTCGCGGAGAAAACGGCAACTACATTGCAGACTATGGTATTCGTGCAAAACGTTCACTTGCGCCCATTGATCGCGAAGTTATCGAAGACCATTCTGGCGGGGTATTCAGCTACAGTTTCCCTCTCGTTTTTAAGTTTTCGGGACGCGAATCAACGGTGGGTGATGTTACCCTTTATTCTAGTTTTGATACTATTTTTAGTCGCATAGAGGTGGGCGTATTTTTCCTTATCGGAAACGCTATCGTAAAAACCACATTTCTTGTATTTCTGTTCATGACAGCCTTTCGCACTATGCTCTCAGAGCCGCTTCAAAGTATTACCGAACAAATGGGTAACTTCGACCCCGAGCACCTCAGAGACAGCAAAATCAATATAGAGCTAGAAGACGATAACGAGCTTTTACAGCTCAAAGAGTCGTACAACGGCGTCATTGACGATTTGATAGTTTCGAAAAACAATCTTAACGACGCCAAAAGCGAATTAACCCTCGCCAACAGAAAGTTAGACGACCAAAACCTTATTTTAGAACAAGAGGTGGCAAAGAAAACCGCTTCTCTTTCTCAAATTATGCTGGATTTGGAGCAGCAAAAAGACGAACTTATCGCCCATCAGCGGGAGTTGCGCCAAGAAAACGAGAACCGTCAGTACATAGAAGCTGAGCTTAGAAAACGTAATCAAGAATTAGCTAACTCCATGAATACGCTTCGTCAGACTCAAGAACAACTTGTAGAGTCTGAGCGAATGGCGTCGCTTGGTGGTTTAGTTGCAGGTATCGCCCATGATGTGAATACGCCGTTAGGCGTAAGCGTTACCGCAGCAAGCTTTCTTCAAGAGCGCCTAAATAACCTAAAAACCGACTTTGAAGATAAAAGCCTAACCAGTAAAAGCATGTCGAGCTTTATTGATGAAGCAGAACAAACCGCCCTACTGCTACTGAACAATTTAGAGCGCGCTTCTGATCTCATTGCCAGTTTCAAGCAAGTAGCGGTAGACCAGACAAGTGAAACAGAACGAGAATTTGTACTTGGCGACTACATTAATGAGATTATTCTGTCGCTTAAACCAAGCTTTAAACATACCGAGTATGAAATTAATGTCTCTTGCCCCGACAACTTAGTAGTGAAATGTGCGCCTGGCGCTATTGCACAAATTGTTACCAATATGGTTGTGAACTCGCTTACCCACGGCTTTGAAGGTAAAACCACCGGCACCATTAATTTAGTGGTGAAAGACGCGGGTGACAATGTGGTTATCGACTACACCGATAATGGTAACGGGCTAAATGAAGAGGCATTAGAAAAACTGTTTGACGCCTTCTTCACAACAAAACGTGGACAAGGCGGCAGTGGCTTGGGAACGCATATTATGTATAACTTAGTGACGCAGTCACTAAACGGGCATATTGAAGCGCAAAGTGCGCCAGAGCAAGGCTTGCATTATACTATTCGCTTCCCCAAAAAGAGTACGTGACACGCCTAGTATTCATTTTTAGACAGGTCGCACGTTAAGCGTACAGTCATGACTTAATACCTTTTTATTCAATTGCGCAGTGCCACTTACATTGGTACGCTTGCGCCCTATTTTTATCAAGAGAATGCTTACACTATGTGGTTTAAAAATGTAAAAGCCTATCAAATTACTCAACCGCTATCGCTAGATGAGGGCGATTTAGAGCGTGCCCTTAACGAGCATGCTTTCCGCCCGTGCGGCAGCCAAGATATGGCAACTATGGGGTTTGCTTCCCCGTTTTCTCAGGCTGGTAAGCAAGGCACCATGTTTCACGTTGTTCAACAGCGTTTTTGGATAACGCTAAAGAAACAAGAAAAGATTCTTCCTTCTGCTGTGGTTAATGCTGAACTTGATGAAATGGCAGCCAAGATAGAAATGGAAACAGGCTCGCCGGTTGGCAAAAAAGCCAAAGCCGACCTTAAGCAAGAAATTCAAACCCGCTTGCTGCCTCAGGCCTTTACAAAAAACACCTACACTCATGGTTTTATCTCGTTAGCCGACAATTTGGTGGTGGTTGATGCGTCTTCTGACGGCAAAGCCGAAGCCTTTTTGGCCATGGTAAGAAAGGCCATAGGCTCGCTGCCTGTTGTGCCGTTTACGCGCAGAAGCCTTCAAAGCGAACTTACCCATTGGGTTACTGAGGCAACGCCTGAAGGCGTAGGCTTACTTGAAGAAGCTGAATTTAAATCAACTGATGACACAGGCAGCGTTATCCGCTGTAAAAACCAGCCGCTAGACAGCGAAGAAATTACTATTCACCTAGATGCAGGTAAGCTGGTCCAAAAAGTCGCATTTGAATATGCAGAGACGCTAACGGCTATTATGTGTGAAGATGGTGCCATTAAACGCATTAAGTTCACCGACCGCATTAAAGAAGAAACTGACGACGTACCAAAAGATCAGGTAGAAGCGCGCCTTGACGCGGAATTTGCGCTGATGTCAGCCGAAATTTGTACGCTGCTAAACTTCCTTCGCGGTGCGCTTAATCTTAACGACGATAGTTTGTAAGCGAGCGATCAGTAGAACGCAATCTATTCTCTAATATCAATTGAGCATTTAATTCAAAGCCTAATCACTATTACAGTAATTAGGCTTTTCATAGATATCCCTAGAGTACCGTTTCTAATTAGCTTGCTTTTGTAGAAGCGATTTTTTACAAAGGCTTTCTAGCCGCTCAGAAAACATTACTTAGCCACTTTAAACAGGGTAGTGAATTACCACAACAAAGCGCGTTTCTCCTACTTCATCTCGATAACCGTGTGGCTGATCTGCGTGCAATATACATTGCTCTTGCGCTTGATAGGCTTGCCATTGACCATCTTGCAAAACCCCTAACTTCCCTTGTAATACGTGAATGTGTTCTGTTACACCTATTTGGTGCGCCGAAGAGTGCTGCTCATGAAAGTCCTTCAAGCAAAGCTCAAACATTTCAAACTGAGTGACTGCATTAAACGGGAATAGCGTTTTAATGGTTACGTTTGGGTCGTTAGCGAACTTATCATCTGCGTGTTGAGACGTAGGCGCTGTTTCGTCACCAGACAAGAAAGAAGAAAAAGAACACGCAAGACCTGTGGCTATTTTCCATAAGGTAGCGATAGTTGGGCTAGACTCACCTCGCTCTATTTGCCCAAGCATGGCTTTGGACACCCCTGTTAATTTGGCGGTTTTATCAAGTGAAAGGCCTCGCCCTGTACGAACTGATTGCAGGTGTTGAGCAATGCTTTTTGAAATAGCAGAAGGCTGCGCATTTGCTTTTGTCATGTAATGAAGGCCTTTTACTTCGTCTCTAAAGTTGATAAAGCAGTTGTGCGTTATAACGCACGAATGGTAAGTTACCTATTGTACGTTATAGCGCACAAAAAGGTAGAGTAGCACATCAATAGACGCTAAAAGCGTGTTTTTATCACTCAGTCGATTCCAAATCGAAATTCCATCACGAGGGTTTTCATGAGTAAATGGAAGTTAAGTCATATCAGCGCAGGGCTTACCGCCGTTACGGTAGGTTACAGTAGTTCTGTCGTTATTATCATTGATGTGGCACGTAAGGCCGGCGCTAGCGATGACATGGTAATAAGCTGGTTATTCGCGCTTGGACTAGGCATGGGTATTACCTGTATTTTATTTTCGTGGCTATCCAAGCTGCCCGTTGTTACCGCTTGGTCTACCCCTGGCGCCGCTTTCTTGTTAACGAGTATCGGTAATTACCGTTTAAGCGAAGCCATTGGTGCTTTTGTAATATGCGCAATGCTTTCTCTTGTAACGGCTCAAAGTCGTAGCCTGCTTAAACAAATTAGTCGGATTCCGCCTGCAATCTCATCGGCACTTTTGGCCGGTATTCTCTTACCTATATGTCTTGCTATATTCAGTGATGTGAACGATGCGCCGCACTTAGTCGCGTTATTTCTCGCGGTTTATCTAATAGGAAGCCGGCTATTTCCCCGTTATCTAATGCTGTTACTGCTGGTTATGTCGGTGGGCATTAGTATGTTTATGAGCAGTGCAGACGGTGGTGTTGCTTTAACAAGCGATTCATCAGGGCTGTCATCAATATTTACCCTGCCCGTGCCTATTTGGGTAACACCCACTTTCTCGCTAAGTGCCACTATTGGGTTAGCCTTTCCCCTTTTTCTTATTACTACACTTTCTCAAAACTTACCTGGTATTGCTATTCATCACGCCCACGGCTATACACCCGACCATAAGCCTATTTTATCAGGTATCGCCATTGCTCAAGCCCTATTAGCACCATTTGGAGGCTTTACCTTTAACCTAGCCGCTATCACAGCAGCATTGTGCATGGGTGAACAAGCGGATAGTGAAAAGTCACAGCGCTATAAAGCGGCTATTGCAGCCGGTGTGGCGTATATATTTATGGGGCTGTTAGCGTCTGTGGTCGTAGCATTATTTGTTAGCATGCCCAGTATCATTATTCACCTACTTGCTGGGCTAGCTCTGTTAGCTACGCTTCAAGGGGCGGTAGTTCGTGCTATGGAAATAGAACATCACAGGGCCCCTGCACTGCTTACTATGCTGTGTACTGCGTCAGGCTTTAGCTTATTTTCTATGACTTCAGCAGTGTGGGGGTTGGGGCTAGGCTTAATATTGCTGTATGTTCAAAAGAAACCTGCTAACGCCTAGTGTTGCTTATTTAGCGCTGTACCCATAGCAACTTACATAACAAAAAGGCCGATACGTTTTGAAGATTCACTTCTGTATCGGCCTAACATTATTGTGTAGATCTGGGGGTAGCTTAACTGCTTATAAGAAAATTTGCTTCGCTGCGCTTGTTAGCTCTTCGAATTCATCAGAGTGTAGTTCACCCATATCTTCTACAACACCGCGCTGTATCGCTAAGTTTAAAATAGCATCTTTTTGACTGCCGGCAGCCCCTGACACCGCCGCGCCAACACGTACAAAATCGATATAGCTCAGGTTATCAGGCAGGTAGCTTAAATCTTTCCAGTTTTTAGCCACATTAACGAAACTATCGCCAAAGCCCCATTCTCTCATTATGCTCGCGCCGATTCGCCCCGACAATTGATCTATCGCAACTTCAAGAAATGTTGGGTTAGCAAATACTTCAGGGTGGCGCTCTGCTTCGGTTAAAATAGGCAACACACCAATGTTATGAACAAGGGCTGCCAAAGTCATAGTATCCATGCTCATTTCACGATTTTTAGTCCGGGCGATATAAAGCTGTAAAACCGCCATGGCACTAGCCACTATGTTCACAGTATTGGCCCATTCCTGCTGTAAATACCGAGCAACCACGTCGTTTTTCGATACAAATAGCTGTTCCATTGCCAGGGCAGTAGAAATGTTCTTAATTTGGCGCAGACCAATACGCGTTACCGCCTGACTAACTGAAGTCACTTTAACGCTACGCCCCATATAAGCACTATTAGCAATTTTAATCATTCTTGCGCTTAATGACGGGTCCTGACCTATAACCTCGCCCATTGCGTTTAGGTTTATATCAGGGTCGTCAGCTGCTTTACGAACTTTCAATGCGATAGCAGGAAGTGTAGGAAGGACGAGAGTATCGTTGTTAATTTTTTCAACCAAGATGGTTGAAAGCGCGTTCTGTGTAGACATATTTCTACCCTTAGGAAGTTCCAAATAGCCCAGAAGGCAATCAGTTGCTGTATCAGTTAATCAAGTTGGTACTCGTAAACCAGCATCAACTATGACCGTTTATGCTTTACTCTCCCTGCTTTATTAGCATAAGGCATTATTCGTTACGCAAAAATACAGGAGGTTTATTGTTTTATTATCGTATTTCTATCACCATACTATAGTAGCTTTTCACTTTCGACCAACTAAAAAAAATAAAGCGTCAGAGAGAAATATTTACTATTGTGGAGCGACGAGCGCATAGACGAAGTATAGACAACCAGTAGCAAAGCACTATTCAAATTACACAAATAATTTTCATACTTTTGTATAAAATCAAAAGCATAGCTATAGTGAACTAGCTATTTTTCGACAGATAACACGGTAACCTTCATTATGAAAAACACACTTTCACATTACACTCCTATTGCTGCCGCAATAGCGGGGTTATTTATGCTTACAGCGTGCGGTAAAAGCGCCGACACAACACAAACAACAACGGCAAACCCCGAGACGACAACAGAGCAAACCTTGTTAGTTGACGAATCTCGCTTGTCTATTTATCACGGTGTAGACCTTACTAGCGATTTGTCACACCTTAGCGACAATCAGCACAAAATGCTTTCGCTGTTAATCGATGTATCAAAAATCATGGATGACTTATTCTGGAAACAAGCGTTTTTTGAAGATAAAGATGCATTTCTTTCATCAATAGACGATGAAGACGTCCGCCACTTTGCTGCCATTAACTACGGGCCGTGGGATCGCTTAAACGGAGATACCCCTTTTATTAGTGGCTATGATGACAAAGCGCCCGGTGCTGAATTTTACCCCCATGACATAGATAAAGCCGAATTCGCTACGGCAAGCTTTGAAGACAAACAAGGCCTTTACTCTATGGTAAAACGTGATGAAGCAGGTAACCTTTATTCAGTGCCTTATTCAGAAGCATTTAAAAGCGAGTTAATGAAAGCCTCTGATTTACTTAAAAAAGCATCAGAGCTGGCGGAAGATGAGAGCTTCAAGCAATACCTGCAGCTTCGCGCCGAAGCACTTTTATCCAATGACTACCTTGCCTCTGACATGGCATGGATGGATATGAAAACCAACCCGATTGAGCTTGTTATCGGCCCCATTGAAAGCTATGAAGACCAACTTTTTGGCTATCGCGCTGCGTTTGAAGCTTACGTACTTATTAAAGATCTAGCGTGGAGTGAAAAGCTCGCAAAGTATGCGGCTTTCTTGCCTGAACTACAGCAAGGCCTGCCCGTCGCTGAAGCCTACAAAGCCGAAATGCCGGGCTCGGACGCGGACCTTAACGCATACGACGTCATTTACTATGCGGGCCATTCTAATGCAGGCAGTAAAACCATTGCCATAAACCTGCCTAACGACGAACGGGTTCAGCTAGAAAAAGGGACCCGACGTCTGCAGCTCAAAAACGCTATGCGTGCAAAATTTGATACCATTCTCGTTCCTATCGCAGATACGCTCATTGTACCTGAGCAGCGCAAGCACATTACATTCGACGCTTTTTTCGCGAACACCATGTTTCACGAAGTGGCCCACGGTTTAGGGATTAAAAACACCCTGGACGGTTCAGGTACCGTGCGCGGCGCACTAAAAGAGCATGCATCAGCCCTTGAAGAAGGTAAAGCAGATATTCTTGGCCTGTATATGGTACAAAGCCTTCTCGAAAAAGGTGAGATTACCGAAGGCGCATTAGAGGATTACTACGTAACCTTTATGGCAGGCATTTTCCGTTCAGTGCGTTTTGGTGCAAGTTCTGCACATGGCAAAGCCAACATGATTCGCTTTAACTTCTTTGCTCAACAGGGCGCATTTGAAAAGACCGAAGACGGGCTATACCGGGTTAATATGGAGAAAATGGGCGCTGCGGTAGAAGCGCTATCGGAACTTATTCTTACCTTACAAGGTGATGGCGATTACGATGGCGTGGCTGAATTGGTTGAGACAATGGGTGTGATTAAACCTGACCTTTCATCAGATTTAGCGCGCTTAGAGGCGGCGAGTATTCCGGTTGATATTCACTTCAACCAAGGTAAAAAAGTACTAGGGCTTAGCGAGTAACTTCGTTAGCTTACTTAAATACCAAAAAGGCCGCTTTCTAAAGCGGCCTTTTTATATGACAGGGTGAAACCTTGCTATTCAACGTGTTGTTTCATATTTTCCGTGTACGGAGGCCACCCCAAAGGCTTACCCGCTAGCACGTGAAGATGAATGTGATAAACCGTTTGCCCGCCATATTCATTACAGTTCATGACAGTGCGGTAACCCTGATCGGCAAACCCTTCTTCTTTGGCGATTTTAGCCGCTACAAAAGAAAGGTGCCCCACCACTTCCCTGTCTTCTTCAGCAATATCATTGACTGTAGCAATCTGCTTTTTCGGAATTACCAGAAAGTGATAAGGAGCTTGAGGATTAATGTCTTTAAACGCCAGCGATAAATCGTCTTCATAGAGAATCTCTGCTGGGATTTCTTTATTGATAATTTTATCGAAAATAGTTTCTGCCATATCTTACTTCCCTTATCAAAATGTTGTTTCTCGCAAACTTTAGGGCTTAAGTACAATTGTTCAGCTATACCTTTGAAGCTACGTACTATGCCCTGTGCGAATTCATATCCAATTCTTTACTACGCTTTCGCTGTTTTATCTTTTATTCGCTCACGCTTAAGCAAAGACAAACCACAAAAGCACAGCACCTAACGCTAAACGGTAAATAACAAAAGGCAGCATACCAATGCGTGCAATCCAGCTTAGGAATAAATAAATACACAAATAAGCGCTAACAAATGAAAAGGCGGCACCATAAAGAAGCGCATACCAATCCACCGCTTCGTTGGCACTTAGCAGGTCGAGGGTTGCTAAAAGCCCGGCACCTAGAATAACCGGAATAGAAAGCAAAAATGAAAATCGCGCGCACGCTTCACGTTTTAGCCCTAACATAAGACCCGCGGTCATAGTGATACCTGAACGAGACGTGCCCGGTATTAAAGCCAATACTTGTGCTAAGCCAATATATATAGCTTGTTTTAGGGTTAAGCCTTCAAGCTCTTGCTCTCGTTTTGCGGTCGCGTCGGCATACCAAAGTAATAACCCGAAGATAATCGTCGTACCCGCAATAACAAGGGCAGTTCGAGCGTTTTCTTCTATCCAGCCTTTCATAAGAAAGCCGATAATAACAGCCGGAATCGTACCAACGATCACATACCACGCCAGCTTGCTGTCGGTGGATTGCTGTTTACTGAAGCCTTGCGTGACCCACGCAACCGTCATTTGCCCTATTTCTTGACGGAAGTAAATCATCACGGCCAATAGGCTCCCAACGTGCACGGCAACGTCAAAGGCTAGCCCTTGGCTTACCCACCCCAGCAATTCGGCAGGCAAAAGTAGGTGCCCAGAACTGCTAATAGGAAGAAATTCAGTTACGCCCTGAATAATTGCTAAAATAATGATTTCAAAAAGTGTCATTCCTTTGCTTAACTCCAAGTAAAGTCAATTGGCCATAGTTGCTGTTTCTGTTTATCAAATTTTTGCCACATTTGGGCGTAGGTTTCTTGCGTTTCAGGGTGAACGTCATTTGGCACAAGCTCAGCTAACGGCCAGAGCACAAAGGCGTTGTAGCAAATTTCTTCGCGAGGCAGAACCACAGGTGTTGTTGTTACTCTACTATCATAAGTAAGCAGATCTAAATCAAGAGTTCTTGCACAGAACTTTTTGTCTGTGTGTACCCTACCATTGTCTTTTTCAATGCCTTTGAGTGTGGCGCACACCTGTTCAATATTTTTAGACGTCGTAGCCCTCGCTACCGCATTGTAAAAAGGGCTGCCGTTAAATCCTACCGCTTCGCTCTCGTATACAGAAGACACGGTTACATCGGAAAAGTGCTGCTTTAGTGCCACTAAAGATTGTTTAGTGTAACGCTCGCGCTCAATGTTTGAGCCAATACTTATTAAAACGGTATGTGAGGACATCAAACGCGCTCTTTACTCATTTCAACTGCCACGGTTTTCGCATTAGGAAGGATATTTGGTTTTACTATTTTAAGCGTTATGGCCGATACCGCAAAGTGTTCGCATACGGCGTCCATCACTTTGCTTCCAAACGCTTCGAGTAGTTCAAACGTACTTTGTTTACCTACATCTACAATACACTCTGCCACTTTCGCGTAATCTACGGTATCTGCTACGTCATCGCTTTGCATTGCGGCGCATAGGTCAACGTCAAGTGTTACATCAAGCAGCAGTTGCGTTGTGCGTACTCGCTCCCAATCATAAACACCAATCAGGGTGTCGACTTCAAGCCCTGTTATATAAATTTTACCCATGGATTTTTTCATCTTGTACTGTTATCAACCAGTTAAACACAGTGATACTGGTCTTACTACTGCGCTTTTACCCACATTATTGTAGGTAAACAGTGGTATATCGCATTTGGATGGAGTAGCTTTACGCTTGTGTGGCACAACTATACCGCTGTATGACAACTGGGGGCAACCAAGGTTTTATAATTTTAATAAGCGCAAAGCCTGCTAACCTGTAGTGTGTGAATTTCAGTCTCGATAAAAAGCAACGGTCTTTAAACAAAACCTTTTATAACTAGAATGATAAAATGACTCCGCTAACTCTGTTGATGATTACTGTTGCCTATCTCTTTGGCTCGCTTTCCAGCGCAGTAGTGATAAGCCGCCTATTCGGTTTACCCGACCCGAGAACCGCAGGTTCCAAAAATCCCGGTGCCACCAATGTTTACCGCTTAGGCGGTCGCATTCCTGCGCTGTTAGTACTGATTATGGATATTTTAAAAGGGACAATCCCAGTCTACGGCAGCTATTTTTTAGGGCTAAACCCCATTGTATTGGGTGTCATTGCCATCGCGGCGTGTTTAGGTCACATTTTCCCACTGTATTTCGGTTTTAAAGGCGGAAAGGCCGTCGCAACCGCGTTTGGCGCTATGCTTCCTATTGGCCTCGACCTAGCAGGCTTACTCGTTCTCAGCTGGGTGGTGGTCGTCTTTCTCACCGGTTATTCTTCTTTAGGGGCGCTTATTGCCGTGTCGCTCGCGCCCCTACTTACTTTTTTGATTAAGCCTTTGTATACCATTCCGGTAGCCATGCTTTCGCTGCTTATTATTCTGCGTCACAAAGACAACATTACCCGTCTAATGGCAGGTAATGAAAGTAAAGTGTGGGACAAGGGTAAAGTTAAAGAGTAAGACCTTGTGCCAAGACGTCTAGCTCACCGTCAATAGGAGTTAGTGGCGTAATACCCAATATTTTTGCCAGTGCCGGGTAAACCTCTAAATTGCTAAACGCCGGTAATGTCTTATTTATTTTAAAGGCGGGACCTGTAGCGACGAAGGTTGCGCCCATATCAGGCAGCGTATTCTCATACCCATGACCGCCCTTGCTTGTATGCATGCTACCCGCGTTTTTAAATCGCGCCGGCGGCGCAATTTCTAAAATGATATCCCCTGTTCTATTTCCCGCTTCCATATGACGAAGAGCACGCTGCTGTTCGTTTAAAACAAGGTAGCGGTTTTGCGCAATGGCGGTAAGGCGGTCGAACTCTTCTGTAATGTCTTCTCTCGATACGCTCTCTTTTGCGTACAGGTGAACTTGAGCGCCTTCATTTTCAATAATGAAGCTATCAGGAATAGATAACGATTCCACTTCGATTAGTTGCGCTTCATCCACCGGTGTCATGCCGTGATCGGAGACCACCACGAGATTTACCGGCAAATTAAGTGCTTTTATACGTTGGTGTAACTGACCGATAAGCGCATCGACGTTTTGCACTGCATGGTGCGTTTTTTCTGAGAAGGGCCCTTCGTCGTGACCCACTGTGTCGGTTAAAGAAAAATAGCCTGCGATAAAGCGAGGGCGAGCTCCCTCAGGAAGTTTAAGCCAATGTATAATTTGGTCGATGCGCTGCTGATAATCTGCATATTTTGAATAGTGGAAAAAATAGCTGGGCTGCGCGCCCGAAATACGTGCATCGGATTCTGGCCAGAAAAACGTGGCCGCTTTCATGCCGTGATATTCCACTAAATTCCAAAAAGGTGTTGCGGTTATCCAGGTACTATCCATGCGCCCGTAACCTAATTTGTATTTGGCATAACCGTCTTTGGCGGGGCGCGATTTATCATAAAAGCGGTTGTTTACAATGCCGTGGTGTTTAGGCAATAACCCGGTTACCAGCGAAATGTGATTAGGAAACGTGTTGGAAGGGTAAACCGGTATCATTGAAGCGGCTCTTACCCCTTCTTTAGCAATCGCGCCTAAGTACTTAGCATTGTGCAGTTCAATATAGTCATGGCGGAAACCATCAAGGGAGATGAGTACCACATATTGTTCATCATGGCGTTTTGCCTGCTCACTTTCATGCACTGTCTCTATCGGCAATTGCTTCAAACCCACGGGGTTTGATTGGGCTGAGCTGACTTGCTCAGCGGCGACGGCATCAGACGACATAAAGCAAAATGAAAAAATTAGCATCGTAAATGCGAATAACGTGTTTTTCTGCGTTGCCAATGTATTTGAGCCCATCCGTTTATTGTTCCTTGTTACCTATTTCATTGGGTATAGCCGCAGCGATACCACAAGCCCATTAAATTGCCGATAAGGTGTCAAGAGGCCAGCGCGGCTTTGCTTGAGAGGAAAGCGCTAAGGTTTCCCCTGCTTTTAATCGCTGCATGCCGGCATAAGCAATCATGGCTCCATTGTCAGTACAATACGCCAAGCTAGGATAAAACACTTCACCTTTTAGCGCTTGCATTAGCGCTTTCATCTCACTGCGTAGCATGGTGTTCGCACTTACGCCGCCTGCTATAACAAGGCGCTTCATTCCCGTTTGTTTTAACGCCCGCTTGCACTTAATTATCAGTGTATCAACCACTGCCTCTTGAAACGCATAAGCAATGTTGGCTTTAATTTGCTCTGCATTATCGCCTGTTAAATCAGCGTCGCGGATAGTATTAGCCGCAAAGGTCTTTAAGCCACTGAAGCTAAAATCAAGACCAGGTCTGTCTGTCATAGGGCGAGGGAACTTGTAATGCCCTGCTTCGCCTTTTTCAGCCAGCTTCGCTAAAAGCGGCCCGCCGGGGTAATCTAAGCCAAGGAGTTTAGCGGTTTTGTCAAAGGCTTCGCCCGCCGCATCATCTATAGATTCCCCAAGCACTTCGTATTGACCAATACCTTCTACTTTAACCAGCATCGAGTGGCCGCCAGATACTAAAAGCGCAATAAAAGGAAATGCCGGTGCGTCGTCTTCGAGCATAGGCGCTAATAAATGCCCTTCCATATGGTGAACACCTACCGCAGGTACGTTCCACGCATAGGCTAATGAACGACCCACTGATGAACCGACCAATAATGCGCCTACCAGACCTGGGCCTTGCGTAAAAGCAACGCCGTCGATGTCTGATGGTTGCGTGTTGGCATCTTCCATGGCTTTTTCTATCAAAGGAATAATTTTTCTTACGTGATCCCGCGACGCAAGTTCTGGCACTACACCACCATAATCGGCGTGTAGCTTCACTTGGCTATATAATTCGTGGGACAACAAACCTTTCTCATCGTCATAGACAGCGATGCCGGTTTCGTCACAAGATGTTTCTATTCCTAAAATACGCATGGGGAGTACCCTTTTACTACAAACTACGGTGCCTGTTTTTTACTACGCTCAGCGATAAAGTAGAGTTAGCCACTTCGATAAAACGTACGATCAAAAACTGAATAAATAATTCTGGCGATCCGGCGCGATGATCTTTATGATCCGGCCGCGATCTTAACACTACCCTTAATAAGATCTGTCCACGTTTTATTTTTGATCAATGATGTATTAATCAAAGAAAAAACAAGGTGAACACGTTCTGATAAGGGCGCTTATGTGAGCCGAGTTAAACAACACAGTGCTTAACGAGCGCAGAGTTTACCTTTAATCCTGCATTCATGGAATGCCGGCGAACGGGTAAATGAATGGTAATTGCACAATATTGTCTATTTTTTGGCAATTCATCCTTTACTTTCTCTGTAGATATGATTAGAATTTCGCACCATTTTTAACCCGGGTGGCCTTTTTAGCGCACAATTTTACCCGGATTTACACAGTAAAAGTTTTGAGGTGAGTGTTTAATGCCTATCGTTAAAGTTAGAGAAAACGAGCCGTTTGATGTGGCGCTGCGTCGTTTTAAGCGTTCTTGTGAAAAAGCAGGTGTTCTTTCTGAAGTTCGTCGTCGTGAATTCTTCGAAAAGCCAACTTGGGAACGCAAGCGCAAGAAAGCTGCCGCTAAGAAGCGTCATCTTAAGAAGCTAGCTCGTGAAAACGCACGTCGCGTAAAACTCTACTAATATAGGGTTAAGTAACGAGTCTGAAAGGTGTTGCAATTGCAGCACCTTTCGCGTTTCTGGGCCTTTATTTTTTGGATGCTATTTTATCTATCCTAAAATATCCCGTTTGTTTCCCTTCAAATGGTTGCATTTGATTTTCAACCTGGGGCTTAATAATACCAGTCCGCATAGATGATTACCCTCTCAGCGAGAGTTAAAATGTTTGGAATCGCGGCGTGTTACCGCAGGTATAGTGGTTCTACATCAAGGTGACACAACAAAGAGTACGGACATTTTATACTCGCCCTTCGGGAAGGTCTGGCAAGCTTCCTAGCTTCATTCTGGGAAATTGAAAGGGAACAACCATTCCTGCATTCCCACGCTTCGCTAGGAAACTTGCCAGCGCCTTCTGAGTGGGCAATGATCTATGCGGATTGGTATAAACTCACTCTACTAATAAAAATCAGGAAGCATCATGGCACTAATTGATGATTTAAAAGCAGCGCAGAAAGATGCGATGCGTGCAAAAGAAAAAGTACGTCTTGGTACTATTCGTATGGCTATGGCTGCCATTAAGCAAAAAGAAATCGATGAACAAATTACGCTAGACGATAGCGCAATCTTAGCGGTGTTAACCAAAATGGTTAAGCAACGTCAAGACGCTGCCGCGCAATACGACGCCGCCAATCGCGATGACTTAGCCAGCAAAGAGCGTGAAGAAATCACTTATATTGAAGATTTCTTGCCACAGCCTTTGACTGACGATGAACTAAACGCCCTTATCGACGAAACTATGGCTGCGACTGGCGCATCGGGTATGCAGGATATGGGTAAAGTAATGGGCGCGTTGAAGCCGAAGGTTCAGGGTCGCACTGACATGGGCGCACTGAGCGCGAAAATTAAAGCGCGCTTAAACGCCTAGGCGTAATACATCCTTATGAGGAGTCTTACTCTGTAAGATTAAAGACGAACGAGGGTGTGAATGCCATACCTTCGTTATTCTCATTGTTGTACTTCCCTGTTACAGTACTTTACTCTTTTAATTTTGTTGTGGCAGCTCGTATTCGTAGGCGCCGCTGCTTATCTTTACTGGTCCTTTTAAATACCCCATGGCTGGAAAAATACCTCGCGATTTTATAGATGACTTACTCTCTCGTACCGATGTGGTAGAAGTCGTTGATAGCCGAGTAAAACTAAAAAAAGCTGGCAAAAACTACCAGGCGTGCTGTCCATTTCACAACGAGAAAAGCCCGTCGTTTACCGTTAGCCAAGACAAACAGTTCTTCCACTGTTTTGGGTGTGGCGCTCACGGCAATGCGATTTCGTTTATTATGGAATTCGACCGCCTTGAATTTGTCGAGGCCATCGAAGAGTTGGCGCGCTATCACGGGCTAGAAGTCCCTCGTGAAAAAGGCAGTCGCCCTGCCATGAGCGAAGAGAAAAAGCAGCAACAGCAAGACGACTATGCTGTTATGGAGCAAGTAGCGCGCTTTTTCCAACATCAGCTGCGCCAAAACGGCAACAGCAAAAAAGCCATCGAATATCTAAAAAACCGTGGGCTTAGTGGCGACATCGTCAAGCAGTGGGAAATTGGCTACGCCCCTGATAGCTGGGATGCGTTGTTAAACACTTTTGGCAAAGACCCACAGCGCATCAAGCAGCTGGTCGATTTAAAGCTAGTCAATAAAAACGACCAGGGGCGCACCTACGACTTCTTCCGCGACCGCATTATGTTTCCCATCAGGGACAAACGGGGGCGGGTTGTAGGGTTTGGTGGCCGTGTATTAGATGACGGTGGACCAAAGTATTTAAACTCGCCAGAAACCCGCATATTCCACAAAGGTAGCGAGCTATTTGGATTTTACTCAGCTCGCCAGAACAACCGTACCTTAGATACGGTTGTAATTGTAGAAGGCTACATGGACGTAGTGGCGCTAAGTCAGTTTGACATTAACATTGCCACGGCCGCGCTAGGCACGGCGACGACGCCTGAACACATTCAAATGTTGGTTCGTGCTACTTCGCATATCGTGTGTTGCTACGACGGTGACAGGGCCGGTCGAGAGGCTGCATGGCGGGCATTAGAGAACGCCTTACCGGCATTAAAAGACGGCGTGCGTATTTCGTTTTTATTCTTACCCGATGGCGAAGACCCCGATACTATGGTCCGCCAAGTGGGTAAAGAAGCGTTTATGGAAATGCTTGATAGTGCTATGCCGCTGTCTCGCTTTTTCTTCGAAAACTTATTAAAGACCCATAACGTTGGGACCCCTGAAGGTAAAATTGCCTTAAAAAAAGCGGCCATGCCGCTTATCGAAAGCACCTTGGGTGAAGATCAAAAGCAAATGCTCTTAGAAGAACTTGCAAAGCACACCGGCGAGTTTGACCGTTTTAAGCTTCAGCAGGACATAACAAAAGCCAACCAGGGGTCGAAGCAAGCCTATTCACCTAGTCGTAATCAAGTTAACAAACCCAAGCTTTCTCCACTGCGTATGCTAATTCGCTTGTTACTTGATAAGCCTGAACTGGCATCAATGTGTGAAGACGTTCAAATTGATATTTTTGCCGGCAGCAAAGCCGCTGGCATGGATTTACTACGCGACGTACACCGCTATTGTTTAGCTAACCCTAAGGCTAAAACTGCGCAGCTTGTTGAAAATTTCCGCGACCATCCCCATTCTTCTACTATCGCGAAATTATTGTTACAAGAGCACTTAGTTAAAGACGAGGATGCTGAGCGCGTATACAACGACAGCTTCGCTCGCTTACTGGACGGGCATTTCGATAGCCGTATTGAAACCTTAATTTCACGCTCGCGGGTTCAGCCGCTTACTCAAGCGGAAAAACAGGAATTGAACCTGCTTATGAGGGAAAGACAGAAGAGTTAGCCTAGTTAGCAAAAATTCTTATGCGAATTTTATGACCGCTGGGTTAACCTGATGTGCTGTGTATTTTTCTGTTCGCCCTATTACCCAACTTTTTACCTAGTAAAGGTTACCCGCGGTTTTGTGTAGAGCGAACATGAAATTACTGGCTAAAAAATCGGCCGTCAATCTGGTAAAACCACCGGTTAATCTGCTATACTGGCTAATTCGCTGCAGACATGTTTAAACATGCTTCACCCTTTAGAGTGAACAAAAATGCAGCAACACGAGTAGCAAAGATATAGCCGAATATAACGGGCAGAACCGAACCCGAGCAGATGTGCATCGTAAAAGTATTGGTTTACACCAACGTGGCATCGAGCATTAACGGCCTTGATACAAATGCAGTACTACAGCAGATCAGGGAACATACCTAGGTGTATGTTGTCTTTTCTATTGCAAACTAATTGAATGTGAGAAGTGTAGGGTATATGGCGCAAAGCAAGCAGTCTCAGATTAAACTCCTGATTGCAAAAGGTAAAGAGCAAGGTTACTTAACCTTTGCAGAAGTTAACGACCACCTGCCGCAAGATATTGTCGATTCTGATCAAATCGAAGACATAATCCGCATGATTAACGACATGGGAATTCAAGTTTCTGAATCAGCTCCTGATGCAGATGAACTTCTCATGCAAGAAGCGAATGCTGACGAAGATGCCGCGGAAGCGGCGGCGCAAGCACTGGCTACCGTAGAAAGTGAAATTGGCCGTACTACTGACCCAGTTCGCATGTATATGCGTGAAATGGGTACTGTTGAACTTCTTACTCGTGAAGGCGAAATTGAAATCGCTAAGCGAATTGAAGACGGTATAAACCAAGTACAGTGTTCGGTTGCTGAATACCCAGAAGTGATCACTTACCTGTTAGATCAGTGGGACCTTTACGAAGCCGAAGAAATTCGCCTAAGCGATATTATCTCGGGCTTTGTTGATCCTAACGATGATCAAGATCTCGCACCAACAGCAACCCACGTGGGCTCTGAGTTATCTGAAGAAGAATTAGATGACGAAGATGGCGACGATGATGAAGATGAAGACGAAGAAGAAGACGATAGCGGCGTAGACCCAGAGCTAGCGCGCGAGCGCTTCTCAGAGCTTCGTGAGCAGTACATCAAAACTCGTGAAGTTATCGAGAAGAAAGGCCGCTCCCACGCCGATTCTCGTACCCAAATCAACGCTTTAAGCGACGTTTTCAAAGAGTTCCGCTTAGTTCCTAAGCAGTTTGATCGCATGGTTAAGAACATGCGTGCGATGATGGACAAGGTGCGTATCCAAGAACGTCTTGTTATGAAGTTCTGCGTTGTTAATGCAAAAATGCCTAAGAAAGACTTTATCAAAGCATTTGCGGGCAATGAAACCTCTACTGCATGGTTGCATGAAGCTGTTAAATCGGGTGCGCCTTATGCCGCTGATCTTGCAGTTAACCAAGAAGAGATTGAGCGCTGCATTAGTAAGATGAACCAAGTAGAGCAAGAAACTGGCTTGGTTATCGCAGACATTAAAGATATTAACCGTCGCATGTCGATTGGTGAAGCGAAAGCCCGTCGCGCGAAAAAAGAAATGGTTGAAGCCAACCTTCGTCTTGTAATCTCAATTGCGAAGAAGTACACCAACCGCGGTCTGCAGTTCCTTGACCTTATTCAAGAGGGTAACATTGGCCTAATGAAGGCGGTGGACAAGTTTGAATATCGTCGTGGTTATAAGTTCTCGACTTATGCAACATGGTGGATTCGTCAGGCTATTACTCGCTCGATTGCAGACCAGGCGCGTACAATTCGTATTCCTGTGCACATGATTGAGACGATTAACAAGCTAAACCGTATCTCTCGTCAAATGCTTCAGGAAATGGGTCGTGAACCTACACCTGAAGAGTTGTCCGAGCGCATGCTAATGCCTGAAGACAAAATTCGTAAGGTACTTAAGATTGCTAAAGAGCCAATCTCGATGGAAACCCCTATCGGCGATGATGAAGATTCACATCTTGGCGACTTTATCGAGGACAGCACTATTATTCAGCCCCTCGATTCAGCAACTGGCGGTAGCTTAAAAGGCGCAACACAAGAAGTTTTGGCAGGTCTAACAGCCCGTGAAGCAAAAGTACTGCGTATGCGTTTCGGTATCGATATGAATACCGACCACACGCTTGAAGAAGTAGGCAAACAGTTTGACGTTACCCGTGAGCGTATTCGTCAGATTGAAGCTAAAGCACTCCGCAAGCTTCGCCACCCTAGCCGTTCTGAGCAGCTACGCAGTTTCTTAGACGAATAGGTTAAGGCTTAACTTTATTTGTAAAAATCCCCAGCTTGCTGGGGATTTTTTTATGCGCTTTCTGTTTATGCCTGTCGATAGTCACTGTCGTATATTTACTACAACTACCAAACTCTGCCCACAAAAAAGCCTCCTTGCGGAGGCTTGTTACGCATGTAACAGTCTAAACTAATATAACGCTAAGGCGGCAGCTAAGGCCCAAGTAATCACTACTAGGGGCCGTAGACTTACACTCTGAACTGCTTAGCAATAGACTCTAAATGTTGTGCCAAATCAGCAAGCTCATTACACATTGTGCCTAACTCAACAGAGCGACTAGAGGTCTGTTCTGTGCGCTGGTGAATCTCATCGACATGGCGAACTATGTCTACCGCTACCGTACGCTGGTCTTCTGTGTTGTGCGCTATCTGCTCGTTCATTTGATTAATGCGACCGATAGTACTGGTAATGGTTTCAAGACTGCTTCCGGCTTTGTTAGCAGTTTCTACACTGCTAGATGCCTGCTCAGTTCCACGTGCCATCACTTCAACTGCAGAGTGCGCTGCGCTTTGAAGCTGCTCGATAGTACTTTGAATTTCTTCTGTAGATTGCTGTGTACGCGATGCCAGTGTTCTTACTTCATCTGCCACTACCGCAAAGCCACGGCCCTGTTCGCCTGCTCGCGCTGCTTCTATCGCCGCATTCAGTGCCAGTAAGTTAGTTTGTTCAGCAATGCCTTTAATGACATCAAGTACCGAGCCTACTTTGTTTGAATCAGACTCTAAACGCGCTATCACGTCTGCCGTCTCACGCACGTTCTCTGCAAGCTGCTGGATGCTCGTTACCGTCTGCTGAACAATTTGACGGCCTTCACTGGCGGCGCTGGTTGCTTCGTTGGCGTCACTTGCTGCCTGGGCAGCACTGTGTGCTACACCGTCTACTGAGCCACTCATTGTATCCACAGCACTTTTCGCATTAGTCGCAGATTGCTGTTGAACATTAATGGTACGTTGGGTTTCTTCCGTTACCCCGCGTAAATTTTGTGCCAAATTAGAAAGCGGTAAGCTTGCTTCTACCACATCGCGGACAACCCCTTGAAGCTTGTCCATGAACTGGTTAAACCAATACACCAGTTCGCCAATTTCGTCTTCGCTTTTCGTTTCAATGCGTACGGTTAAATCGCCATTCTCTTGGGCAATATCTTTAAGTGAGCGCACCACGTCGTCGATACTCTGCTTAATTCCACGCACAATAGGCACTGCGGTAGCAAACAAAAGTATGGTAACAACGATAGCTAAAATAACGCCTGTACTAATGAGGGAAGTGTTTGCTCTGTCGGTATTTTCAAAGGCTTCTTCAAACGCGGCCTGCTGCGCATCTCTGAATGTAGACATGGCGGCAATAGCATCGTCATAAGAGCTATTCATTTGCGATGAAAGTTCACCTAAGCGACTGAAGTCAGCGGTACCATCAACCATCGATTGAGACACGTCAAACGCCACTTTAAAGTAATCATCAAACCCTGCCGAAATTTTAGCTATTTCGGTGCGAAACTCTGGACTAATAGACTCTATTTGGTTGAGCCCAGCTTTCACTTCTTTCGCCAGGTTCTGCGCCATGATGAGCGTATCTTGGTCACCGGTTGTAACCGCACTAGATAAGGTATCGCGCACCTTCTGCATATCGACAAGGGTAGATGCCGATTGTTGTAACGCTGGAAACTGGACTTGTTGAACTTTCTCTAAGGTTGCGCCGTTATTTAACGCGGTGTATACAGTAATAAGTAACCATATTTAGGTATATTAAAACATACCCTAGCTTACCGTGATAAGTTGAAATGTTGCCCAATAACGGGGAAATACGCAGGGCTTACGCCCTGCAAAAAACTTAATCTTCCCCTTTTTTATACGG
>Ga0208315_1000242_pt1 | contig 48323 bp, 85 predicted proteins | sample MalvireepMed_215_FD_184239 | JGI IMG/M metagenome (GOLD analysis project Ga0208315, IMG submission 184239) | Marine viral communities from the Global Malaspina Expedition - Malaspina viral metaG DeepMed_215 (SPAdes) (version 2) | ecosystem: Environmental > Aquatic > Marine > Oceanic | place...
GTTTTCAACCCTAGCCATAGTTCCATCCCAGATTCCCCTCATGATACCATTAAACTTGCTCCTGTCTTTTTGTTCCTTTTTCAAGGGGTTATTGAACATAAAATTTATTCCCTTTGAAACTTTCAAATAGAACCACCACTCAGTCATAGTTTTAATATCAAACTTATCTACTCCTTCAGCCTGATGTAAAAGCCATACCGCGATAGCATGATGGCCAGTGCGATGCATAGCGGGTAACATAATTTTTCTTGAGTCTTCGTACATTATTCTTTTACCGAGTCAGGAGTTAAGAATGGTTGATCAATAATCTTATCTTCATATTGATGCCATTCAGATAATGCCTCCCTCTCCTTATCCATTGCTAAACGCATTTTCTCCATCTCCATCCCAAGCTCGTGTCTCTTTTCGGGGTTTACCATTAAATCAGTAACCCACCCTATAAATGTCTGCTTGGAATCTTCCAGCCTTTTGATTCGTTGTTCTCTCGTTGCTTTCATGTCTTTCAACATCGCGCCCTTCTTCATTCCCAGATCCTTATAGTCCCTGTTCAATGATTCCTGAGCCGCCCTCAGTACCGCTATTTGCCTCTCTAAGTTGAATGTATAGTCCCGGTCCTGATATTCCACCGGTTTTTCTTTTTCGTCGTTTATAAGCTCTTCAAACATCCTGATTTGTTCCGAATTCGTTTGCTGATCTTTAAGCGCCCTGTTCATCAACAACTCTAGCTTGATGGCATCGATTATCTGGAGTTCTTCCGTGGGAAGCACGTCATCACGGAATTGGGTAACAATACGCCGCCAATGGTACACAAACATATCCAACTCATGTTTATTGAATTGGTCTTGGATGTCCCGCCATTGGGGTTTACTCTTCAGATCGTACAGGGCTTGGATTTCCCTCTTTTCCTGTAGAGATTCCCCTAGCTTATCCCTGATAAAATTCTTTACACTTTCAGCATCCCTGTCTAGCTCAGCCCCCATACCTTCAACAGACATGGTTTGATGATGCTTTGTGATATAAACGATCTCGTCTTTAGAAAAACGCCCCTTTTTCATTCCAGATCTCCCTTGTGGTGTTGCTGGAAGATGCTAATAATTTCTTCATGAATTTGTTCGCGTCGAGGCTTAGGAACATATACCCCGTGCATCATTCTTAAATAATCAGCCCTAAAAGATGGAGCAAGATGTTGGTCAATTAGTAGAAATAGCTCAGCAGTATCAACAGCTTCAATAAAATCATCCGCACTACTCATATTGACTTCTTGTTCGTCTCTTATATTCTCAATATTAAGGGGTTCCATCAAGAACTTTTTAGCTTCACTCCTAGGGGGAAGTTCACCATCGGCGGAATCTTGGGGGCGACGGAAGAACTTATCTCTTTTAAAGTTACTCAGTCTATTTTTTACATGGACGGCGAGAAAGTTTTCAAGAGGGCGGTCATTATCATATCTATCTAAAGCCTCCATAGCAATTATGAAAGCTTCCTGTTTAATATCGTCAGCGTCGTAATAACCGAATCTAAACCTGTTGGCGTAGCGACTGACGACTTTATTTATCGTTGCTACCACCTGTTCCTCGGTCATCCCCTTTGGTATCTTCATTCAGTGTCTCTTCTTCGGACTTAAGTACGGCCTTAGCCTTTTCTATAGAGGGGTCTGGGATCTTAAGCTCGGCTTTGACCTTCTCTTCAAGTTCTTCGTCGGCTTGAACATTCAATTTCGTGTGAATTTTTTTCATGGATTTGTCTCTGTGTGTGAAAAAACAAAAAGTTGCCGTTATAATGTATTATACACGCAAAGTTACGCTTAGGCACAATTAAGAAGAATTACGCATGACAAAAGTAAAACGTTTGGATAAAGCTGAAAAGGAATTCGTAAAAGAGACGTGTGGATTCTACAAAGACATGCGTATCGCGGAAGAATTAACTAGAATTAGAAGGGGCTTAGACATCAAAGAGGCCGTAACCATTGATCAAGTTAGAAAAGCGCGGTATAGAATGGGACTTTCTAAACAAAGTGGGCGCGGTGTCTGTAGACTAAGGGAGAAGGATAATGATGGCAAGTGAAACATACGTGGAAATCCCTCTTGGGGGTGTAAACGGGGCGGGGAAATACATTAAGGTGAGTCCAGAGGATTATGCTTGGCTTGCTAGATATAGTTGGCATTTGAATAAGAATGGCTATGCTGTCACAAAGATAAATGGGAAACATAAGCTGATGCATAGGATGGTGGCTCAGGTAGTTAGCCCTTATATCTTTGTAGACCATATTGATAATGAAAGGTTGAACAACACTAGGGGGAATTTGAGGGAATTTACCCCGAAAGAGAACGCTAACAATATGAAATCTAATGTTAAGATAGAAGCTTTTGGGGAAAGTAAGAATATAGGGCAATGGGTGGAAGACGAAAGGTGCGAAGTATCATATGCGGCATTTTACAATAGGCTGAATAAGGGTATCGAACCTGAAGTCGCCATGAGAAAGAAGGGGAATAAGAGGGCGATTAGTAATGAGTGATCATGTTTTACTGGTGGGATTTTATAATACTAGTAGTGAGATGAGGAACAAGGAGTTAATTTTCTCCCTGAAGGAAAACGAAAAGAACGATTGTATATCACGCATTGTCGTTTTTAACGAGGCGAATAAAAATCCAATCGAGTCAGATAAGATCACCTACGTTGACGTAAGTAGTTGTGAGCGCATGACTTACAAAGATTATTTTGAGTATGCGAATGAGCACCTCGTTGGGCAAAGGTGTATATTAGCAAACGCAGATATCGTTATCACTGAAGACATCGAGAAAATAGAATCTAGGTGTCTGAAAAATATTCTGGTTTGTCTGAGTAGGTGGGATCAAGAGGGCAAAGGGCTGGAGATGGGGGGCGATAGCCAAGATACTTGGATATTTGACGCTCCTTTGAAGCAAGAGCTTGTTAACGAGACAGATTATACATTCGGGGTGTTGTTCAGTGACAATGTGCTTAGTTATTTGGCACATAAGCATGGATACATGCCTTGGAATCCAGCAAAGGACATAAGAACCAACCATGTGCATAGTTCTCAGCATAGGCCGTTGCAGCCGGGGGCGGGTGACAGGGTTTTAGAAAACGGTGTGGAACTGAAAGGGTTTCCGTCGATGGAGGCGTTAAAAGTTACAGGTGGTAATTATCTATTTGTTTATCCGGCTCATATTGAGGATGAAGTCAAGATAGATCTGATGGGTTCGACAAAGACGGGGCGAAGCAGATAGGTTTTGCTAATACATTTATGCAAAAACGGGTTCATTGCGTTTGGACCACCCCCGCTTTTTCATAAGAATAATTTATACTTTCGATGTGAACATATAACCCCACCTTATACCTTTGATAGTGTCAATTGCACACTATGCTTGGTGTCGATTGCACACTATGCTTAGTGTCAATTCCGCACTATGCTTGGTGTGATTCTCACACTATGGCACACAAATTACTTTCAAGAAATTCTGGAATTGTTTCCGATTAGGATTGACATTCGATGCCCGATACCCGATACTATAAACATCAGACAACACTACTACTTCAAAGGGTAACGAGACATGACTACTTTCTTCATCGTCGCACTGATCGCCATCTGCTACGAAGCCGCACTTGGCAACGCCGATTGGTAGGGCGGAACGGATGCAAAGCACCCCAAGATCCGGGGCCGATCCGACACGCTCACCACCACCACCACCACCACGACAAGGGCAACACAATGACACGCTTTGACGAGACACGCGACAACCTGACAGACACCGAAGCCGCATTGATGGCGGCTGACGCCCACGCCGACACACGCGAGGACGACGACAACCGCCCCATGGAACACCGTGTGGCTGACAGTTGGTGGACGACATTGCACGCGAAGGCGGCTGACACCCGCCCCCGCCTCTGGCCGGATGGATCGCCCATGGCCGATACGGTCTGGCACACCGGTTTCAGCTTGTGCGACTGCGAGCATTGCACAACCGACGACGACGACGACGACGACGGTTCGATTGCAGCAGCATTGTTCTCACAACCGCACTTCGGCGGGTAGGGTATATATATAGAGGTATATATAGACCTTATATAGAGTCTATATAGAGTCTATATAGATCTTATATAGATCGGGTAAAACGCAGCGGTGCAGATGACCTATGTCATCTGCACCGCTTGGCGCTATGAAGTCATTACTTGAGATTCAGTCTCAATTAGGTATTTTGTGAGATAGGTTGGTGATAGGGGTTGACAAACGCCGATAATACTGTATAATGGGGGACATACAAGAGACAACAAGGAAAAGGGAAACACAATGAACACTCTCTTCATCGTCGCCATCATCGCCATCATCTGGGAAGGGCTGACAAGCTAACACAACAGGCTACTGGATCTCGCAGGCAACGCTGTTACCACGCCACGAGATAGGGTTGAGAGCCACTGAAAGCCTTGACATACAATCGACATTCTGATACAATACACACTCACAAAGACAACAGAGAGAACACAATGACAAACGCACAAGACTGGGAACGACGACGCAAACGATGGGACGCCTACAAGGCTCGCGTTGCAAAGCGCAAGGCCGATGAGGCCAACGGCGTGCAAGCCGACAAGCCGAAGCCGACTGGCGACGGACCTAGCGGGTTCGACTACTGGCACGACACCCACCGACACTGTTAGGCTTGACGGTGGCCGAGACGCGGGGTTCGGGTAAAACGCGCCGCGCGGGTGGCCTTCCCCATCCGCGCCGCTTGGGGTCAAGGGTAATCTGTCATTCAGTATGATTTTTTGCGAATTGAGACTGTGTCTCAATAGGCTAATCTTTTGAGATAGGGTGGTGATTGGGCTTCCATTATGTCGATAATGTATGTATAATGGGGAGTATGAAAGACACAAGAGGAAACAAGATGAAGAACGAAAACGAAAACAACACAACGTGGGCCGAGTGCCAGTGCGAGGCTTGCACCAGCGACGAACAGAACGACGGAGCCAACGGCTACGAAAACCATCAGGGCGACGGCCCAAGTGGATACGACTACTACAGCGATACGCGGCGTTGGTGTTGACAAACCAGCGACGTAGCTGGTACAATACACGCTCACAAGAACAGAACAGAGAGAGACTCATGAAGATCATTGCAACACACACTGCCAGCAACGCCAACAAGACAACCACGACTATGTGGAAGTCCAACGGTGGGCACTCTTGGTACATCGGCGTGCTAGGGACATCAACCAACAAGATCTGGCACGTCGGGAGTGAGCGATACATCCGGGGGATCTGGAACCGCGAGTATAGCATTTTCGGTGGCCAGTGCAGTGTTGACCGTCCCGGTGACGACCCGGTTGAAGACTTCGAACTGTCCGAGATCCCCGAGGACGGGGTGACATCGGTGGATCTGTTCGACAGCAAGGGCCGCAAGCTGTTCAGCTTCTCGGTTTCGACCAATGGCGTGGCCTACCAAGTGTTACAGGCTGGCGAGGACGCTGGCCTGTTTACTACAACTGAAGACGAGGTATAGAGACCATGTGGATCATCTACTCAATTCTGGCACTGGTCTGGCTGTTGACGCTGATGGACATATTCGTACCCGGATGGGATAGGGACAGATGAACATGTTTGGCAAAGTGTGCGACTGGGCGTTTATCACAATGTGGCTGGCGTGGATGCTGGGTGCTTTGGTTGTGATGACATGGGCAGGGATCGGCGCACTGAGATAATCCGAGAAAGTTTCGGAATTCCTCAAGATTGGGCTTGACACAGGCAGGCGGTTAAGGTAGAACCAGCAGCCTTGTGCGCCTTCGTAGTATCAGGCGTACTAGGCTGCTTGAGGACAACAGGACGAGAGAAGGGCTACAATGACCATCATCACCATCATCACCATCGCGCTGGCCGGGCTGCTGGTTCTCGACTTGGTCGATGGCTAGGGCTTGACAGCCAGCGAGTCAGCGGGTACAATACAGACATACGGGTGACAAGCTCCCCAAGTTCCGGGGCCGACCCAACACCACTAGCCTTGAAAGAGCGAACATGATCTTCGATGAAACGCGCGACAACCTGACCGACACCGAGGCCCAGAGCATCGAAGCCGATGCCCACGCGGACACCCGCGAAGCCGAGGACACGCGGTGCAGCGAGCGCCGGGTGGCTGACGCTTGGTGGGCGGGCTTCAACCGCGCGAAGGCGAAGACCGCCGAGCAGGATGCCGCCGAGCAGGATGCCGCCATCGGTGCGGATTGGGCCGCTGCCGGTTACCCCGGCGACGGTGTCGATGACACCGGGGATGATCCCACCGATCCCGAGCATGACGAGGTCGGTGACGCGGACACCGACTACGACATCGAATTCGATGACGAGGACGACGGTCAGCCCACCGAGTACGAAGAGTGGCAGGACTACTTCGGTGGGGATGAGTACTACGACCACAGCGAGAACGGGTGTTGGTGATGAAACAGGCAGCGGTCCAAACGCTGAAGATGATCGGCTGGGGCTTGGCAGTATTCGCCATGCTAGCCGCCACGCTCTAGGCGGGGTTCGGGTAAAACGCGCCGCGTGGGTGTCTCCCGCCATCCACGCCGCTCCGCGTCAAGGGTAATCTGGGATTTAGCGTGATTTTTTAGTAATTGAGACTCGATCTCAATAGGCTAATCTGAGGAGATAGGGTGGACACTGGGCTTGATTTATGCCGATAAGTATAGTATAATGGGAACATACAACAGAGAACAAACGAAAGAGCAAACATGAGTTGGACAACTGCAACCAGAATTAGAAACGAAAAAATTCAACGGGCCGTCGAGTTGGCACAACGGGCCAATATCACCGACGTTGACAAGGCGAGAGCAATCAAGGACAAGTACGTTGCACTGCTCAACGAAGACCCCACCAGCGAAAAGAATCAACGACTTTACAACTGGTCACAACAGGTTCTTATCGGGGCGAGAACGTTGGCCGGTGAGAGAATCTGGATTTGAAGCTTGACAAGCCGGGTTCATTCTGGTACAATGGACACAACGAACAACGGGGCTACTGGAACTCACAGGCAACGCTGATAAGACGCCGTGAGATAGGGTTAAGAGCCACTGCAAGCCTAACACACAAAACATACTCTGGAGAAGTTTCGACAACTGATAACCCCTTGCGAGGGTAAGCCCACTAAGAACCGGGGCGCCACTAAAGTTCTCGGTGACGTAGGGGAAGCTGGTTAGCTTCTAATCGCAAGTGCAGTTGTTACAGGGCGCAACTCCCTGTCAGAGTGCCACACAATCCTGAGTAGTACCCCACGCTCGGTTGGCCGTTACAGCGGCAAGGGACTAGTAAGCCTAGTAGAAGCCTGTAAGCTTTGAACGGATGCTAGTACCATGGGGATCTTACAACGGACAGGAATGGATTACGGGGTTGACCGACAAACTGGTCGCAGGGTTCAATTACCTGCCCTGTCCTTTGACACCACCCTAACAGAAGGGGACCGCGAATGAAGCTATATTGAAACAGCACTAGCAAGATGGGCGTCTATCGTCCACAAGCCCCTGTCGGAAAACCAGCGACGGGGGCTTTTTTTATTCCGAGGAAATTCTGGAATTATTCAAGATTGGGGTTGACAGAGGGGCCGAGATTAGGTAAAACTCAGCGGCGAGGTGGTCTTCGCCCATCCGAGCCGCTTGGCGTCAAGGGTAATATGGCAGTTTGTGTGATTTTTTTCTAATTGAGACTGAGTGTCAATAAGGAAAAGTGAGGAGATAGGGTGGCGATTGGGCTTGTATTTTGTCGATAATAGTAGTATAATGGGAGACATGAAAACGCAACACACATACAAGCCGATGGAATTCGCTCAGTACTTCGATACGCATGGCGTGCATCACGCCGTGACTGTCCTGTCCGTCTTGCATGACGGGAAGGCTGTGAAGATCCACTACTACACGGACATCGAGTTGACCGACGTGGTGGTCAAGTGGGTTTTGGCGAAATCCCTGATTCCCATGATTGGGGCTTGACAACCAACGCCACGCTTGGTACAATACGAGCATACAAACACACGGGTGCAAAGCTCCTCAAGATCCGAGGCCGACCCAACCACTAGCCTTGAAAGGGCAAAACATGACGTTTGACGAATCGCGCGACAACCTGCTGGACATCGAAGCGGCTTCCATCGAGGCCGACGCCCACGCGGAAACCCGCGAAGCCGACGACAATCGGCCCATGGAACGCCGGGTAGCCGACGCTTGGTGGGCAACCCGCAACGCGGAAGCCGACGCTCCCGATGACGTGGACCATGACGCGGATGAGAACCACCCGATGGGCGGGGACGACGACGAACCCGAGGAGGATGACGGCCAGCCCAGCGAGTACGAGGAGTGGCAGGATTACATGGGCGGGGATGAGTACTACGACCACGGCGAAAACGGGGAGTGGTAGGCATGGGATGGGCTTTCACGATCTTCTGGTTCCTGATGTTCGGCTTGATCTTTCTGGACATCCACGACGGATAACACGAACCCTTTCCACTCCGTCGCGGTGAGTGATGACACCGTGGCGGGGTGTTTTTTTTTGAGAAAATTCCAGATTGGGCTTGACATGGGGGCCGGGATCAGGTAAAACGCGCCGCGCGGATGTCCTGCCCCATCCGCGCTGCTCGGAGTCAAGGGTAATTTGGGATTCAGCGTGATTTTTTAGGAATTGAGATCCAGTCTCAATAGTGGAATCTGAGTAGATAAGGTGGCGGTTGGGGTTGATTTATGCCGATAAATATAGTATAATGGGAGACATGAAAGACACAACAGCGAAACAAGTTTGGACAGGCCGCGACAAAGACGGCAACGCTTTCCGGCTCAACGCCCCGGTGAACGCTGGGAGTGAATGGGTGTTCAGCGAATCGGCTAGGCTGCTGGCCTTGCTGGGTTGGGCGAAGGTTTCCGTCGTAATGAAGGGCGACCACATTGTCCTGCTCAACTCGGCGGTCAAGGCAGATCCCGTTTCGCCACCGTTCCTGAATCCCAACAAGGCTTGACAACCCTACCACGATCTGGTACAATACACACATGCAACACAAACCCAAGACCGGCGATCTGTTTGACAGGGGCAATCAACACGACTTCGAGTTGGTCCCGTTGAAAGCTCACAGGAAATGGCAGTACATCACGATTCTGCACGGGATTGACGGCAGACCGGCGGATTGTGGTGTGAGAGTGGACTACCCGCGTTTGACGGGTGGCGGCTTTGGTTTCAATGGTGAGATCAAGCAACGACGGAAGATCTGGAAAGTGAAAGGGACGTAGAGATGGAAGAACTGTGGAACGCACAAACGGCAGCGGGGGTCAAGTTTCAATTCTGGATGCCGGAAGGCTCCGACCATGATGCTGCGCTGGACGTAGCGTTGGGACTCAAGGACAAGATCGATCCCGACTTCAATGACTGGTTGGTCATGGTGACGATGGCGGCGTTGACCGGACACAACGGCTCCCCGATTCTGTCTTGACAATCGGCGGCTGGTCTGGTACAATATACGAAACGGTAGCGCGAGAGGGCAAGGAATGGAATTGGTTTACAAGCTGGATGGGGTCGAAGTCTGGTACTGTCACGAGTCTGACGACTTCGAGGTGTGGGCGATGGTGTCGAATGGCCCTGACGACTTCCAGTGGGACGTGGTGTTGACAACCGACGACAGCGAATGGGCTGTGATCGTCGCGGATGAAGTTTGGCTCAAGATGGAGACGATGGTATGATGACGCGAAAACACTTCAAGATGCTGGCCGCTTCTATTGCGAAGCTGACCCTGTTCGACAAGGACGCGGGCTACGACATGGCTTGCGAGGTGGCCGACGCTTGTGCGAAGGACAACCCGCGCTTTGACCGGGTCAAGTTCTTCGAGGCTTGCGGGTTTCCCGGCGGGATGCACTTGCGTCCATTGCCGGTGCAATACGTGAACTGCGTGGTCGATGCTCAGGGTTTCGTTCCCGCGCGGACTAACAAGAAAGGGGAAACATGATCTGGGAAACCGTGATCCAAGTGGCCGTGATCATCCTAGCGATCATCGCTCACTAAAAAGATGGGCGTCTATCGCCTATAAACCTCGCCCCTATATGCGGCGGGGTTTTTTTATAACTATATATAACGGCGGCGGCGGGATGTATAAGGGTATATAGTGACGGTTTAGGTAAAACGCGCCGGGCAGTGGTCTTGCGCCAACTGCCCTGCTTCGCGTCAAGGGTAATCTGGGATTTGGTGTGGTTTTTTAGAAATTGAGATCATGTCTCAATAGGGGGAATTGCTGAGATATGGTGGAGACTGGGCTTGCATAATGCCGATAATATGTTATAATGGGGGACAGACAACAACAAGTGAAAGGGTTTGAAAGATGACGAAGACAGTTCCAATGGTTTCCAGTGATTGCGTGATCGCCGTGATGGACAAGGCGATGAGCGTGGACATGATGCAGTTCGGTGCGGAGACGCTTGAGGAGATGATGAAGGATCAGCCTCAACTGCTCAAGGTGATTTCCTTCCTGCTCACCGAACTCATCGCCAAGGGCAAGGACGAGGAAACCGCCGCGATTGATGCCGTCCAGACGATGGCCGTGATCGGCGTGGTGTTCAAGGCAATCAAGACCCAGATCGAAGCCGACGAAATGGAAATGTCGGAAGACTGGTCTTGACAATCAACCCCCCGTCTGGTACAATTGACACATGAAACACATCGAACTCAGCATCCCCTGTCGGACAACGGCCAGCTTTCGCCAGCCGCAACAGCAGCCCGTCAAGGACACCCCGGAGAAACGGGAAGCCCGGATTCGCCTGTACGCTTGGCGAGCCGAAAACAACCTCGACATTTTCACTGGATTTCCGAAAAGGACAACCCCATGACGTTTGAAGAAGCCTTCGAGAACGACCCCCAAGCCCGCGCCGAATTCGAGGAGTACCTCGACGAGATGGCCGAGGACCACGTCCACGTTGCGGTGAGTCTCCACGACAGGGACGAGGAGTGGGATGCGGAGAACGACGGCCAGCCCACGGAGTACGAGGAGTGGCAAGACTTCATGGGTGGCGACGACTGGGATCAAGGCCAGTACGACGATCTTGGTTACTAGAATACGGGTCGAGGTGGTGTTGGTTGTCTCCGTTCTAGAGCGGACAGTACGCCAACGTAATGCAAACCACACACCCCCGTAGATCCGGGGACGTAACTCAACAGGCAGAGTGCCGGATTGTCTATCCGGTGGTTGCGGGTTCAAATCCCGCCGTCCTCGCTTTATATAGCCGCTGCTTCTCGCCCTGTTTTATATACTTATATAACTCATCGGGGCCGGGGGTGGCGGTTGTTTTATAGACCCGGATCAGGTGAAACGCGACGGCGCTGTGTCGCTCGACAACCGCGCCGCTGGGCGGCTTGGGGACTAGCAAGTGAAAATGAGTCAGGAAAACTTTGGGATTCTCGGAAATAGGATCAAGATTGGGGTTGACTTTGGTCGATAATATACTATACTGGAGGAGTAAGTCAGTGAGAGGGCAAGACATGAAACGCAAGACGAAGAAGATGAATCGCGGCACAATCGAGTTCGGTGCTAACTGCGTCACGATCACGATTGAGAGCGAGCCATGGAAGGTTGGCAGGATTCATTCCGTCAACAAGGCTGGCGCTGGCAAGCACAAGGACAGGCGAACCAAGCGGAACCGCACACGAGCAAACCAGAACCACAACGCAATCAGGGAATCCATGTAAAATGGTAACTGACCTCTTGACTTGGACGAACATCTGTGGTATAATTGTGGCTGTGGGATTCATTTCGGTTTTGGCAGACAAACTTGGTTGGTGGGAATAGGGAGATGACGATGAGCGACAAGGCTATGCGGATTACTGACAACAAGGGATTCCAACTGGATCTGCCTAACGGCGTGACGGTTTCCGTCCAGTGGGGTCCGGGCAACTACTGCGACAGCGACGTGTCGAATGCCAAGTGGGATGCCCCGAAAAAGGCGATTGACGGTGACGAGCATTGGGGTTCCAACACCGCCGAGTGTGCCGCCTACGTTACTGGTAGCAATCTGTCGTGGGTTGCCGTGCCGGGATACACTGGGCCTCACGGTTGCGACGACGAGGACGTGTTCTACGATGACGTGGTTGGACACCTTGACGTTCAGGGCGTTCTGGACTTCATCAATCTGGCATCGCAGGTTGCTGCGGAACCGAACCCGAACAGCATCGGAAACAAGATGCTGGGCTGGCTCGAAAAGGAAGATCCTGTGCCTAGCGATCAGCATCCGTTCCCACTCCCCGGACAGAAGGAGCTTGATTTCGATGACGCTTGACCAATTGTGGAGAATCGCTCTGGAGCATTTTCCAGCGTGTCACATCACGGAAGACATGGACGGGGAAATCGTGATCGCCACCGGGCTGATAATGGAAGGTCCACCGTTGGGGATGGACGGCTTGACGGTTGCGAACATTCCGGCGAAACAACAACAACACGTTCAACTCAGGGAGATGACTGGTGAAGACCTTACGTAAAGGCGAGAAGTTCAAGCGGCTGAAGAATTCCACCAAGACCGACTTGGGCGTTATCAAGAAACTGGTCAAGGACGGGTGGACGTTCTGCGACAAGACAACGTGGAGGGCGCTCAGAGATGGCGATGCTGCGAAAGATTAATCGGGACACTTTGGTGACGTTTGCGTTCATCGGCTTCTGGACCTTTATCATCGTGGCAACACGGTGAGGGTTCAGGTGAAACGCTGCGGCGGGTGTGTCGCTGCACATCCCGCCAGCTTCGGCGCAAGGGTAATCTGGGATTTTGAGCGATTTTTTCGAAAGTTTTTTCTGGCAATCTGACGGGATTTACTGGAGTGCGACCTTGACTAATGCCGATAATATACTATAATGGGGGGAACAATACACGAGGGTGAGAGCATGACAGAGAAAGAGTTGGACAGGCTGCTGGCAGAAGACGGATACGGGGTGCGTGAGGTTTGCGGTGAACGGGCAGGCGAAACCGTTTGGGAGTTGTGGGAGTTGATGGATTCTAGCACTGGCTGGATCGTCGGCTACTTCGACACCGCCGAAGACGTTTGCGATTTTGTCGGGATTTATGCTTGACAATGGTTGATAGTCTGCTACAATGGATAGCAGACAAGGACACAAGAACGAGAGGGTTTGAAAATGGCGACGATGAACGGGATGCCGCGAGTGACGAAGGACGCAACGATTGCCGTGATGCACAAGGCAACGACAATCGACATGGCTGAATTCGGGGTTCAAGTCCTCGATGAACTGGACGAGGAGCAACCGGCCTTGTGTCAGATGCTCACTCACATGATCATGGACCTCGCCTGTCCCGACGAGATGCCCGAGGAATTGAAGCAGTCGAATGCTCTGATCATGACCGTCATCGCCGGATGTCTGTTCAAGTCGATCAAGGCACAGATTGAAGCGGAAGAAATGGCAAGTTTGTTTAGTGAAGAGGAGACTGTTGAATGACACACGTTGGAATTGGTGATCGAGTGCTGTTTGACTACCACGGCAAGGCTCGGAGTGGTAGCATCGAGAAGATCGGGAATGGTCCCGCTGGCGTCTACGTCATCATCGCACACGGCGATGGCTCGCACAAGACGTTCTCACAACCCAAAATCAGTAACCTGCGAAAGGTGTAAACATGAAGACGACGGTTGCGACATTCGAGTTGGAAAAGGAAACCAAGAACACGATTCGCTACAGCGAAACGCCGGATGAAGGCGTGGCCCCAGTGGTCAACACGATCTACATCCAGAAGCACGTTCTCGGCAAGACCGCTCCACAGAACATCAAGGTGACAATGGAGGAATCTAAATAAGGCGGGGATTGCAACCCCGTCTAGGGTGGTGACTGAACAATCCCCGGTTATGGGGGGATAAGGTGCGCGCTGCTGAGTTCCGATAGCCGAATGGTCGAGGAGTTCAGGTAGACGGCAGTCATACAGAACTACCATATCTGTGAGCTTGCGGGCAAAAGTGAATCCCGCCCACCCGTTATACATACAGCGCTGGCTAAGAACCGGGGCGCCACTATAATACTCGGTGACGCCAGCGCTATCAAACAGTGACTTGGAGTTTCGCCCTTTCCTCAGTCGCTGGCCCCCGTTCCGGTTCGCCGGTGCGGGGGTTTTTTTATTGGCGGGGATCGGGTGAAACGCGGCGGCGGGTTGTCGCTGGGCAACAACGCCGCTCGGCGTCAAGAGGAAAGTGGAGGTTTAGGCGATTTTGTGGAAAGTTTTTCTAGGGAATATATTCAAGTTGGGGGTTGACAATAGCCGATAATACTCTATAATGGGGGAGTAACACACACACGAGGGCAAGCAATGTTGAAGTGGTCGAAAGCAAACGCGAAAACGGAACGGTTGAACGAGAGTTGTTGGGCAATTGCCAAGCACCTTGACGATGGGCGGAAGGTCTACAGTCTCGATCTGTTGTCGGGCTACTCGTGTCCGTTTGCAAAGGCGTGTCTCTCGAAAGCGGTTGTCGGTGAAAATGGCAAGCGGACAATCAAGGACGGTCCCCACAATGAGTTTCGTTGTTTCTCGGCATCGCAAGAGGTGCAGTACACCAACGTGTACAATCTCCGCAAACACAATTACGACACCTTGAAGGAAAACCAAGACGACTGGCCGTTGATGTATCAGGAACTGTGGAAGTCGATTCCCCCGGATGCCGGGATTGTTCGGATTCATGTTGCAGGGGATTTCTTCAACGAGAATTATCTCCGGGCTTGGATTGAACTGGCTCAAACAACTCCCGACGTGTTGTTCTACGCCTACACCAAAAGCCTGAAGTATTGGGATGCTCTCAAGAGTGAAGTCCCCGAGAATCTGGTGCTGACGGCGTCGTATGGTGGGCGTGACGACTGGATGATTGATCATGGTGGATTCCGATTCGCCAAGGTGGTATTCTCAGAAGCGGAAGCGGAAGAACTCGACTTGATTATCGACCACGATGATTCCCACGCTGCTAATCCAACGTGGCGGGATGAGAGTTTCGCACTGTTGATTCACGGGACACAACCGGCGGGATCGGAAGCGGCGACGGCTCTGCGAGAATTGAAGGGTAAAGGTTCTTACTCTAGAAAACAAAAGGTGACGGGATGATTGAGAGAACGACGATTGTGGCGGTGGATTGCATTCAGTGCAAGGAAACCCAACATATCACAACAAAAACCGAGGATCTCGATTCTTGGGAGAATGGCGAACTGATTCAGAACGCCATGCCGTACTTGACGGCTGATGAGCGGGAAGTCCTCATTAGCGGGATTTGCGGGACTTGTTTCGACAATATGTTCGCGGGTGACGAATGATCGACTATACTAAACGGGTTTACGTCTATTGGAATCTCCACCGGAAACTGTGGAGTGTGAGACAATCCGGGCTTATCGTAGACCACGCCCACCTGTTGTCGTTGCGGGATTGTAAGTTCCTCGTCGGCAAGGCTGGACAGGCTAGGGTTCGACGCGAGGGAAAGAAAAACGTCCACGCTGGCGTGAGCGGCTACCTGCTGGAAGATCCGTGTAGCGTTGACCGAATGGTGTGGAATGGGTTCTACGATAAACAAGTGTGGGTCATGTACAACCCCTATAAGCACGACACGTTTGTAGAGCGGACTGGCGTGTGTGACGACCAGTATCCGATCCCAGTATATAGAGCCGACTTCGTTGCAATGTACAAAGACAATGACCGGGACGCCCCGACAGTAATGGCTCTAGAGCCGGAAGGTGAGCAATGCGTGACATCTTGCTAGTGGCAGCGGCGTGGGCTTATGTAATTCTTTACGCCTTCGAATTGTTTATGCGGTACTGCCCATTGACAGACATTGGGTAAGACAGGGCGTCGTTGTGGCTCACGCAACCCACGCCGCTGGAGGCGATCTAGGTGTGCGAGCAAGTAAAAGTCAAGTACAAAATCGGAATCTGGGCGATTTTAAAAAAGATTCTTTTTGACCAATCGAGGCTAAAGATGCTTGACATTTTGTGCCGATAAACTATAATGGAGACATACAGTTGAGTTGGTGAGTGTTTCACCGACAATGAGTTTTGACCGCAGACGGAGACAAGAGACATGAGTGAGAAGAAGCAAAGAGCAGAGGCGATTTCGGCCACGGCATTCGTGGAAGCATACGTTAAGGTTCACCAGAACGGCGGCACGATTGCCGACGTTGCCGACGAGTTGGGCCGGTCTGTTGAGCAGACCCGGAGCAAGAAGAATGCTCTGACTCCCGCATTCGCTGAACGCGGGATCAAGCTGCCGAAGTTGGTTCGGCAAGGTCGCAACGGCACGTCCTACGACGAGGCGGCTCAGGTCGCTGGTGACTACCTCGCAAGTCTGATGGCGGGGAGTGACGAGGCCGAGTCCGACGAGTCGGAGTCGGAATTCGCTTCGGAGTAATCATCCGTCGCGGAGGTGGGGTCGCCCTTTATTAGGGCGGCCCTGCTTTTTTCTTGACTTGTCCTGCTACTTATGTTACTATGTAGAAGGACAGAAAACTAACTTTTGGAGTGATGAGATGAATGAAAAAATCGAAGCGTATGACGGAGCGAATGAAGAAGGTCAGTGGGTGTTCGACTCACAGGGGGTTGCCTCTGACGAAGGGTTCGGTCACGTCTCGAAGGACTGGTATCCCAAGACCATCAGCTATGATGAAGGCATGGACCAACTGGAATCGGAGCGAGGTCACCGGCAGGACTTTCTTGTCCCGATTTCCGATCTGGATTTTGGCATCGAGGACGTGAAGGGGAAACCCCGATTCGTGGTCGTTGTCGAGGACCAGACCTTTGTTCCTAACAACCATGCTCTCCAACAGATGACAGCAAAGTTGTGCGAGGGCAAGGGAACGGGCTTCACTCGCTGGTTGACCGAGGATCAGGTCAACGCCAAAGAGGAGTCTCGCTACAAGCGTGACCGGCGGGATGCCGAAGTGATTGATGCCATTATCAGTAATGGCTTCCGTCGCATCCTCGAAGCTAAACCTGATACCAGTTACAAGATTCGTACCTACGATGATGGTACGATGCGAGCCTTCCTCAGTGAGAAATACGCCGAGGTGGACAATCGCTGGTACTTGGAGCAGATCGAGGATATTATCCCGAATGGCCGATTGAGCCACTGGCGGGGTAACGCCGACACCATTTTCGGCAACGTCCTGATTCCCGATACCATCCGTGAGGAAGAAGATTCCGATTACGGCGGGATGATCTCGATTGGTAACTGCGAGATCGGCAAGAGGAATGTCCTGTCGATGCCAAGCCTGTTCCGTGCAATCTGCATGAACGGTTGCATCTGGGGACAAACCAAGGGTACTGAGATTCGTGTTCGCCATATCGGTGATATCGACCTCGAAGATCTTTCCAAGCGGATTCGGAATAACATCGAGACGCAGATTCCTCTGCTTCCCGCTGGTATCGAGAGACTGCTGGGTGTTCGCCTGATGGAGAACGACGGCGTTCCCATGAAGTCGATCATCGCTGGTGTTGCCGACATGGAGAAGTTGCAGAAGCGTGAAGCGACTGCCGTTCTCGAAGCATGGGTGATGTTTGAATCCAAGACTCCCGGTGAGAACCGGAATCTGTTTGGGGTTGTGAACAGCGTGACCCGTGCCGGTCAATTCCTTGGGAATGAGAACTGGGTGAAGTTCGATCAGCTTGGTGGAAGGCTGGTCAACTACACGGACAATCAGTGGGATCGTCTTTGCAACCGCGCAGAGGATTACGACGACACTGATTACAACCGTATCTTCACCAACAAGGCGGTGTTGGCCGCATAAGGAGGTCAACATGGAACGGTATGTCGGATACGGTATGTTCGCCTTTGGAGTGCTACTGTTTTGGATAGGTTTCAAGAATAGGTGGCGAGAAGAAGACTAGAACCTACTAACTAGCAACGCGCGACCCGCTCCGGTGCAAGCCGGGGCGGGTTTTTTTTGTGAAAAAATCGGGGATTGGACTTGACAAGATCGGGTAAAACGGGAGGGCAACGGTGTAGCACGCTAACCGGGCCGCTGCGCCCAAGTAGTGAGATCAGGACTGCAACCGAGTAAAATTTTATGTATGCGTGTATAAAAAAAGACCCAACCCGAAATGAATCGAGAAGGGCCTATAGTTTTAGGTAGGACGAGTCGGCGTGACTAACCACCCACCGACGTGACCGAGTAAATTTACCTACATAGTCTACGCATAGAGAATATAGAATACCTAGTCCAACGTGGTCTTTGGTATATACGATATGTACTATGACTCCAGTGGTTACACCTACAATGACAGAAGGGCGGTGCTATATTATGTAGAAGCAAGTCAGAGCCGTTTAAGACCCCATACGTTGTCTTCTGTAATACACAGGGGATGTCCACTGTATACCAATATACATGTCCCTTATTGTAGGTATTGATGCAGGTGCGGCAGTTCTTGTTTACATAAGTGGGGGGATCTACCAAAACCCACTCACCAGCACCAGCAAGGGCGGGGGAACATAATACAATAGCCCCCAAAATCAGATTCCTCAACATAGTATTCTCCTTAAAAAGAAACCTTCTGACATATCACGTTAATTATATCGATCCCATACACCGCAGACATGTAATTTGCTCTCCTGTAGGCTTCTTCTTCAGCAATTTCTCCATCTGAGCAGTTTATCTTACCTGCATTACGTATATTACCATTCGTGTCCACTAACCATAATTTGTACATGAGCGCTGACCTCCATTGTTATATTAGAGAGTAATGAAACCCCGGTCAAGAAGAAATCGGTTATTTCCCCCTTGTGTTGTCTTTTTCTTACATCTTACACCACCATCCCCCTAGTATAATGACGAATATCTCTATGTCAACCCTTAAAGTTGATTGTGCAGCAATTTTTTCCAAAAAATCCCGCGCGATCCAGACAAAAACTCATTGACAAGGGACTGAAATGCCGATATAATGTATGTATGGACCGAGTTAGCATTTGACCTAAACCCCTATTGGGTATAAAACCCACAATGAAACAGCAATATAACACGCTTCTGGGCGCATATTACACTTATTGTGTGAGAACGTGGTATAATATGGTGTAAACTATATTGTCCGACCTGTTTCATGTTCTATATGGTGTTATTATGAATGATAAAGAGAAAAAAGACAATCCTCCTATGACTAATCTGGAGAAAAATACAGAAAAACTAGAGAAAGCAGAGGAGATGATTATATCCGAGGAATTAATCAGATGGATGACTGAAGGCACTAACCCTTACTTATCACCACGTTCAGATTGTGGATAAAACAATGCCAGTACCACCTACAGCAGACAATCCTCATGGTTGGGGATACATTGAGAAACGAAAAGTGTTGGAACATTACCAACTCAGTCCTAGAATTCAGATCGTAGTTGGAGATGTTATTAAGGTAAGCAAGGGTTCATACTGGGTTAACAAAGATGGTGTGAAGGTCAGTATGGATACCATGAAGGGGGAGTGGAAGGTTAACGGTATATTTGAAGGGGTGGATGGATTAGAGATGGATATAGTCCATTGTTGGCCGGGAGGTTTATTTGGGTCAACTTCCACTATTAGAATTACTGGGGATGAATACCCTAGCCCAATTGTAGATGTCATAATAAGACGACCATACAAGATCAGACTGGCTGCTCCTAAGTTCAAGAGAAGGAGGAGGAAAAATAAGTTTGATAAACCCGCACCTAGGAAGGTTGAAAAGATAGAAGAAGATATTGACTGGGACGCTATTAAAAACATTGTGGGAGATATTGAAGATGAGTGATGAACTTACAAGCGAACAGGTGGAAGCTATTACTTACGCCTACATGGATGTTAAGGCGGCTAACAAGCTGATGGATGAGGAAGAAAATTGGGGCAACCGCATTCAAGCGGAAGCTGAACTCTATGAGGCTACCCTGCAAACCAAGGTTGACTTAGAGAAAGCGTTTCCCTTTTTGATTGAGGAGGTTTAAGATGAGTAACGCTCCAATGTGTGCATGGTGTGGAGATACGGGACATAGTTTATCCGACTGTCCAATAGCACCTGAACTCGCAGACACGATTGATGCTAACATTGTTGAAGGGTTAAAGATGGTAAAGAGATTTAATAAGATGGCAAATGGTGATTTTTGTAGAGAGGACATTGAAGATGAGTAAAACGATGTTGCAAATTGACGGTAAAGACTATATGGTTGTACCTATTGTTGGCGTCGAGACATTGGTGTACGAAGTGCAGAAGCGTCTGGATGAAGCAGGGTTAAATGTATTGGTAGGCACAAGGAGAATTGAAGATGAGTGAAACACTTAACTATGAAGTAATGACAGTTGATCCCCCATTGGCCGATCAAGTAAAGAGATGGTGTAAGGCATCACCTGAGCATGACGAAAATGATCCGATTTTATTTGAGGAGGAAGTTCACTTTCTTGATAAGCACTTTATGGTAGTGCAAGTAGTTTCTGCTGAGTCGTCAGCTTGGACTCATGGCATTCTGTTTGATGAACAAGGACGCTCTTGTGGGAGTACCCCAAGGACAGGAGAATTCCTTGGTACATATCAGGTAGGCAACTATTGTGTAACCGTGGAGAAGGAAGATGGCTGATTTTTGTAAGGAGTGTAGTGAGAAACATTTTGATGAAGATTTCCGTGACTTTGCCTACATCGTGTCAAAAGAACAATACTTGAGAGGTATGGCAGCTAATGTCTTATGCGAAGGATGCGGCTGGATAACAGTTGATAATAATGGTAAAAGATTGGAGATTGAAGATGAGTAACCTACATAACCTACAATGGTATGAGATTCCCTGTAGTTGGGAAGTTTATGGAACTATTGAGGTTGCGGCTAGTAGCCTCGATGCTGCGATTGAAAAGGTGGAGGATGAGGGATTTCCTTTGCCTAGCAGGAGTAGCTATGTTGATGGTAGTTTTCAAGTTGACCGCGAAATTGCAGAGGATATAAACAATGAGGCTTAAGGACGTACAGGAATTTGGTAAGCAATTCAACGTAGTAGTTGAAAAGCAGGATTACCGGGATGGGGATGTAAGGTATAGCTATAGTTTATATAGCAACAACCTGTTTGTTGAAGCCCCGGCTAGAAACTTGAACGAATGTATGCAAATTATTACGGAGGAGTTTTCTAATGGCTAAGTCTAATGTTGATAGGTACGTTAAGGTTGTTCGTAGGTTTGACAGTAACGGAAAATACTACTTCACAACGGTACTCCATAGTGAGAACCCTGATGATAACCCGAAGCTCAGGACTCATAAGCAGTTCAACCTGAGCTATGAAACTGGTGACAGGGCGCAAGCCGAGCTTTATGCATATAAGCTCGCTAAGTGTCTGGAGTGTAGAGTGGTAGCATGATAATATATCTCGACCAAGACCCACGATTTTATCACGGTGGCTATCCTGAATCTGGAACTACTGGTTATGATGGACCGGGATGGTACATCTGGGATCATAAGGGAGTGGTCGGGCCTTTTGACAGTGAGGAAGAAGCAAACAGGAGATTTGAAGATGGAACCGATTGATTACAATGATGATGTTAACCAAGAAGACCCTGTTGATTTAACTTCGGAAGAATGGTCCGAGTTTTACCATAAGTTGGATGATTATGAGGACTACCTTGACCACGATATGTCAATGAACTACTAGGAGATAATAATGGCTGAATATAGTAACGAAAAGATGGTGGAGTTGGCTGAGTATGTTGTTGAGTCTATGGATCAGGATCAGTTAGTGGAAATGGCTTATCAGTATATCATAGAAGGATACGAGGTAAACGAAGAAGGGTTCCATGAAGACTGGCACACTTACTTCGGTCTTATGGGTTATAATGAAGAAGATATTAAACCTGATACTAAGAGTCACCCTGACTTGAGGTTGTTTAGGCATGAAGATGGGTACAAGGAGATGAACAATGAGTAATGAAGAACAACAAAAAGATATGCTTAATGGACTCTCTATTTTATACGGGCAGTTTGCTAGGCTTATTCACGAAGCAGATAAGCTAGATATGTGGAATGTTGAATCTGAAAATTTCAAATCAATATGTAAGTCCATCGGGGCCTCTACTTGGGATGTTATAAGAGTGATTCAAGACGCAGATCATGTTGTCCACGCTTACACTAGTGCTGAAATGACAGATGCTTTGCAGATTAATCAAGATCAAAATGAGTGTGCTAATCAGGAGTCCAAGGATGCACAAGAATGAAGACTGGAAGCACGACGCTAATAAGTTAGCCGAGGAGCTACTTGAACTCGCCGTTGAGTTAGTTAAGCAGTCTAATAAGCCACATAAAGACTATCATGATAAGATACAGGATGAGCTTGCTGATGTGTCATACAGGCTCAACAACATGATAGAGTGGTATGACACAAAAGCTATCGCACAACGAATGGTCGATAAGTGGGGAGATAAGGATGGGTAAACTATACAAGAATTGGTTTGTGCATAATATGTTCGCACATCCATTGAGTGAAGTAGTCTATTGGATTACAAGACCTCTTGGAAGGAAGGAGTCTGAGGATATTTCTGGATGGATTCATGATGTTACTATTCCTAGTGATAGTGATGTTGGGAGGGGTTGAAGATGAGTGACACTCCAATGTGTACATGGTGTGCAAGTACGGAACATACTTTAGTTGACTGTCCGATAGCACCTAAACCGGGGATAGATTTTGTTTTTGATGATGCTGCACATGCTGAAGGGTTGAATTTGGTAAATAGATTTAGGGAGATGGAAAAGGAGATTGAAGATGAGCGTTGATGCTTATGATACCAAGATTACGCTGAAGTCTATTGACAAACTAATCTGTGAGGCTCTGCAAGAAATTGCACCTAATGAAAGCACCACAGTAGAAGCATACGAAAAAGCTACTACGCCTACAAGGAAGGCTGTTGTAGCTCTTAAGGACGCTCTAGTTTTTGTCAAGCAGATTCGAGAAAAGTATGCTCATGTTGAATGTCCACGGATAGGATTCTCAGATGAAGATTATAATGAAATGCAAGGCGCTGATGATAACCGTCCATAAAGGAAGAAGGCTAATGCTACAAGAACTTATAGACCTGCCTAACTGGATGATAGCAGCGATAGTAGTAGTGGGTATCTTTTCACTAACTGCCGATTGGCAGGACTGGTTTATGGGAGATTAACATGATGATGCTTAATGGTAATGTGTTAGAGAACTTTAAGTCGTACACCCATAAAGGAATCTACCACATCATCTTCGACCATATGAAAAGACCCTACAACTTTATCGACACTCAAACTCTCGAAGAATTAGGGACGCTAATTAGTGTGGTCGAAAAAGGAAATTACAAGGGTGTTGTATTCAGTAGCAACAAGTCAACATTTATAGTGGGCGCAAACATCAAAATTTTTGTCACGGCACATGATGCACCTGATGAAACAATAAACGGATTCTTAAAAGATGGGCAAGATTTATTCAACAGGATTGAAGACTTACCTATACCTACCTGCTCGATAATCAAGGGGACGACGATGGGTGGTGGGTTAGAACTAGCTTTAGCCTGTACGACTAGACTTTTAGTCAAAGATCCTATTCCCGAAGACCCAGAGTATACCACCATGCAACTTACCAAGCTGGCACTACCAGAGGTTAAGCTAGGTATACTGCCATCATGGGGTGGAACTACCAGATTACCTCGAATGATCTACCCTACAAAGGCCATTGAACTTATTTGTACGGGCAGGAATGTAAAACAAAAAGAGGCATTGAAAATTGGTCTGGTCGATGGTATAGTAGAGTATCCCAAGGCGTTGGATGCGGCCTATGAACTTATCTACGATCTCAGTGATAAAGATATGTTGAAGTGGGCTACTATCAGGAACAAGAAGGTTGGTCCTACTAGAATGAGCAAACTTAGAGCCAGTGTGACTTATCCAATAGTTAAGCGTACCATTGGCAATAAGCAGAAGAAGATGTTTGGTGATCCTAACAAGTACCCCTCTCCATACAAAGCCTTGGAGGTATTAAATAAAACTAGGACTATGAATAGGGATGAATCGTTGGAAATGGAGCGTAAGGCTTTTATCCCACTGGTTAGGAGCGATGAATGCAGGGAATTAGTGCAGAAGTTTCTTAATGGAGAAAGAGGATGAAGCAACTTAAAGAAGAACACATGGTTGGTTACTTTAGGTCTATCGCCCTCACTAATAACTTCATCCGTGACAGGATGAAAGAAGTAAAGAAAGGTAGACCTCTGTGCGGGTGCGGAGCGTGTCACGAATGTTACTATGTTTACTTGTTAGACAAGTTAACACCTATGAAGAGCTTGAAGGAGTAAGAGATGCATAAACTGATCTTAGACAGACTAGACAAAGAATTAATCAAGGAAGTGCAGCCATCGTTTAACGATCTACCGCACACGGGTCATGCGGATAGTGAATTTAGACTCAGGCGTTATTCAGTAATTGATTTTCTTGGTACGCCAGTGGGTGAGTCCACATTTGTTCAATCATCCGACTACAATAAGTATCAAGGCGATGTGCTTAGAGATTTTGAGCCAATTGAAGATTCAGTAGTAAATAGTACATGCTTTAGAAAGATGTTGGGGCTATTCAGACACGCTGGCGAACTAAGTCTAGAAGAAATAGATGTTCATCAGATGAGAGTCACTGTGCCTAAAAGTATGCCTGCTGCTGAACTATCTCCAGAGGGTCCACATCAAGACGGTTTTGATTGCATTGGAATCTTCTCCATTGACAGGCGTAATATATGTGGTGGTGAATTACTGGTTCTTAACGATAAAGACAGTCACCCATTCTGGTCTTTTGTAATGAAGCCCGGTCAGGTTGTTGTTATAGATGATAGAGAACTATGGCACGACGGCAATCGTATTGCAAGAGATGTCGAGGGGATCGAAGAAAATTACATGGATGTTTTTGTGCTAACAGCCAATAGAGATTAGCATGACGGAAGCTCTACAACATATTTATAACGACGCTGGACGTAAATATATCCAGCCCAATGAAAGAAATGATTGTACCGTAAGGGCTTTAGCCATCTCTACTGATAGAGGTTATAATGTAGCTCACAATTTCCTTAAGGGTCGTGGTCGTAAGTGTAGAAAATCGTTTTTCTTTCCCAAGAAACGCTCTGATGATTGTGCGTTGGGACATGAGTTTATTTGGCGATCCTTTTCCCTCGTTAAAGGACAAAAAAGAATGAGTCCTGAGCGGTTTGCTATTAAGTTTCCAAAAGGGGTTTATATCTGTAAAACAGTGAAGCATGTTTATGCCGTAGTGAATGGAGTCATAAATGATGCCTACAAGATTGATTGGTATGATGGTCGATGCGTTTATGGCTGCTGGCAAGTAACAAATCTAAATCCCGACGTAGACGACGGGTGGGAAAACGAGGGAGGACAATGAGTAAGTCTTTTGCTGAAACTGCTATGGAGTTAAGCGGCAAGACCGCAGCAGAGTCTACCAGTATAGGAAAGGTAGACATGGCAGACGATCAGGTAGAGGAACTGTTTGATGATAAGCACCAAACCAAGAACAGTCCAGCATATAAAGCTGTATGGGACCGGGAGTTCCCCACCAGAGACTTCTTTGAGTTTGATTTCTACAGACCTAATTCTGTTATGCTGGATAACTGTCTTGATATTGTAAAAAAGTTCAAGGCAGACGATATGCTGTATACATGCGAAGACAAGTTAAGCAGAGAGGTGATTCAAGCATTGGCTAACAGTGGCTATTACGGCTTACTGGTTCCATTACCAGATAAGCCAGCCCTGTCTTTCTCTGAGTTTTCATCGTTCCTGACGAAGATGGCAAGTATTGAACCCAGTATTGCTGGCATGTGTTCAATTCATGGTTGTATAGGTTCTGTAGATCCCATTAGAACATTTGGAAATGAGTATCAAAAGGAGAAGTATTTACCGGGACTATCTGACGGAACCTTTTTGTCTGCTTTTGCTCTGACCGAGCCTTGTGCCGGATCGGACTTGACAGCGTTGAAGACGTGTGCTAAAATAGATGGCGACGATTATGTTTTGAATGGCACTAAACTGTTCATTACAAATGTTCATTACGGTGGACTTGTTTCTGTTGTATGTCTCATAGAGAATAAGCCTCAAGTATTACTAGTAGAGGTTCCTAGTGGAGATACCGATACATTCAAGATTGGTCACTATAAAATCCACGCATTGACTAGGTTAAATAATAACTCTTTAATCTTCACGAACCATCGTGTACCAAAGGAAAACCTAATCCGGTTGCACAAAGGAGACGGGCTAACCGTAGCCTATCATGGGCTAAACTTAGGCAGGATTTCCCTATGTGCAAATGCGTCTGGTTGTATGAAGACAATGCTGGCCTCTATGATTCCTTGGGGTCAGTATCGACAAACATATGGTCAACCAATTATGCACAGAGAACTGGTACAAGAGCGTATTGGTAGGCTGGCTGGCTATATTCTTTCATCAGATGCTCTGGTAGCTTGGTGTTCAGGATTGATTGATAAGGGCTACAGGGGTGAGCTAGAATGCATAATAGCAAAGACTTTTGGTTCTGAATGTCAGAAGGAGGCTGCAATTGATCTATGTATGAAAACTCATGGGGGGAGGTCGTTCTTGGGTGGACATATAATCGGTGATAATATTCATGATCTCTTGGCTCCACTTATCTATGAGGGCGAAGGGGATATGTTGAACATGGCTTTCTTCAAGAGCCTAGTTAAAGAACACGGCAAAACCTTTTTTGAACCTGTCGGACAACTGATGTCTAATCTTGGAAAGAAAAGTCCATCCCCTATGGATGTAATCAGAAATCACAAGACTTTTACTCCATACCTCAACTGGATGATAAGGGAAGTGTTCCTACCCAAGAGTGGTATTAGACCTATAGGATTTAATGAAGATCTAGTTAAGCACGCGAACTTTGCAATCAATGGGTTGCAAAAGTCTGGTCGGGAGATTAGTGCATTAATGCGAAAGCATCAACTACGATTAGCTGATAGACAATGCAGGATGTCTATATTGTCCAGAAAGATTCAGAATCTTACGACCATGATGGCAACGGTGTGTTATGCTTTTGCTAAGGCTAACCTGCTAACTGCACGAATAGCAGATGTGTCTTGTGAGAATTTAAGATGTAAGATTACGGGAAGGCATCCAACTGACTTACAGATTAGAAAAAGCGTATCTCTCGGTGAAAAATTGTGTTGCGATCAAGTAAGTCAAAAGTCTATCCTTATGAAATACGAAATATGAGAATAAAGGAGATTAGTTATGACGTTTGAGGTTTTTTGTAGATTTTGCAATGGCTGGGTTGATACTGAAGATATTGAGGTTAAAGATGTGTCAGCAAACGTTCATGAAGAGGACGTAATTATATTTTCACATTTAGACTGTAACCCAGCAGAACAACAGTCTGTTGTTAGAGGTTCTAAGTGATATAAAACTGTCTTTTCTACACTAACCCGGTTTGGTTTCACTTTTCTATTGACCGAGGAAATTATCATGACGAAAAATAAAACTTTGGATGACTATTGGTACGAGGCTAGGAGGGTAATTGGAAAATGGGGACAAATGCATTGGCAAAACGACGATGAATGTATCGCATTTGTGTCCTACTGGATGATGAGAGCAGATTGGAAATATGATCCAACAAAGGGAGCAAAAAGGTCAACCTACAGAGTGAACGCTGGAAGATGGGCGTTAGTGTCTTGGGCTAACAAGCTCAAAAAACAAGCTGATAAGAAAATTACATCTTTGAGCGTGCCAACTAAAATAAGCGGGGAGTATGTTGATTTATCTGAAACTATCCCATCAAAAGAGAATCAGTTTGGAAACGGTAGTGACGAATTTTCAGAATATATTGTAAGTCACAAATGTAACTCAGTAAAGCTACAGGGTTACTTGAGAAAATATTATATTCAGGGTTATAATTGTTCAGAAATTGCAAAAATGCAAGGTGTAAGTAAACAGGCAGTTAATGAAGGTATAAGAAGGGCTATACTTAAGCTCAGAGAGCAAAAATCGCTAAAAAACTTCTTTACCGGCGACGAAATCGTGGTATAATTATAGGGAGAGCATACGTAGCCGACCATAAAGTTTCGAGGATTTTTGATGCTTATATACGAATTAAAAGAGAAAGAGGGTGAATTGGACATAGAAACCCTAGCCTATCTAGGTAGCGAAAAAGGAGCCAATTTAGTCTTGACTCAAGGTGTATACCGTGGACCGACAGTGGTCGCCCATAGTTCTATTACTCTAAAACCAATGGAGTGCGCAAAAATTGTGACCGTGCTTTCACAAATTGAAATAGGAAAATTTTTGAAGGACTACAAAGCTAAATAAGGAAATAACCATGATGGGTTTAGAAAAACGTCCAGTAAAACAAAAACAACCAATGCATCAAAAGGTCGATCCTATGGGTCCACCATCAGAAGAATTAAAAGAAGCTATCGAGCATAAGGTCTTAAAAAGACTGGGAAAGCCACCGGGCTTTCACAATATTGTAGCAAGACATCTATGGGATAACAAATGGCGAGTTAACATCTGGGTTAAATTTTACAACAGCACTGATAAGGTGGTTCCCGGTTTCTCTATAACAGATTCGTTCTTTGTTGAAGTGTCTAAGACCAACAGGGTTTCTACCAGTCCGAAAATTGTGAAAAAATATTGAGTTATTCCTATAATATCTCGGCCCGACCACTATAAGGAGAAGAACATGCCAACAAAAGAGGAGATGGCAAAGGCTTATGTCGAACAGATTAAGGTGAAAGTTACCGACCTGAATAAACAATTAGAGATGCTGCGTAGGCATCTCGAAGAATGTGAGGAAGAGTTTAACGAGAAGGAGAGTTCGGAATGACAGAGACACAGTTTTTGATTGCGCTTTCACAGACAACAGGTGCGTACAAGTGGGGTCTGGAAGGTAAGACTATTGTTGGTACTGCTAGGAATGGTAAGACTCGCGGTAAGAAGTTTGACCCGATGACTGCTGTTTGTCGCTCAACTGGTAAGGGAACGTATGCTTCCACCTGTAGGGGAAAGAAGCAAGCCGCTACCAAGTTGGGTCTGACGAGTACCTTTACGACAAATGTGTCAAGTGCTACTCAAGCAAAGTCTAACCGTGGAAACTATCAGGTTCTTCGCGGTAAGATTCGCCAAGTTCTTGACGTTTAATTTAACAGCACCGAAGATGGTGTAGGTGTTACACAGGTGCGTGAGGGAGGAACCATCAAACCTCCACGATTAAAGTGGTAGTGAAACATACACCCGCCTGTTTTTTTATTTTTGAGGTGGATCAGTTGAAGTTTGAAGACGGAATTAAACTGGATTTTGACGATGTTCTTATCAGACCGAAAAGATCCACCCTTAGTAGTCGGTCTGGGGTTGATATACAGAAGGTGTATGATTATCTTCACGCTCCAGTTAAAGAGGCTGTTGTTCCTATTGTAGCCGCTAACATGGACACGGTAGGGACTATGGCTATGTCTGAACAGTTGAGTCCGAATGGGATGCTAACCTGTTTACATAAATACTACAGCGTAGACGAGCTAGTAAACTTCTTTGCTGAAGCACCCAGATTGGATACTTTTTATACACTGGGCATTAAACAGGAAGATGTCGAAAAATTAATAGATGTTAACGATGAGCTTCCTCGTTTAGACGAGGGTGGTCTAGGAATACATAAGATATGTATTGATGTGGCAAACGGTTATCAAAAGGTGTTTGTTGACCATGTTAAACGCATAAGAAATATGTTTCCTGACACTATCATCATGGCAGGTAATGTGTGTACGCCAGAGATGGTGAGTGAGTTGCTTATCAGTGGTAAGGCCGATATAGTCAAAATAGGAATAGGACCGGGAAGCGTATGCACAACAAGAATGGTAACGGGTTGCGGTTATCCTCAGTTGTCGGCCATAATAGAGTGTGCGGATGCTGCGCATGGTTTAGGAGGACATATTTGCGCAGACGGAGGATGCAGAACTTCGGGAGATGTTGTCAAGGCATTCGCTGCCGGGGCCGATTTCGTTATGCTGGGGGGCATGTTGGCAGGGACAGACGAGTGTGAGGGAAAATGGGAAGAAGAATCTGAAATTCTTAAGAATGACAAAGGTGGATACACTGTAAGTGGTAAAAGAGTGAAGAAATCTTTACGCTTTTATGGGATGTCTAGCGAGGAGGCTATGGATGCTCATAATGGTGGAGTTGGAACCTACAGAACTTCGGAAGGTAAATCTGAATCAGTAGTCTATAAAGGTCCGGTCATGGGTGTCATTCAGGAGGTTACGGGGGGCCTAAGAAGTGCTTGTGCCTATGTAGGAGCAAACTCTCTCAAAGACTTCCCAAGGTGTGCAACTTTCGTCAGAACAAATAGGGTTCACTACTAATGCAAAACACTATAGACAAACTGGCCGAATACGGTAAGGGTATTTTGGCAGCAGATGAAAGCATCCCAACGATTGAAAAAAGGTTAAGCTCGGTTGGGATAGATTCTACACCGAGTACGAGACACAACTACAGGCACACGTTATTTTCCACTGACGGATTAGAAGACTACATCAGTGGTGTTATCCTGTATGACGAAACCCTGCGAAGCGCCGTTGATGGTGAGCCTACTGTCGCCCCTCTTAGAGAAAAGGGGATAGCTTTAGGTATCAAGGTGGACAAGGGAGCGAAACCCTATACGGATGGCGGGTTCTTAACGGAGGGGTTAGATGGACTCACAGAAAGACTCAGAGACTATAAAGACTTGGGGGCCGAATTCGCTAAGTGGCGTGCTGTTATTAATATTGGTGATAGCGGTTCTTGCATCCTTGCAAACGCTTGGCATCTTGCGAGATATGCTAAAAAGTGCCAACTTGAAAACATGGTTCCCATTGTAGAACCAGAAGTTATTATGGATGGCACACACACAATATATGATTCTATCAGAATAACTGAAAGAGTTTTACATCATGTGTTCGATGCTATGTTCTACGAGAAGGTTGAACTGGAGTATATGATTCTAAAGCCAAATATGATTTTACATGGATATAAGTATGCTAGCAGCATTAGCAGTGATGAAGTAGCTGAACTAACAGTTAGCTCTCTTAGACGAGCAGTTCCAGCAGCAGTACCCATGATTGCTTTTTTAAGTGGTGGTCAAATTGACGGAATGGCTGTGGAAAATCTTAATGCTATAAATGGATGTATTTCTCTTCCTTGGTACACATCATTTTCATTTGGCAGAGAATTACAACAAAACTCTTTAAGACTTTGGGCCGAAGGGAAAAGGGAAGATGCACAGAACGCTTTGTTGGAAAGAGCTAATCAATGCAGTCTAGCAACACAAGGCGAGCTTCATGGGACGGTTAATATATAAGTGTGATGAAGGCATGGGCAGTTTCCATTGGGAGACAAAGGCTTTTATCTCTGAAGGAAATAAAGAAGTGTCTTTTGTTCAGACATGGTTTGACGATACGAAAGTTATAAGCAAACAGAGTGTAATAATGACAACCGATGAGCTACGGAACATAATACGTCGAATAGAAAAGGCGTAATAAATGCCCCCGTAGTTCAATGGTTAGAACGCCGTTCTTATAAAGCGGTAACGATAGTTCGACTCTATCCGGGGGTACTTAATCTGTTGGAAAGATGTCTCAGTAAAAACACCACGATTAAGATTAGCAGGATTTAAAATGTCAAAGAACAATAGCGAATTTTATTCAAGCCTTATATCCAAGGCGACAATGCGGTCAGCCAATACGGATACCCCAAAAACTGTTGCTGTTCTTGGAGCAGGTGCTATGGGAATGGGTATTGCTTTTGCTTTGGCTAACAAAGCATCCATTAACGTCAACCTATATGATATAGATGTCGGCCAATTTAAGTTGGCTAAAGATATTCCATTAATCAGAACCACAACCGATCTGTCAGAGGCGATTGAATCTTCCGATCTCGTTATAGAGGCAGTTCCAGAGGTTCTCTCATTAAAGAGAGAAGTTGTCTCCAAGTGTGTAGATCAGTTCGTTGCTACAAACACTTCAACATTTAAAGTAGAAGACATATCATCCAGAAGCAATTTTGGAGGAATGCACTTCTTTAATCCTGTCTCTAAAATGCCTCTCGTTGAGGTAGTTTCAGGACCATCTACCTCAGAAGAAACTATAGCTATTCTATGTAAGACATCCTTAGCCATGGGAAAAATACCACTGATTTGCAATGACTGTAGTGGATTTGTAGTCAATCGTATGTTGATGCCATATTTGATTGAGTTTGATAAGATGGTCTCAGAAGGCCATGACTATTCTCATATAGATACGGTTATGAGAAATCATGGATGGCCTATGGGTCCAGCAGAACTCTGTGATCTTGTTGGCCTTGATGTTATCTACCACGGGTCTCAAAGCATAGCAGAAGCATACGATCATATAACTGTTTCTGATAATAGCGTATGCCATCAACTATACAAAAATAAAGACTTCGGAAGAAAGTCGCATAGAGGATTTTATAGCTACGATGTCATATCAGGTAAAAAAGCTGGTAGATTCTCTGTGCCGGGAGAGACTAGGGAATCATCTCATGTAATTGCAGACAGGCTTGTCTCTCCCATGCTTAATGAGGCCAGAATGCTCCTTGACGAGAATATAGTTGATAGTGTCGAAGAGATAGATGTGGCATTAGCTTTAGGGGCGGGACTTCCGCCGTTTATTACAACTGTGGCGGAAATGACATAAGTGTTTAACAATAAGGGGGCGATTGGCTTCGACTGGTAGTGGAGATAATAGTTGCATGGAGTGGTTGGTCAGTTGGCCACTATAAAAGCTGACCAAAAAGTAATTGCCGAAAAGCAATTCGCGTTGGCTGCCTAGAGTAGTCAGGGGTTGCACAAACCTTTTTATCCAATTGTGCTGACTCCGATAATCGGATAGGGATGGCTAACCCAAAAATAACGCCTGATGACCATAATGGTCTGATGATGGTCAATCCATCTAGTTTTGTCTGCTGTGCGATAACAACAGACTAACCATGTAGAAGTTATTGTTTAAGCTATACAGGACGCGGGTTCGATTCCCGCCGCCTCCATTTTACATTGGGAGAAAGTATGAATAAAACTATAGCGATTAGTGGCGGGTTTGATCCCGTACACATCGGTCATTTGAATATGATTAAAGGCGCTGCACAAGAAGGCAGTGTTATTGTTATTCTGAACAGTGACGCATGGCTACAACAAAAAAAGGGATATGTGTTTATGCCCTTTGAAGAAAGAAAGGCAATCTTAGAGGCATTTAGTGACGTTCACCATGTTATTGAGGTTGATGACTCTGACGGTACTGTATGTGAGGCTTTAGACCAACTACGCCCATGCTACTTCGGAAACGGGGGAGATAGAGTCTCTGATAATGTTCCAGAAGTAAAGTTCTGTAAAAGATATGGCATCGGGCTGAGATGGAATCTTGGTGGGAATAAAATACAGAGCAGCAGCGAATTAGTTACACATGCTAGGGATTATGACCACAAAGACAGAGAGTTAAAACAGCATAATGATCCAAGTGATCCGTTTGAATTAGAGTTGGGAGGTTCAGGTTGATGTCTAAGGAACGAAAGAAGCTACAGAAAAAAAAGAAGCGAGAAACGAGAGCTAAAGAGAAAGTCGTAAGAAAAAGAGGTGAGCTAAGAGAATCAAAAAGAATAGAGAAAGAGATTGAGAAAATTCAGTGGGAGGCTAGAGAAAGACTAACCCCCTATAGGAATCCTAAAAATGATAAATCAGAAGAACATTGATAAGTCTGTCCAAATAGCCTGTCAACTTTTTCCTGAGCGATATGAGAATACACAAAGCTGTAAGGCTTTTCATTTTGCTTTTCTGTGGAAAAAGAACAGGCTTATTTCTATTGGCCAGAACTATGCAGATAAGCCGTGCGCTAAAGCATTATACTTTGCGAAAAGATTTAATACAAAACGCCGCATTAAATATCCCTACATTCACGCTGAGATCAATGCGGTACAAAAGGTGTGGGGAAAATCCCAGATAGATAATTCGTTCAGCTTGGTTTCTCTCAGAGTGTCTAGAGATTGTGTTTTAAGAAACGCCAAGCCTTGTAAAGATTGTCAAACCGTATTGTCTGCTATCGGAGTAGGTGACATTTGGTGGTCGAATAAAATTGGAGAGGTTGTATGTGTGGAATAATAGGATGTATTGGAACAGATACTATAGACACAGTAATCACAGGCATGAGGCGAATGGAATACCGTGGCTATGATAGCTATGGATTCTGTGCCTTCAAAAATGATTCCAAATTTCTCTACAAAGATGTTGGGCTGGTATCTAGAAATACAAATCTCAATGGCTATTCCCATGCACTAAGGGGCTATACTTCTGCAATAGGTCATACCAGATGGGCAACTCATGGCGAGGTCACAAAAGAAAATGCTCATCCACAGTATGACGAACAAGAAACTATATTTGTTGTTCACAATGGTACGGTAGATAATTCTCCATCTGATATGTTGGATACGCAGTATATAGTTCAGCAATTAAAACTACGCCTTACCAAACACTGGATGACCGTCAAAAGCCCAGACCGTTTTACAGAACCCCTGCGAGAACAAGTCCCACTAACACCAGAAGACTATCTTCTCACGGTCAATGCAGTAACACAAAAACTAGAAGGTGATAATGCATTCCTAGTGTCCTTCTCAAGCCTGCCAGATTATATTTTCTGTGCCACCAAAGGCTCTAAGTCACTGTTAGTTACAGATAATGGACACGTTAGCAGCGATTCGTATGCGATATCGGGCAAGGCGAAAGAGGCTCGAAGAATTAAGAACTCTGTGGTGTGCTTATCTTCCAAGGGGATAATATCTAGTGTGAAACCGTTTAGCTCATCTGCGAAGATAGAAACAGTGCCAGAGCAACAGGAACATAAATTATCTGAGCCTCACTTCATGCTGCAAGAGATTAAAGAACAATACTCTCTTATGGAGGATATGGGTAATTATCCTATGTACCATCCTCCGTTTCGGCCAGAGAGATTAAACCTGATTGGGTGTGGAAGTAGCTACTATGCAGCTATGTGGGCAAAGGTTTGGTTTGAGACGATTGCAAGGATTCCCACTACCGTAACTTATGGAAGTGAAGCCTTCAATCTCACTCTTAAAGACCCAAACGCAACCGACATCTACATAAGCCAAAGCGGAGAAACTAAAGATATTATTCGTGCATCCCGTGATGCTAAGTCAGACAGCGTTTTTGTAGTTACAAACAATATTAATTCCCACCTAGGAAATTCTTTCTTTCACACAATTGATATTGGCGCAAACATTGAACGAGGAGTTGCCGCTACTAAAACCTTTACTCTAACCTGTTATGCGCTATGGGAGCTTGCTTGGCACTGGTCATCTGAATCTGAAGAAAACGAACTTAAAGTGTTAGACTACCAAGACGCCCTAGCCGAAGGAATTAAGCATGTGCTTGATCGTGAACAAACCGTAGCGACTATTGCAAAGATGATAGCCCAGTATGACAACGCTCTATTCTTAGGTAGACATTGGGACTACCCAATAGCCTTAGAGGGCGCACTTAAGTTAAAGGAAGTTAGTTACATTCACGCAGAGGGTATGCCAGCAGCAGAAATGAAGCATGGACCCATCGCCTTGGTGGATGAAAAGACTCCAAGCATATTTACTGTTACCGGCTCTTTCGACATAGACACAATTATTTCTAACATGAGAGAGGTTAAATCCAGAAACGGAAAAGTGTTTGCTGTTGTTAGTCCTGTAAACTATGACAGAGTAAAAGAAGTTGCAGACTGGACTTTCCGAACATGCGATATTCACGGTGTGGCAATGCAGCCACTTGTAGCAAATGTTGTCCTACAGTTACTTGCGTATCACGTAGCTGTTGAAAAAGGACTTAACCCTGACCGCCCCCGTAACCTAGCCAAGAGTGTAACCGTATAATGCCTAAATACTATGTAGAGACCGGAACCCTGCAAGAAATAGTGGAATCTAATACTCCTTTTGATGCCTGCGTGAGGGCTGTACGCAGGGCTACTAATGAATATCTGGAGGGTGGAGAGAATGTTACCTTGGGGGAATCGTTTATTGTTAACCAAAAGGGTTTCCCCTCCAATCGTGAACCCTTCGCTCTTGATACTGCAAATGACACTATGGTGTCTACGAGTCGTATTATAGAGGCTCTTGAAGATGGATCTTAACGGCAAAAGAGGCAAATTTGAAAGATGGCTAGATCTTCATAATCATAAGATGGAATTGATGAGAACATCGTTTTCATTTGTTGCAGCAATCACTGGTATATTGGTATTATTAAAGGTGTTCGGATTTATGGACTAAAGCCCTGTTGCAGCCGACATGAGCCTTCTAAGCTCATCCCCTGAATGTGTCGGATGGAGGGGTAGGGTTCGATTCCCCAGCGGGGTACTCATATAAGGAGAGTTAATATGACAATGGGTGGAAGCGAAAAGAGATTAATAGTAGACTGCGACGGAGTTATAGCCGATAAAGACCACGGTGGTATATATGCGAATGCTGGCCCCTTACAGCACGGTATCGACCAAGTAAATAAACTGTATGACATGGGATATGAAATCGTACTATATACAGCGAGATATGGAGATCGAGAAAAGGGTAACATAAATAGACAATATGAACGTGGATATGTAGAATGGGTGAAGTGGCTGAAGGATCACGGTGTTAAATATCACCACGCATTTATGGGCAAGATTGCTGGAGTTCTCTATATAGACGATAAGGCTGCTAGAGTCAACAGTGATAGTGAAGACGGGTGGGAAGACGTGTGGAAGGAAATAGATGACCTTACAGACAGAGATAGATACGGGAGGAAAATCGTGTCATGAAACTAGATCATATTGCCTACAGGGTAAAAGGTAGACATGAGGCAGCAGAGTTCTTTTATTCGATGTTCGGTTACGAGTTTGGAACCGAATTTGATGTAGAATTTGATGATGGCTCCAAGGCCGAATGTTATGTCCTCCTTCCACCAATAAATCCATCTATTTTAGTTCGTGAAGGACCGGAGATATTTATATCTGACGGAAGTCCCGGCTCAATTGTCGGGGATTGGGTTGAGGCTAGGGGTGGTATTGGTGGTATACATCATATAGCTTATAAGGTAAGAGATATAGACGCTGTTGTTGATGAATGGAAGAAACAAGGCATTGTCGAGTTTCTTACAGACGATGTAATCGAATGTCCAGACGACGACCTTCGGCAAATTTTTACTAAACCCTTGGAATACGTAGGTGGAATAATTATCGAACTGATTGAAAGAGGATCTAAAGGATTCTGTGAAAAGTCAGTTAAGGACTTAATGAATAGCACGAAAGGATTATAATGGGAACTTATACGATTACTCAAGGATTACACTATGTCAATGGTCAATGGACCGGAGGAAGCCAACAGGCGGCGTTTGACAGCAAGAATCCAGCAACAAAAGAAATTATAGGATCTTTTCCTCAAGCCACTCAGTCAGAAGTTGACTCCACATACCATTTTGCAAGAGATTCTTTTTACGGGTGGAGGGAGTATGGCAGGGTGCGACGAGCCGAATATTTCCTCAAGCTAGCTAGCCTGATCGAAAAAAGAAAAGATGAAATTGCAAAAATGATCAGCATCGAAACGGGTAAGGTATACAACGAGTCTGTTGCAGAAGTGAACGAAGCTCTACACATGGCACAATATGCATTTAGTACAGGGAGGATGCCTTATGGTGAAGCAATCGCGTCAGAACTACCTGAAAAAGATGCTTACATGCTTCGCAAACCAAAGGGTGTGGTCGCAATTGTCGCTCCTTTTAACTTTCCTTTTGCTATTGGTGGTTTTTGGTGTGCCGCACCTGCTTTGGTTGAGGGAAATACTGTCATACTAAAACCAAGTGAAGATACCCCTTTAGTGGGACAATTAACGGCAGAACTATATCACGAAGCTGGATTTCCACCGGGAGTATTCAATCTACTTCACGGTGACGGCGAAGTTGGAGATATGTTGATTCATCAGGATGTAGACCATGTATGTTTTACGGGAAGCGCCGATGTGGGCATGCACGTCAGAAAAGTTTGCGCTGAAAGTTGGCACAAGTCTTGTTCGTGTGAGATGGGTAGTAAGTCTGCTGTAATCATCCACGAAGATGCCAACTATGATATGGCTATGGCTGCTTGTCTTGCTAGTGCATATAAACTTTCTGGACAAAGATGTGTGTCTGCCGGTAGGCTAATTGTTCATAGATCTTTATATCACCAGTTTGCAGAAGAATTTGCTGCTAGAAGTGCAATGCTAAAGACTGGCGATCCGTTTAATGAAAACACTTTCTACGGTCCACTGATAAATCGACAGGGGTTGGACAAGGTTATGCACTTCAATAGCATTGTATTTAACGACAAGGACGTAGACGTGCTGCTTGCCGGGGTTAGAATTGTTGAAGACGGATTATTTATGACTCCTACGGTTTATAAAACCGAATGGAAAGATGCTCCGTACCTAAAGAATGAAGTGTTTGGGCCTCATGTATCTATTATCCCCTATGATAGAGTTTCAGAAGCTATTAATATTTATAACGATACTGATTACGGATTAGCTCTTGGAGTAGTAACCGAAAACTTTAAAGTTGCCAGAAGGGTTCGTAATGAATGTGATTTTGGTCTTGGTTATTGGAATGGTGGTAGTATTGCGGCTGAGTCTCATCTTGGATTCGGAGGAGTAAAGAAATCTGGAAATGGGCAACCTAGCGCTGCTCGTACTTTTAGATCTGTTACTCACGAAGTTGCTTGGACCGTCAATCATGGAGATACTCTTAACTTTCCTCAAGGCATGAACTCTTGAAATGAATAATATTCTTGTATGTCCACCCACCTTTTATGGCGTTAACTATGAAATTAACGCTTGGATGGATGCAAGTATGGATGTTGATTACAAGAAAGCAGATTTACAATGGCTGAAGATGTGCGACAGGCTTATAAGGTCCGGGGGGTATCTCAAATATATAGATCCTCATTCAGATTATCCAGACATGGTCTTTACTGCTAACGCAGGTTTTGTGCATGGTAAAACTGTGATATTGTCTAACAATAGACATAAAGAGCGTCAAGGAGAAAGCCCGTTATTTAAGCAATGGTTTCTAGATCACGGGTATAGGGTCATAGAGCTTCCTAAACACATCTTTTTTGAAGGAGCAGCCGACGCCATATTTATAAACGATGTTTTGTTTATGGGATATGGTTTTAGAACAAGCAAAGAGGCTCATTCAATAATTGCAAACGTATTTAATGTCGAATATGTTTCCTGTGAATTAGTTGATCCACATTTTTATCATTTAGACACCTGTTTTTTCCATATGAAGGATAGGGTCATTTATTACAGAGAAGCCTTCTCTCATAAATCAATTGAAGGAGCCATAGAAAAATTGATAGAAACATGTCTATTTACGCAGGTGCCATTAGACATACTAAACGTGGCTGAATCTCAAGCTAAACAATTTATATGTAACAGTATAGAAATTGATAATAACATCGTCACTCCTTCTGTTGATTGTGACGATACGTTTGGTAACCATAGTGTATTCATGTGTGATATGTCAGAATTTATGAAGGCTGGAGGAGCAACAAAATGTCTAACTCTCAAGCTATAAATACCTTGTCTCAGTACATTCTGACCGATGGTTTTCATGTTGTTGTTGACCTAGATAAAAGTCAAGGTTCTTGGATAGTAGATGCTGAAAATGGAAAGAAGTATTTAGACTGTTATTCCCAATTTGCTAGTCAACCTCTAGGCTGGAATCATCCCGCTCTAATCAACGCCCAAGAGGAACTAGGGCGCGTAGCTATGCACAAGTTGGCAAATAGTGACATGTATTCAAAGCCCTATGTTGAATTCGTAGAAAAATTTGCGGACATCACAAGAGATTTTAGACACTACTTTTTTGTTGATGGTGGGACACTAGCGGTAGAAAATGCATTAAAAGCTGCTTTTGATTGGAAGGCGCAAAAACTAGGATATACAATAGACATGAGTCCCAGCCTAAATGAAGCTCTTGCCAATAAACTTGATGTTATACATTTTAGCAATGCTTTTCACGGAAGAAGCGGATATTCAATGTCTATTACAAATACAGATCCTAATAAAACCAGATGGTTTCCATCCTTTAATTGGACCCCTGTTAATGACCCGTCTGATATAGAGCATAAAATGCACGGTGATGTAGCGGCAATAATTATAGAGCCGATACAAGGTGAAGGAGGAGATATACACTTTAACAGAGCGGCGTTCCGGCACCTTAGAAAAATGGCATATAAGTATGACGCAATGTTAATATTTGACGAAGTTCAAACCGGGTTAGGACTTACAGGAAAAATGTGGGGGTACAAACATTTTAGTGGCGTAATGCCTGATATGATTTGTTTTGGTAAGAAGACTCAGGTGTGTGGCTTTTGTTGCACAAATAGAATCAATGAAGTTCCCGACAACGTATTCACCGTCTCCTCCAGAATTAACTCTACATGGGGAGGAAATATTGTGGACATGGTTAGATTCTGCCATATCATAGATGCAATAGAAGAAAATAATCTTGTAGAGAATGCAAAAACTATAGGTGAATACCTCCTCGGAAAGTTGGTTATTGTAGATGGCATTTCAAACGTCAGAGGCAGAGGCTTAATGATAGCCTTTGATTTGTCTAACGAATCAGAACGAGACAAAATGATGGAATTGCTATCCGAAAATATGTTGGTTCTAAAATGTGGCAAGAAATCTATAAGACTAAGACCTCATCTTACATTCTCAAAAGAGGATGCTGATTTTGCCCATTCCTACATAGAGAAAGCGGCGGGGGAACTATGAACATTCAAACCGTGGGAATCATTGGTCAGGGATTTGTAGGAAGCGCATTGGGTTGCGCCTTTGCTCAACATTATAAGGTGTATACTTACGATAAAATGCTTACAGATCTATCCACACATAAAAGCGTGCATGGGCTGTCCAGAGATTGCGATTTGCTTTTTGTCTGTGTCCCAACCCCAATGAGGGAAGATGGGTCTTGCGATATCTCAATAGTCAAAGAAGTTGTTCAAGAAGCCTGTAGCACCGGAAGAAGAAACATAATTGCCATTAAATCCACGGTCCCTCCTAATACTACTAAGACGTTACAAGAGCTATGTCAAGATTCTCAAATAGTTTTTAACCCGGAGTTTCTACTTGAAAGAAACGCTGAAGAAGATTTTCGCAACACTAGTCGAGTCATTTTAGGTGGCCCTAGACCAGCAACAACTAGGCTGAAACAATTCTATTCAAAAATCTTTCCTAATGCCCATATCATAAAAACCGACTCCACTATAGCAGAGATGGTTAAGTATCTTACTAATTCATTTCTTGCGGTTAAAGTTTCATTCGCTAATGAAATGTACGCCATCTGCAAAAATCTAGATATAGACTACGACAAGGTAGCTGAATATGCCTTGCACGATGACCGTCTAGGAAATACACACTGGGCCGTTCCCGGTCCCGATGGTCACTATGGATTTGGAGGAAGCTGTTTTCCAAAAGATATAAATGCGTTAATGCATCTCGCACAAACTCTGTGTATAAAAGCCAACACAATAGAAGGAGCTTGGAACACTAATCTCATGGCTAGGCCAGAGAAGGACTGGGAAACTCTCAAAGGTAGGGCAGTAATCGAGTAACGTGAAGCAAAAAGGTAGAAAGGTTTACAAATGCCTACAAGCGTCGAAGAAGCCAACAGTATTATGGAAATAATGGATGATTTTCTGGATGCAGATGACGCCAGAGAACTTACCGCAAGATTAGAACATGAAGTCGGTCAGGATACGGATAATGACTCGTTAAAAGTTAGCCTTGAGATGCTCAAGGAACTTTATAAAGATAGAACCGGAAGTAGAAAAAAAGACCTTTATAAGAAGACGTGTCTTTATTCGTTAGTAGCTTTCCATTCCTTTGTTATCACGGTAAATATTATTGCCTTTTTTGTTTTACCGTTCCTGTATCCGTTGTTAGTATGGATGCCTCTCAACAGTTTTATCCTTACAGTTACATTCACTAGGGAGATATGTCCGTTAACCAGATTAGAGAACTATATCAGAACCTCTCTTGATATGCCAAGAATAGGTGGGTTTCTTGGTCACTATGGAGTTAGGCCGGTGAAAAACTTTTTAAAAAATAGGCCAAACGGGCCAAAGAGTTCTTGACTTTCCCACAAACCTGTGCTAAAATTGATTAGAGAGTTTGAAAAAATCGTTTTCTTTGGTTGAGGGTTGATGAAATGAAACTGCAAAAGAACGCTAACCTAATTGAAAGGTCGCAGAAGTTCGAGGAAACGAACTACACGATTGAGGCTACAGCAAAAGCCTTCTCCATTCTCTCGGATGGACTGTATGCAAACAAGATAAGGGCAGTAGTTCGTGAGCTTAGCACAAACGCTTACGACTCACACATCGACGCTGGCAAGCCTGATGTCCCCTTCGAGGTTCACTTGCCTAATTCAATGGAACCCCATTTTAGCATTCGGGATTTTGGTACAGGTCTTTCGCATGACGATTGCATGAACCTGTATACCACCTACTTTCGGTCCAACCGGACTGACAGTAATAAGGCTGTTGGATGTATGGGTCTTGGTAGTAAGTCTCCATTCGCTTATAACGATAGCTTTACCGTTGAATCTTTCTTTAATGGCAAGCATCGTACCTACAGTGCTTATAAGAATGAGCAAGAGGAGCCAGTATTTGCTTTGCTCCATGAAAAGGATACCAGCGAACCTAACGGTTTGAGGGTTAGCTTCCCTGTCCAGTCTCATGCTTATGATAATGACTTTGACAGGTTTAAAGATGAGGCTGGAGAACTTTACGCCTACTTCAAAGTCCAGCCCAAGGTCACTGGCCAAAGTATCGAAGTTGAACCAGTTAACTATATCCTTGAAGGTGATGGTTGGGCTGTTCATGACGGTAGTGGTCCCAATTACCACTGTAGTGCTATCATGGGACAAGTCTGTTACGAGATTGACCAAGATGCTATGGGTGATTACCCTCAAGAGATCAAGCCAGTATTGATGTCAAAGATGGATCTGTTCTTCGATATTGGTGAAATTAATATCACTCCTTCCCGTGAATCTCTTAGCTATAATGAATTCACCCAGAAGGCTATCATCAAAAAGTGTCAAGAGGTTCTGGAACAGGCTGCTGGTATTGTTGAGGAGTCAATTAAGAACGCTGAAACACTCTGGGATGCTAGGAAGATGTTTGTTGATATTGTTGATTCCGATCAAAAGTTTGGTAGAATCGGTCAAAGTATCAATAAGGAAAATGCTGAATGGCAAGGTCAGAAGCTATTTTCTGAGAGTACCACATGGGGATATCATATTCCCACTGGAGGTATTGATGGCCTAACTGTAGTTATGTATTACAGAGATGGGTGGAAAGAGGCAGTTCAGCGAGACAGCAAAACTGGCATCGCTCCTAGAGGCAATTATGTTATCTATGTGGATGATCTTAAACGAGGGGCTATTGGCAGAACCAAGCAACTCGTTAAGGATAATACTACCCACAACAGGTGGGGAAGTTCTGACAACTCCTTTAGGGTCTACCTGATTAAAGGTAGCGACGAAGCTATCCAACGGGTTAAGGATAAGTTGGGATGTAAAGATAGCGATATTCTTCTTGCATCTGATCTACCTAGACCGGATACTAGTGGTTCTTACTCTGATACAGAGGCTAGGACTAAGATTGCTGTTTGGAATGGTGGTACTTATGGCTGGAGAGATGCTAACAACTGGGATGATGTAACTATAGACCTCAAGGAAGGTGGTTACTTTGTAGAGATCAATAGGTACAAGTTCAAAAACCCGAAACGACCATACGGTTCTTTCTCCTCAAGGACTGGTACTTTTCAGACCATCATTAATAAGTGTGACAAACTTGGCATCGACATTGATAAAATCTATGGTGTTAAGTCAGCAGTCATGAAGACCAAGAAGTTTCGTGATCTAGAGAAAGCAGGTGTTTGGGTTAACATCTTTGACAAAGTTGAAGAAATTGTTGAAGATCATCTTGACCATAAAGGCTACCGCACTATAATTGGAATGAGAGAAGGTCGCTCTGACCTGTTCCGTTATGGTAATCACAATCTGGATTACGATGAGGTCTTGGCATTCGCTAAGTTGACCGAGACAGATAATGATCTCAAGAACTTCATGAAGCTCTATGAGGAAGAACAAGTAGAAGAGAGTGAAGAATATAGAGCAGTTCTAACCTTGTTGAACTGTGCGGAAATGAAAGTAGAGAAAATCAGTAACGGTATTAAGAAGGAGGATTTTGACAAAGCGGAGAAGGCATTATGGGAGAAGTATCCCCTTGTCAAAGCCGTGTGCCATAACTTTGCTTCAAATCATTTCGATAAGCCGAGTGAAGCTATCAAAGAGTTGGTACGATACGTAGACTTGAAGGAGAAGGAAGCCAATGAAGCGAATTAACGGACATATCAGTATAATTTATGCAGCGGGTCTTGTAGGCTGCGTTTACCTTGGATATCTTATTGGAGGAATCAGTGCGACTGAAGTTGAAGTAGGAAAACAAGAGGCTCCTGTAAACAGTTTTCACAACAGGAAATTAATCAGGGAGATTGTGGCACAGAACAAGGTCATTATTAAGCATCAAGAAAAGGTGGAAAAGATCGTGGAGTATCTATTCAAGTATGAGCTTGGCACTCCCGTTCCAAGGTTTGAAGAAGAAGGAAAAGAAGATGAGAATTAGTGGAAAGAGTTTTGGTGAATTGAAGGACGTTTTGAGTACGGCTTTGAACAGTGACATTGAGTTCACTTACAACGATAAGCCCCGTCACGGTGAGTTGGTTGACTTTGGTGTTGGTCCGCATGGTGCGTTCTTCACTATCGAGAATGATGTAGATACTAAGTCGTTTAGCGTCAACAAGGTTAGCGGTCTTAAGATTAGCCAGTCTGCGTAACTTAAAAAGGTATTGAAAATGAATTACATTGTAAGCGGTAACGGAACTATGACAATCGTTGTGAACAACGAGAGTCACACAGTTGGACATGACCATCCTAATTACATGGCAATTAAGGAATGCCTTGGTAACAACGATGAAGCTACTTTGATCCCGTTGCTCGACATCCCTAAGTCAATCCTCAATTACACTGAGGGAAAGGTTGATATCAAGGACGGTATCCTTCAGTATGATGATGAGGAGATTCATAACGCGCTAACGGATCGTGTTATGCAAATGATGAGGGATGGATTCCCGTTTAAGCCGATGCTTAATTTCTTGGCTAATGTGCTTGAGAATCCCAGCAACCGTGCTGTGGAGGAATTGTATACATTCCTTGAGCATAAGAATTTGCCCATTACGGAAGATGGGTGTTTTCTGGCATACAAGGCTGTTACTCATGACTACAAGGACAAGTGGACTGGCGACATTGATAACAGTGTTGGTCAGCAAGTAGGCATGAAGCGCCGTAAGGTGAATGACAACTGCGACGTTGGTTGCAGCGAGGGTCTCCACTGTGGCGCAATCGAGTATGTCGAAGGCTACAGTCGTATTACTGGTGATCCAAACACTGATGATAAAGTGGTCATCGTTAAGGTGAACCCCAAGGACGTTGTTTCTGTGCCTCTCGATTCTGAGTGCCAGAAGGTTCGTACTTGTGCATACGAAGTGGTTGCTGATTACGATGGGCCGCTTCAGCAAGTTGTTCATCATTCTGATAGCAAAGAATGGAGTCAGGATGACTTCGCTAACTTCATGGCTACTCTCATGGGTAGTAACGAAGACGTTGAGGAATGTGATGAGCAGGACTGGACCGATCATGGGTATGATCCTGACCTCAACTGAGAGGAGGGACATATGCAGGATATGCCCCATGTTGTTGGTATAGATGGGTTTCTCGGTTTTGTCTATGTCATGATAGCCATTATCGGTTTTTGGTATGGTGTTTGCCAAGGATTTCGCTCTATGAAAGAACCCTTATATATCACCCTGACAGAAGAAGAAAAGGATCACACACCTTTCTGTAATGACGATTGGGACACGATTTGTCGATCAGCTATTGAAGGAGCAAAAGATGGCAATCATCGTGACAGACAATGGGTTATGGAAAACGTCATCAGTACCCATGAGGTAGATAAGGAGGAACCGGAAGACGAGAAGCCCAAGACGAGTGAGCAAGTAATTAATGATACTATTGCAACACTCAGATCTATGGGTCATAAAGCTGCCGAAGCTAAGAAGCTCGTTATGGATCTTGCTTCTAAGAAGGTTTACCACAGTGCCGAAGAGTTGTTAGTAGATGTATATAAAAGGTAAACCTCAACCAGCAGGTTCGCCCCCGTAAGGGGGCGTTCCTGTTTTTTGTTTTACTGGAGTAAGAAATGAATAGATTAAAAGGTATGACTTGTTATCTATGCGGCGCGATGGATCGCGTGTCTGATGGGGGCGAAGGATGGCGAGAATGGATCACTCCTCATCTTTACGATCTTGGGGTAGGCGTGTATAATCCTTGTAACAAGCCTAGTGATTTCGCACCAGAAGACGAGAACACTAGGAACGCCATTAATTATTACAAGGAGATGGGCAACCATGAGAAGGTTGCTGAAATAATGAAACCTATTTGCGCAGTTGATCTACGCATGGTAGACATCGCGCACTTTCTAGTAATGAGCCTAGATTTAGATGTGCATATGTGTGGATCATATCATGAAGCATTCATGGCGGTGTTTCAAAAGAAGCCCGTACTCATCATGTGTGAGCAGGGTAAGAACGCTCTTCCCAATTGGCTGTATGGAGTCATGCCAAACGAAACCATGTTTTCTAGCTGGGAAGACTTACTTAATTACCTAGAACACATTAACAGTGCAGAAGAAGTAGACCATCTAGATAGATGGAGGTTTTTCGATTTCGAGAAAGTATATGGAGTAGCTGATGGTACGACAACTTAGGCAGAAAAGGATTATCAAACCGCCAGAGCCTTATAAATATCCTACGAGGTATGGCAGTCATCTATCAATGGTCGATGAAGAAAAGACCGGCGAACTGAACAAGGAAAATAAAGTTGTGATTGAGGATGAACATGGTTACTATATAACGGATGAGAGTAGACTCGACAATGGACTAGCAGACCCGAAAAGATATAATTCCAACCGTTTAAAATGGTATGAAAAGGAGACACCTAATGTTTGACATTCAATTCAACCGGCGAGACTTTATGAAGGTGGGGGGCATTAGTACTGGTCTTGCCTCTCTAGGATTGTCAGATGATAACGCAGAGAATCTTCCCAACAATGAAAAGTCGGTAGTCTGGTTATGGCTAGGCGGTGGAGCAACTCATGTTGAGACATTTGATCCTAAGCCAATGGCTCCAGTGGAAGTAAGATCCACTACTGGTTCGGTTATGACTAACGGAGACTTTCTCCTTGGCGGCAACTTCCTTAAGATGGCCACTAGGGGCGATAAGATCGCTGTAGTTAGATCGTTTGCCCACAGCAACTCTAGTCATAGAACTGGTACTCATTGGGTAATGACTGGACATAACTCGACTGACAATACTCCACAGTCAATGCAGCAAGAGCCGTCCTATGGTTCTATCATGTCATCGGTGTATGGAGCTAATCATCCGACAACCGGAATGCCTTCCTACGTCAAGGTTAATGGTATTTCTTTTGACGGTCCAGCTTGGTTAGGTGGTCAGTATAAGCCTTACGGAGCAAGCGGTGAGGGCGTTGAAAACCTTAAGTCAAGAGTGGAGAACAATCGTTTTCTTCAACGTCGTGATTTAGTTGGTGGACTGGATAAGCTCAAGATTGAAAACGCTCTTGAAATCTGGCCTGACTTGCGTAAGCAATCTTTTGGTCTTATCCTAGGAAAGGCTAGTGAAGCCTTCGACCTTAAGAAAGAACCAGAACCCAGCCGCAAGAAGTACGGCGGTGGTCTTGGTGAACAAATGCTTCTAGCCCGTAGGTTAGTTGAAAATGGCACTAGGTTCGTAACCATCCATTACGGTGGATGGGATATGCATAGCAACATCGCCAAGTCCCTTAATGGTAGGATGCCTCCACTTGACCATGCTCTGTCTACCTTTATTGATGATTTGTATGATAGAGGCATGAGCAAGAATGTTCTGCTCGTAGTTACTGGCGAATTTGGTCGTACCTATCGTGTCAATAAGAACGCTGGTAGAGATCACTGGGCGCAACTTAGCCCACTGATGTTTAGCGGTGGAGATTTTGAAATGGGTAGGGTAATTGGGGAATCTACAGCCAAGGCAGAAACTCCCAAGAGTGAACCCTTTGGACCGAAAGATGTTACCGCTACTATGTTCGCTCACTTCGGTATTGATCCTCAA
>Ga0208315_1000249_pt1 | contig 46645 bp, 53 predicted proteins | sample MalvireepMed_215_FD_184239 | JGI IMG/M metagenome (GOLD analysis project Ga0208315, IMG submission 184239) | Marine viral communities from the Global Malaspina Expedition - Malaspina viral metaG DeepMed_215 (SPAdes) (version 2) | ecosystem: Environmental > Aquatic > Marine > Oceanic | place...
ATGAAAGCCATGCTGCTGACCGGCCACGGCGGCTTGGACAAGCTGGAGTGGCGCGAAGACGTTGCGGTGCCAAAGCCCGCAGCCGGGGAGGTTTTGGTCCGCGTCGGCGCGGCGGCGGTGAACAACACGGATGTCAACACGCGCACGGGCTGGTATTCCAAAGCGGTGCGGGGCGACACCGGGTCGGCGGCGAGCGAGGGCTACGACGGCGCGTCGGACGCCGATGGCGGCTGGTCGGGTGCCTTGAGCTTTCCGCGCGTCCAAGGCGCCGATTGCTGCGGAGAGATCGTGGCCGTTGGCGAGGGCGTCGATGCGGGGCGGATTGGCGAGCGGGTTCTGATCCGGCCCATGTACAGCCCTGCGGGGGCGGGGCCGGATGATCTGGTCACCTTCGGATCGGAACGGGATGGGGGTTTTGCCGAATACGCCACCGCCGAGGCCAGCAATGCGCTGCGGATCGACAGCGCGCTCACGGACCTCGAACTGGCCTCCTTTCCCTGCGCCTTTTCGACTGCCGAAGGGATGATCCAGCGCGCGGCACTGGGGGCGGAGCGTGTGTTGATAACCGGCGCCTCTGGCGGCGTCGGCTCGGCTGCGGTGCAACTGGCCAAACGGCGCGGGGCGCATGTGACGGCGGTGACCAGCCCCGGCAAGATGGAGACGCTGAAGACGCTCGGCGCGGATGAGACGCTCGACCGTGATGCGGCGCTGCCGGAGGATGCCTTTGATGTGGTGCTCGACCTCGTTGGCGGGGCGCGTTGGCCCAAGCTGCTTGATGCGCTGGTGACGCGCGGCCGCTATGTGACCTCGGGCGCGATTGCCGGGCCGATCGTCGAGTTGGACCTGCGCACGCTCTACCTCAAAGACCTGATCCTCATGGGCAGCACGCGGCAGGAACCGAGCGTTTTTGCCGATCTTGTGGGGTATATCGAACGCGGAGAAATTCGCCCTGTCGTCGCGGAAAGCTATGCGCTGCAATACCTTAAACAGGCGCAGGAAGCCTTTCTTGAGAAATCCCACATGGGGAAGATCGGCATCACGGTGGCCGGTTAAGCGCGAAAATGGGCCGCTTGCCACAGGGGCAGGCGGCTCTTCCTTGCCAATAAGTAAATTAGATTGATTTAATCGTTGACTCACCCCCTCCCATTTGGGATTTGTCCTTCGAGACGCCGCATGAACCGGAGGGGAGGCCAGTTTGCAGCAGCTACAGACATTCGCCGACCGGACCGCGCGCGGCTCGAACCAGAGCGGGATGCGGGCCTATAACGAACGGCTCGTCCTGTCGCTTATCCGGCGCAGCGGCCCTACGTCCAAGGCAGAGATTGCCCGGCTCACCGGCCTGTCGGCGCAGACTGTATCCGTGATCATGCGCGCCCTCGAAGCGGATGGGCTGCTGAAAAAAGGCGCGCGGGTGCGGGGCCGGGTGGGGCAGCCTTCGGTGCCGATCAGCCTGAACGCGGAAGGGGCCTTCTTTCTGGGGCTAAAGGTCGGGCGGCGCAGTGTCGCGTTGATCCTGACCGACTTCGAAGGCCAAGTGACGCGCCGCAGCGGCGAGGTCTATGCCCATCCCACCCCCGCTGCGGTCATGGAATTTGCGCGACGCGCTTTGCAAGACACGCTCGCTTCTTTGACCGCTGACCAGCAGGCGCGGGTGGCGGGACTGGGGGTCGCCCTGCCGTTCGGCATTTGGGAATGGGAGGTCGCCGGCGGCGATCTGAGCGCGTGGCAGGACTTTGATATCGAAGCCGCTTTAGCGGAGGTGATCGATCTGCCGATCTCCATTTGCAATGATACTTCCGCCGCCTGTGGGGCGGAACTGGTCTTTGGCGCGCAGGACAAACCGCGCGATTTTCTGTATTTCTACATCGGCTATTTCGTGGGTGGTGGGCTGGTGCTGGATAGCAAGCTCTACACCGGCAAAAGCGGCAATGCGGGGGCACTCGGCTCCATGCCGCTGGTCGGCGGTGCGGCGCGGCAATTGGTCGATGTGGCGTCTTTGGCGGTCTTGGAGGCGGCGTTGCAGAAGGCCGGAGAGACCCGCCGCGCCCCGTGGAGCGATCTGGCGGCTTGGGAACTTTCCGCCGACATTCTGGACCCATGGCTCGACAGCACTGCCGAGGCGCTGGCGCAGGCGATCCGTGCCGCAACATGCTTGATCGATTTTGACACTGTGATGATCGATGGATCATTTCCTGAGACAATTCGCGCGGATGTAGTGGCACGCACTCGCCGCCATCTTGCCGCCCAGCCCCTGCCGGGCGTCACCCTTCCGGCCCTGCGCGAAGGGACCGTCGGCAGCGACGCCCGCGCGCTAGGCGCGGCAAGCCTGCCGCTTTCGGACCGTTTCCTCGTCGACCGCGACGCATTTTTGAAAGGCTGACAGATGATCCTTTGCTGCGGAGAAGCCCTGATCGATATGATCCCAACCCCAACCACCGCAGGCCCCGACGGCTTTGTGCCCCATGCGGGCGGAGCGGTGTTTAATACGGCCATCGCCTTGGGGCGGCTCGGCGCGCAGGTGGGGATGCTGTCGGGCCTGTCGTCTGACATGTTCGGGCGGCAGTTGGTCGATGGGCTGAAGGCCAGCCATGTGGATGTCTCGCATCTGGTGGTGTCCGACCGTCCGACGACGCTGGCCTTTGTTCGGCTGGTCGGTGGCCATGCGACCTATGATTTCTATGACGAAAACTCCGCCGGGCGGATGATCACGCCCGAGGATATGCCTGCACTGTCAAGCGAGGTTTCGGCGCTTTATTTCGGCGGGATCAGTCTGGCCTGCGAGCCGGGGGCGGATGCCTATGCCGAGCTGTTGGCGCGCAACGCCGAGGGCCGCGCCGTGATGATCGACCCCAACATCCGCCCCGGTTTCATCAAGGATATCGAGCGGTACCGTCAAAGGCTCGACCGGATGCTGGCGCTGTCGGACATCGTGAAGGTATCGGATGAGGATCTGAACTGGATCAACCCGGCGCCCCTGTCGCTGCGCGATAAGGTGGCCGAGTTGTTGGCCAAGGGGCCGTCGGTTGTCATCCTGACCCGCGGGGGCGAGGGGGCAACGGGCTATCTGGCCAATGGTGAAGAGGTGCAAGTGCCCGCTGTGAAAGCCGAAATCGTCGATACGGTGGGGGCGGGTGATACGTTTAACGCAGGCGTTTTGGCAAAGATGTCTGAGCTTGGGCAGCTGCATAAATCCGCGCTCGCCACCCTTTCGCCCGAGGTGTTGACCGAGGCGCTGGCCTATGGCGCGCGCGTCGCCGCCGTGACCGTTTCGCGCGCCGGGGCGAACGCGCCTTGGGTAGAGGAAATATGAAATGTTGAAGAACCGCCTATCTTTTTCGCTCAGATATGTTAGCGCTACCAGTGGCCGCCCTGAGGAGGGCGCAGGAGGGATGGCGATGGCTTTGAGCAGTCGAAAACATGGTGCCGCCGCGCATCAACGCAGGCAGGAGGGCTGACCCCATGGTATCGCGCGTAATTCCCGTTGACCCTTTCGACCTTGTCATTTTCGGCGCGACCGGCGACCTTGCTCGGCGCAAGATCTTGCCCGGTCTGTTTCACCGTTTCACCGTCGGCCAGATGCCCGAAGGCGCACGGATCGTCGGTGCGGCCCGCTCCGAGCTGGATGCTGATGCTTTCCGCAAGATGATCCGCGACAGCCTTTTGGAGTTTGCCCCGAAGCTGGCGCAAGAGAGCACCGCTTTGGAGCAGTTCCTTGCCATGGTGCACTACATGCGTGTGGATGCGGCGGGCGATGCGGGCTGGTCGGGTCTGAAAGACCTGATGCGCGACGATGTTGTGCGGGCCTTCTATCTCTCGGTCTCGCCGTCGCTATTCGGCACGATCGGCGGCAAGCTGCATGACCACGGCATCGCCACCCGCGACAGCCGGATCGTCGTCGAAAAGCCCTTTGGCCATGATCTGGCCACCGCGCAGGCGTTGAACGCCGATCTGCGGGCCAATTTCGATGAGAGCCAGATTTACCGCATTGACCACTATCTCGGCAAAGAGACGGTGCAGAACCTTATGGCGCTGCGTTTCGCCAATGCCCTGTGGGAGCCGCTGTGGAATTCCACCCATATCGACCATGTGCAAATCACCGTTTCCGAAAGCCTCGGCGTTGAAGGGCGGGGCGAGTATTACGATAAATCGGGCGCCATGCGCGACATGGTGCAAAACCATTTGATGCAGCTGTTGTGTCTAACGGCGATGGAGCCGCCCTCGCGTTTTGACCCCAACGCGGTGCGCGATGAAAAGGTGAAGGTGATCGAGGCGTTGGAGCCGGTCGTCCAGAAGGACATCGCCCGCGGCCAATACCGCGCCGCGCAGGGCGAGGGCAGCTACCGCGATCATGCGGGCGATCCCGACAGCCGCACTGAAAGCTTCATCGCCATGAAGGTCAAAATTGCCAACTGGCGGTGGGCGGGCACGCCATTCTACCTGCGTACGGGCAAAAAGCTGCGCGGGCGCAGTTCCGAGATCGCGGTGATCTTCCGCGACCCGCCGCATATGATCTTCCCGGCGATGGAGGGCCATAAAGGCAACGCCCTGATCATCCGCCTGCAGCCGGACGAAGGCATCACCCTGCGCAACACCATCAAAGACCCCGGTCCCGGCGGCATGCGCTTGGCCGAAGTGTCGCTTGATATGACCTTTGCCGATGCCTTGGGCGAACAGGGCACCCCGCAAGACGCCTATGAGCGGCTGATCATGGATGTGATCCGTGGCGATCAGACGCTCTTTATGCGTGGTGATGAGGTCGAAGCCGCTTGGGCTTGGGCCGACCCGATCATTCACGGCTGGGAAGAGACCCGGCAACCCCCGTACCCCTATGACCCCGGCAGCTCAGGCCCCGAAGAGGCGCTGATGCTGATGCACCGCGACGGCCGCCGCTGGCGCGAGATCACACGAAAGGACGACCAATGACCCTGCATTCCACGATTGACCGCGTCACCGACCGTATCATCGCCCGCAGTGAGGCGACCCGGCGCCCCTACCTCGACCGAATGGAAGCCGCCCGCGCCAAGGGACCGGCCCGCGCGCATCTGTCCTGTAGCGGACAGGCCCATGCCTATGCCGCGTCTGGCGAAGACAAGGATCGGCTGGCGACCACCAGTGCAGGCAACCTCGGCATTGTGACGACCTATAATGACATGCTCTCGGCGCATCAGCCGTTTGAGCGCTACCCCGATCTGATCCGCGAGGCCGTGCGCGCGGCGGGCGGCACGGCGCAGGTGGCGGGCGGGGTGCCTGCCATGTGCGACGGGGTGACCCAAGGCGAGGCGGGGATGGAACTGTCGCTGTTTTCGCGCGATGTGATTGCTTTGGCGGCGTCGGTGGCACTCAGCCACAACACCTTTGACGCGGCGGTTTTCCTTGGGGTCTGCGACAAGATCGTGCCGGGGCTGGTGATCGCGGCGCAGGCCTTCGGCCATCTGCCAGCCGTCTTTCTGCCCGCTGGGCCGATGGAGAGCGGGCTGTCGAATGATGAGAAAGCCAAGGTGCGCCAGCAGTTCGCCGCGGGCGAAGTCGGGCGCGATGCGCTGATGGCCGCCGAAATGGCGGCCTATCACGGGCCGGGCACCTGCACCTTTTACGGCACCGCCAACACCAACCAGATGTTGATGGAGTTCATGGGGCTGCACCTGCCGGGGGCAAGCTTTGTGCCGCCGAACGGTTTGCTGCGCGATGCGCTGACCCAAGAGGGCGCGAAACGGGCGCTGGCGCTGAGCGCTCTGGGCAATGATTACACGCCCGTGGCTTCGGTTCTGGACGAAAAGGCATTTGTAAACGGGATTGTCGGGCTCAACGCCACGGGAGGGTCGACCAATCTGCTGATCCACCTCATCGCCATGGCGCGGGCTGGGGGGATCATTCTGGATTGGGAGGATTTCTCGGACATCTCCGACATCACGCCGCTGCTGGCACGGGTCTATCCCAACGGTCTGGCCGATGTGAACCATTTTCACGCGGCGGGCGGCTTGGGCTATATGATCGGCGAATTGCTGAAATCCGGTCACCTACACCCCGACACACATACCGTCGCCGGGCAGGGGTTGGAGCATTACATCTCCGAGCCGAAGCTAAAGGCCGATGGCTTGGTTTGGGAGAAGGGCGCTGGCGAAAGCCTGAACGAGAAGATCCTCCGCCCCGCCAGCGACCCCTTCCAGCCCACCGGCGGGCTGCGGCGCATGGCCGGATCGCTCGGCACCGCTTGCATGAAAGTCTCTGCCGTGGCGCCCGAACACCACATCATCGAAGCCCCCGCGCGGGTCTTTGCGGATCAGAATGAGGTGAAGGCAGCGTTTAAAGCGGGCGAGCTTACCGACGACGTGATCGTCGTCGTCCGTTTCCAAGGGCCAAAAGCCAATGGCATGCCCGAGTTGCACAGTCTGACGCCGCTTCTGTCGATCCTTCAGGGGCGCGGTCAGAAGGTCGCGCTTGTCACCGATGGGCGCATGTCTGGCGCGTCGGGCAAGGTGCCCGCGGCGATCCATGTCAGCCCCGAAGCGGTCGATGGCGGCCCCATCGCGCGGGTGCGGGATGGTGATCTGTTGCGGGTTGACGCAGTTGCAGGGACGCTTGACGTGCTGACCGAAGGGTTCGATGACCGTCCCAACGTCACCGCTGATCTTTCTGCTTACCATGCCGGGACGGGGCGCGAGTTGTTCGCTATGTTCCGCGACACAGTCGGTTCTGCTACCACCGGCGCAACCATTTTTGGAGGCTGATCCATGACCCTTTCTGCAAAAGACGCCAGCCGTCGCACCCGCGAAATCTGCGCGCTCGCCCCAATCGTGCCTGTTCTGGTGATCGAAGATGTCGCCGACGCCCGGCCCTTGGCCGAAGCACTGATCGCTGGAGGGCTGCCTGCGTTGGAAGTGACCCTGCGCACGCCTGCCGCACTCGACGCGATTGCGGCCATGGCCGAAGTCACGGGCGGCCATGTGGGGGCGGGAACGCTGATCACCCCCGAAGACGTGCGCGCGGCGAAACGGGCGGGGGCGACCTTTGGCGTCTCACCCGGTGCCACAGATGCGCTGATCGCCGCCTGCGAGGAAGAAGACCTGCCACTGCTGGCCGGTGCCGCCACGGCGAGCGAGGCGATGCGGCTGTTGGAACGTGGCTATGACATGCTGAAATTCTTCCCCGCCGAAGCCTCTGGCGGGGCCCCTGCGGTCAAAGCCATCGGCGCACCGCTGCCGCAGATCACCTTCTGCCCGACTGGCGGCGTCAGCCCGGGCAATGTGGAAAGCTACCTGAGCCTGCCCAATGTGCTTTGCGCGGGCGGCAGTTGGGTGGCCCCGAAGAAACTGATCGACGCGCAGGATTGGGCAGGGATCGAAGCGCTGGCACGTGCAGCAGCGCAATCAGGAAAGGCGGGCTAATACCCTAAAGGCTGGTGGCAGTTTGGCTTTGGCGACGGCCATGGGAAGCCGGCTGCCAATAGCACCCTTGCTGGCCGAGCGAACTTATCTCTATATTGACTTTAGTTTACGCGCGCAGCGTTACGTCAAGGGAGGGTTAAGATGGGGCAGCAAAAAATCCGCAATATGGAGGAATTTGCCGCGATAAGTGGCATTTCCCGGCCCACGCTGTCGAAATACTTTAACGATCCCGACAGCGTGCGCCGTTCTACCCGAGAGAAGATTGAAGCGGCGCTGAGCCAGCATGACTATCGCCCCAATGTCTATGCGGTGAACCAAAACCGCCGCAAAACCCGCAACATCGGCGTTGTCGTGCCCAACCTCTCCGACCCGTTCTTTTCCGAGATCGGGCGCGAGGTGGAACTGGCCTGTCTGGCGGCGGGGTATAGTCCGATCTTGCTCAGCTCGCACGGCAACCCGGCGCAGGAGCGGGCCAATCTCGACTCGCTTCGGGCGCTGAAACCTGCGGGCGTGCTTTTGGCGCCCTTCGGCAAAGCCTCGGACCGGGAGGCGATCGCGCGCTTTTGCCGGGACGTGCCCGTCGTGACCTTTGATGCCAATGTCGAAGGTGTCTGTGAGGCTTTCGTGGGTACCGACAATTTTCAAAGCGTCGAGTTGATTGTCGAATATCTGTGCCGCAGCGGAGAGCCGCCCTGCTTTTTCGAAATGAAGACGCCCAGCAACCCGAACGCCAACAAGCGCCGCCTAGCCTATCTTGAGGCGATGGAGCGGCACGGCTTTGCCCCGCATATCCATCAGGTGCCGGGCGAGGGGTGGAACTTTGAAGAGATCGGCGCGACCGAGGGCGGGCGGCTGATTTCGGCAGGGGCATTTGAGACGGATACAGTGCTGTGCTCGAACGACCGTCTAGCCATCGGGATGCTGTCAGCGGCCTATGAGTTGGGGCTGCGGGTGGGCCACGGCAAGGATTGCGTCATGCGGATCGCGGGGCAGGATGACCACCCGTTCTCGCGCTACACCTGTCCGCCGCTGACCACCATCGCGCAGGATTATGGCGCCATCGCGAATCGTGCGGCCAGCACCCTGTTCCGCATTATCGAAAGCGAAACGCGGCTGGCTGAGCGCGAAGAGACGTTATTTGAGGGCAAACTTGTGATGCGCGCCTCGGCCTAAGCTATTGAGTTCGCAAGTCGCTCAGAAAATAGTTATCGCGCGTAAAATTTAATTTGACTGCGCGTTATGTAGGCCGTTAGTCTCGTTCCATCATCTATAGAGGGAGGAACTATTGATGTTCTCGAATAAATCATTGCACGCTGCGACGGCCCTATCCCTGATCATGGGCGGCGGCGCTTTTGCTGAGACGATTACCATCGCCACCGTAAACAACGGCGACATGATCCGGATGCAAGGCTACACCGACAAATTCACCGAAGAGACCGGCCACGAAGTGGAGTGGGTCACGTTGGAAGAGAACGTGCTGCGCCAGCGCGTTACCACCGACATCTCGACCAAGGGCGGCTCTTTCGACATCATGACCATCGGCATGTATGAAACGCCGATCTGGGGTGCGAACGGCTGGCTGGTGCCGCTGGACAACCTCAGCGAAGACTATGACGCAGACGATATCCTGCCCGCCATGGCCGGTGGTCTGAGCCACGACGGCACGCTTTACGCGGCACCTTTCTACGGCGAAAGCTCCATGATCATGTACCGCACTGATCTGATGGAAAAAGCCGGCATGGAAATGCCGAAAGACCCGACATGGGAATTCATCCGCGAAGCCGCCGCCGCCATGACCGATCGTGAAAACGACATCAACGGCATCTGCCTGCGCGGCAAGGCCGGTTGGGGCGAGGGCGGTGCACTGATCACGGCGATGTCCAACTCCTTTGGCGCACGCTGGTTTGATGAGGACTGGAACGCCCAGTTCGACACCGAGGCTTGGGCCAACACGATCAACTTCTATAAAAACCTGATGGATGAGAGCGGCCCGGCGGGCTATGCCTCCAACGGCTTCAACGAGAACCTCTCGCTCTTCCAGCAGGGCAAATGCGGCATGTGGATCGACGCCACCGTGGCGGCGTCCTTCGTGACCAACCCCGACGATTCCACCGTGGCCGACAAGGTTGGTTTTGCGCTGGCACCGGACACAGGTCTTGGCAAACGTTCCAACTGGCTCTGGGCATGGGCGCTGGCGATCCCGGCGGGCACTCAGAAAGAAGATGCCGCGAAAGAGTTCATCGAATGGGCCACCTCGAAAGACTACATCGAGCTGGTTGCCGAGAACGAAGGTTGGGCCAACGTTCCTCCCGGCGCGCGCAAGTCGCTCTATGAGAACCCCGAGTATCAGAAAGTGCCTTTCGCACAGATGACGCTCGACTCGATCCTTTCGGCTGATCCTGAGAACTCCACCGTCGATCCGACGCCTTACGTCGGTGTTCAGTTCGCCGCGATCCCAGAGTTTGCAGGCATCGCGACCGACGTGAGCCAAGAGTTCTCTGCCGCCTATGCCGGTCAGCAGACCGTCGAAGAGGCACTTGAGAAGGCACAGGACCTGACCAACGACGCAATGGAAGCTGCTGGCTACCGCTAAGCCGCCGCTTCTCCGGCACAAAGGGCGGCGGACACCGCCGCCCTTTTCCGCCCCACCACCTGATATGATACCCTTCACCTAAACGCGGCATCCGCCGCCAGCAGAGGAGATGTGCCCGATGGCTACCCAACATTCCCGATCAGCGGCACGCCTGATGATGGCCCCTGCGGTGGTCTTGCTCCTTGGATGGATGCTCATCCCGCTGACCATGACGCTCTATTTTTCCTTCAAGAAATACCTGCCGATGCGCGGCGGTGATCTGGGCTGGGTGGGGTTTGACAACTACGTGCGTTTCGTCACCTCGAGCGCCTTCTGGCCCTCGGTGATGACCACGCTGATTATCGTCGGCGGTGTGCTGGCGATCACGGTGGGCTTGGGCATCTTGCTCGCCATCCTTTTGAACCAGCCGATGTGGGGGCAGGGCTTTGTCCGCATCCTCGTCATCGCGCCCTTCTTTGTTATGCCCACTGTTTCGGCGCTGGTGTGGAAGAACATGTTCATGGACCCGAACTATGGTCTCTTCGCGCACCTGTGGGAGTTCTTCGGCGCGACCCCGGTGCAATGGATGAGCCAAGCCTCGCTGTCGTCGATCATTATCATCGTATCGTGGCAGTGGCTGCCCTTTGCGACGCTGATCCTTCTGACCGCGATCCAATCGCTCGACCGCGAACAGCTGGATGCCGCCGAGATGGACGGCGCGCCCGCCACCAAACGTTTCGCCTATATCACCCTGCCGCATCTGGGCCGCGCGATCACCGTGGTGATCCTGATCCAGACGATCTTCCTGCTGTCGATCTTTGCGGAGATTTTCGTGACCACGGGCGGTGCCTTTGGGACCAAAACACTGACCTATCTCATCTTCCAGCGGGTGCTGGAAAGCCAGAACATCGGCCTCGGATCGGCAGGCGGTGTCTATGCAATCATTCTCGCCAATATCGTTGCCATCTTCCTGATGCGCATCGTCGGCAAGAACCTGGACGCCTGAGGAGGAGACATCATGGCACGCGCAGTCACCAGACAACGCAAGATCGTCAACACGGCCCTCGCATGGGGCATCGGTTTCCTGATCTTCTTCCCCATCCTTTGGACCATCCTCACCAGCTTCAAGACCGAAGCACAGGCCATCGCCGATCCGCCGATCTTCCTCGGTTTTGATTGGACGCTGGCGAACTACGAGGCGGTTCTGGAGCGGTCCAACTACGGGCGCTTTTTGTGGAACTCGATCATCATCGCTGGGGGCTCGACCGTCCTTGGCATCCTGATCGCGGTGCCCGCCGCATGGTCGATGGCCTTTGTGCCCGGCAAGCGGACCAAGGATATCCTGCTCTGGATGCTCTCGACCAAGATGCTGCCCGCGGTGGGGGTGCTCTACCCGATCTACCTGCTCTGCATCCAGTTTGGCGTGCTCGACAGCAAGATCGCTTTGGTCATCATCTTGATGCTCATCAACCTGCCGATCATCGTCTGGATGCTTTACACCTACTTCCGCGAAATCCCCGGCGAGATCTTGGAAGCGGCACGGATGGATGGGGCAAGCCTGCGCGAAGAGGTGCTTTACGTCCTCACGCCCATGGCGATCCCCGGCATTGCCTCCACGTTGCTGCTGAACTTCATCCTCGCATGGAACGAAGCCTTCTGGACGCTCAACCTCACGGCGGCCAAAGCGGCACCGCTGACCGCCTTCATCGCGAGCTATTCCAGCCCCGAAGGCCTTTTCTACGCCAAGCTCAGCGCGGCCTCCACCATGGCCATCGCGCCAATCCTCATCCTCGGCTGGTTCAGCCAGAAACAACTCGTCAGCGGCCTGACTTTCGGCGCAGTCAAGTAAGCAAGGGACAGTCACATGGGACAAATTAAACTCAATCAGGTTTCCAAAAGCTTCGGCGATGTGGAAGTCATTCCGCCCCTTGATCTGACCATCGAAGATGGCGAGTTCACGGTCTTCGTCGGCCCCTCGGGCTGCGGGAAATCGACACTGCTGCGGCTGATCGCAGGGTTGGAGGATATCACCTCGGGCCATATCGACATCGACGGCACGGATGCGACCCATGTGCCGCCCGCGAAACGCGGTCTGGCGATGGTGTTCCAATCCTACGCGCTTTATCCGCATATGTCGGTGCGCAAAAACATCGCCTTTCCGATGAAGATGGCCGGGCTGCCCGTGGATGAGCAGAACCGCCGGATTGAAGCCGCCGCCAAGGCGCTGAACTTGACTGACTACCTTGATCGTCGTCCGGGCCAACTGTCGGGCGGTCAGCGCCAGCGGGTCGCCATCGGCCGTGCCATTGTGCGGGAGCCTTCGGCGTTCCTGTTCGATGAGCCGCTGTCGAACCTCGACGCCGCGCTGCGGGTGGGGATGCGTCTGGAAATCAGCGAGCTGCATAAGCGGCTGGCGACAACGATGATCTACGTAACCCACGATCAGGTCGAAGCGATGACCATGGCCGACAAGATCGTCGTCCTGCGCGCGGGCTATATCGAACAGGTCGGCACCCCGCTTGAGCTTTACTACAAGCCGCGCAACGAATTCGTTGCGGGTTTCATCGGCTCGCCCAAGATGAACCTCATCAAAGGGGCCGAAGCCGAAGCCCGCGGCGCGCCGACCATCGGCATCCGGCCCGAGCATTTTGACGTCTCCACCACCGAGGGCGCTTGGGAAGGCACCATCGGCGTGGCCGAGCATCTGGGTTCTGACACCTTCCTGCACATCCACGGCGTTGCGGGCTGTGACCCGATGACCGTGCGTGTGGATGGGGAGTTGTCGGTCAAACATGGCGACCGTATTTTCCTCACCCCGCAGGCGGACAAGCTGCACCGGTTCGATGCGCAGGGCCTTCGGGTCGAGTGATGCAAGCGACAGGAACGACAGGCCGACCCCCGCACCCTCTCCCCGGTGCGCGGCCCTACAAGGATGTGGATCATGGATAAACTGGTAGACCTCTCGAACGCGACGCTGGGCGATCTTGATATCGCGCGGCCCACCTATGACCGCAGCGCCCTGACCCCCGGCATCGTGCATATCGGCGTCGGCAATTTCCACCGCGCGCATCAGGCGTGGTATCTGCACCGTTTGATGCAGAACGGCCGTGCGCATGACTGGGCGATCCTCGGCGCGGGCGTGCGCCCCTATGATGCGGCGATGCGCGAGAAGCTCTTGGCGCAGGACTGTCTGACCACGCTGATCGAACTCGACCCCGCGCAGACCTCGGCCGAGGTTGTGGGCTCCATGATCGACTACCTGCCGATCGAAGAAGGCAACGGCGCCTTGATCCGCGCCATGGCCGATCCGGCCATTCGCATCGTCGGGCTGACGGTCACGGAAAGTGGCTATTACATTGATCCGGTGAGCAAGGGGTTCGACGCCGCTCACGCCGATATCGTCCATGACGCGGCGAACCCTGACACCCCGCGCACCGCCTTTGGGGCCATCGTTGCGGCCCTGCGGCTGCGCCGCGATGCGGGGCAGGGGCCGTTTACGGGACTGAGCTGTGACAACCTGCAAGGTAATGGCGATATCCTGCGCCAAGCGGTCGTGTCGCTGGCGCGGATGTCCGACCCGGCGCTGGCCGATTGGATCGAAGCGAACGGCAGTTTCCCCAACTCTATGGTTGATTGCATAGCCCCGGCCACCGGCCCTGCCGAGATTGCGCAGGCGCGGGAGTTCGGCGTGAACGACGCGGCCCCGGTCACGCATGAAGCCTTTCGCCAATGGGTGATCGAAGACGACTTCTGCGCGGGCCACCCAGATTGGGATCAGGTGGGGGCCACCTTCTCGGACGATGTGCATGCCTATGAAAAGATGAAGATCCGTATCCTCAATGCGGGCCATCAGGTTTTGGCGAACGTCGGTGAAGTGCTGGGGATCGAGACGATTTCGGCCACCATGGCGCATCCGGCGATCCGTGCGATGTTCCACCGCGTGCAGGCCGAAGAGATCACCCAGACGGTCGCCCCGGTGCCCGGCATGACGCCGCTGGCATACCTTGAGTTGATCGAACAGCGGTTCTCGAACCCGCGTATCGTCGACACCACGCGCCGCGTCGCCTTTGACGGCTCGGCCCGACACACCGGGTTTGTCCTGCCGATCTTGCGGGATCAACTGGCGGCGGGGCGCTCAGTCTCTGGCTTGGCCTTGGTCGAGGCGCTTTGGGCGCGGATGTGTGCAGGTACGCGGGAAGACGGCACTGAGATCGTAGCGAATGATCCGATCTGGGATGATCTGCTCTCCGTGGCGCAGGTCGCGCGGGAACGGCCCGAAGCGTGGTTGGAGCAAGACCGTCTTTATGGCGATCTGGCGCAGGCCGAGGCGTTCCGCGACGCCTTTGTCGCTTGGCTCACGCTCATCTGGGACGAGGGTGCCGTCGCGGCGATGAATGCCTACACGCAGGCTGATCAAAGCAACGGTCGCGCCAGCAAGGCAGGCTAACGGTTAACCTTGGTCGGGTTTCAAAAACCCGACCAGCAGCGCCGACAGGGCCACCATGATCGCCGCCGCCCCCAGCATCAGGGGCAGCCCGCCGATCTGATAGCTCAGGCCAGACATCAACGTGCCCAACAGCCGCCCCGCAGCATTGGCCATGTAGTAGAACCCGACATCCATCGTCACCCGCTCGGCCTTTGTGAAGGACAGGATGAGGTAGGAATGCAGGGACGAGTTCACTGCGAAAACCGCGCCAAAGGCCAGCAAGCCAATGACCAGCATTGCGGTGAGCCATGTCTGCGGTCCATCGCTGAAAAGCGCGGCCAGCGTCAGCACCGCAGGCACGGCGGCAAGCGACCATGCCCAGCCCCGCGCGGCTGAGATCAGGTCTTCCGCCGGGCGGGATTTGGCGCGGAGCAGGCGTGGGGCGTAGATCTGCACCAATCCGTAAAGGATCACCCAGACCGCCATGAATGTGCCGATCATGAAGAAGGCCGCGCGGTTGCTTTCCTCCGTGCCGTCCGAGAGGACCGCGTAGAAATAGATCGGGATGCCCACGACGAACCACACATCCCGCGCGCCGAACAGAAACACCCGCGCCGCGCTGAGCCAATTCACATTGGGGGATTTGGAGAAGACTTCGGAGAATTTCGCCCCCTTGCGCCCTTTGGGCAGGCCGGGCGGCATGGCGGTCAGCACGGCGATCAGGATCAGCGCAAGGATCGCGGCCATGCCGAGCACCGCCCAGACAAAGCCGAGCGTCGCCAGCAAAGCGGCCCCCAGCAGAAAGCCCAGACCCTTGACCATGTTCTTGGACCCGGTCAGCAGCGCCACCCAGCGGAACAACCCGCCATCCTCAGACGGGGCCAGCAATTTGACCGCGGATTTCGATGACATCTTGGCCAAATCCTTGGCCACCCCGCTTGCACCCTGCACCAGCATGACGAACACCACCGAGGCACCGACTGCCCAAGACGGATCAAGCTGCGCCAGCGCCAGCAGCGCCACGATCTGCAAGCCCAGCCCCGCATAAAGCGTCGAGGCCAGCCCGAAGCGCGCCGCGATCCAGCCCGCGCAGAGGTTGGTAATAACCCCCGCAACCTCATAAAGCACAAAGAGATAGGCAAGCTGCACCGGCGAAAAACCAAGACGGTGAAAATGCAGCAGTACCAACATGCGCAACGCGCCATCGGTCAGCATGAAGGCCCAATAGGCCGCCGTGACCGCGATATAGGCCGAAAGCCCCTCAGGGCGGGTCGCGCTCTGGCTCACAGGCTTGCCCCGACCATCAGCGCCACATCGACCAGACGGTGGGCATAGCCCATCTCATTGTCGTACCACGCGTAGATTTTAACCTGCGTCCCGTTCACCACCATGGTGGAGGGCGCATCGACGATGCTGGACCGCGTATCATTGGTGTAATCGGTCGAGACCAGCGGGCGCTCCTCATAGCCAAGGATGTCTTTCAACGCCCCTTCGGCCGCGGCCTTGAACAGGGCGTTCACCTCTTCCACGGTCGTCTCCCGCTCCACCTCAAAGACACAGTCGGTCAGCGAGGCGTTCAGCAGCGGCACCCGCACCGCATGGCCATTCAGCCGGCCTTTGAGCTCGGGGTAGATCAGGGTGATCGCCGTAGCGCTGCCCGTGGTCGTCGGGATCAGGGAGTTCAGGGCCGAACGGGCGCGGCGCAGGTCTTTGGCAGGGCGGTCGACGATGGTTTGCGTGTTGGTCACATCGTGGATCGTGGTGATGGAGCCGTGTTTGATCTTCATCGCCTCATGGATCACCTTCACCACCGGGGCGAGGCAGTTGGTCGTGCAGCTTGCCGCAGTGACGATCCGGTGCCGGGCAGGGTCATAGACATCATCGTTGACGCCATAGACGATATTGGCCGCATCACCGTCTTTTACAGGGGCCGAAATCACGACTTTCTTCACCCCCGCCTCGAAATAGGGGGCGAGTTTGGCGTCAGTTTTGAAGACCCCGGTGCAATCGATCACCACATCCACCCCGTCGAGCGGCAGCGCGCTGAGATCGCGGGTGCCGATGAAGGGTAAGCGGGTGCCGTTGATGCTCACGCTGCCGGCGTCATGCGCGAAATCGGCCTGCCAGCGCCCGTGCACCGTGTCGAACTCCAGCAGATGTGCGTGCATCTCCGGGTCGCCCACCGCGTCGTTGATCCATGCGATCTCCGCCCCCTGATCCAGCAGGGGTTTCAAGGCGAGCTTGCCGATGCGGCCAAGGCCATTGATGGCATAGACGGTCATGCGGAGAATCCTTCTTTGTCGGTTTGGCCCGCGTCATCGAGCGCTTTTTGCAGCGAAATACGGTCGAGCGAGGTCAGTGGCAGGCTGGTAAAGCCCAACATTCGGTTGCGCAGCGTGCCATAGGCTTGCTGAAAGGCGAGGCTCTTTTCGGCGTCGGAGCCTTCGACCTTGACCGGATCGGGCAGGCCCCAATGGGCGGTGATCGGCTGGCCGGGCCATGTGGGGCATTCTTCGTTAGCTGCTTGATTGCAAACGGTAAAAACGAAATCAAAACCGGGCGCGTCTTCGGCCTGAAACTCGGATATATGTTTCGACCGAAGCTGCGTCACGTCATGGCCCTTTTGCTTGAGCACCTCTACCGCGAAGGGGTTCAATGCGGATTGTGGTCGCGTGCCTGCGGAGTAGACGTTGAAACGGTCCCCCGCGAGGTCGCGCAGGATGCTTTCGGCAAAGATCGACCGGGCGGAGTTGCCGGTGCAGATGAACAGGACGTTGAACTTGTCGTCGGTCATGGGAGCGTTTCCATCTGAAGAGGTGAGGGGGAGGCAAATCTCTGGCCGTCCGCGACAGCAGTCGTTCACCAGGTAGCCGATGGTGTCACGGGCGGCCGCAAGATCGATTGCATAGCGCAGGGAGGTGCCTTGCCGTTCTTGGGTCACCAGCCCGGCCTGCATCAGGGCGCCGATATAGGTCGAGAGGGTGTTGGGCTTGAGACCAAGCGCCTGCGCCAGTTCGGTCGCTGGCACCCGATCCGGGTAGCGGCGCATCAGCAGCCGAAAAAGCGCGAGACGCTGCGGATGGCCGAGTGTGGCGAGGCGATTGGGGATCAGTTGTTCCATAATTCGTGAATTACAGAATTAGCTTTCAGATTGCCAGTGAAAATTTTGTAACAGCGCAATCTTGCAGGTGTATGAAAACGATGCTTGGCTTTGACGATTCACTCGCGACTATAAATTTTACTAGGTTTACAGGCGCACTCAGGCTCAATCAGTCAAGAACTGCCAGAAATTTAATCAAACTATAACAAATACTTGAGGATTGAGCGCGGGAATCTTGTTATCGGAGTTTGCGGCTGCGCTGAATGATAGCCAAACAAGAGATGCGCGCTCAGGTTGACGCGATCTTTTGACAGGGCCTGCCATTTGGCTCTGTTCCGGCCCCTGTTTCGGGACGCCGCGCCCTTGTCCGCTGAGTTGGACGCTTTTGTTGTTGTAGAGGGCGCATAGGTTTTCGGGCAGGGGCCGCTTGATGCCCTGCACGGCCTCGACCGTGGGGGCGAACGTTCCGACCTTTGGTCGGGCGGTCCTTTGCCTTGCCCCTTGGTCATAGGGACAAAAATGCAACGTCTCGGCCCGTTTCCCTCATTCCGAGAAATCATTCACGGCGGTGATGTTCCCTCGGTGGTTGAGGCGTTCTATCAAGGTGCTCAGTTTTTAACCAAATGAGCTTTTGAACGCCGCCCTATGGTGACCCCGCTTTCCGACCGCTACCTCCTCCTGAAAGAGCAACGACCAGACATCAAACCGACCGAGATGTTGCAGGTTTTGGCGCAGGAGATGGGGCTGAACAACCTGTCCTATCTGGGGTTTCACAAAACCAACCCCGGCAACAGCGATCCGGTCATTCACACAACCTATGACCCCGCTTGGCTGACGCGCTACCAAGAGGAAAACTATCATCTGATTGACCCGGTGGTCGACCAATCCCTTGAGGGCACCTTGCCCGTGGATTGGAGCGAATTGCCCAAGGTCGACCGGACCGCCCGCAATTTTTTCGGGGAGGCGATGGAGTTTGGCGTGCGTCAAAACGGTGTGTCGATCCCCATTCGGGACCATTTGCACGGTAAGGCGGTGCTGACGCTGAACTCTGACCTGCGCATTCATGAATGGCGCAAATACAAGCGCGGCATCATCGCCGATGCGATCTATCTGGGCTGTTTGATCCAAAGTGACATCGTGGCGAATATCGCCAGCGCCCCGCCGGGGCCGCGGTTAAGCACCCGCGAGAAGGAAGTGCTAAAATGGGCCGCCGTGGGCAAAACGGCGTGGGAGACGGGGCAGATCATGACGGTGGCGGCCAGCACGGTGAACCACCACCTCTATAATGCCTGCGCAAAGCTGCAGGTGACCAATAAGACCCATGCGGTGGCCAAGGCAATCCGGGCGCAAATCATCACGATCTGACCGACCGCGCGGGCAGGGCTTGGCGGTGGCTTCGCCACGCGGTAAGCCGCCGCGAAGTATAGGAGAACGACATGGAACTGCGCGACAAACGTATTTTGGTTACCGGCGGCAGCGACGGGATCGGGCGGCACATCTGCCTGAAACTGGCAGAGACAGGGGCGCGGCTGGCCATTCTGGGCCGCGATGAGACGCGGTTGCAAGCGGTGGCGGAGGCCTGCACAGCCGCAGGCGCGGCCGAGGCCGTAGGGCTGACCTGCGATCTGCAAGACCCATCGGCGATCGACCATGCCGCGGCGCAGGTGCTGGCGCGTTTTGGCGGGCTTGATATCCTGATCAACAACGCCGGGATTTGGCACAAGGCCGGGCCGCTCGACACAATCGCGCCTGAGATGCTGCAGGCGACGGTCCAGACCAACCTAACCGGTCTGATGCAGATGACACAGGCCACGCTGCCCGCGCTGCGCGACAATGACGAGGCGATCATCCTCAATGTCGTTTCGAAATCCGGTGTCGTGGCGCAGGCGGGGCAGTCGGTTTATACGGCCACGAAATACGGCGTGCGCGGCTTTACCGAGGTGCTGAAGGCGGATGAGGATAACTCCGGCGTGCGGATTGGCGGGCTCTATCAGTCGGGCACCAATACCGGCATGTTCGCCAAGGCCGGAGAGGACGTGCCGAACCACATTTTCACCGAACCGGATGATCTGGCCGATGTGGTGGTCTTTGTCCTCTCACGTCCGCCGAAACTGTGGATCCACGACATCCGCATCGAACTTTAACCGCGAAGGGCGCGCTTAGTCGGTGCTTTGCAGCGCGCCTTGGGCCGCTTGCGGGGCGGGCTCTGCCTCGGCCCCGATGCCGAATTCGACATGGAAGGTCGATCCGACACCGGCCTCGCTTTCGTAAAACAGATCTCCCGCCATCTGCCGCGCCAGTTGGCGGGAGATATGCAGGCCAAGGCCAGAGCCTTGGGTCGATTTCTGACCGTCGTCGTCAAGCTGTCCGAAGCGGCCAAAGACCCGCTCCTCCATCCCCTCAGGGATGCCGCGCCCATGATCGCGGATAGAGATCCGGACCCGGCCTTGGTGCGCCGTCAGCCTGCCCTCCACGGTGTCGCCCACGTTGGAGAATTTCACCGCGTTCGAGATCAGATTGTCGACCACCTGCCGGATCGCAAAGGCATCACCCAAGACCACGGCAGGCTGCGTGATTTTGCCGATATCCAGCCTGATGCCGCGCTCATGCGCGTACATGCGGTTTTCCTCGATGCTTTCGCGCAGCAGGGCGGACAGGTCGACGGGCAGCCACTCAAGCGCCAGCGCCTGTACCTCAAGCTTTTGCACCAGCAGGATATTATCGACCAGACGGGACAGGCGGACCCCGTTGCGATGGGCAATGTCGAGCGAGGAGCGCAGCGGGCCTTTGATCTCGCCCAGTTTGCCGCTGAGCGCCAATGCCAGGCCGCCCTTCAGTGAGGTCAGTGGCGTGCGCAACTCATGGCTCACGACCGAGATGAATTCATCCTTGGCCCGGTTGGCCTCATCGGCCTCTTTCAGCGCTTGTTCAAGGGCCGTTGTGGTTGCGATCCGGTCGGTGACATCGACGAAGGTGACGCTCCAGCCGATGGCGGGGCCGGCGGGGAAGAGCGGGTTTTCGATGGGGTGAATGCGCGGCTCATAGAGGCGTTCATCGCAGGTGATATGGGCGGAGGCGGTTTGCTCCGTTTGCGCCTTTATCCCCGCGATCAGATCATTGCCCAAGGTCGGATCCGTCAAAAGCCCGCTGCGCTTGGCCGCGGCGTTCGAGCGAATGACGTGCCGCCGGGCGTCCAATAGGATGAGTGGTTCGCTCATCGTGTCAAACAGGGTCGATTGCCCGACAGAGGGCATATCCATCGTTTTGTTGGTCACCAGCAGCCATGAAAAGGCGAAGATGCCCAAGGTGAACATGAAGGCCGTCGGATCAAGGCCGAGGACCGTGAAGCCGAACAGGGCATAGGCCGCGTTCGCGCCCAGTGGGATCAGCGTGATCACCACCAGCATCGTCAGCAGCGGCCAAGCGGCCCGTTTCGCCCGCAAGAATGCGCGCCCCAGCCAGATAAGCGTCGCCATTACAAAGCAATAGAGCACCGCAAGGACAAGGAAATATCCCGCGCCATGTTCAAAGGTGATCTGATCCTCGCCGGGCTGGATCGCGGTCTCGGCGGTATAGATCAGGTGGTGCCAGTCGTTCGTCGCGGCGAGGACAAAGGCCGCCATCGGCACGGCGATCAGAGCGAAAAGGCTCGCCCGGCCACGCGCATGGTTCGAGGGGCCGACATATTCGAAGATGAAAAACGACCACGCGACCGGAACCAGAGCATGACCCAGCCACGCCAGTTGCGCCTGTTGCATCTGGCAGGCGTAACCGGGCATTGTGGCTTCGGCTCCGACCATCATCAGGGTCCAGATCATCCCGACAAAGGTTAGCGCATAGTAAACCTTGCCATGAAACTCTTGAAACTTGAGCGTCCATAGGGCGACAGCCGCAGCGATCACGCTGACGGCAAGCACGGCCCAATAGACCGGGTCAAGCATTAGCCCCTGAAAACACGTTAGCATGGCGGAGTTACCTATGAACCAAATTGAATATGCGCAGATCAGCATTGGAATGCGGCGCAAGTTTGGCGCTCTAGTGGCGTATTAAGGCAGGGCGGCGCAACCCTTGGATGTGAAGGGCGTCATTTAGTACCGTCTCTTTCACCCGCTGGGCGGTGCGATTGCATCTCTCAACAGGGGCGAAGGGGCGTTCAGAGTGGGCTACGCGGTAGGGCAAGCGCGTAGTGGCGGGCCGCAGAAACCGGGACATGAGCCCACGGGAGCGCTTCCCCCGCTGTCCGACACCTACCGCGGTTTCACTATACGAAATTACCGCCAAAAAGAACCCACTCGAACACGGTTTCGACGCATTCCTCGCGCAACACTGGCTGCATTATCTTGAGGTTTAAAAAATGCTTACAGTGGCTCATTCCATGCACTCTGACCACGATATGACGTTGGTCTTGCTTGCCGCGCTTTTGTGCGCATTCGGCAGCTGGGTGATTGCAAATCTTTACCGACACGGGCTCAAGCAGACACCGCGTCAGGCGTTATTGTGGTATTTTCTGACCGCCGTGACCTCTGGCATCGCCATTTGGTGCACGCATTTCATTGCCATGTTGGCCTATCAGCCAGATGCGCCGGTAAGCTTCGACTTCGGCCTTACCTTCGCCTCGTTGGTGATCGCGATTACCGGGTCTACGGTGGGCATTCTCATTGCGGGGATGTTTCGCAAACGGGTCACGACCGTGATCGGGGGGGTGATCTTGGGGCTGTCGATCTCGGCCATGCATTACACCGGGATGGTCGCCTATCGGATCGAGGGGATCATTCACTGGGATAAGAGCTATCTTATCGCCTCGGTTCTGCTGGCCATGGTGCTGTCGACCGTGGCTTTGTTCTTTGGCGCGCAGGGCGACAAATACGCCCGGTCGAAAATGACGGCGAGCTTTGCTTTGGCGATCGTCGGTCTGCACTTTACCGGGATGGCTGCTTTTCATGTGACACCGACAACCTTGATCGGCGGCCATAGCAACCCTGATGAGTACAGACTGCTGGCGTTGGTTATCGCGGGGACGGCTGCGATGATCGTGATGGGCGGACTGTTCACCTATTTCATTGAGAATCGCACGCGGTTGGAGAACATCGTCGAATTGCGCCAAGCCCGGGATGAGGCCCGCGACGCCAGCCGCGCCAAGTCAGAGTTCATGAGCGTCCTAAGCCACGAGTTGCGCACGCCGCTAACGATCATCAACGGCTACGCCAGCTTTCTGACGAGCCTCAAAGGTCACACCATCGCCAAGCTGAAACCGAACGAGCAGATTTCGAAGGTGCATTTTGAAGAACTGGGCAACCAGACAGAGCGTTACGGCGGCCGTATCAAATCCGCGGGCGACCATTTGCTGACCATCATCAATGAACTCCTCGACTATACCAGCATTGAGCTTAACTCGATCAAGCTTAACAAAACCTCTTTTAACGCGGGCGAACTGCTGGCCGAGTTGGAGGAGCAATTTCAGGGGCTGGCCAAGGAAAAGCAGGCGGTGCTGGAAATCCAATTTGATGACTTCGACGTTTTCGCCGACCGTGGGCGCTGCAAACAGATCCTGATCAACCTTTTAGGCAATGCGCTGAAGTTTTCATCAGCCTCCAGCATTCACATGCGGGCCACGAGGGTTGGCGATACCTGCCGGCTTGAGGTCGAAGACAACGGCTGCGGGATGCCGGAAGAGGATTTGCAGCGGATCTTCCAAGCCTTCATTCAAGCGGAATCGGCCGCCAAAAGCGCCGATGGCGGCACGGGGCTTGGCCTTGCCATCAGCAAGAAGCTCGCCGCGGCGCATGAGGGAGACATTCAAGTAGAAAGTGCTGTCGGCGTCGGGACGAAGTTCACCGTGGATCTGCCCGATTGCGCTTCGGAGATCAGAGTGGAGAATGCGCTCGCCGCGGCGTAACGGGGGCTGTGGCGGGGCATGCGCGATTTGAGGTGGTTGCGCTTGCTTGATAGGCGGAAAGCCCAAGGCTCTCCGGGCGCGCTACGGCTTAACTAGCCTTGTTGAACGTCTCAAGCGCTATTGGCAGCCCCCTTTGGTCGCCGGGTCAATGGAAGCCGGGCGCAACTTTTCTCGCGCATACGTTGCCCACATGTTTCTGAAACTGCTTGCGGTCCCCCACATCAACGCAGTTTGGTACAACTTAACTTAAATTAGTAGCTCTTTGCTTTTATGTTCTAAATTAAAGGGCTACGATCAATAGTGAAGATGGTAAGTACCGGGGGAGCGGGCCTATGGGCGGTGGTGAATCGGCGAATGCGCGCGTGCCGAGATCTGCAATTTTTGCAGCGTCCCCCCATGGCTATCTTGTTTTAGATACTGATTTGATGATCATCGACGTGAATGACCGGTATCTTTGCATCACCGGGTCAAAAGCCGATGATCTCATTGGGAAACTGCTGTTCGATGCATTTCCGGATGATCCTTCTGACGCTACGGCGGATGGCACCAACAATCTGCGCAAGTCGCTTGAGATTGTGGCCGCCACTGGCAAGCCGCATCGGATGGCCGTTCAGAAATACAATATTCCCATTCGCGACAGCGTCGATGGGGCCTTTGAAGAAAAGTATTGGCAGCCGTTCAACGCGCCTGTTTTCCAAGACGGCCAGCTGATCGCGCTTATTCATCATGTCGAAGATGTCACCTCGGAATTCATTGGTCGCCGCGACCAAGCGATAAGGCTCAATCTGGCAAAACAGGTGTCGGGTGTCGGCTATGGGGAGCTGGACCTTCAGACTGGCACTGCGAATGTATCGCATGAGTTGGCCGATCTTTTCGGCTATCCCGATACCGAGGGAACCTTCCCGATCACCAAGCTTTTTGAGCGTATCCATCCCGATGATCTGGAGCATGTGAAGAAGAGCCTAGAAGGGGTCACGGCCATTGATGCAACGGTAAACGCCGACTATCGGATCGTCCTGCCCCGAGGGGATATTCGATGGCTGAACACACGCGGCGAAGTGCTTTTTGAGCACGGCAAACCCGCGCGGTTCATCGGTGCGTCCCTCGATCTGACCCATTCCAAAAAGCGCGAAGAGGTCTTGCAGAAAACACTGACCGAGAGGGACAAGCTTCTTGAGCAGAAAGAAACGCTGCTGGGGGATGTAAACCACCGGATCAAGAACAGCCTCCATCTGGTGTCGAGCATCCTGCGCCTTGAAGCCGCATCGGTGGAAGACGACCACGTCAAACACAGTCTGCAGCAGGCTTCTTTGCGGGTGCATGCCGTAAGCTCGGTTCATGAACTTATCTATAAATCTCAGAATGTTACCCATGTGGATGTCGGTGAATACATCCCGCAACTCGTCGACTTTCTTTCAACCAGCACAGAGACCGACAGCAGGCGGATTGAGAATGTTGTCTGCGCGCAGGCGGTCGTTCTTCCGACGGATCTGGCGATCAACCTTGCGCTGCTGATCAATGAGCTTGTGACCAACGCGCATAAACATGCCTTCGTTGAGCGGGAACAGGGCCGGGTAGATGTTCGTTTGCATCAAGAGGGAACCCTTTTGACCTTGACGGTATCGGACGATGGGATCGGTAGCGCGAAAGGTCTAGAGAGGGTCGGTCTCGGTTCGAAGATCGTGGCGGGCATTGTTAGCCAGCTTGGGGCGACGATGGAGAAGAGGGCAACAGAGCATGGTTATTGCGTCGAGATTGAGATCCCCATGCCTGCCGGGTAATGCCCGGTGAATATTCTGATCGTCGAAGATGAATTTCTGATTGCGCTAGACCTTCAGATGCAGCTCGAACAGCTTCAGCATTCCGTTCTTGGCCCGGTCAAGGATTTCGCGGCCTGCCGGGAGGTGGTGACGCAGTCTCGTCCGGACTTGGCGTTCATGGACCTCCGTCTGGCGAATGGAGAATCCGGCGAGGACCTCGCACAGTGGTTGCTGAGCGAACACAATATCCGCTGCATCTTCATGAGCGGCAACCTGGACGAACCGACCCAGACACGGCTGAGAGCGCTTGAGCCGATTGCCATGCTCGGCAAACCCACTTTTCCGCATCTGATCGCAGCAGCGATTGACGATTTCGCGCGCGGGTAAGTGGGCGCGGGTAGGCGTGGCGGAAATTGGCGCTCCCTGAAGGATTCGAACCCTCGACCTGCCGATTAGAAGTCGGCTGCTCTATCCAGCTGAGCTAAGGGAGCACTCGGCCGCTTATAGGGGCAAGCCTTGCCCTGCATCAAGAGGAACCCGACACGGGCCGGGTGGGTTGAGCCGTCATCGACATATAACCCAACGGAGGAAGCCATGTATCTGCGCAATATCCTACTCGGGGCCGCTTTGGCCACAACGGGCGCCGTCGCGGCGCAGGCCGAAGGCCATATGCAAACGGCAGCATCCGCTCAGGTGGCGGGCAGTTCGGACGATATTTCGGGCAATGTTACCCTAAACACGACCGCTTCGGGCCGGACCTTGGTCAAGATCGACGTGACAGGCGTGCCCGCGGGCACCCATGGCGTGCACTTGCATGAAACCGGCGATTGTTCCGCAGATGATTTCAAATCTGCTGGGGGTCATATCGCGGGGGACCACAAGCATGGTGTGCTCGTCGAAGGAGGGCCGCATCCCGGTGACATGCCCAATATGGTAGTGGGGGAAGATGGCGTGCTTCAGGCCGAAGTCTTTCTTGATCTGCTCGATATCGAGACCATGATCCAAGATGACGACGGCGCGGCTTTCATTATTCACAGCGGTGCGGACGACTACGAATCGCAGCCCTCCGGCGATGCGGGCTTGCGCATTGCCTGCGGTGCCTTTGAGGCTTCGTAACGTGATCTGAGATTTGGGCATCCCGGTCGCGTGTAATCGGGGCTGGGGTGTCGAATCGGCGCGGTGCTGCGGATCCGCGGCGGTGGGCGTAAGTCGAGAGACTAACGCCCATGCGAGGGGTGTCATATCTAGCGGAGTAAAAGGTAAATGGTGCTGCTGGAGAGAATTGAACTCTCGCACTCAGACTGCTGCGCAGCGGCGGGCGTAAGTCGAGGGACCAACGCCGATGCGAGGGGTGTCATATCTAGCGGAGTAAAAGGTAAATGGTGCTGCTGGAGGGCATTGAACTGGCGTATCATCTAGTGTCACCTCGTGCCACCGTCTTGCCAACCTTCTGTTTTTGTTAACCTTGGTTGTATCATCCTGTTTCATCCAGTCCCATGACATGCTACATATAGGGGTGGATTGTGAGGGGGATATAAAATTGGCGGCATTGAACAAGCTTTCTTCGGCCAAGGTTAGAACTGCCCCTCCGGGCAAATACTCGGATGGCGGCGGGTTGTGGCTGGTCAAGCGTGAGGACGGGGGCGCTCAATGGGTGCTGCGCGTTACTGTTCACGGGCGGCGGCGTGAGATGGGTATCGGGAGCCTGCAAACTGTAAGTCTGAAAGAGGCGCGAGAAACAGCAGAGAAGTGGCGCGCAGTTGTCCGTGACGGCAAGGACCCGATCAAGGTTCGAGACAAGCAGCGTCGGCTTGCCGCCAAAAAGGATCACACGCTAGAGGCTGTCGCGCTTGAAGCGTTTGAGGCTCGCAAATCACAGCTTAAGGGTGATGGGAAGGCCGGTCGTTGGTTCTCACCACTCGAACTGCATGTGCTTCCCAAAATTGGCAAGGTTCCAGTCGAGGAAATTGACCAGCAGGATATCAAGAACGCTCTTGCGCCCATCTGGCATAAGAAAGCCGACACGGCTCAAAAGGCGATGAACCGGCTAAACATTACGCTGAAACACGCGGCGGCGATGGGCCTCAACGTGGATTTGCAAGCAACCACGAAGGCAAGCGCGCTGCTAGGCAAAACCCGCCACAAGGCGAAGAACATCCCCTACATGCCTTGGCCCGAGGTGCCAGCCTTCTACGCCAGCCTGACCGAGCAGACGCCCACGCATCTTGCCTTGCGGTTGCTGATCCTAACCGCCGTGCGCTCGTATCCAGTACGCTTTTGCCACTTAGATCAAATTGGGGGGAACGTGTGGACTATCCCTGCCGCTAACATGAAGGGGCAGCATGGGGCGGTTACTGAATTCCGGGTGCCTCTTTCTGATGAAGCCTTAGCGGTTGTCGAACTGGCGAAGCCGTTGGCACGTGATGGCTACCTGTTCCCAAGCGTTCGTAAGGGTGTAATCTCCGATGCAACGATGAGCCGTCACATGGAGCGGAGAGATATGCTGGCCCGCCCTCACGGTTTCCGGTCCAGCTTTAAGACGTGGTGCGTGGAGACCACCGACATGCCTGAAGTCGTCGTGGAAACGTCACTGGCGCATGTGGTCGGCAACAAGGTCGAGCGGTCCTACCGGAGGACTGACCTACTCGAACGCCGCCGCCCTCTCATGGCGCGCTGGGCGGATCACGTCACAGGCAGGAACGCCAGCGAGGTGATTAGAATTGCGTAATCCTCAGACCTTAAATCTCCCTTTAACCGCAACCTGCTACGAATGGCATCATTCATTTAACAAAGAGATAACAATGACTGATAAAATTTTGCGCTGCCGGGACGTTCAGGAGGTGACTGGTCTCAGCAGGTCCACGATTTACCGCATGATGAGCCGGGATGATTTCCCGCAGGCTACAAAGCTGGGCGTTCGGGCCATTGGCTGGCGTCAGAGCGCGGTTGCTGATTGGATTGAAGGGCGGAGTTTTACAGGCGAGGGGGAGGCAAATGCTAAATGAGCGGCCCACCGAGTTAGGCAGTCTTGCGAATACTGCCTGCTCCCTCACGCATGCCATTCTGTATCTGATGGGAGCGCTCTGATGGTATCTGGGCAAGGTGAGGATAAAGAGCCAATTTCGTCCGAGAAAGTTCGGATTTCTTATGATGATGAATTCTCTGCGAGCCATTTCGACTTGCAGATCAACGACCCGGTCGTTCTAGCGTCCCAACAGTCGCGACTCCTATTCTACAACAATCATTTGACCGACGAACTGAGTGAAGTGATGGAGGCCGCTGAAACGCTGGGTTGCGCGCCTGTGCCTATTCTCATTCCACTTGCGTGGGCGAGAATATCCGACGATGCATACTTAGCGGCGGTCAAGTCAGCTGCGGCATGCGTTGAGAATGTATCGGAGGGAAGCGAGGACTGGCTCGTTCTTAGCGTGTACATGAACGCAGTCTCAGCAGCGCACTGCGTCTCATCAGAAATGCCATCAGCAATCATGGCTGAACATATGTTGATTGTCGGAGCTTCGCTCCGTGAACTGGAACTAGTTAGGCGAAACAAAGAGCATGCTGCCCGTGGAAGAAAGACCCACAAAGCAGCATCGGCAGGTGGTGCCGCACGGCGAAGCTCTATGTCGGCAAGAACCAAGAGCATCATAGCTAAGATGGAGGTTCTGATTGCCAGCGACCATACCGTTGCTAGCGCGGCTAGAATTGCTGCCAGTCAAGGTTTTGGGACTTCTCGAACCGCGAACGAAAAGCTCTATCAGCGTCACTCGAAATAGTACGGACATTGCCGGCCACTGTCCGTCTGCGATCAATTAACTTCATCCCAACGCAATCAAGCGAAAGGATGAGCAATGCCCCTCACATCGAAAACCGCCACGGAAAACGGCACCCTCGCACACGGCAGCTTTAGTAGTCTTGTGGCCCAAGACCCCCTGATCCGCGATGCGGAATGCGCATTCATGATGGGCTGCTCCAAGGCGACTTTCTGGCGTCGTGTAGCTGATGGAACGATACCCGCAGCTATCAAAATTGGTGGCATGTCTCGCTGGCGTCTGAGCGATATCGAAGCCGTCATCTCTAAAGCTGAAGCCAACAGAACGCCTTCCGCCGCTTAATGCAAACCCCCGCCCAATCCAACGGATCAAGCAGGGGTGCTAATCATTCGACAGTCTTGGCGGACTACCCGAATGTTAGCCGCGCTTGGTCCAAAATTCAAGGACCGATTATATGAGCAGCAACACAACGATTAACGGCAATCCCCCAGCAAACGCCCGCCGGAACAACCGGTGGCGCGACTTCCCGAACACCATCAGCCCGGCGCAATATCGGGTCACTGATGAAACCGGCGAGACCCGTACTGTCACAGTTTCGAAGAACAAACGCCGGGTTCTGGAAGGACTGATGCAAGCGCCGATGTATTGTGCCAGCCCAGTTCGCATCTCTGACTTGGTTCACATCCTCAAGCGCGACTATGGCGTCGATATCGCAATGGACCTTTATGCCAATGACAGCGACACCGACCGCGCCAAATTTGGGGTCTATACACTTAAGAGCAAGGTTGAGTTGATCAGAGGGAATGGGGGCGCATGCTGATGGCCCTCAAAATACAGATTGCCCGCTTGCAACGCCTCTATGGCCTGACCGCAACCCAAGCCCGCCTTGTCGCGGGTCTGCATTACGGGGAGGGCGTTTGATGGACGGATTGCATAAGCCCGCGAACGACCGGGGCCACAGTGCCTGGGTCAACCGCACCGCGCCCCGTATCGATAGCGTATCCCGGTCTCTGGGATACTGCTTGCTGCTGGATGACCTCGGCGCGTGGCTTGGCTTCTCAGCCATCTTGCGCGCTCGCCTCAGCACAACAGAGCGCGCAGCGCTTGCCTATGTGGCATTGAAGGCTTTGCAGCCAGAGAACGCGCAGGCTGTCGCAGAGGCGGCGCTGGGCGGCGCTATGCCCTCGGCAGCGGGGCAGCCCATCGCCCCCCTGTTCAACCATATGGACGAGGCCGCATTCTGGGCTGATATGGCGTCCCCTGACGAGCGGGAGGCCTATTGCCTCGCCAGCTTCAAGGCGATGCCATACGAGCGCCAGTCGGCCTTCCTCGACTTCGTACAGGGGAGGCTGGCAGCTTGATGCGCGATTTCACAGCAATGGCCGTGCAACTGGATCAGCACCGGGCGGAACATCCGACCGGCACTCACCGCCTGCCGACGCCTTTCGTCTGGCAGGACCCCAGTAGCCTGCCCCGCCGCCCGTGGGTCTATGGGCGGCACCTTCTGCGTAAGCAGGTTGCGGTTACGGTTGCCCCCGGTGGGGTGGGTAAGTCTTCCCTGACCATCGTTGAGGGGCTGGCTATGGTTTCTGAGCGGGAACTGCTGGGGGAATGGACGGCTAAGGGCTTGAACGTCTGGCTCTACAACCTCGAAGACCCGCGCGACGAAATGAACCTGCGCATCACAGCGGCCATGCAGTACCATGATGTGCAGCCTGATGAGGTTGAGGGTCGTCTCTTTGTAGATACCGGGCGGGAACGCGAGCTTTGCACGGCGGTACAGACCCGCGAGGGCGTCGTGATCGTAAAACCTGAAATCGAAGAATTGGCTCGGGAAATCGCTGAACGGCAAATAGACGTGATGGTCGTTGACCCGTTCGTTTCATCGCATCAGGCGGGCGAGAATGACAACGTCGCCATTGATCTCATCGCCAAAGAGTGGGCGCGTCTGGCGGATCGGTGCAACTGTGCGATTGAACTGGTTCACCATACCCGCAAGACAAACGGCGTAGAGGCCACCACAGAGGACAGCAGGGGCGGTTCAGCACTTCTGGCGGCTGCACGGTCCGGGCGGGTGCTCAACCGCATGACAGCGGACGAGAGAGAGCAAGCGGGCATTCAGCCTGATGACCTCACCACCTATTTCACCGTGACCCGTGACAAGTCCAACCTCGCCCCCGTAGGTAAACGCACATGGCGGCGCATGGTCTCGGTCGAATTGGCAAACGGTGAAAGCGTCGGCGTGGCCGAGGTCTGGGAATGGCCGGATACCTTCGACGGCTTCACCAGCAAAGACCTGTTGGCCGTACAGCATGCCATTGAGGGCAAGCTTCCGCGCTACTCGGATCAGTCGGGCAAGGATTGGGCCGGGGTGATCGTTGCCGAGGTGCTGGGGCTGGACGCTACGAATGACAAGCGCCGGATCAAGAAAATGATTGAGGCTTGGCTGCGTTCCGGGGCGCTCATCAAGTCGCCGATCATCGACGAAAACAGACGCACTCGGCCCTGCTTGGAGGTCGGTGAATGGGCGTCCGAATGAACTGCTACACCACCCCAAAAATAGTGGTGGAGCAGGGTGGAGCAAAAACCCCCCTAAACCACTGCTACACCACCCCTCCCCCTAAAGGGGGGGAGGGTGGTGGTGGAGCGGCTAGTGGTCTCCCTGAGGTGGTGGAGCAAATCGGCGGGTTCAAACCCCGCACACGTTCTCAAGAAAGGCAATCGGCATGAGCAAAAAGAACGACCGAAACAGCGGCGCGAAATCGGAAGGCCGGAACGCTGACGGCACATTTGCGCCCGGCAACCCCGGCAAGCCCAAAGGATCGCGCCACAGGGCCACGCAGGCCATTGAGGCAATGCTAGAGGGGCAGCAGGAGGCTTTGACGCAGGCAGCCATCGACAAGGCGCTGGAAGGCGATGTCACGGCTCTACGCCTCTGCCTCGACCGCATCGCGCCAGCCCGCAAGGATGCGCCGGTATCCTTTGCCCTGCCAGAAATTGAAACGGCAGAGGACGCAGCGAAAGCCGCAAGGGCCATTCTCAAAGCAATTGCTGAGGGTGACGTCACTCCGCTGGAGGCTGCGACCGTCATGGCCGTGGTCGAGCAGTTCCGCCGCACCTTGGAAACCACAGAGATTGAGCGCCGCATCACGGCATTGGAGGCAAGCAAATGAGTAGCACGAAGAACAGACTGCGGGAACTTGAGCGCGGCAATCAGCGCCTAGAGGTTCGGCTGACGTCACTGACCTTCGATGTCGGCGACAATACCGCCACCGATAGCAGCCAGACAGCCGCTTTCCACTGCGATGACTCTGTCTTTGAAATCGCCCGCAACCACGACGAAGACGCAGATGCGTTTGCGCGCAGGGCAGAGGCCGAGGGTATGGCGCTGGCGCGGGCTGAATATCCCAAGGCCATCATATTGGCCCCCGGCGCAGAGGACCTTTGAGCATGACACGAGAAAGCAGAGTGCAGCGTCTTGAAACGGAGTTCGGAGCGCCGCGCAAGACCATCCTAGCTGTTGTCCCAGAGGCTTGGGATAAGGACGAGGTTCAGGCAGGCATTGCCAGACTTCGGCAAACGTCCGCGCTGCCCTCCACATGGGAGGTCAGTCTGACGCGGGATCAGAATATCACCGCTGAACGCCTTCTATTCGCGGGGAGCCTAGATGCCTTGTTCAAGCACGTTGCCAAACACAGCGGCAGGATCGGCGTTTCAGAGCGGGAGGGTCGGGCGTGAACCTCTCATCGAGACTTCAGCATCTGGAAATCAAGAGACCGAAGGCCGCAACGGGCAATGCGAAGCTGAGGCTTGAGCAGCATCTTCAAACCATTGCTGATCGACGCGCGCCGCCCACCCTCGAAGAACAGCAGACTGCGAAAGATTGGCTTGCCAACGAATGGCCCCAGCATCTGGAAAGGATTCGCCGCAATGCAGCTTAAGAACCGCATCTCCCGCCTAGAGGGTCACCACGCTGGCGCAGAAGAAATAGGACCGGTTGTCGTGCATTTCGTCAGCCCTGTTGAGGGCGAGGACTATGGCAAAGGCTATGCAACTTTTCTTGGAACGGGCCTTCCCCAAATTTGGCGGGCTGAGGGCGAAACCCGAGAGGAATTTGAAGCCCGTGCCGATCAGATTTGGAGCACGCGGGACCGTAAACCACGTGACCGCAGTGAGGTAATATGATACCATCAACCAAAGGAGCGCGCGCCATGAATACCCCCGAAAAAGAACCCGCCCAGAACACGGAAAAGACGATGGGCGACATCATGCGCGAGATCATGGCTTGGCCTCTCCCAGCCTTGCCGCGCCCAACCCATAACGCCCCCGAGCGCAAGCAGTAGGAAACAAGCATGTCACTGGACCCCCGTATCATCCTCGCAGGAACTCAGCCGGACTTTGTGAACGTGCTTGCGCGCTCCGATCAGGCTGCGCAGCAGAAGAATGAGTTTCAACGCTCCAACGCCTTGAACGCCTTCAACCAACAGAACGGCGCTGCTGTTATGTCGGGCGATAAGAACGCCTTGGCGCAATACGCAGGCATCGCTGGACCGGAAGCGGCAATGGGCATCCAGTCCGCTCGCCAGAACATGCGCATCAACGAGGAAGAGCTTAGTCTCCGCAAACAGTCTGCCGCACGAGAGTCGGCGAAGTGGGCACAGACGCAAGACGACCGCACCAAGGCAGAGCAGGCCCAAAAAATGCGTCAGGGGCTTATGGCTGCGGGTTCTGCGTTTGAAGCGGGGGACCAAGCAGGGCTTGACCGTATCTTGCAGGGGTATGGCGTTGAGCCTGTGCCGCTGGCTGAGTTCCCCTATCTTGCCGCGCAAGTGGAGGGAGCGCTTGAGGGGCTTTCTGCGGCAAGCCAGTTTGGCAAACCGCCCGCGCCGAAGTGGAAAGTCACCGACACCGGGCAGGCTATCAATGAACTCGACCCGCTGGCCGGGGCGCAGGATATTCCGAACTTTGAGGCGAACCCAAAGACCTCCGCCGCAGAGCAGAAGATTGAGCGTATCATTTCTGAATACGGCGTTGACCGGCGCACCGCAGTGGGGATTGTCGATGGCGTCTTGAACGTCTCACGCCACCCGCTCGACGGCTCAGTTGTCGTCACAGACCTTGCAACAAATCAGGTAGTCACCCCACAGCAGGCAGAACCGACGCCACCGCCGGGTAGCCTGCCTGAGCGTACCAATTCTTTCGAAGGCACGAACCCCCGTGGCGCAGTTGGTGTACCCGGCGTGGCGGCATCCCTCGCAAATACCATCCTCGACAGCGTGGGGCTTGGTCAGGCCGCACCGGATATCGACCGCGCCCAGACGGCCATGAACAGCCTTGCGACACGGACCGTGCAGGGCCTCTCTGCGCAGTGGCCGGGGCGTCCGTCCAACCTCACCCGCGAAATGATCGACAACATGACCGTGCGGCCCGGTGACTTTACGACCGGCCCCGGCAGGGCAGCAAACAAAGTTGCCGACATGAAGCGCGAAATCGAGCGGGCGATTGCCTCTGCCCACGAGGTTGCAAGCAGCCAAGGTAAGTACAGCAAAACACAGATAGCCGAAGCGCAAGCGGCCTTGAACGACCTGTTGCCGCTCTACCAAGACTACATCGACCTTGGCAGCGCTCTCGGCGGCCAAGCTGGCGCGGGCGAAGGGCAGACCAAAAGCGGCATCAAATGGAGCGTTGAATAATGGCAACTCTGAACATTGAAGGCCGCAAGGTCAAAGTAGACGATAGCTTTCTAAACCTGTCGCCGGAGCAGCAAGAGGCAACGATTGAAGAGATTGCCACCAGCCTTGGCGTGAAGGGCGAACAGCATCCGATCATGTCTCAGGTGAACCGGGGCATTGCCGATGGCTTGGGCGGTCTGGTGGACCTGATCAACCCGTTCGATGGCGACGAATTTGGCTTTTCCACCGGGTCAGCCAAGGATGGCTTGCAGAGCGCTATGCAGGCGGGTGGCGTTGAGGTGGCTCAAGGCGACGCGGAGGGGTTTGCCGACAACTTCTGGCGGGGTGCCGGAGCGGGTGCAGCCGGGATGGTTCCCGCTGCAAAAGGTCTGCAACTGGCCCAACGCGCTCCCGGCATGGTCGGGGCCATTGCACAACGGCTTGCTCCTCAGGCAGCAACCACAGGCGGTGCCGCGACTGAAATGCTGGCCGCTGGTACTGGTCGAGGGTCGGGCGAGTTGCTTGAACAGGCAGGCGCGCCTGAATGGGCGCAGCAGACTGCGGAGATAGTCGCCCCTGCTGTTGCCTTGCCTGCACTTGGGGCCACCGCGCGTGGCGCTGGTCGTGCCGCTTCTAAAGCCCCCGGCGCAGCACTTGCCCGCAGAACGGTACAGGAGGTCAAGCGGGGCGTGTTGCCTATGACCCAGCAGGGAGCCGAGGAAGTGGCCGCAGAGCGCCTGAGAGGCCTCGTAGGGGGCGAGGAGCGCGCAGCAGAGCTAGGGCGGCGGATAGAGGCTGACAACGACCTAGGGCTTACGCCAGCGCAGCAGACGGGCGATCCTAACCTTCTGGGGCTTGAAGCGCAGGCGATGCGTGAGAACCCGCTTCTGCGTGAGGCCTTGGAAGCCAACAAAGCAGCATCACGGCAAAAGGCGGCAACCGCTATCGATGCCACCACAGGGGATGTGCAGGACGCGACAGGCTACTTTGAGCGGAGGCTTGATGGCTTCCGGAAAAGCCTAAACGCGCAGGCCGTATGGGCAAAGGCGAAAGCTGGGGCGACTGAGGCGGGCGCGAGGCCCAATGCGACGGAGACGGAGAACTCCGTGCAGGTAGTGGATGCCATTCAAGGGCAGCTTGATGCCGCGTTGAAGCGTGAGGGTGCTCTGTGGAGCGCCGTTCCCCGAGGGGCGAAGGTAGGCAGTGACAACGCGCGCGCTGCCGCCCAGAATGTGACCGACAGCATTCCCTACGCACAGCGGGAGGACATCCCCAAAGCCGTTGCCGACATTCTGAGCGCCGTTGTCTATGCCGAGGGGGCGACTGTCAACGATATGCACGGGGCCTATTCTAAGCTGCGTCAGGTGGCCCGTTCAGCAATGGCGGGCACCGATCAGAACAAGAACCGCGCGCGCATCGCCAATGAAGTTGCAGAGGCTATCTTGAAAGACCTAGGCGCAGTCGACGGGGCCACGGATATTGGCCGCAAGATCAACGCGGCCCGCGCCTACAGCCGTGCGCTGCATGAAACCTTTGACCAAGGGACAGTCGGCAAGGTCTTGAACCGCACGATTGATGGCGATGGCACCATAGCACCTGAAACAGCTTTGGGGCGCACGGTGGGACGTGGCGGCGCTGTCGGGAAGGTCTCTGCCGAGGATTTGGAAAAGGCGGCACCCAAGGGCGGCGCGGCTATCGGTGACTTTCTCAAGGGGCGGTTTGCAGCTACCATGCGGGACGCCAGCGGCACCTATACGCCAAAGCGGGCGCGGGAGTGGATGCGCAACAATAGCGAACTTATGGCGCGCTATCCTGAACTGCGCGGCGAGTTTGCGAAGGCCTTGCAGAGCAGCGATAGTGCATCTGCGTTTGCGGCGCGGGCCGAAGCCCGGATCAAGCTGGCTGACAAGAGCGCAGCATCTCAATTTGCGGGGACTAAGGATGGCAAAGCGGTCCTATCAATCATCGGTGCGGACAACCCGGCGAAGCAGGCCCGCGCGGTCATATCCACCGCCCGCAAAGACCCGACTGGGAAGGCTTTGGCAGGCGTTAAGGCTGCTTTTTCTGATCACCTGATTGCGGGTGCGACCTCCAAGGATGGTGCGTTGTCCGGCAAGGGGCTGCTGGCGCTGATGCAGGACAAGCAAATGCAATCCGCAATGGCTCAAGTCTTCGATAGCGGAGAAGTCGCACGCCTGCGTAGGATCGCCGTTCAATTGGCGAAAGTGGACGCAAAGCCCGCAGCAGACGTGGGCAACGTCATGGACAGCCCCGCTAACAAGATAGTGGAGATGGTCGTCAGGATTGCCGCAGCACGGCATGGCGGCAGCATGGGCGGCGGGTCTATGGGGGGCAGCATTCAGACGGCCAATATCTTCACAGAGCGCGCCCGCAAGGCACTGCGCAATCTGACAAACGACAGGGCAAGGCAACTGCTGTTGGATGCAGTAGAGGACCCGGAATTGTTCAAGGAGTTGCTGCGGACCCCCGCCAGCATTCGGCTGTCAGGGCCGAAGAAAAGCAGGATTGCGCCGTACTTGGTGGGCGCGGGGGCTGCGGTGGCTGAGGAATAATGCGGGATCGCGACGAGGATCATTCGAAAGACCAATGAATACGCCACGCTACATTGCAGCGTGGCGTAACAATACCTCGGTCGTTAGAAGTGGGGGGACGGAGCCAGCATTACTGGCTGTCGTCTACAACCAAGGTAATCTCACCGGAGTTGGCAGAATTCACGGCGACCACTTGGTCAACCGAATAACCTTCAGCTTCCAGCGCGGACATCAACTCTGCATTCGCTTCGATTTCCGTGCGCAGGTCAGCAATGCCTTCTTCCTGCTTGCTCAGAGCATTGTCCAAAGCGCTTGCGTTCTCGGCAGCTTCACCTTTCAGCTCAGATAGCAGTGTAATTGTCGCGTCAGCTTCCGCGTCAAGGCCGGACACAACATCCGCAGATACTTCGGAAGTCTGGAGGCCGGAGATCAGCTGTCCATAGTTCCCCTTCGCAGCTTTGGAATTGCCTTTTTCAGCGGCGGCGGCGTTGCTGTTATCAGACGCATTGGTTGACGCGTCTGCACCTACACTGGCTCCTGCGCTAACGTCAGCACCAACGCCAGCGTTTCCATCGGTGCTGGCGGATTGAGCGAAAGCGGCTGTGGAAACTGTCGTCGCCATCAGTACGGACATCAGAGTTTTCATATTCATTGACATAGTGGTTCCTCCTTCATTCTGCCCATGGGGTTACGGGCAGGGTAGAGCTAGAACTTCGATTGGGTGCCTTGGTTCCGGGGTGCTCTTAGCGCTTGGCGAGATAGCGCCAAATATCATCCATTTTGGCAAATCTTTGCTGCCTATCGCATGCCGCAAAGATTGCATATTTCACAGCTATGTAGAAGGCCAACGTATTTTATACGGATGTTATCTTGCGCTACTTCAGACTTTGTAGCGGATATCAAGTTCGGCCAGCAGAAAGAACGAAATGATCAAGCTCTTACTTGTTGAAGACGAACCAGACATTCTAGAGGTCGTGAAACTCGCATTAGAACTTTATGGTGACTTTGAGGTGATCGATTGCTCCTCAGGAGAAGAAGCGCTCCGCATAGTTGGTAACTATAAGCCGGATGTTTTCTTGCTCGACTACATGATGCCAGAAATGTCCGGTCCGCAGGTGCTTGCGAGATTTCGCGAAGTTCCCGGACTTGAAGACGTGCCCGCTATTTTTCTTACTGCTCGAACAGGGGAAGCCACCAAATCCGAACTGCTAGAATTAGGAGTAAAAGAAGTTATCTATAAGCCGTTCAAACCCACTACACTTGGCGCTCAGGTCAGAGCAGCAATGGGGGGATTATGGCACCTCTGACCCTCATCAGGGTTTTCTGTGCCGCCTATCTCACCTTCTGTTCGCGCTCATGCCGCATAGCTAAGTAGGAGCACTAAGGACATCACGGCTGCCACCCCCGCAAAGTATAGACGCAAGAACTTCATTTCATTCTTCCACAGCATAAGAGGTATTTAACCTGTGCAAAGGCTGCCACAAGCAACCCACGGATGAATCTGCGGATTTCTTGCGCCTGAAGGTGAAACACTTTTCTGAAATCTGGTTAGAGAAACACCGGAGAAAAGTATCGCAACATTGGAGAAATCCCGCTTCCGGTGTTGTGTTACATTCCTCCGGTCTGGCCGTACTCAAACTAGTGAGTAACGGGGAGAGATGGCCTGATGTTATCAATCGGCCTACTCAACCTTTTTGCCAATGGCTACGCCGGGGCCTGTGGCGACCTCTCCGCTTGCCATGAATTGGATGCCATGACTTACAAACGCTTTGCGGATCGCGTCATGAGTATCTGCGTACCCTGCGAGGGGGCCATCCTTGCTCTCTAAGCGTTGGATAGTCGGGTAGCTTACTCCGCTCACCTCCGCGAGCTTTTTCGCCGACCATTTCAGCAACGCCCTTGCTGCCCTAACCTGCTCGCCTGTCATGTGCTCACCCAACTTGATAGAAAATCTATTGACTTTGATTGTGGTCAACCTTATAGTATTTCTATCATCTAGGAAAGGCAACCGCCATGACAACCGCAACTCAATACAACCGCAAAGCCATTATGACCGCAGCTTGGGAAATCGTCCGCAAGGCCAATATCGCATTGCATGGCTTCCGGACCATCATGCGCCGCGCGCTGAAAGCTGCATGGGCGAACGCCAAGCATGAACGGGCAATGGAAGCGCGACAGGAAAAGCAGGAGCAGGCATCACCCGAGGTAGCCCGCATTCAAAGCGAGATTGCCATCCTCGAAAGCAAGACCCATTGGGAGCAGCCCGACTATGCCCGCATTGGGGTCCTACGCGCTGCTCTGAGAGCCGCACAGGAGCATGAAGCCGCAGCCCCGGACTATGCCGCCAAGCGTGACCTGATCGCGTCTGCCGGTGGCCGTTTCTGCGCTGTCACATTCACTAAAGCCGATGGCTCTGAGCGCACAATGCAGGTGCAGCCCGCGACCTTGCAGCGCCACCTCAAAGGTGACGCCGCCACAGAGGCCGGAAAGCAAGCCGTACAGACACGCAAGGCCCGCCACCCTCACTTGCTGCCAGTCTGGGATGCCAAGGCCCACGCGCCCCGCTCCGTCAATCTGGCGACCGTTTCACGCATCGCGGTTGATGGTGTTGTCCACGAATACCGCGCCTGAACACACAAGCTTGGCGGGGCTGGTGCCCCGTCAGCTTAAATCAAAGGAGACTACCATGAACGACCTTGAAACCATCCGCTTCCGCCTCAACCATTTCGCAGAGAGCGCAGGGGATACCGCGCCCTCGACAATCCTCAGCGCAGACGGTGCGCCAAGCCGGGAAATCATCGACTACTGCGACAAGCACAACCTGACGCTCGACTGGGCGCTCCTGGGGAATGGTCAGACCCATCGCAAGCCCAAAGCCCCGCTACTGGCAGACGTCGAGTTCGACGCAATCTTCCTGCACGGCTTATTGCAGGGCCTCGAACTTCTGGTCAGTGAATCCGAAAGCGTGTCATCCCCTGCATCGAACGCCGCTCATGCTTTGGCACAAGAGGTGATCAGCAAGAGCGAGCGCTTGGCCGCTGACTTGTCCAGTCTGGTGGATGCCACCCCTAACGCACGCAAGGCGCAACTGGAGGCAGCACAATGAACACGAACCTAGCAACCGCAATTTCCAACGCATACGACCTCAGCAGCATTCTGCGCGTCTGTGTTCGCTCCCTCGAAGGGGATGCGCCTGAGCAACCGGGAGACGGGGAAGCAACAGCGCACACGGTCAAGCTGGCGGGAAACATGGTTGGTGACCTGATCAGCACCCTTGAACTGGTTGAACTGAGAGGGGAGCGACCGGAACAGGATGCCAGCCAGAGAACCGGAGCCATCCATTTGCTCGATAAATGGAAGGCAGCCAGACGCAGCAGAAGCGCATTGATGCATGAACTATCTGATGAGGAGGAGGCCGAACCGGCTGAGTTGAGCGAGCTTGATCAAAACATCGAATGGCTTGCTGAACGCATTTCCTGCTTTGAACCTCAATCCGATGAAGACGCAGCCGCCATGTTGGAATGGTGCGTAGAGGACTGCGCCCGAGAACTGCTGTGTGAGCAGTATCCGCGCGCTCAGAAGGCCGTGATTGAATACCTGCGGGCCAAGGCCTAACGAACCCGCCTGCGCCTCTCTGTCGGGGCGTGGGCAACGCGGTGGGGGCCGCATTGGAGACTGCCAGAAATGAACTGCTATACGAACAACCGGAACTGGTCCGACAGGTTTTTACCTGAGATAAAGCAGCTAATCGGTGGCTATCTTTTGGAGACTGCTGCCGACCCTTTTGACCACATCCAAGCCACCGACCTGATGATGCTAGATGCCCGCGACATGCGGGTTGCTGCACGGGTCAGGCGTCCCGGTTACGCACAGCGCTATCCCTACCAGTTCACCATACGCTCAGCGGTTGCATCAGGTGCGCAAACGGAGCTTTCCAAGATTGTGAACGGTAACGGTGATTGGATGTTCTATGGGCATTCTAATGCAGACCAGACAGGCTTAGAGGCATGGTGGCTTATCGACCTTCGGGCATTCCGCGCCGCGCTCATCCGCAACCGGGTGAATGCACCGCAGATTGTCATGGGTGACCAGCGCAACGTAGACGGGACGCGCTTCAAGTGGTTTGATCTGCGGTCGTTTCCGGCTGATCCTCCGCTGGTTGTTGCCTCCTCATCTGCGCTTAGTCTTGAAAGGATGGACATGGACGAGCGACCATGATCATATGAGGAGAGAAACAAGGTACCTACCGACCTCGCTACAACAGTTAGTGATGAAATTTCTGTGAACCATTGGCAAGTTTACACGTTATTTACTATATTAGGTTCAAGAATGTAGATGCCCAGAATGCATCTGAAGGAGAGGAAACGAAATGTCTGAGATGGTCTCTTTGAGTCGATCCGCGTTTTCGCGTGGGGTGACAGAAGTCCTAACCCTTAAACCTCTGCGCGACGTGGCAACTGGCGCTGTGAGCCGAACTAAACCCGTTGCTGATGCTCCGAAGTCAAAAAATCAGAAGATTGTAGTCGAGCGCAAGGGTGGCTCAAGCTGGCATGTCAAGCGAGCCGGTTGAGCAAAGCAACTCGGAAAACAATCATGATGCGGGTCGCGATACCCGCATCCTCAATATTGATTCCTTACATCTCCACTCCAATGAAATCGATTCACTGAACAGGCTCGCACAAACCGATCCAGAGTTAGCTAGAATCGTAGTTAAACAAAAAGACCGTTTCGATAAGCGTGAGCATGGAAGTTATCGCTTTGGCGTAATCTCCGCACTGATACTTGCGACCGTGGCTTTAGTTAGCCTGTCATTTGTATTGATAGAGCTTGGCGTCATTGCCACATTGCTTCTTATTTTCGGCATCATGGCGATTGCGTTGCTCCTGCGGGTTTTGCTGACCGGTGAGTGGTCGGAGACTAGCTGGATAGGACACTTTGTTACAGGCATCGTGACGATGTTCGGCGGGAAGCCAAAAGATCCCTAAAGCAAAGCGCCTCGACTCAAAGCCCGCAAAAGGCTTTTTCAAATCAGGGCTAGTTGGCTCGGAAGCTAACAATCGCACGACGGGAGGTTAAGTATTAGGATCAGGCGCGCCGGATTGGTCCGGGTGGACTGTGGGGTGGATTAAGAATATCTTGAATTCTAAAAATCATTTCAAATCAGTATCTTGATCAAAAATGATGGTGCTGCTGGAGAGAATTGAACTCTCGACCTCTCCCTTACCAAGGGAGTGCTCTACCTCTGAGCTACAGCAGCGCCGTGGGCGGGTGATTAGCCGCAATCGAAAGGGGGTGCAACCCCTGATCTGGACCCTTCTTGCACCCTGCGCTAGATAGGCGGCATGGCAAAGCAAAACGCCCCGGAAAAGAACGCGAAAACACCCTCTGCGCGGGAGGCGCGGCTGAAGGCTGCGCTCAAGGCCAATATGGCCCGGCGCAAGGCGCAGGCCCGTGCGCGGGCCGAGGATGTGGCGCAGGATACAGGCAATGGCCCCGACGGGTCGGAAAAGGACAGCTGAACGATGGATTCCATTCTGGTCAAAGGCGGCGGTGCGCTGAACGGGCAAATTCCCATCGCGGGGGCCAAGAACGCCTGTCTGGCGCTGATGCCCGCAACATTGCTGAGCGAAGAGCCACTGACGTTGACCAACGCGCCGCGGCTGAGTGACATCCGCACCATGACCGAACTGCTGCGCTCTCTGGGGGCGGAAGTCACCTCAATGCAAGACGGCAAGGTCATTACGATGGCCAGCCACGGGCCGATTAATACCCGTGCGGAATATGACATCGTGCGCAAGATGCGCGCTTCTAACCTTGTGCTTGGGCCGTTGCTGGCGCGGGAAGGCCATGCCGAAGTCTCGCTGCCCGGCGGCTGCGCGATTGGCGCGCGTCCGATGGATATCCATACCGATGGGCTGGCTAAGATGGGAGCAGAGATCGATCTGCGCGATGGCTATCTCTACGCCAAGGCCGAGGGCGGCAAGCTTAAGGGCGCCGTGATCGATTTCCCCTTTGCCTCTGTCGGGGCGACCGAGAATATCTTGATGGCCGCTACGCTGGCCAAGGGGACCACCGTTATCAACAACGCCGCGCGAGAGCCTGAGATCGTCGATCTAGCGGACTGTCTGCGGGCCATGGGCGCGCAAATCGAAGGCGATGGCACGCCGAACATCACCATTCAGGGCGTCGACAGCCTGCATGGCGCGACCCATAAGGTGGTGACCGACCGTATTGAGCTTGGCACCTATATGCTGGCGCCAGCCTTTTGCGGCGGCGAAGTGGAACTGCTGGGCGGGCGGATCGACCTGTTGCAGGCGTTCTGCGAAAAGCTCGACGCGGCAGGGATCGAGGTGACTGAGACTCAGGCTGGCCTCAAGGTGGCGCGGCGCAATGGTCGCATCTCGGCGGTAGATGTCACGACAGAGCCATTCCCCGGCTTCCCGACCGACCTTCAGGCACAGATGATGGCGTTGCTCTGCACTGCCGAAGGGACTTCTGTACTGGAAGAGAAGATTTTCGAGAACCGCTTCATGCACGCCCCGGAATTGATCCGCATGGGCGCGCGGATTGATGTGCACGGTGGCACGGCCAAGGTCACCGGGGTTGAAAAGCTCAAAGGCGCGCCGGTCATGGCGACCGATCTGCGGGCGTCGATCTCACTCATCCTCGCCGGGTTGGCCGCCACCGGAGAGACCACGGTAAGCCGGGTCTACCACCTTGATCGCGGCTATGAGCATGTGGTGTCCAAGCTGCGCGGCGTGGGTGCGGATATCGAAAGGATCAGCAGCAAATGACCGAAGATGCACGTTTCGAAGATGGCCGCGAAGCGCCGTTGAACCTCGGCGCATTGGATGCCGAGGATCTCACGGTGATCGCCTCGCTGACGCAAGATGCGGTATTTCCTGCCTCGGAAATGCGCTGGCACCGCACGGGCGCGCGTTTCGCGCTGCTGCTGAACCGGCTGCGGCATGAGGATACGGGGGCTGCACGTCACGCGCCCGAGCGGGTGCAATCGGTGCTGATGTTCAACAACGTGCAGCGTGTGGCAAGCCAAGGCGTGCCCAAGGGCGATGCCGATACCATCCTCTCCCTGCTCGACATCACGTTCGAGCAAACCGACGCGCCTTCGGGCCATGTCACGCTGACCTTGGCCGGGGATGGTGCGATCCGGTTGGAGGTTGAGGCGCTGGAAGTGACGCTCAAGGATGTGACACGTCCCTATGTGGCCCCTTCAAAGAAAAGGCCCGTTCACCCCGAGTGACATCCCGTCACGGTGGCAAGGATCGCAAGATGCCGGAACTAAAACAGACTAGATTTACGCGGGGGCGCGTGGCGGCCCTGATGACCGAAGCGACGGGCTGGGCGCTTTTGCTGCTTGGTGTGGCGCTGGCGGTGCGGCATCTGTTGGGCACGGTCACCTTGCCGGGGCTTTTGGCCCCTGCCGCGGCGATTGCGGGCGGGCTGTTTGCCATTCTGGCAGCCCATGTCGCCCGCGCCGTATTCGACAACGCCCAAGATACCCGCGCGATGCGTTTGGCGCAGCGCTCCGCCCCCAGTGCCGCTGTCAAAACATCGGGCCTGCGGGCCGAGCCCAGCCTGCGCCGTCCTTCCGCGCCTTGATACCTTTGGGCCAGCCCGCTGCGGTGGCCCCCTTTTCGAAAGCCTGACCCCATGCCCGTCACCCTTGATGCCTCCGCCCCCGATTTCGAAGCGGCCTTTGACAAACTGCTGAACGCCAAGCGCGAAGACAGCCCCGATGTCGATGCCGTGGTGGCCGAGATCATCGCCGATGTGCGTGCGCGGGGCGATGCTGCGGTGATCGACCTGTCGCAAAAGTTCGACCGCGTGACCCTTACCCCCGATAGCCTGCGGATCAGCGCTGCCGAGGTTGACGCCGCCGTTGCCGAAGTCTCCCCCGAGGACCGCAAGGCGCTGGAACTGGCCGCCGACCGCATCCGCGCCTATCACGCACGGCAGCTGCCCGAAGACGCCGAGTGGACGGATCCCGATGGCGCCACGCTGGGTTGGCGCTGGACACCGGTTTCCGCCGCTGGCCTTTATGTGCCGGGCGGGCTGGCGAGCTATCCGTCCTCGGTCCTGATGAACGCGGTCCCGGCCAAGGTGGCGGGGGTCGAGCGTTTGGCCATGGTCGTGCCGACACCCGATGGCGTGTTGAACCCGCTTGTGTTGCTGGCCGCCCGCATCGCCGGAGTGGATGAGATTTACCGCATCGGCGGCGCGCAGGCCGTGGCGGCGCTGGCCTATGGCACCGATACGATCCCCCCGGTGGACAAGATCACCGGCCCCGGCAACGCCTTTGTCGCCGCCGCCAAACGGCGGGTCTTTGGCAAGGTCGGCATCGACATGATCGCCGGCCCGTCCGAAATCCTCGTCATCGCCGATGGGGACAATGATCCCGATTTCATCGCCCTCGATCTGCTCAGTCAAGCCGAGCACGACGAGAGCGCGCAGAGCATTCTGATCACCACTGACCCCGCCTTTGCCCGCGCGGTGGAAGAGGCGGTTGAGAAACGCCTGCTCACCCTTGAGCGTCGCGCCATCGCGGGCGCAAGCTGGCGCGACAATGGTGCGATCATCACCGTGGCTGACCTCGACGCCGCGGCGGCGCTCAGCAACCGGATCGCGCCGGAACACCTTGAGCTTTGCGTGGCGGACCCAAAGGCGCTGTCGGAAAAGATCACCCATGCGGGCGCGATTTTCCTTGGCCAATGGACGCCCGAGGCGATTGGAGATTATGTCGGCGGGCCGAACCACGTTCTGCCCACGGCGCGGTCGGCGCGCTTCTCTTCGGGGCTGTCGGTGTTGGATTTCATGAAGCGCACCACATTGGCCCAGATGTCGCCCGAAGCCCTCAAAGCCATCGGCCCGGCGGCAGAGCGGTTGGCCCAGTCAGAGAGCCTTGAGGCGCATGGCCTGTCGGTCACCGCGCGGCTGCGCAAGCTGAACGACTAGAGCACCGGGGGGGCAGGGGGCGCAGAAGCCGCCTGCGCAAGAGGCAGGGCGCTGCCCGCTGTGCCCACCGGGCGCGACATTTGCCACCGGGCATGCTCTCGCGCATTGCCCCCTTCCCACCGCTGCGCTATCCACGAAATGGTATCGCCAGCAAAAAGGATGCGTCCATGACCCGCATCACCCATATCGCGCTTGATGACGCGAACATGCCGCCCCCCACGCCTGAGATTGATCAGGAGCGTAAGGTGGCCATGTTCGACCTGCTGGAAGAGAACAGCTTTGTCCTGCCCGAACGGGAAAAGGGCCCGGTGCCCGAAGGGCCCTATCATCTGTCCCTGTCCATCCGTGACAAGCGGCTGGTCTTTGATGTGGAGACCGAAGCGGCTGAAAAGGCGGCGGAATTCCACCTATCCCTCGGCCCGTTCCGGCAGGTGGTAAAGGATTACTTCCAAATCTGCGAAAGCTATTTCGAGGCGGTCAAGAAACTGCCCCCCAGCCAGATCGAGACGATCGACATGGCCCGGCGCGGCATCCAC
>Ga0208315_1000250_pt1 | contig 46572 bp, 73 predicted proteins | sample MalvireepMed_215_FD_184239 | JGI IMG/M metagenome (GOLD analysis project Ga0208315, IMG submission 184239) | Marine viral communities from the Global Malaspina Expedition - Malaspina viral metaG DeepMed_215 (SPAdes) (version 2) | ecosystem: Environmental > Aquatic > Marine > Oceanic | place...
ACCTCGCAGACGGTATATGGCGGAGCTGGGTGGCTGGTAACGAGGACATCAACAACTACAAAGACGCGGTTGCTATACGGCACGGTAAAGACCCGTCGAGTATCCAGGTCGCGGGCTATAACGGTAGCCAGATAGCTGACCTCGCAGAGAAGCGGGGTGCAGTCGGCACAGGCTTTGTGGAGAGCGAACTTGTCCAAGACGCCAATGACTTTGCTGTCGGCGATATATCCACGGCACAGGCGTTAGGGAGTCGGTCAATCACGAGACGTGCTGTGCCGACACTTGCGGGTGCGGGCGTGGGGTTCGCTGCTACAGAAGGTGACATAGAGCAACGCCTCCAAGGTGCCGCAGTCGGTGGTGTGGCAGGCACCGTACTTGGCAGTAAGATACCGTTGAAACTGGGCGGTCAGGTCGCCAGTGAGATTGAGGACACGATGCGGCTCTCACATTTCATTAACCAGATCCGTAAAGGCGATACGCCCGCTGCAGCAGCAGCAGCCACCAAGCGTGTACATATCGACTATCACGACCTTTCACCGTGGGAGCAGAAAGTAATGAAGCGGGTATTTCCGTTCTTCACGTTCCATTCCCGCAACATTCCATTACAGCTCGCAATGAAGGCGCAACAACCGTCACGCTACAATATCCCGTACACGCTGGCGGACTGGGCGAACACGCACAATGTGATACCGGCACTCTCTGGCGGTGACGCGCCGCCTAACGAAGAGTACATGGCACGCTGGATGAGTGAAGCACATCCAATCCGCGTGAAGGTCAATCCAGACGGATCGGCCAACTACTTCCTGTTAGGCCATTGGATGAGTGACGAATCGTTGAGCAAGACATTTGCAGAGGACGGCGTCACATCAACAGCGTCCCGTGTCTCTGATATGGCGACAGATCTGCTATCACCGATACTGCGTGCGCCGGTCGAATGGTTCCTGAATTACGACATGTTCCGCAAGCAAGCAATTGACCGGTCACTCAAGCAACCGTTGCCGGGCGATCCTACGTACACGCCACCCAACAGACAGGTAGGAATACCTCCCGTATCTCCGTCTGTTGGTGCTGGCCGTGAACCTGCGGACTACTTAGGCCTTCCAATGAAACGGAAGGTCATGGCGGTACTTGACGAGATGCGGTTGCTCTCTGAGGCTAACCGTATGAACCCGGGCCATATCTTTGGCAAGCGACCTGAACACCGTAGAGGTAAGCGTATCGAGGAAGGCAAGGCTCCGTTCATGCAGGAGACATCTATGGAACGGACAAATATCCCGTTTCATAGACGCTATGATGCAGACACAACGACACGTTCTCTCTACTATCTCGTGGGTCGCGGGCTGCATCGGTACGATCCGGCACAGGGCCAGTACTATCGACTTGCAGAACTCAAGACCCGTGGTAACGTGCCGTTTTATGTGAAGAATATCGCTCAGGTCGATGACCTGAGTTCTCATGAACCAATGTTCCGTGACCATTTCAAGTCACGGGCGTTGGTTGCATCCGACAGGGCACAGGCATATGCCAAGCGTGCCCGTTATCTGAGACGTATTGGTGATACACGCGGTGCGGACGCATTTATCCAGACCGCCCGTGAATATGCAGCAGCAGCAGCTGCAAAGTGAGGTTCCTACAATGACACTTATCAATGTGAACAAGGGTAATTATGCCAAGAAGTATCTGATCGTACATGACGCACATATCGGTGAGTTCAATGACAGTGAAGATACAGTCATTGCACTATCACCGTCCAAGGTTAGGGCCGGTATTACCTGTGCCAAGCAGGAGGGAATACAGCCACACATCACAGACGATGCCCTAACTTACCAACAGTTGCAGGATAGGCTACAGATAGCGGAGGTCACTGCAAATAGCTATGAGTCCGAGATAGACAAGATTAAAGCCAAGTTGGTTGAGGCACAGGACGAACTGAATACGGCTATACGCGCTCAGAAGAAGTCTGAATCGGACGCATCGTCTTGGCTAAGTGCATACGAACATCTGAAGAAGACGTTTAACAATTTGTCGTGGTGGGAGCGGTTGTTCTGGAGTGGTTACAATGATTAGCGCACTCAACGTCGGTGGGCTGACCTACACAATCGACTGGGTTGAGGAGAAAGGGTCACGGCTGATGCAACGTGACCGACTGTACGAGGCGAACAGTTATGCGTGTAGTATCACGATGCATTCCCATATACCTGACTCAGTGAATATATCACTGCTCATGGATATCGGGATATACTTCTGGTTCCGTGGAAGCATGGGGTGGGTGAACGGCATCGACCAGAAGGCGGTTGACCGTGCATCGAATGTTGCACTCTCGCTTATGGCAAACTATCCACCGCTCCTAGACTTGGATAGCTACTCACATATCGAGAAGATTATGGTATCAAGCCGGGTCTATACATTAAGCGATGCCGGCGCAGAGGTCTTAGGCGACGACGGCACGACTGGCACACACAGCCTGATGCGTGGTGAGATACTGTTGCATACCGACCTATGCGACAATCGCAGATGTTATGACCGATGGCACGAACTTACACACGCTATCGATAGTGCTGTCCAGAACGAATGGGATGAGGAGCTAGTGTCGCTGTTCAGCACGGCAGTCTGTGGCATCATTCGTCAGAACCCGGAGCTGGTGAAGTGGATTCGTGAGACCTATCACCACAACGAAGTGTCTTAATGTTTCGTTGGAGTGGATGGCGTATCTCATCTTGGCTAGGATACATCGTTCTGTATCGCGCGAGCATCGTATCCAGTATGTCGGCGGGTATCATCTCCTGTACCAGCTTACGGAACATCACACCGTCCTCGAGTAGCATGTTCCACGACTTGGGCGCACGCGGTTCCATGAGATACAGGCATGCTTTACACGGCTCAGATCGGCGTGGTCTGTTCTTCCGCATCACGAGGCTATCGGACTCGTTGCGGCAGAGTATATCACCATCGACAACCGCATGAAGTGTTCGTCTGGAGCGGTGGTATGCATAGCGTATCTTACGTTCCATTGTCTAACTCCAGTAGCAGTGGTCACATTGGTATCTACGCCACTCGTAGCGTTTAAGTGGGTCTTGGGGTTTACGGGTGTATCGACGCTCACGAGACTGCTTGCCATTGAAACAGGTATAGCACTCCCAATTGGTGATGAAGTACCAGTGCTTCCTCATGGTTATCTCCTATCGTCTAGGTATCGGATAATGCATTCGGTGACACGCCATAGTGCATATCCCAAAACGGTGCTAACGAATGCGAGAAGGATTATTGTTGGTATATCCAGATGTATCATGTATACACCTCTAGTAGCTCAACCTTGTATATGCTGATGTGGTACGGTTGTGGTGGCTCATCGTACTCATCTAAATAGTCATTGACATACCCGTCTCTGATACGTTGTGAGAAGGCACGAATATCTTCACCGTCTTTGCTGTAGATGACGAGTATGCCACAACCAACGAGATAGTCACAGCCTTCACCTCGCTCTACAATCACTGCTAAATACATGAGGTTCTCCTTATGGCAAAGCTCACGGCCAAAGGCCGTAAACGGGTTAAGAGTTCCAACTTCGCACTACCCAAACGACGCTACCCTATCCACGACATCTCCCATGCGAGAAATGCCTTGGCGAGGGTAAGTCAGCACGGCACGCCCAACGAGAAGCGTACCGTGCGTCGAAAGGTGTATGCTAAGTATCCGAGTCTTCGGAAGAAGCGGTAACATCTCCTGTGGTTGGGACTTCTTGTGCCATATCTAATATATCCTCGATACACGCAGGTGGATAGTATCGTGGGTCGATGTGTACGGTGATCGGTAGCTCACGGTTGTTAGCGGGTGCTATGGCGAAACACACATAATCCTTAAGTGCCATGCGTTTACAGTAGTGTTCAGTCTGAAATGCCGACCCGTCACCGATCCAGATATTATAGTGACTGTGTGGAACACCATCGTTCACAGGTATATCTGATGACTCCGCGTAAGCATCGACCTGTCTTGCCGTGCCTCCATAGTTTGCATGAATACCATCAGACTTTAAGCCAATGAGTACCTGTATCCCATGCTCGGGTGCAGTGATACGTAGCGCGTATTCAGACTCGTGCCACAGCACGTCTTCAACAGTGTAGTACGCATGCGAATATGGCACTTCCCTTCCAATCCAGTACGACTTGAGCCGCTCGAGTTTCTCACTCATCGTTAACTCTCCTTTCACTTCTTGCAATGCCACGAATGCTTAGTCCACCATCTAGGAATCTTGTGCGGTAACCGGTCAACACAAGATCCACTACTTCGTACAGGCTGGATAGGTGGCACGTCACTATTGCCACGTGTCCTGTCATTGACTAGGCGTGTATACTCCGCTTCACTTAGCTCATAACCATACTCAGCGAGCTTCGCTTGTACTTCATCAACGGTCATTGCAGGATTGTCCCGTTCGAGGTTGGAGAAGAACATCTCTACGCCATCAGCAGATGTGATAACAGCGAAGTACCAGTCCAACGGCTCGTCATATCCGAACTGAAGTTCATGATTCTCGGTCCTACGTGTGTATCGGCTCATTAGAACCCTCCTCATATCCACACGTTATCCATGTAGTACGTGTGGACTTTATCTATTAGTGCAACATCATTGCATTGACGTGCAGTGGTGAGGTCTGCGCTAGGATGGCCGTTAAGTGTATTAACGGTCAGTAGAATCCAGAACCTATCGTTATCATCGGTCACACCTGCACGCACCTTGGCAATCCACTGGTCAATCATGGGCTTAGTGATACTATGTGATGTGCCAGCAACTGTGACTTCTACATCCTGGTGAGAATCGTTACTGATATAGTCGGTCAGTACTTGGAACGCGAGTGTGTTAGCGAATGTGGTCGCCTTGCGTTTACGCCGACCGCTGGTAATGGACTCACCTTGTTCTTTCCGGTCTTTGAGCACGGCGTTCAAATAGCTGATTGCATTGACTGCATCAGCGCGAATAACTTGGCGCATGACATAGATAAGCTCGTCTCTACCGTACTGCTGAGCCAGACGGTCAACATCTGGCTCAACACCGTACTTCTCATGGAACGCACGGACATCAGATTCCACTGGTTCCTCCCTTCGCGACCAAGTCATTGACGGCTTGGACTTCATCTGAGTTCCACTGTCGGCAATGGGTTGAATGGACTTTGGGGTCATCAACGATACGGATAATACTGAGTGCATCACTGACCGTTGTTGGCTCATGTTCATATTTCTTGCACCACTCATCATACACATCCGAATGGTTGTCATTAAAGAACCTGATGAGGCCAGTACGTTTCTCATTAGTGAGTGGGCTATCACCGTGTATAGAGAATATTGCTTCGGATATCTCATCCGGTGTGCCGTTGAAGGAATTGATAGTTATCACTGCAGGCGCTACTGGTCGAGCAGCAGTTGGACGTTGCTGGACGGGACTGTCCTGTTCAGGGTCGTCGCCGGTCGGCAGACAGAATCCTTTGAGGTATCCGTACTTGGTTGCACCAGTACGAGCCTTATAGACCGCCTTGTCCTGTGTATCCTTGGCATAGCCGGTAGATACAATGGTGATAGACTCAAGCGTGTCTACATCGGTGATGACTAAGTGGTTAACCACAGTAGCCTCACCTGAGCCGACTGTCGCTGATTCCTCTGTGTTGTATGCACTCAGTCCGACTTGAGGAAGCACATCTCTAAGACGTCGGAGTATTTCCGCTTCTTCGACGTACTTATACTTGTGATGTGAGTTAAATCCCGTGTTCTCAATCGTCGGTATCATCTCCATCACCTTCATGAGCTTGCGATGGATAGAGGATGTCTGTGCAGGTTCTACATTATCTGACATTATCATGCTCCTAGCAGCTGCTGCTGCAGCTATTCAAATTATTCAGGTAGTGTGCCTGTGTTAGACGTGAGATCTAGTCGCTTCTCCGCCTCACGGATCTGTTGAGACACGAGCTGTCTTGCGCTGTTAAATGCGTCTTGTACGGACTCACCTTCACACAGTGCAACATATACATCGAACCTCTCGTTCTCGTAGTTGCCCAAGTTCTTAAGTCTGGAATATGTAATCTTACTAACGAACATCTATATCACCTCATTATCACTCAGTTGTGTTAGTTGCCATCAATTTCCTCGTCAGGGATAACCTCGTCAAGGGCTTCATGGATCTTGGCAAGCTCATCATAGATAGCGTATCGCTCACGCCATCCTCGAAGCTCATTCAACGCACGGGCAACCACCTGATCACGGAGCGCCTTGGTCTTCATCGCCTTATGTAGTGGAACATAGCCCTGTTGCCCCCTATCAATGACATTGACAATGCTACGTACCTTGACGCGCCGTGGTTCACATTTGTTACGCACAATCTTGACCTCAACAATATGGTTTATCAGGTGACGTGCTTGGATAATACGGTACTTGTCACCTGCCTTTGCATCGTCCCATTCGAATCGGTCATGGTACGGACTGTCCTCAGACCTAGCGTCATTAACGACATCGTGCGGTGTAACAACACCCACCCTCTGAGACAGTGTGTGTATTCGTTGACCGTAGATATTTGCTTGTTCATCATTGAAACCTGCACCGGGTGATGCTTCAAACTGTTTGGACATTATAGGAACCTCTCATAAGATATGTGGCGAACACAACGGTCCGCCACATGATAGTGAAACTTGTCAAGACCCGACGTGAACCGCCATGACTGGACAAGACTGAACCCGACGAGACGAGACACGACGTGATATGCATCAGATATAATGTATGATGCCGGTGTGAGGAATGGTTACCTCACACGGTTTACACGGGACTCAACTTGACATGACTCAACCGGACATGACTCAACCGGACATGACTCAACGCAACAATACATGACTGGGATAGACTCGGATCGACTTGATAGTAAACGAATTAATTGTCTATTGTTAGCTTTACAGCATACATGCCGAACGTCCCTGGAGACTTCGGTGAACTCGGCCGCCAATCACCGATGCCTGAAGTGAACCCAGCGCGATCAATTAGGTTGGCGATGGTGTCTAATGTGATGACATTGACATCATAGAGTATATGTATATCGCACTCCCACCCCATGAACTCAGGGCGATGCCGTATGTCGGGTGTGCCGTTGATGCCTGCACGTTTAACGAGATCCTCCCGCCGAATGACCTTATCATATCGTAACGGCACTATGTCTCCAAGTAGTCTAACGGCACGCTTAATCTGCGTCTTGGCAATGCTTAGATCTGTGGCAGCGTCTAGCATGCCTTTGAAGAACGCACCGACCGGTACGCCGTACTCATCGTCATTGGTGTAGTAGAAGCATGACTCGTATTCATCATCGAGACTGCGTAACTTCTTCCTGCCCGTCTCGCCCCGCTCACGCATAGTAAACTCTGTGACAACACTTGGATCTAGACGATGGGATATATATCCCATCTTGCTTGCCATCCCTACAGTGATGGAAGCTGTGGCTGTCTGTATTGGCTCAATAATAATCTTGTCAGTTGACACTTTATTTGCCATGATATTCTCCTTTATGCCTTAATGGTTCGAGGTGCGAGTTCAGCAACAGATACAGTGATGGTCATGATGACCGCGCCGTCTGTATCAACCACGTCCTGCTGAATCACGCCATCGGATATGAGTGAACCCAAGTCTTCCTTCTTGAGTTCGATATGGGCGACAGTAACGCCGCCCTTGACATGCGTATTACTGGACACTGAGAACTTCATGCAACGTTCTCCTCTGGGATAACATAGTCTGAGAGACTATTCACCACAATAGTTAGGTCGAAGCACCACTCGCCCATCTTCTCAACGATGTCGTGCTGGTCATCAACAACGAGCTTGGACTGGATGTTGTTCGCCTTAGACTCAATAGCGTTCAGTTCATCTTGTAGCTCTTTGAGTTCAGCAATCATGGTACACCTCCTTATCACTTTATTATGTTAGATGATGTCCTGAATCGCTCGTGTCTGTGGCGCGGCAGCAGCGGCGGCATGCTTAATCTGTAGGGCAAGCATATGCTTACAGCGAGCACGACGCTTAACGTAGTCTGGGCAGGTACAAGTATTGCCAACAACGATATAGAACGCACCCGACTTAGACTGTGAGGGGACAAGGCTTGTGCCATTGAGGTCACGGATAGAGTGGCCATGTTCTGCATATATTGACCAGCCACGTACAACACGGGCAAGCAGATCACGGGAATCTATGGTTACGTTAATGGTATCTGCTATCGACGATACAGCTTCAACAGTTAGAGTCTTAATACGTCTCGATGGTAGCATCTCACCACCCCCTTCGTATAGCACGTTGATGGCCTTTAGGCACATCGCTAGTAGGTTCAGGTTGTGTGACAGGCAGGTCTGGCGCATAGAGCCTGAGATATATCATATGCTTACATGGCCCGCATACCTCATCATTGTCTAAGTCACGACCTCGCATAATCCAGTCCATGCAGGTGCATGAATCGTGGGTCACGATATACGGCTTCGTAGCTCTATCCGCCCTGTATACCTCAAACGAGAATACACCGGCAGATGTACGTATCCTGTACAGGCCTGTACTATACATCTGCCACGCCTTCTTCACACGGTTTAATCGGGATGCATTAAATGGTCTTGGCATACCTGTATAGTCAGCAATCGCATAGAGTTGCTCCGTGGACAGCCTTTGCGTAGACTTCGGTGGTAGTTGCATGGTATACTCCTCGCATGGGATGTAGGAACCCGTGGGGCATCGGTGAATTGATGCCCCACAAACTTATTAGAATGGTACAGGGTCTGCTTCGTTGCCGGGTTCAACGGGTGGTGATGGTAGACTGGCGGTATTGCTTGTATCCCGCGCTTCGTTCCTAGGAAGGAAGTGGACACGTGATACATTCACAATCACCTTGGAGCGTTTATGTCCGTCCTCTGTCTCCCACCGTTCTTGGCGAAGATTGCCATCTACCATGATAGGATTGCCTTTATTGAAGTAATGAGCAACAGTCTCAGCAGTCTTGGCCCATGCCTGACAGTCGATGTAGCTGACACGTTCCTGCTTCTGGTCGTTCTGCATCCACACTTCGTTGAGTGCGATACTGAACGCAGCAACTGCCGCACCTGACTTGGTGTACCTAAGCTCTGGGTCACGGGTGAGGTTGCCGATGAGTGTGACGCTGTTGTAACTTGCCATTATACATCCTCCTTATAGCCTTTATGGTCTACGATATGCCATTCGCACGACACATCACTTAACCGCTTGTGCGCCATACGCAAGTAGTTCTCGCTATGGTCAATGCCAATACCTTCGCGGCCTGTGTTGTGGCATGCGAGTAGTGTTGTGCCTGACCCTACAAACGGGTCAAGCACGGTGTCATGAGGGTTACTGAATATCTTGATGATGCGGGTAGGCAGCTCAATGGGATAAGGTGCGGGATGTGTCCGGTCAGTCTCAGGCTGGATATCCCATACATTGAATGCCCATGCGTATCGCTCTCCTTCTGTTAGGTCTTGCCCGACTGTACGATGGGTCGCCTCAGGGCCTGAAACCACCAGTACCATCTCCGCACAGTACTGGAACTTGAGCCTGCCGTTCCATACCTTGTGCTTGATACGCTTACGGTATAGCCTACCTGAGTCATCGAACCGTTTCACCCATGTGATGAGTACACCCGTATCGTGGAACCCAATTTCTCTAGCGATACCATAGAATGTTGGAACAAACGATGTGCCGAACGAGTTGGTACCGACAGGTATATTGACGGCAACATACCCATCGGGCTTTAGGATACGGTGAACTGCCTGAAGCCATTCGGTTGTGAACGTCCAGTAGTGTTGCGGATCTATATCCTTCTGGTCATAGTCCATGTTCACACCGTACGGGGGCGAGGTGCATACGAGGTTTACACTGGCAGGGTCGATGATGTCCATGCCATCGTACGCGCTCGCATGTATAAGTTTCATACACCACCTCCCGGCTTGACGTATGCCGCGTAATGATGCTTCTCGAAGCAAGTGCGGCAGTGGTATGTAGGCAAACCCGTATAGAACAACACACCCTTCGCTGACTTGCCACAATCACTGCATACCTCATCCTTGATGCGACGGATTGCATCAAGGGGTTTAACCGGAATCGTTGGACGACGCATTGTCTGCCTCCTTATTTGCACGATACTTATCACATTGACGTTCATATGTGATACGTTGCCACTCAGGATAGAACACCTTAGAGTATACCGGCCAGAGCGGGTCTGACCGGATACACGAGCTGAGCCCGAGTTGGAGTTGCATCTCTACGATGACACGGGTCTGTTTAAGATATTCTCTGTCACTTATCTGGGTCATCATACCCCTCAGGTGGTTCAGGAAGTGGTTGCCAGTGAGTGATACTATCACCGACAAGTTCGCTGATGGCAAGGGTAGGAGAGATCATCCATGACTTGCCTTCGTTGATAATGTTGCCGATGTATACCACGATAGGCTGTGGTGGGCATAAGTCTCTGTCCCATGCAAGGACATACCTGCCCGGTTCAGGCAGGTCGTCCTCGGTTAGGATCTTGATCCATTCGTTCATGGTGTAAGTATTAACTCCTCTGCCTTGTGGCCGAACGCCACGATGAGTTTACGTATCGACGCTTCGAGGTCATATGCCTTGGCATGGAGCTGGACATAGACACCGTGCATCTGCTTCCAGCGCCCAGTCTCACCGGCCTTCTTACTGAATCGACCGTTCGCATTGCATGCGACAGACACAAAGTCTTTGCTATACATATCAGCCAGTGCGCCCATCACACCGTTCAGCATATCAGAGAAGTTCTTGCAGCTGCTGCTGCTGCCATTGAATTCCCACTTAGACACCGTACGGGACGGTAAGCGGATCCTGCCCTGCTTATTGCCGTTACTATTAGCAGCACGACCATTGGCGACATCGACGATGCCTTTGGCAATATCGGTAACACTCTCAGGCTTGAACCCGAAGAGCAGGATATCGTTTAGCGATGCGTTCTGTAATGACTTAACAATCTCATCGACAACAACGGACTGTTCAGCGGCGATGATGCTATTGACATATGCAGGCAACTTGTCGATGCCCTGAGCTAACGCACCGGCATGTGGTGTCTCATCGGACTCAGTGCCTGTCAGCATGTCCATAATCATGGCGTTAGGTTCTTCGTAGCCAAGTAGCTGGACAACCTCAGTAAGTTCGTCTGGGTTGTTGAGTGGGTCTGTGAATCTCATATCGTATCTCCTTTATAGAGTGTATATCACTTCATTCTGTTATATGCATTAAACAGTAATGAACGGTCTGTGTCACTCAGTGCCATTGCATCGGCTAATGACACTAGCGTGGTTAGGGAGGGTCGTCTATAGCCTAGCTCAACCTGTGACACATGGCTACGCGAGTAACCGGATGCTTCAGCAAGTGTGGACTGTGTGTGTCCTGCCCGTTTACGCATTTGCGCTAACAACGACAAGTCCTTTGGGCTGACACTATACGTGTTGAAGAGTGCCATTCGTGTACGATCGTTGACACCTAGCGCATTAGCTATAGCAGAGAGTGTAGAGGATACAGTCCCAGACTTTCGTAGTTCTAGCCACGAGATCTGGGATTGTGTACACCCCACACATTCTGCGAGCTGTTGTTGTGTCATGCCACGGTTACGCCTGAGACTCCGTAATATGTTCATGGATTACTCCAGTTCGAGTGTGTCAACGATAAGTGTTTCACTACAACCCGTGCATACAAACACGGTGGTATAGATATCGGTAGACACCAGTTCTGTCTGGTCGCCACAACACGGGCAGTCGATGGGATCATACCTATACCCATCGTCGTCTAGTGGGTACATTGTTATCTCCTCACATTGAGTCAGCGATACGACGGATTGCAGACTTTGGAACAGCCTTACGAGCCTGGGCATCCGATGCTTGTACTAAGCCCAAGTTACCTTCTGCCTTGGCTTCCTCTTCTTGCTTAAACCTATCGATCTCTACCTCGACCATCTCGCATCTGGCACGGAAGTTATCAGCCAGATCCTGAGCTAGGTTGACCATCTGTTCTACGCTCGAAGGGTCCTTAACTCTGGCACGGATAATCTGGTGGAGAAGATACTTCACCTCCTCGTCGGTCGGTGGGTGAAGTATATTGTACTTAGCCCTGGGTTGTAATGATGATGTGGACATTATGCATTCTCCTGTATAGTGACAACATCTTGGTTATATTCAGGCTTGCGTTGCGAGGTTTCAACACCGCCAATAGCATTGGCGAGTGTCGTGGTCGCCTCCTCACATGCTGAGCCTACGAAACAATCTGCATCAATGACACCATCTTCGGATACGTTCAGTATACCACCGGACGGGTGATACACACGCATACCCATATCCGATGTCCATTCGTACTGCCAACCTAATGACTGTGCCTCACGTTCTACAGCGGTGAGGGTATACGTACATTTGAGTGTATCAATATCCTTGACGTTCCCCCATTGGCCATTGAAGTCGTCATAGGCGAGTGTACCGTCGGACTTGGCGACGAGCGGATAGTGCCAGCCGGGCAACTCAAAGCCTAAGCCACGTTCCTTAGTTTCATACAGGCCGTGTTCGCCATGACCTATGACATTGCCGCCCAGCTTCTCGACTGCACGGGTAAGTGACTCAGTATCCTTGAACTCAATCTTCGCGGTGATTGTGTGTGACATGATTCTCCTCCAGCCACTGAACCTCTTGTTCAATAGCATCTTTGCGGCAGCTGCTGCTGCCAATGACTTGACCAGTTTCAATATGTGTTGCCACCCACAGGTTGAGCGTGTGGTCGTACTCAACTGAGGTGGCACGTTGAATGGTGACACGACCAATAGCACGATAGATACTGGCCCATCGGTCATCATATACGCCATGCACGGTGTTATTACCAATACGCATTCGGGTAGCCATCACATCGCACTCCTTATCTGACGATGGTAGTGACGGACAACTTGGACTTCGCCATTGAGTTGAGTATCGGTACGGATAGCACGTTCAGGGTTGTCCACATAGTAGTGATGACGTGTCTCCAAACGTCCCGATGCAAATGCGTCATCAGTACACTTGTCCCAGTTAAACCGCCTGAAGCCACGGGCATACTTGATACGGTGGATACGTATTGCTTGAGCGTACTGAGTGAATGCACCTTGTAACATAGCAATGCCTATGTCAGCACCGTTGGACTTAGTAGACTCTAAGAACTCAGTTATCCTAGGGATAGGTGCGTCCGTAACAAACAGTGTTGGGCCTGTTGTATACGACCCGCACTCACGGTAGACTGTGACAGATGGGCGGGGCATACTGAACGTCTTAAAGTTCTCCTCGATGGCAATACGCGCCTCGTCGGTTATGCCAGCGATACGTTCAACAACAAACTCACCGAACAGTACCGCTGACTTCTCGCCTTTACGGAAGATGGCACAGTGGATAACATCTCCCCATTCCATCTGCTTAGCGAAAGGCAAGCTGATACGGCGTGACGCACCGTGCTGGATTGCCTCGTTAACAAACGACTTCTCAGTGTAGTCTGATGTGCCAATGAAATGTATCCAATGCATGTCAAACCTCCTTTCACTCCCGTTCTGTTACAATGTTCCGTCGTTGGGGTAGAGCATCAACAGCGTCAGGTATATTGGCAGGTCGGAGCGTATCCTTTGCCCAGTCGCGGAGCGCTGCTATCTCATCAGCACGGACAGTTGAGATAGGCTTGATATCTCTGCCACATGCTTCGATGATCTCCTTGTCCATGTTACGGTTTGAACGACGGGCCGCAGACTTGATGAGCTGCTCAATCTCTGCACCTGTCCATTCGGGTGTCGCCCTTGCGATTGCAGCGGCAAGTGACTCGTCACATCCAAGTCGCTTAAGGTGTATAGCGGCAATATCCTCACGATCTTCACTAGATGGCATATCAACAAAGAAGCGTTCATCGAACCGACCTGCACGGGTCATCTCCGGTGGTAGACCGTGATAGTTATTGACTGTCGCGATAGTGAACACCTGGCTCGTATGGTCCTGCATCCATGTCAGGATTGTACCGACCATACCGGCTGTGACGCCTGAGTCTGTGACACCACTCTGGGAATGACCGGCGACGGCCTTCTCAAGTTCGTCGATGTACAGCACCGCTGGCGCAATAGCATCAACGAGTCGGAGTGCTGCCTTGATATTGTGCTCTGACTGACCGACCAGACTCCCTTTAAGTGAACCGACATCCATACGGAGCAGAGGACGGCCCATGATACCGGCCGCAACTTTAGCTGCAAGTGACTTACCGACACCGGGCGGCCCCATGAGCAGGATACCTTTGACTTGGAGTTGGATGTCGTCTTTGGCGGGCATTACCTCGTCATTGAAATATGACTTGTACTCATTAAGTCCACCGAGATTGGTGATGTCTTCAGGCGGACAGACCTCTAGGTAGCCAGAGGCTTTGACTAGCGCCATCTTCTCACGTTGCACAACACCGGGGTCGATGAACCCGCTCTCAGTATATGCAAGTGCATACGAGTTATCAGACTGTTGCAGTGTTAAGCCCAGTGCCGCATCGACACATGCCGTCTCGTGTGCGTCGTCCTCGATAGCACTACGTGCGTTCTGTGAGACATAGTCGAGTTGTTGGGTAAGCTGCTCCCGGCTGGGTAGCGCAAAGTCGATGATAGGAATGTCGTGTAGCAGTTCGTCGGGCAACCGCCATGACGGTGCAACCAGTATGGCACAACTGCCTTTTGCCCGAAGGTCACGGAAGTTTGCCTTAAGCCTCCGGTACGCACCGGAGTTGTGGCATATAGACTGCCAGTCAAAGACTAGCAACAGCCCTTTCTCACGAGCGGCGATATGGTCAAACGCTTTGCCATAGTCACACCGTTCCTCGACAACACGTTCACCGCTTATGCTAAGTTGGTGAAGTGTGTTTCGTGCATCGATACTGAACAGGGTGTACCGATGTGAAGCCTTGTCCACTAAGGCAATGAGTTGGTCTGTGAACCGTTCCTCTTCAACAGTCTCAACACAGACCGCAGGGAACGCTGCTAAGAAGTAGTTTGCTAATTTCATGCTAACCTCCTATGTAGAGTTTGTATCACTTGATTCTGTTAGCATCTTACTCAGGTGCGCAACACGCTGTTTTGCCATGATGCGATAGATCGTGACATATGCTTGCCGCGGCTGCTGCTGCTGCTCTATGGCAAAGACATGTTTCTCTGCGACACCCAACGCATCTGCCAGGTGTCTAACAGGAAGGCGTGCCTCCTGCCTCAGTTCACGAAGTTCTTGTCCAGTCATGCTGACCTCCTAAAAGTTGAAGAACGGTGATGATGCGTTATCGGGTACGCACGCATCTATATGGAACACAACGTTGAATCTGTGGCATAGACTCCGGCATGTACGCATAAGCCTATATCCACGATCAGCATCATATGACGCCAACGCGTCAGCGTTTTGCAGTATTATCACAACCTGTGATAGCCTAAGATGTGATGTGAGTGCAAGATCAATAACGTCCATCTTAAAGTCTGTTATCGCCTCACGCTCAGGGTTAGGCATCAAGTGGTGGTCGTCACTAAAGTCGTCATGTGCTTTGATGACACCATCAAACTTGGCGTAGCAATCAACCTCTGCCATGTCAAAGCGATACTCAATTGCCTTAAGCCTCATGTCTCTATTATGTGATGTATACATATTCTGCCTCAGTACAGATAGTGAATCTTGGTTCAACGAAAGGTTGTGCGGGCCTTGCGACCCGCAATATACTACGATGTGATTGCACCTGCCATATATTCAGCAATCAAGTTATTGTACGCGCCAACAGTAACCTCAATCACGGTTCCATTATACGCGTCTCGGTGTTCTTTGTTATTAATACACTGTTCAAGGTCATCGTTATCCTCGTAGATTGCAATGACCGACCCTCCGCTTAGCACCTGATATATACGGCGCGCCTTACCGCCAGTGGTATGACGTGTCTGGATACATATGGTGGATAGACCTGTACCGTTCGACTCATAGTCTACGTGTCCTTCGCTACGTTCAAGGCATGTGCCGAAGTGATTGGTATAAGTGTACTTATAGCTGACACGGTCCTTGCCGCCATCTATAACATCTACGAACCGCTTAGACGGAACGGCATCGACGGGTACATTCTTGCCGTTGGTGGTGGTCTTCCAGATAATGTTTGCACCACATTCTCTACACTGCTTAGACATTCTTAATCTCCTTGTCTGTTGCCGAGCCACCACGAAAGTCCAAGTGTAGACACGGCGATGATTGCACTAATAGTTCCACGGGTCATGGCATGCACCATACCCGATACGGTTGACACTGCAAGTAACACTACAGGTATAAACACTAGCATGTCCTTATATTATACCATGCTACCTGACGTAATGCCAGATAGCATGGTGCTTATGTTATGTGTGGTATATGTGGTCGTGTGTGTCTTCGGCGAGGTTCGGGCCTGCTGACCATGTTACCTTACCGTTACACGATTCACACATACAGTTCTTATTGTCGGATTCCGTTGCTTCTCGACTCGACCAATCGTTCTGCCACGACTGGTTATCGCTTCCCCACACGTAACGATAATAGTGCGTGGGTCTAGTTGTCGTTTCAGACTGGACACGACGATCTGGGTCATAGGGTATATCGTTATCCCAATCGATGTCTTGTCCATTATAGTGACTGTCAAGCTCTGTCCACTCTGACATAGGGTCAGTGTCATCGGTATAGAACTCAACGAGCTTCTCACGAATCTCCTCGATGGAGATATCCTTATCACCGTTATACTGACGCATAACGAGGTGATAGAACGGGTCAAGCTCACGGGCATGGTCAACTAGCCAGTCCACCGGACCACTAAACCCTTCGACCTCATGGGTTGGCACATAGGCAGCGCACCGCTCAAGTTCTAGGTATATTGCACCGAGCAACGCACACCATGTAGTACATTGCATGCGATAGTTGCCAAGATATCGAAGTGCAACTGGCAGCATATTAATCATCGGTATCTGTGAACCCGCAAGCGGTGTGATACCATCATCATCAAAGCTGAGTTCACGAATCCCTTTGGCGAGCCGTCTAACCTGAGCGACGGGGTCTTCTCCGTCTATCTCTTGGCGGTTACGGATCGCGTTGAGATAGAAGCGTTTGACTTCGTCTTTGCCATCGGCGACAAGCCTTAGGTCATCGACGAATCCATCGGCCCACTTAGCGAGCTCTTCCGCACGGGCATTGAGCTTGCTCGCCCACTTACTCGACTTCAGTTTCTTGGGAGTGAAGCGGGTCTTGTAGTGGTTACGATGTAGTACTTTGATGACAGACCTGTCATAAACGATGGAGTCATTATCGCCTCTTGCATAGAATGTTAGAACTTTATGTGCTGGCACACGTGCCATCTCAACTTCGCCTTGATACTTCGACTCCTTCTCATCGGTATACCGAAAGCTGTTATCGTAGTGCTGCTTGTTGCGCAACCTACGACAGATCCAGCTGATATCCGCATCACGTTGGTCGTCGATGGTCTTAGCAGGGATATAGATGCGACCATCAGCATGGGGAATAAGGTATCCCATAAGCCGCTCACGGGCATCTTCGTTCCCTTCCAGTAGGTTATCTATCTGGGCAGGCAGAAAGCCCCTCAGCGGCCAATCAGATAGGTCTATGGACTTATCACCCTTCGGAGGCAGGACGATGTGAGGCGTGCCGGGCTGGATAGAGAAGTCTTCGAACTGTTCGAGCACATCTACCTGACCACCATTGTTCTGAAACTCGTAATCGTTTGACTCGTAGATGAGTCGGTCAGTTTCGGACATGAAGATACGAGAGCTACGTTCATGGCTGATTGCGGGTGTGTCGTCGTTATCTTCGGGCACGTTAAGGAATACATCACCGACCTGCCATTCGTAGTCGGAGGCGATGTATCCTCTGTCCGTGCGTATCCAGCGTTGTTCCGCTCTGGGCGGGATCCATTTCTGGGTGACGCGCCCATTGCCATGGATAAAGTGGACTTGCAGCTGCTGCCGCCGCCATTCGATACGGTCAAGGTCGTTATCATACGACGCGTTGAGCGGAAGCTCTGAGATGTCGGGCACTTCGGTATAGACATAGAGTTCAACGACTTTACGACGTGTGTTGTATGGGCCGTTGCCGTTGTCTACCATGATGACGGGCTTGGGCTTGCCTTTACCGTGCAGCCAGCCCTGGGTGAACTTAATCCCCTTGTATGTGAGCGTCATAGGCTTGTCACTCAACGATGTAACATAAGGGATTGAATTCACATTGAGACTGATGTAGTTCGTCCATGGGTGTTGACACTTGCATCTACACTTACACCGCTTCGTCCCCTTGAGGGCAACAGTTAGCGTGTGTTGCGTGTAGTGCGGGTGTTGCACCGTGGACTTAAACATGCGTTTGGTATCAGGGCTAGGTGAGAGCTTGATGATAGACTGATGGGTCTCAAACTTCCTGAACCCTTGCATAGTTATTGCATTGTACGTTACCATTTTGTGTATCTCCTAATCTGGTGGGCGGGCTACCCTTAGCGTGGTGATAGTCCGCCCAATTAATATCATTAACTTCTGTTACCCATTGTCCTGCGAAGCAGGTCTGACGGACAGGTATTTGTCAGGCTGGATATAGTCTATTGCATCGAAGTTAAGATGCCTCAACGTCCAGACCATATCGTGCGTGCCACCGTGTGTGCCGTCATACACAGCGAACACCCTGTCTTCGATGCCAAGTTGGGTAGCCATCCAGTGGTTACGTTTCAGCATGGGGTTGATGCCATCCCTGATGCATTCGTCGTAGGTATCGGTGCATACGATATGAACCTTATCGGCTCGGGTCAGTATCCAGTCGTATAGCTTCTTTTTGAGGAAACTAATCGTTGCTGCCAGAATTTGGGAGAGCAAACAAGAAGAGCAATCTGTACTTTACACCGTGACAGCCTTCGACCTAGATAATCCCGAGATCTACGATCAAATCAGAGCCGATTATGACATGGTAAGAGAGACAATCCGCACAAAGGGCTTTTTAACTTTAACCGGAAAAATGGGAGTGTATATTCAGCCAAGGACCAAAGGCAGGGGACATGGCAGTACAACGAGGGCGTTTTACGCAAGAACCACTTTTATCAAGCAGTTCATTTTTCCTTCATTGTCCGAAGATAGCTAAAGATGAGAGGACTCGATTAGGTACACAATGGCTCAACAATTGGAACTGATTCCACTCAACCCAGTCGCATCACCATTTCTCAAATGGGCGGGGGGAAAAACACAGCTTATTAAGCAATTTAAACAGCTTTTCCCGCCGAAATTTGAGCGATACATCGAGCCCTTTGTTGGCGGTGGCGCGGTTTTCTTCCATCTGTTCTCTTTTGGGCGGATTCGTGAGGCAAGGCTATCGGATAACAACGAGGAACTCATCAACTGCTATCAGGTTGTCAAAACCGATGTGTCGGAACTCATTTCTCTGCTGAAAACCCATCAGAAACGTCACACCGAGGATTACTACTACCACATGCGGTCATTACAGCCGATAGACCTCTGTCCTGTTGAACGGGCGGCGCAGACCCTCTACTTAAACAAGACCTGTTTCAACGGACTCTACCGGGTGAATCGCAAAGGGCAGTTTAACGTCCCGATTGGAAGCTATGAAAATCCCACAATTTGTAATGAGGACGCTTTGACAGCCGCAAGCCGTGCGCTTGAAAACGTGACGATATTCCACGCGGACTTTGAAGAATGCACGAACACCGCACAAACGAACGATTTTGTCTATCTGGATCCGCCATATTCTCCTATCAGTGAGACCGCCAACTTCACGCAATACACCAAGGACGGGTTTTCAGGCAAAGACCAACAACGACTGGCAACCGTCTTTGAACAACTCACGACGAAAAATTGCTACGCGATGTTGAGCAATTCCGATTGTGAGCCAATTCGTCAGCTATATCACAATCACCACATCGAAACGGTTCGAGCAAAACGGGCGATTAACTCAAAAGCCACCGCCCGTGGGGCGATCGGTGAAATTGTCGTCCGAAACTATTAGGTTTACGCATCCATGAACGCAACTCCGACTTACCAAACAATCATTCAGAGAGCGGGTGGCAGAATCGGCAAACTTCGTTTGCAACGAAATGGCGAAGCTGCCCCACCATTATCAACGCCAATTCACAGGGCGTGGCGGGTATCCGTGGTCGCTGGCACTTAACCCATTGACGCAAACTATGTGGTGGTCTGACAGATCTAAAGGAACGATTGAATCGGCAGACATGTCAGGCGGTGTCGCAACAGTTCTCGTTACTGGACTGGTCGCACCGGGCGGGGTTGTATACAGTACCCTAGACACAGATGTGTCTATGGACTTGGTATCTACACCTTCACCGGCTGAACCGGGCGAGCCATATGTACTATCGATTAATGTGTCAAACGACGGGAATACGGTTAGTACGCAGTTTAAGCTGTGGCTGATGGTGGACGGACAGGTGAGGATGATGATGCGGTTAAGTCCAGTGCTAACTCAAGGGTTTGGCATTAATGACCGTGTATTGTTATCCACACGGAGCCTACCTGATGCATCGATAGCGTTCATGGCGCTACTCACAGACACACAGTCGGGTAAGCAGGTATGCATAGATATCGAGGACGTCACAGGCGACAACGACATCAGTGAGCTAACATCGGTACTGAATATGCATTCATCTCCACCGGCGCTAGGTGGCTGGACAATCAACGACCCATCCGAAGGATGGGAGGTAAGACCTCACGCATTCATCGCAGTAGAGCCGGATAGCATGATACCCACGACGTGGGGCGAGCTTAAGCGTCTAAGGTGAAGTTAAACCCATAGGTATTAACACCTCTCCGGACACGACGTATGAAGATAAGGTCGTGGTTCAGTAGTTGGTTACGTGCCCGGTTGAGAGTGGACTGGGTGACAGACAGATGTGACCGTATCTCTCTGTCACTGAGCGGTCGGTATGTCCAGTGACTTCGTCCGTTAAGTGAGTCGATGATGAACATGTAGAGTCTATTGGCAGACCGGGTCAGTGTGTCCTGCTTGCGCCAGTATCCTTTAGGAAGGCGCGTGAATCGAGCGGTGACTGATGTACTGCCAGAAAGTTTCTTTATCATCGGCATTCTCCAGCACACTCAGAACACCAATACGTCCAAGCGCACTTAGCGGCATATCAAATTCATCACTGACCTTCCGTAACGCCTCAAGCAGCTTCGGCTCCAAGAACACCACCAGCCTTTCCTTATTGTCTCGCATATAACACTCCATTTCACATTGATTATTGGGTGCGTATATGATACCATATGCGTGTACTAAGCGCAACACAACATGGGTCGCAAGTACGCAACGGTGGAATAGATAAGTATTCCATAATGGAACACTTTGTGTCGAGCCGGGCTAGTGGTAGTCTATGTCACGAAGGCCCCTTAAGACATATAATACATAAAGAATAAAGATAGTGGCGACACGCGCTATGACACGATAGTGGAGGAACAGAGTTATGGAGGGGTATCGGTTGAACAGTGCGTGCATTAACTGCAAGTACGTATTTCTTCATCACTGGGTTGGTAGAGCTGCTCTAACTCGGTGCGGGTCAGGGTATGCCGATGTGCAATGGGACGTTGATGAAGTATACCAGTGTCGGCACGGACGGATGGCTAAGCCTGTACCGCCGGGCAAGGCGTACACAGCTTCGGAGCTTGAGAACTATTGGTCTGACACGCATCTGTATATGTACGACACGGGGCCGAGTGTCGAAGCGCATGGCGTATGTGACAACTATGCCAATAAATAGCCGCTGCAGCAGCTGCTGGTAGAATGTTTGGGAGGTGTTGGATGAGATCCAAAGAGTTTAGAGCGAAGATGGACTCGGACGTGTACGGGGCGAGGGTGAAACGTATCACGATGAAGGCAGATGAAGTACTTCGTCAGCACTCAGGAGTGGAGATATATAATCGGAAGGTCGTACCTGTTGGGACAAGGGTGGTATCATGCTCAACGGACGGGGAGTTGATACACGTCATCATTGAGCATGGGTCGTTTAATGTGTTCCACGGGACAAGCCATGGGAACGTGCCGAAGTTTAATTAGGTTGTGAGAAGGTATACCTCAGAGCAGAGCTACCGATGCAATGGATACCTTCAGGTAAGCACAGGCCATAGAAATAGCCCATACCTACTTGAAGTAGATACGGGCTAGTGGTTAAGTACGATGGTGCATCAGTCCCAATACGTTGCGACAAGGTTGCACGCCATATACGCATATGCGTCGAGGTCAGTGATAGCGTCATACGCCTTGGGTGGAACGGTGAGTGTTAGATAAGCAAGTGAGAACCGATGCTTGAAGCTACGTACAGGTACAGCACGTCGTATCATTGTAATACTCCTTATGAGTGAAGGTTGGGCGACAGTTGTGCCGCCCAGTTATGTTAGATGCTATAGATCCCACATGTTCGGGTACGCATCAAGTATCGTGAAATGCGTATCAGTTAAGTCGTCGATCTCAGCATCGGGTGGTTCAGATCTCGCACTACGTTCCATGTATCTTAGGTAAGCCCAATCATCGATGTCTCGGGACGGGTCGTATTTCTGTACAAGTTCAGTAGCAACTAGCAGTTCATCGCCATTGACTGTGTCAACGAACTCAGCATGCCAGTCTTGGAACTCGATCTCCTCGCCGTGACTGAAGACACGACGGTCAGGAGTAAATAGCATATGCAGACCATCTTCGGTCGCATCAACAGGGAAGCAACCGAAGTGGATGCGGTCTTTACTGTTGGGTAACGATGCATCGAGCAGAGATTTAGAGAGCGTTGCTAATGTCGTCATGATAGAATCCTTTCGGCAGTGGTAACGGGATGCCAGCCCGATGGATACTTAGAAGGGTATGTCGTCATACTCCTCAGTGGTGTTAGTGAGTTGAGATGCAAGTGTCGGTGCAGAAGGCATGTCGTGTTCAATGACAAATTGAGCTGTGTCCTCAATCTCGTCTGTCCACTCCATTGCTCTGACTAGTGCATCGTGGAGCGTGCGTTCCCAGCTGAACTTGGGGTACACTGACGCATCATGTGATGACGCAACGCTATGCTTGCAAGACACACCATAAGTTTCACGGTATGCAAAGAATACCGATATTCCATAGATGCCGTCGTAGCCTTGGACCGTGCGATTCAGTATCATGATAGAATCCTTTACAGCGTACTGAGCTGATTGGTTGATAAGATAGGCTTCATCTTGTTGACGATTGCGGATTTCTGCTTCCATTTCGTCGGGCGTGTAATACGTTTCAGCCCAATCTTTCCATGATTCCAAACAATACATAAAGAAGAAATCTTCAGGCTCTGAAGTGTCAACATCGGCGTCTGTGACGTTAAGTACATCTTTCATCGTAAAGCTCCTTTGTCGGTAGAGGTTAGACACCTAGCAACACGCTAAGTGTTCATCAATCATTGTCCGGCATAGCCGGTCTGACAGAGCTATCAGGTTAGCAGAGGATACCGTTGGGTTTAGAGGTCTGAATGTCTTTACCGCAGAGACAACATAAACTATCAGGAGTCAAAGTCGGTGTGCGGGTTGAAACAGACGTTTCCTACAGGTGCCTTCCTAACGATACTTTACTAAAGTATCATCAAACCTATTGAAGTAGACTGTAAGCAGCTGCTGCTGCTAAGAGGCTAACAGAATGGGAGAGATATAATCCTAGGATTAGGGAGACGCATATGAGACTAGAGTTCGGGAACGAAGCACATATCGAGATTAACAGAGCCACAGATGTCTATCAGCTCAGAAGACTCGCTAAGAAATGTGGAGTCAGAATTAGATATCGACGGGGACAGATTGGGATAACAACATTGTTGTATGATGTGGAGATGGATTCATGTTACGACAAGCCGTATCATGAGAAGGTATTTATCGGGCCGTTCGATAGGAGCGCATTGAAATTGTATATTCATAGACTGTATAGCTCAATGTTCAGTGATTTCATTGAAATATAGCGGGATCTATGGGGATAGTGGAGGACGGATTGAATAGAAAGAGATGTGGTGGGGATAGGGAGGAATTGGGGCAGAAGGGAGAGATGGGGCATTTTGCCCCAATTTTACCATTTAATTGTAGTATATAGAGGATTTATAGTATAATTATACTATATAATAGTATATATCCTAATAAAGTTGACTATGATTATAGTATGTGATGTGGAATAATAAATAACTGCGTGGAATATATGAATAATTGGCAAATAATATACTGTTATGTGAATGTAATGTTAACTACTTAACGAATGTTTACCGCTATATTATGTGCAGTGCCGTGTATTAGGGAGGGGGTAGGACCCCCATAGGGGGTGTTGTAGTGTATATAAGAGACAGTACCCCCCGCACACAAGTCTCATTCTGTGCATCTGTCTGTACCATACCCCCCCCCTGCGCAAATTAGCCATCTAGGTGCCGATATGTATCGAATCAACCTATCATCATCTGAATATAGTGAACTCCATCGTTTAGCGTCGCGTGGCGAGATCTCTGCGAGCATGATAGAGGGTGTGATCGGTTGCCGTATCCCAGGCATTGTGCTGAACTCGGGTGTGTTATTGAGGCAGCAAGACCCAGTGGTTATAAGGTTCGAGGTTCAGGACGGTAGTGTGTATAGGACGTTACCTAACGAGAGTGTGATGAGTGTCCCGGCTGTGTCATACGCTCCCTCGCCAGAGTCGGTAGAGCCACCGTCATCAAACGAGTTATGGCAGTCCGGCACGGACCCCAGTGAGTCAGGTGGTGATAGAAGTGAAGTGTTAACGATGGACATGTTGGAATCTGTGTTATCGGAGATCTCCCGAACCGGCAGGGCATCTGAGCCATCGGGCTTCAGGTCAGCCGATCTGCCTACTGATGAGATGCTATCGACAATCGAATCCGACCTTGACCGTGTGTCATCGAACATCTGTAATGTGCTAGATCCGTTGTATGATGTAGGCGATGTGTTGGTGTATGGTGTACCGTCTGCAGCAGTTGAGGTGGTAGAGTTGAGGTACGTGTTGGTAGGTCAGAGGTTTGAGTATGCCGGTGATATATGGGAGAAGCTGAGTGTATCGGGCAGGTCGTGTCGTGTGGGGTGTTCGGGTATGGTGACACTTAGCCCAACGACAGTTGTGGTGCCATATGTGCCTAGGCCTGTGATAACGTTTACGAGTGTTCCAATAGGACGTAGGTTCATGTATAACGGCAATATGTATCGCAGAGTTCGAGGTTCGTTATGTGAGGTGCTAGGCGGTATGGGTCGTGGCACCCAAGTCCATATACCTCTACACGCCAGTGTGGAGCTGTTGAGCGATATGTAACAGAACGGTAGTGATATATGTGTGGCGTGTGTAGCTCAGTTGGTAGAGCTTCCTGGTCTGCATGCCGGGTATGTCGCCAGTTCGAATCTGGTCATACGCCTTTGGAGGTGTGGGCTTCCCTGGGGGGGCAGATACAAAGAGCCGTGTCTGCTAATATGGGTTGCCCCACTTCCATTCATTTGTGAGGTGCAGTATGTGGAATACTATGGGTGTTTCTCCACCGGAAGATGAGTGGTTGATGGTACGGCTCGCTGCCAATTCCAGGACCACACCGGCTCGCCGTGGGCACGGTCTTGTCCATGCAGGAATCTTGCGTAGTGTTGTACATCCAAGCGGTTTGTCCATCGTGTTCTGGCAGGTTGCATTATTAGACGATAAACCTCTTGAACGTGTTGAGTATCGCGACGTGGTGAGGTGGCGTAGGTTGCCGGGTATAATGAGGATGTGTGCCGATATTCCAATTACCGCAGAGTTCTTGTACTATGCTTAGCAGCAGCAGCTGCTGCTAGGAGGTCTAATATGAGCAAAGTGGTTCAGTTCACTGAAGCGGAGGCAGACTTTGAGCGTGCGAAGTACCGTGTGATGGATAAGATACTTGAATGTCCACAAGGCAGTGGTCGATTGATAGACCGCAAGGTACTGGCAGGGTTATGTGATGCGTCGGTAGAAGCTGTGGATGCGGCGTACTGTGGGTTGGTTGGGTCTGGTGATGTTGATGTGAGTCTGTATACATCGTGGTTAATTCGAGATCTAGGAGGAGGCAGCTGTATGAGCTTCAAAGATAGGGCACAGAAGGTTGCAGACGAGGTGGTAGAGATGTTGGCACGTAAGCAAGCAGACTATGGCCCAGAGAACCTGATAGCGTTCGGTGAGTTCGGGATACTGGTTAGGGCAACTGATAAGGTAAGTAGGCTAAAGAACTTGGTCAAAGCGGATGGCGAAGTGAGTCCGAAGGTAGACGAGTCGATTGAGGATACGTGGAAGGATCTGATCGGCTATTCGATTCTCGCATTGATGATGCGTAACGGCACGTTGGTAGATGAGGAGGATAAAGATGGAAACACGGTCTCTTAGGTTAGGCGAGTTATTTTCCGGTCCCGGCGGGCTGGCTTTGGGGGCCGTAAACGCAACCAGCCGAGCGGATAATGTGACGCTAAAAATCCGGCATGTGTGGGCTTGTGATATAGATTCTAGTGCGTGTGAGACTTACCGATGCAACATTTGCCGTGATGTGGATTCACAACGTGTCATTTGCACAGATGTCCGGGAATTAAATATAAACGACCTTGGCTCAATTGATGTCTTTGCGTACGGTTTTCCATGCAATGACTTTTCAATAGTTGGAGAGCACAAGGGGGTTGTGGGCAAATACGGGCGGCTCTATTACTACGGTGTTAAAGTGTTGAATTTTTTCAAGCCCATTGTTTTTGTGGCTGAAAACGTGGGCGGGATTCACAGTGCCAACAATGGAAAGGCTTTTCAGCAGATTTTATCTGACTTAGAGTCCGCGGGTGATGGATATAATCTAACCGTGCATCTTTATAAGTCTGAACAATACGGTGTTCCTCAAACTCGACACCGCTATATCATCGTCGGTTTCAGGCGTGATACCAGACTGTTTTTCAAAGTGCCCGCTCCAACCCATATTGAAAAATACGTCACGGCGAAAGAGGCATTATCAAATATTCCCACAGCGGCAAAAAATAACGAAAGAGCGAGGACAACGGCGAAGGTCATAGAGCGGCTGAAACAGATAAAGCCGGGCGAGAATGCCTGGACCGCAGACCTGGATAAACATTTAAGACTGAATGTGAAGGCCGTAAAACTTTCACATATTTATCGCCGTCTACAACCGGATAAACCGTCATATACCATTACCGGTAGCGGAGGCGGGGGGACTCACGTGTATCATTACCATGACCCTCGACCACTTACCAATAGAGAGAGAGCAAGACTGCAATCTTTTCCCGATGAGTTTTATTTCTGCGGTTCGAGAGAGCAAGTTCGCAAGCAGATTGGAATGGCGGTGCCCCCGAAGCTGTCTACCGTCATTTTTACCGCTATTCTGCATACTCTTAATGGTGTTGAGTATTCGTCGGTGCCGGCTAACTTCCCATATCATTCAGCCCCGTCGACTTTGTGGGAATTCCGCTCGCCGTCAGATTGATGTCATTTAATTGTTATCATGATACGCGACGTAAACTATAACATGGCAAAGGCTATTCCAATCACAGCAAGCAGGTACATAAGAATTCATTGGACGAAGAAGAATATATTTTCCGTTTCTTTAGGATACTTCGTCAGGAACCGGATATATGCCCTCAGTGTGGCGCAAAAGAAGATGAGCCATGCCTGACCTGGCGGGGCGAACCATTTATGGACGGTACGCGGCATGAGGAGTGATTGTGATGTGGCGTGGTGTTGACATTGACATACCTATGAATGAGTGGTTGCTGGTATCTGTCCGAGCCGATATACCAACGCATCTAACTGCTCCTCGTAACCCGGTAGTGTTAACCGAATCTGAGAATAACGTGCATGCCGCTGTCTGTTTAGCGACAACTGCTGACGGCACCTATACAGACCGTGTATGGGCGGTTGCGATATACGATGTCGGTCCTTTGGTATATGTGCCGTTTGAGTATGTAGAACTCTGGCGGCCTATGCCCCAAGTGTTAAAGTCAATCATCCGTTCTGCTCAACGTGTTGAGCCGTGTGACTATATTTACTACTACTAGTGAGGAGGTATGTGATTATGGATAGATGGTATCAGCCGGTATCTATATGTGGGGTTATGGCGGCAGTGGTACTGCTGTTGTCATTTGGCGGTGGGTGGTTCCATACGTCTAGGTATCTTGATGGTGAGGGTCGTATTAACCATGTGTATACAGATTACAATATTGTGCGTGTCGAGTCGTGGAGTGCGTTGTTAAATGATAAGCATATATATAGCGGCATGCAACCGTCAGTTGTTCAGTACCACTTAGGTGGCCCGATGGATACGTCTGAGACAGGCCAGCTGCTCAGATATCGTTATAAGGGGTTCAGCCTGATATTCTTCGAGCAGCGCCTATCGAGTGTCCGGTTCCCTAGAGTGCGCATCACAACGGGGTTCTCTGGTGAACTGGACTTTAATGTGTGGATGGAGTCATTGAACAAGCGTATAAAGGTAGCCGAAGGAGATATGTGATGAGCGGTGAGAAACGTGGCGCAGGCAGGCCGCGTAAGCCTAAGGTACGTACCAAAGGTCAGGACGATCAGGCCGTTAACCCAACGATCCATGTACGTGTGAGTGCGTGGACACGAGATGCATTACACCAGTTGGTTAAGGATGGTACTTACCGGGCAATGGGCCAAGCGGTTGATGATATTGTTAAGACGCATGTCATGACCGATAGACCCACGAACATAGTGACCCTGCCTCGTACGTCGGACGATATTGAGGCGTACTATCCGATGCTAGCCAATGATATGGAGCCTGGGGTATTCTCATCGTTGAACGCGACAGATAAGGCGTTGTCGGTGATGGTCGCGTTCTATGTTGAGCTTAATGATATCAAGGTATCCGAGATTGTGGGTTGTACGATAGAGCGTGTGAAGAACTTTCGTGTCTCGGATATAGGTGTGTTGGCAGCCGGGGTTGGTGAGGCACGGGTGCTGTTGTCCCAGCGTCCACGGTTCTGGGGCAGGATTATAGACCAAGCGGAGAATCCCGACCACCCACGCGGTAAGCAGAGCGATACGTTATTGGCGAGAGAGTTGTTCCCTGCCAAGAAGGTCACGGAAGTGCTTAACCGTATATCCGATGAGGATGGCAAGGTGGTACGCCGTCCTGTACAGATGGACGCGGACTTCATGGACCATGCCGCACGTATGAGTATGACGCCCGCGAGATTTGTGCGTATGTTCGCTCAGCATGCAGATATGCCAGTTAACCAGGTGGTGAGTGATCTACTTGAGGCGTTAAACATTATTGAGCAGCAGCAGCAGCTGCCAGAGAGTGTAACAGAACCGGAAGTGATCGTATCAGAGCAGGAGGTGATTGTCGATGAGTAAGTTTACTATCTCAACGATATTCTCAGGCATAGGCGGTGTGGAGTTCGGTGCGAAGCGACTTGGCATTGAGCCGATATGGTCGGTAGAGCGTGACCCAAAAGTTTCGTGCCTCCACATGGCTAACCATGACAGTTTCCATAGGACTGCATCTGTTGAAGATGTTAATCCCAATGAGCTAGACAGACCCGATATCCTTTGGGCGTCTCCGCCCTGCCAGTCGTTTAGTCGAGGCAGGGATGCGTCGTTGCCCGAACATGAATCTCATGATGCGGGCCTTTCAGTCGTTCCCTATATCCGTATTCTTAAACCCGATGCGTTCGTCTTGGAGAATGTCCCCGGCTACATCTGGAAGGAAAGTCCGTTATACCAGATAATCGACGTGCTCCAAGAGATGCAGTACTTTGTCTGGTATGGTGTGTTAGACGCTTCGGACTTGGGTGTCGCCCAGAACCGGAAACGGTTGATACTGATTGCGTCCCGTAACCTTGTGCGTCCAGTTTATAAGTCGCTTCGTATTGGGTGGTGGGATGTGATTAAGCCTAGCCATCTCTACCGTACAGATATGAGTGATGCGATAAGTGCTGTGTTTCAGCGGCAGCGGCTGCCTGACAACGCGCTTATTGATACGCAGTACTCGTGCCGTGATACAGACAGTCCACGGAAGGTAACTGTCCGAACACCTGATAAGCCGAGCTTCACGATCTGTAGGTCGCACCATAAGCGCAGTGTATATGTGAGACGTGGAGGTACGACATTTAAGTTGTTGCCTGAAGGCTTCGCAGCGCTTCAGTCGTTTGATGATAGCTTGGTTCTCCCGCATAGCCGTCAACTGGCGGTGGCTTGCATTGGTGATGCTGTCCCGCCCAAGATGGTAGAGCGTGTATTGGAGTGTGTGATATGAAAGAGTTTGGTATCGTGATACCGTTTGATAATCTTATTGATATGTTGCGAACCCGTATAGACCATATCCCCGATGACTGTATCGTCACTAGGATGTATATGCCCGATGGCTATAAGGCAGCCATCGTTGAGCTGCATAGCGAGTCGTTCTTCGACCATACCGAACGGTTCGTGCTAGTCAATAATGCCGCTTTCCCCCATGGCGATTTCCCCTATCCGGCTGAGGGCCGTGTTAGCCTGTGGCGGCTTATGATCGGTGCATACGATGGTAATTTGAATGCCCAGGCGTTCTATGAGGACAAGTTACGAAGTGAAGGAGGTGATATTACATGACCAAGTGGCTCGAAGGAGTTGCAATGGCAACTGCACTCATCGTGGGACTTTGCATCGGCTATCTGATAGAAGATGTGCATGCGTCGGAGTATTACTATGACGATTGCCAGGGCTATCAGCTAGATGAGTGTGAGGAAGGCAGGCTCGTGCATCCCGTAACGCTATGCGTGCGTATGCTGATAGCATCAATGGCATCAATTCAACCCTCGCCAACGACCTACGGAATTGGGCGCAATGGGAGGATACCCGAACACACGTACTAAAGGAGGAAAGCTGATGAACAACCTACGTGAGAAGTTAGCAGCCTATGCTCATGAAGCGTGGGCGGGCGGGAGGAAGTCTATGTTTAGTAAGTGTGCGGAACTGCTTGACCGTGATGGAGACATCCTGTTAAAAATGCCAAGGGCACTCTATAACCGCTGGCAGTTCCAGATGAACACCAGCTACGCCGATCTGCCTGAAGATATGAAGCCGAGTGACCGGGACGAAGCGGACAAGATGATTGCCATCTTTGAGCCGCTGCTGCGGCAGCAAGATGAATTGCTCACCCGACTGGATAGTGCAGGGCAACGCATTACTGAACTCACACAGAACCATACTGACCGTCATATTGTTTGCCTGTGTGGTAGCACCCGGTTCAAGCTGGAATACAATGCCGCAAATCTCATCGAAACTACCAAGGGCCATATCGTCCTGTCTGTCGGGTGTTATGCGCATGGAGATGGTATCAAGATTAGCGATGCCCAGAAAGCGCTTCTCGATAGCTTGCATCTCGATAAGATTCGGCTGGCCGATGAGATACTGGTGATTGACCCAGACGGCTATATTGGAGAGAGTACGGCAAATGAGATAGCATTTGCCATCTCGATCGATAAGCCCGTGAGATATTGGTCTTCTGAACAGGCTGGCGGCTATCAAGCGGCGTTGAATATACTGCAAGGGATACAGTAATGAATAGCTTGGACAGATAAGGAGGATTGAACGTGGAATACGAACTGATTGAGCCTACGCAGTACGTCGTGTGGGGTAGAGGTAAGAAGCTGCATATAGTCATGGGGGGTAGAGGGTCGCATCTGTTAACGGAGTGTGGTCGTCAAGCCTATCTAAGTGCAGGTCTATATACGACGCTTTATCCTACCGATGACAATGAGATGTGCACTCAGTGTGAAAGGATGGTAAGCCGTGAATGATGGTAAGTACGGTTGGCTTAACTACTTCAAAGGGTGGTCGCATAACTGGTCGGATATCCCTGAGCCTGAAACGGACTATAAGTTCCTGCTAGACGAATCCTGTCCCATATGTGAAGGTGTAGGCCTCACTGTTCATGGTAAAGGGCTGACAGATTGCACGATGTGTCGTGGGAAGGTTAGCTTGCCGCTCTATGAGATGGATATCGCATGGCCGGATATACGGTTCGGTATAGAGGTTCAGGGCGGGCTGTTCAAGAAGGGCGGTCACTCCACAGGCAAAGGCATCCAGCGCGATATATCTAAGCAGCAACTCGCTATCCAGCACGGCTGGACACTCGTGCCTGTCAGTACCGCGGATATCATAGGTCATATGCCTTTATGGATTGCTCAGACTGTCCAAGCTAAATATGAGCGGCAGCAGCAGGAAGGTGCAGTATGAAACCACCTGTGTGTGAACTATGCGGTAAGCAGGGAACAACCACTGCACCTGCCTCGCATCGTAATGTCGTGGTATGTGATAAACACCACCAGATGTATGCAACAGAGGCCGTTGCGTACTATAACGGTGAGAGAAAGACTCGTCCGTTCTATGCCAGATTGGGTACTCTGGGCATACATAATCGCCGACATCGTTGACAAACTGCGTGTACGTCATGTATTATATTGTTACACGTTCAATGCTCGATTATGCGAGGGTCAATCGATTGGCCCTCATTACATAGGACATTTGATGAGTGTATACTACTTCAAACCCAATCCCGGTGGCCAGCACCAGGCGTCTGTATCTACTGCCGATGTGCTATTTGTCGATGGCGCGAACCAGAGTGGTAAGTCCACGATTCTGACATGGCTTGTTGCTGCATCGATGTTGCCTAGCCCGACCAATAGTAAGTATAGCCACTATCCGTGCGACCCGGACTTTGACGCGGCGACGCCTTGGACAAATAATGCTACACGCCAATTGCGTCGGACACGGAAGTTCAGGTTACCGACACATAACTGGATGGTGTCGCCCGATATGGAGATGCATCGATGGGTTGCGATGCAGGAACTCCCTGAGATGCTTGACCCCTATATCAACCATAAACTCACGAAGTGGTCTAAGAGCGTGAAGGGCGTATGGGACACGATTACACTGCTCGAAGAGTTTGGTAGCAGTGTGCTAAGTCTTAAGAGCTGGCAGCAGTGGAAGAACAATAAACATGTTATGACGGGCGCTAGGCTCGACAATGTGTTTATAGATGAGCCGTTCCCGAAAGGTGTATTCGGTGAATACCTGATGCGGACTGCATCCAAGCAGGGCCGTATCGTCATATCTGCGACCCTCGTGGACAATGACGATGATGATCCGATGAGCCGGGAAGCTGAATGGATGGAAGAGCAGTTCATTGTACCTGCTGAACAGGGCGTGCTCAAACCCAATGTCGATGTAATCAATATCCCTCTCGAAGAGAACCCCCATATCAATATCAATGCATTCAACTCGCGGCTCGCACTACTCGACGAGTCTGAACGGAGTATCCGTTCTCGAGGTCGTCGGATGCGTCGGCACGGCCGCCCCTATTTTAATCGGTCACAGATCGATGAGATGATTGAGCGTGTGACCCATCCCGTCAGCGAAGGGTATCTCATGGACTCCGAGATACTGGGCGATATCTATGCCACTGATGGATTGACGTATGACGCCGGTGACCCTATCGCCAGGTCTGTTGTCCCGCCTGACACTACGAACATCGTCTACCGTATCTGGGAGTATCCTGACACCAACGAGCCGGGCTATATCATCGCAGTAGATCCCGCCGATGGCGGCACGTCCGCTAACGACATTATGGTATTCGCTACAGACCCGTTGCGTATGGTGTGTAATGCGAACGGGATATTCCCTGAAGATGAACTGCCGTCTGAGCTGATTAAGATATGTCACTGGTACGGTGGTGACGACCTCGTTGATGGCACGACGTGGGACGGGAATCTGGATGTGCCCGCGGTTGAGGTGCCGAGGCTAGAGAAGGTGTTGGTGGGTATAGAGACGAATCGTGTTAAGACGACACTCTCAGCGATGCAGCGTGGATATATTGAGCTGGGTGTCTATCCACCGCTCCCGAAACTGTATTGTATGCCGACACGTTCAACACTTGGCAGGGATCTCCACTTCCCCGGTAAGACGTTAGGTTGGCATACCGATGCCACGACACGGCCGTATCTACTTGCAGGTGCTAAGACACTTATCACTAAGGCAGTGAAGACCTCAGACTATAACATCATACCGTGCGAGCATACGCTCCAGGAGCTTTGGGATATTGTTGACCAGGGCGGGAAGTACAAGGCACCGAAACGCAAGCGTGATGACAGGGTGATGACACTCGGGCTGATCCAGATGATGGCTAAACAACGCCACTTCAGGCCCCGTACCGTTGAGGTCAAAGCGCCGGAGCGACATCCTTTCAATATAAATATCTCAATGGATACCGCCGTGCCGCCCGCGTATCAGCGGTCAAGGCAAAGGAGCATACGATATGGATAATCCACAGACAGGACTGTATAACGATGTACCTGCAGTAGGCAGTGATCATAATGACTGGCAGCAGTATCAGGCACAACAAGGCCGTGCGATTGCGCCTTACCAAGGCCAACAATCCGCCCCCCAACCTATGTATACCACAGGTGCGAGAGTTCAGATAATAGATGGTGTACATATAGGGCTTGTGGGTGTTGTGCATCGTGTGGGGGTCACTGCCGATGGGGTGTTCAGTTATACCGTGGCGGACCTACCGCATCCCGCTAACCCGAACCGGACGTATAACTATAGGGAGTCGCAACTGTCCGTGCCAGAACAGGTGCCTGCTCCGACCAACGGGAACACACCACCTATTCCACAAACGACGGGTATGATGCAAGCGGTCACCGATGCAAGTATGCAGACCCGTGCCCTTGAGAGGATGGCAGAACAGATTCTTGAGCTGTCACTAAGGTTCGATAGACTTGAACAGGCAATTATCACAGAACTTGGGAGGATTAACGTACATGTCACTTACCAGCCCGCAACCATCGACGCCAGACATCGCGCTCCAGCAACTCCGAGAGACGCTGAACAATCAGCACTCGGAACTACAGATACTCCAAGCCAAATTGAACTCCGTCTCAACGGAGAACGAGAGCCTGAAGCAGAAGGCGAGCCTCTGGGAGAACGAGATCGAACCCCTGATCCGAGCAGCGAGTCAACGGAAGATGCAGATAACGTACGCTGATACCCCGGCACGCAAGGGTCATTTGGATACGATGCGTATCACCACGTCCACGGTCAGGCCCCGGATCCTAGAGAACGCCATGAAGATATTTAGTGACCTCTCAAGACGTGTGAGTCGGGGCGAGCCGTTTGCTGGCTCAGCGCCCGATCCCATGCGGTTGGTGCTTCAGGTACTGCCCGCAGTATTTGCACTCAAGCCGCAGCTGCTGCTGCGTATCTTGACCGATCCGGATGTACGACACCTATTTGTGGATACTCCACCGCTTGAGGCGAAAGAGATACAGGATGCCAACAGAACGTGAAGACCGATTCGTTGAATGGCAGATAAACTTCATGCAGAAATGCGACCGTGCCAGAACATCGTATCTGGCTGAGGCAGAGCAGGCGCAGTTCCTGCATGACACGGTGATGGAACGATGGGTTCCCGGCACATCTGACCCTATCTCTGACCGTAACAGCCTAAACCCGTCCGCCCCGTCCAGTTCGGAGCCGATGGTCAAAGGCATTGTGCGTGACGCGACGCACATCATGCTCAAGCATAACCCAATGGTCCGGGTACGGCCATACGATGTAGAGGATACGCAGCTCGCCCAAGACATCACCGTTCATCTGTACGAGGCATGGACGAATCGTTCGACCCAAGCACTCCGTAAAGTGCGATTGTCCCAACAGGGCAATCTCATATCCGGTATGGAGGTGTTAGGTGTTCAGCCATGGAAGGACGCGATGGGCGAACTCCATCACCAGATAGAGGTTGTCCCACGAGTAGATATGTGGTTCGACCCTGTATTCTCGGATATAGAACATCGTCCAGCGATTCGTAGGTACTGGTTCAGCGAGTCCCAGATACGGAGTGATTTCGGTGATGATGCGATTGATCTTGCTAACACGCCTTCGGCACAGTACGGTCTGCCGCATAGATACAGCATATTTGATATTAATCAGTACGACTTTGGTGGTGAGTACGACTCAGGGCCGCCCGACTACTGGCATCCTACCGACGAAGGACTTTATCCCGTATACGAGATATGGATACCGCATCGATATCTAGACCCCAACCTGTTCGATGATAACCAGATAGATACCTCACCATATGGGCGACGTGTTACGGTGTTGAACCGCGAGATTGTAGAGGACATCTCTAACCCCAATGCGGTCCAGGTGAGCCAGAACCAATGGATCGGGCATCGGGGCCACCCATATGTACTGCACGAGTGTTTCAGGACATTTGATTCGGACGGGTTTAGTGGGTTATACAATGTCGAAGGCATATTGAGTGACTTGGAGCAGGCGCAATGGGAACTGAACGAGATGAATCGGCTAAGCTATATCGCCGCTGCGCGTGAAGCGGAACCCAATTACTGGGTTGCGGAAGGGCAGACGCGTAGTACGGATTATATGGCACATGAGCCGGGCAAGGTCTTTACCTACGACCCGACTGTTGCGATGAGTCCACCGATTCCGGTGACAAGCCCAAACATCGCAAGCATCATGGCGTTACGCCAGCAACGCCAGACCAGTATCCGTGACATATCCGGGGTGCGTGGCCCTATCATTGGAGGCGACCCCGCGATGGGTACGAGTCACACACCTGCATCGACGTTACGGGCGGTGCAAGACTCTAGTACCATTAGGCTCTGGGGGCCGCTCGGCAATACGGAGCTTGCGATTGAAGGTGTTGCATGGCGGATACTGGGCAATATGCAACAGCATAAGCCTGTTGGCACCTATGCGACTGTGAACATATCCGGTGTCGATTCGTATGCCAAGTGGACACGCGACCATATCCACAAAGAGTATCGCTTAGAGGTTGTTGCTGGCATGAGTACAGTCTTAAGAGACATCGACCAGATGCAGCTCAACACCCAGATCTTCACCACAGTCGGACCGGCGTTTATGAACCCGTCGCCTTCTGGACTACGTGCTGCTAAGGCATACCTCGTCAGCTTAAATGATCCGTCTGCATATGAATATATCGAACTCGCTAATGAGATGCTCGCGACATTCGAGCAGGAGTCGCAGTCACCACAAGTCCAAGGCGGCCCATTACCGCCCGATGTGGGTGAAATCCAAGACGATGGCACATATATAGCATGAAAGGAGTTACCATGAACGAAGAGATTGTTGAGTCACAGGAGACAACAGAACCTATATCTCGACCGGCAGAGGATCTGCCAATGGAGTTCCCGGGCGACCCGATGGCTAACAACGATATCCCAGCTGATACGTCAACGGCGATCGACCCGAACGGGCGGTACAAGTTCGGTGATGTCGAAGTGTCAGGTCAAGAGGTTGTGCAGTTGCTAATGAACCGAGACAATACAGCTGTACAAGATCTCCAGAACACAGTTACGCAGTTAGCACAACAGGTCACGGCACAACAGCCGCAACAGCAACAGGCACCTGAAAATACTGATACACCTCCTGAGACACAGTTGAGCGTATTTATGAACAATCGGTTCAACGGAGATAACGATGAGCTGGACACCTTAACGCCACAAGACTTTGTCCAGGGCATGCAGGCGATGCAGGCGGATACAACCCGTCTCATCACAGACATAGCGGCACAGGTCAACCCGCAACAGATGGCTCAACAGATCCAAACTGGCGTGCAGCAGCAGCTGCAGCAGAATACTCAGCAGATCCAAACGCAACAGCAGAAGGAGCAGGCTGTGGATAATGCGGTCAACATGTATGTCCAGAGCAAGGCTCAGGCGATGGGTGTTGAGCCGGAGACTATTCGTCCTGCGTTCGACTTTGTTGCCAGCGAGATCAAGGACTCTGGACGGTTCCTATTGGAGAACGATGTGACCGCTATCGGCCAGTTTGCAATGAACAAGCTGACCTCATGGGACCGGTATCAGCAGTCGATCGCGACAACTCAGTCTAATGCAACTGTTCAAGGCAACAGGAACCGTGACCGCCAGATTATTCGTGAGTCACAAAGGATGGTCAAGGCGTTACAGGATCCCAATACCCGTGGCCAGGTCATGAACCAGTCATTGCCGGTTGTGCAAACACAGGTGCCTCAGCAGCAGCAGCAGCAGGTGCCTCAACAGCAGCATGTAGCACCTAATCCATACTACACACGAACCGGGCAGATCGACGAGGATGCTGTGTTGCAGCATACCAAGACGATGGGCGGTTCACAACGGTATTAAGTAATACATCGGGCGTGGACTATATCGAGCGGACGTGAATTCTAGAAAGGAATTCATACCATGCCTCAAATCACGGTACCAACATTCACAGAGGGCGATGTACATCAGCGGTGGGACGTGCAGATCACGTCCAAGCTACCGGTGCTGTACGGCAGCATATTGGATCTATCTAAGATCGCTATGCCGACCGCTCGGCTGTGTTGGGATATGAAGGAATATTTTGACGTGGATACTGAGGGCCGGTTCCAACTCCATTATGAATGGGGTGGGGCCGATGTGCAATATACGGACGGCGGGAACCTCGTCTACGACGTGGAACCTGTTGATAACCGTTCTCGAATGGAAGTGACCCCACGCGTCATGTTCGCAACAACGGGGTTTAACGCATTCGAGCAGACCCGGTACAGGCATTCACTTTATGACATGGTCGGACGTCGGACAATATCGGTTAACAAGGGACTCACATGGGTACTGAACTATGAGACCTTTGCCAGCCAAAGCCCGTCTACCGCGGCTGCGCCTGCGAGTGCGGTTGCTGAGTCGGCACATGTCACCAACGATTCATTGGATATCGACGGAATACTTCTCGCGAACATCGGTTCGGGCCAGTGGGCACAGAACGCTATACGGTTGAACCGGTTCCCGACCAGCGTGCTGAGTCGTGTGAACTCGTTGCCGTTCCTTATCAGGCCGCATATATCTGGCCATGAGCTTCAAGGGATTAACAGCTCTAACATCTTCTGGCGTTCCCATGTGTATATCGCACAAGGCACAGGCGGTGGTACACCGACGATACCCGCGGGCAGTTCAGCATATATCGCGACGAACAACTCAGCACTCGATGCAACCGTACGTGATATGATCATGAGAGACACGGACGGCAGTGCTGTGAACCCAAGTATCGATGACATTGATTATGTATTGAACAACATGCAGACCGGTAATAAGTTCACCATGTTGGGTGTGACATCGCCCAGTGGCCTGAGTTACCTGAGACGTAACTTGTTCAATTACACACAAGCAAGTCCAAGCGAGCCGCTCATGGACTTTGGGATAAACTATCTCAGCCATGTCCAGCATAGCGGGGGTCATTGTGTATTTTACTCTGATCCAATTATGGAGCGGCTATGGCCGAACTCCATAATATTTTTCGATCCATCGTTGATGCCGTTTGGGTGCGTCAACGGGTGGGGCCCGAACATTAAAGAGTGGCAGTATCTGCCGCAGACCATGGGCACTTATGCCATGGCAAAGATATTGTGGATCCAACGGTTCGTGATGGACAGGCAAGCGACCGGCTGGCTACTGAACTGCAGCTGGAATTAACAGTAACCGTCCGGCTGGCTACTGAACACGCGGCCGGACACAGGAGGTATCATCATGGCAGGAGTAGGAATCAATCAACTCAAACGGATCTATACGAACCAGAACGACTTCCGGCTAGGCCAAATTATCGGCCGTGCAGAAGGGCTACAAGGTGAATTTAAGTTCGTCCGATACAACGATGGAGCCGACGATCCGGGAGTTGTCGGTATCCGGGGAATGGTCGCTGAGTATGCTAAGGCCGCCCCTACCAATGATCTTAACGCGTCAGGTGAGCCAGGCACACATACTGTGACTGTCGATACGTCGGGCGCGGCTGACCGGAGTGCAGGTATACTGGTCGGGGATTCGCCACTTGGATTCTCTGGCGGTGGGGTATATCAGGACACAGAGTTTGGATTTATCCAGCTCTCGGGTATCCCGATTGTTGATATATGGATGCTTGCGGCGGCGTCACCCGCAATTGCTATTGCGCGGGACGAGATCATTATCCCGCAATCGACGAGTGATGGGTTCGCTGACGGTGTAGCGCTAGGCTCGATGAGTCAGACCCAGCAGTACCAAGCACTTGGGTATGCACTGGCGGATGGTGAGCTGGTCGTCAATGACCAAGCACTTGTGTTGTTCCCTTCAGGTATAACCACTACTGCGCGTTATCAGCTTGATGAGACGGTGACATTGACAGGTATAGGTGCGAGTGGTACTGGCGTTGTTAACGAGATATTTAGTAGTTACTCGGGTGCCGCTGAGACACAATGGGGTATGCGCGTGACGGGTACGTCAATGATCTTTGCGACATCGGGTAACACAACATTCACGGGTGGCACATCTAGTGGTGCAGAGGCCGTTGCGATCGCTCAACTCGCTGGTAGAATTAAGGCGGTCAATGCGCTATTAACTCTGCCTGCGGCATAATACAAATGATAACCATATCACGGACAATTCCCGGTATCGGTGACGCGATTATGATGGAGCCGACGATCCGGGAGTTGTCGTTACACCAGACTGTGAATATCATCACCCAGTTCCCTGACCTGTTTAGCGGCATGTATAAGGTCGTTGACCGTGTGCCTCCGGGTTCGAGACTGCTCGACATGGGCCACGACGGATACTGTCCATGCGCATCGTACGAGCTTGACCGTATAGATGAGGTAATACTTAAAGGCCGGGTTGAGATATTCCTCGACCAAATCGGTGTAGTCCATGCTGGCCACCGCCCAAGACTTAAGCTCATAGATAGTGAGATAGCTGCAGCAGCTGCTGCTCGTAGTCAATCTGATAGGCCCCGTATTGGACTATCATTAACGGCATCGGACTACGGGAACGATATAGATGGGTGGCGTGACTATCCATACCATCGTGCATTGATCCAGCATATCGATGAGTGGGCGGACGTTGTATGGATACATAACGAACCCCCTCCGCTGGATGCTGAGTGGGATGCATGGTCACTCAGAGAACTGATGGTCACAGTTGCATCGCTAGACGCGCTCATTGCAGTAGACAGCGGGCCTGCACATATCGCTGGCGCATTGGGCGTTCCATTGTTCGGTCTGTTTGGCCCGACAGACCCTAACTTACGAATCAGCGTATATCCACAGGTTCATACTATCCCTATGTACGAGAAGTGTGGAAGCGCATACTGCTGGTACAAGCCGTGCAAGTTCAGATATTGTATGGCGACGTTATCACCGAAATGGATTGACGAATGGGTGAAGCACAAATTGGAATTGTCGATAAGCGTGGATATGACCATACCTTCTGGGTCAGAGATGAGAAGGAAGGGGATCACGGCATAATCAATGAGGTCTATGTCGGCGACTGCTATAGATTAGTAGAGTTGTATAGCCTATACGATCTTAGGCCTACGAATATCATTGATGTTGGGGCACATATAGGCGCGTTCGCCGTCGCAGCTAAGTCGTTCTTCAAGGATGCAATGATCCTATGTATTGAGCCGTTGAAGCGATCGCACGAACTACTGTCCAAGAACATAGAACACTTACAGGATGTATATGCGTTCCATGCCGCTGTCCGGTACGACCAAGCCAATATATTTGTAGATGATATAACCCGTGCAACCGGCGGTGGCTTTATGGTCGATGGGAGCCGTGCATCGTTCCTCAACAACACGAACGGATGGGGCAGCTACGAGCCTGTCCAGGATAACACGCATCTCGTTACGCTAGAAGATATAACAGCACAATACGATATGGACTGGGTAGATCTGTTGAAGCTGGACTGTGAAGGTTCAGAGATAGGAATATTGGAGAACATGACCCAGAAGTTGAGAGATCATGTTGGGTGGATTATCGGTGAGTACCACACAGATGTTAGGTCGTTCATCAAGCTCGCTAAGGAACGGTTCCCTAACCATCTGGTATCTATTAGAGAAACCGGTAATCGAATCGGTATGTTCTGGATCAGACCTATGGGAGGTGTACAATGAATGTTGCCGCGATAATGATCGGTAAGCATAATAGCATAGGCATGCCTGGTAAGAACACTATGAACATATTGGGTAGGCCGCTATGCGAATACCCACTAATAGCTGCAAGCGAATCTGGTCGAGTTTGCAATATGTATGTCTCAACCGACTCGCCAGAGATCATGAAGGTAGCACGCAGGTACAAAGCTACTGTCATAGAACGCCCGCCGCACCTGCTTCTACCAGAAAACCGAAGTGAGCATGTATACTACCATGCTTACGAGTCAATACTGGCAGCCGGTGACATACCAGATATGGTGTGCCTGTTGTACGCAAATGCACCATTCGTAACCTCTGGCCTAATCGATGAGGCTGTAGATAAGCTATCATTACGTACTGAGTATGATTCATGTATAGGTGTATACCGTGCGGATACGTTCGCAGCGCATAGATCGATTGAAGTGTCCTCAACCGGAGATATAAGTCCATCTGTATATGCCAATGGTGCAAAGGATATCAACAGTGATCGCTCTTCTGGTGGTGGTACATATTTTGTTGATACATCCTTGGCCGTTGCTAGGAGTCGATGCTTGGATAACCCGTATTCTGGGACACTTCCATTCGTGCATCTAGGTAAGAAGCGATTGGCTATTGAGAAGGATGTTGGATTTGACCTTGACGAAAAATGGCAAGTCGCAGTAATTATAGAATACCTAAAGTCTCAGGGGTTTGGAGTCTAGGATATGCGTGTTGTACTACTTTATCCCACATGGACGGGTGCGTATGGAATCATCGCCCACTTTGCTAGACGTAACTCACGATGGCCACCACTGAACTTAGCACTCCTCGGAGCAATACTTGAGGAACATGGACACGAAGTGCATATCATAGATGGCGAGGTGGACGGGCTGTCTATCCCCGATATTGCCAGTCAAGCAATTGCACTTAAGCCGGACATCATTGGACTCACAGCGTTTAGCCCGTTCTTCCATATCAACAAAGACTTGGCATATGCGATCAAAGAGATCGATGCCAGTATCCCGATAATGATTGGCGGACCGCATATCACCATCACCGGCAAGGATAGTATGTCATCGGCATTTGACTATCTGTTCGTCGGTGAAGCTGAGTACTCGTTACCCCAGTTCATCGATGAGCTTGAACGGGGCGGGGATATATCTCAGGTCGGGGGTATTCTGTATGCACAGAACGGGGATATCATATCGACCGGCGAAGCAGAACCTATAGATATGACCCGTGAGTATCCGCTTGACAGGTTCCCGTTCCCTGCACGACACCTGTTGCCGATGCACAAGTATCAGCTTGGCACGCTCCGGGGTCGGCTACCAATGACATCGATTCAGACGATGCGGGGTTGTCCGTGGAAATGTATATTCTGTGCGTCTGACGCGCTCAAGACCACACGGGTCATTAAGCGGTCACCTGCGTCGGTTGTGGCAGAGATGTCGCAGGTCGTAGACACGTACGGTATTAAGCACTTCTATATCGTTGATGATGTGATGACGCTCTGGCCTAAACATATCACGGAGATATGTGACCGGATAGATGCCGCTGGACTCGACATCACATTTGAGGGCAGTACCCGTGCAAACTTGGTGACCGACGAACTTATTGAACGACTGGCAAGTAGTGGACTTATACGCCTGTCGTTTGGGCTAGAGACCGTTAACACAGAGATGCGTAAGACGATGAAGAAGAAGGTGCCGTTAGAGTACTATGTGACGGCGAACCGTATCCTTAACAAGTATAACGTCGAGGCACTCAACTCTGTGATGATTGGCCTGCCCGGTGAGACGCGAGAGACTGTTGACGAGACGCTAAGGTTCCTTGAAGCACAGAAGGATATATCTCAAGCGAACTTCGCTATCGCAGTGCCTTACCCCGGTACGGAGCTTCACACAATGGCGAAGCAGGGTATGGAAGGCATGGAGCTGTTGTCGGACGATATGTCTGAGTATCGACGATACGGGAGTGCGGTCACAAAGGTGAACGAGCTTTCTCCAGAAGATCTAGTTGAGTTGCAGAACGAAGGGTTTGCACGTATCTATAGCAGACCGCATCGATGGATACCGATGCTTCGTAAGCACGGAATCATGGGCGGTGTGTTGACACTCTTGCGTGTGGCAAAGTATCTAGTATCTAAGCTGGTCAAGCCTCGTGCTGTCTCTGGGCATGTCGGCGACCCTAAACATCCAAATACGGTGTAATATGCTACGCATGGGCATTCAACGTATCACTGAATTTATCGATTCACGTCCTGTATTCATGATGCTGCACGGTAAGTCGGTTATCCGGTTCACCAATTATTCAGACTTAGTAGAGCGTGCCAATCCCATACTGGTGAGTATAAATGCGTTCTATATAATTGAACGGGATGTGCTGGCACCGATGGGTCTGAACCTAGACATGATTGGCATGTATTTCCCGCCCCAATGGAATGTCAGTACAGCTGAGATTACAGAGTTCTTGGGTCGGGACGATGACAATCTGTTGGTTGTGCCGCACGGCACCGATATGATGCGTGATTGCCAGAACAACCTTACGGAATATTCTGATAAGATCGAGATTGTTGAGGGGCCTAATATTGTTGGGGGCGGGGGGCCGAACTCCATGACCGCACTTATACACTCACTTATCGGTGCGGGTGCAAGAGAGTTGGTATTGTTTGGTGCAGATGGTTGCCACACTAGCACCCCCAATGACCAGGAGTACAACACGTACATCGGGGGCAACGAGATACTGGCGCGTAGGCTTACCAAGGCATCTCTTGCAGGGGATGTCCAGCTTATGAACAGGTTAACCGGTGCATATGTTGAGGCGTCACGCCAGCTATTCGGCGTGAGGGATAGAGTATTGATTATGAACTGCTCTCCAGGTTCGCACTTTACATGTTACAAGGATGTCACGTACGATGAACTGATGGATAGGTACAAGCCATGATGGTGATATTTAGTGCGCTCGATGACCTAGGAGAGAATCAACAGATAGAGAAGTCTCGTGACCCGGACTGGTATTCGTGCTGGTCACGTATGGCGGAAGGCGATGTGTATTACCAGCGTATGGATTCACCTGATCCAGACATACTTGCATCAGCAGATATTGCAGTCATCATACTGTTCGATGTGTCACGTATGGGCGACGCTGGAATATGGAGGCTCGGCAAGGTGTTAGGCCAGCTACAGTGCCCGGTCATCTTTGAGTGGGAGAACATACTTCATCAGCCGACATCGACTGTGCGGCCTGACATGCTACACGCGATGGTGAACATGCTAGATCCGTTCAGTGATAAGGTGATGTACGACTTCTACATAGACCCTGATACCGTGGGGTTGCGTGGCAACTATATGGTGGGTTGCGAGCCACTAACATCAAGAGCGAGCTACTTCGATACGCACCGACACAGAGAGTTATTTGACCCGAACGTGGAGAAGGACGGTAGCATATTCGTTGTTTACGATGCGCTCGACTACGCACGGAACGGGTACTGGTCTCATAAGTATGCCAACGATATAGCCATGCGCCAGGGCGTGAAGTACTACACGCACAAGGGATATGGGCATACAGACTTCAACTATCATTTCTTTGATAGACGGAGTATACTGGATCATAGCGGTGGCCTGCCGTATCCAGAGTATATTGGATATATTGAGCGGGCATCGTTGGTGGTTAACCTCGATGATCGGCCTTGGCAGGGCTGTGTCGCGTTGGACTGTGCTGCTGCTCAGACCCCGTATCTATGTATTAACCGTGCAGTTTTACATAAGCGGCTATGGTCGCATGCCGCGCTAGACCATTGGCATAATGTTGGCTTAGTGATGTCGCACGGTATGGGGTTGTATAATAATATGTCAGCAGCAGCCGCTGCTTATGATAAGCTCGATGGTATCGATTGTGAGATAGCGAAACGTGAACTCAGGCAGACACTGGAGATAGACTTTTGATAACACTGGTTGCGACTGCGAACGATTATGGGCCAACAGGCAAGCTCCGTATCGATGACAATCCGATATGGACTCAGGCGTGGGGGAGGCTGTCATCGGATACGGCATACATCTATAATAACCAGTCACCGGATGATAAGTTACTCAATAACGCGGATCTCGTCGTATTCTATCTGTACGATCGATTGTTGACCGAGGAGGATATGTTCTATGACTTCCAGCACGCGTTGTTGCAATGCCGATGTCCCGTTATCTTTGAGTGGGCATATATCTTAGAAGAGGCGTCTACGAACTATGAGCGTATGTTCACGCATATGGCACCGTTTTTAAACTCAGTGAACTTGACGATGTACGACTTCTATCACGAGCCGAAACATGCAGGCCTGCGCTCACACTTTATGCCGAAGTGTGAGCCGCTGTGGTTAAGTAATATGTACTTCGACCGTGTGTTCTGGCAGCGAGAGATACTGGCACATGACAATGAACGGGATGGCCGTATCATTGTACTGGATACCACACATGTAACCGATGGGTTATGGCAACACCGATACTGGTCGCACAAGTATGCCAACGACATCGCCACGCTACGGAATACGACGTTTCTTGCACATAATCTGCC
>Ga0208315_1000253_pt1 | contig 45880 bp, 58 predicted proteins | sample MalvireepMed_215_FD_184239 | JGI IMG/M metagenome (GOLD analysis project Ga0208315, IMG submission 184239) | Marine viral communities from the Global Malaspina Expedition - Malaspina viral metaG DeepMed_215 (SPAdes) (version 2) | ecosystem: Environmental > Aquatic > Marine > Oceanic | place...
GTCAGTTACTACTCCACCATATGCTCCGTGTTCTACATCTGATTTTTCACTACCATATCTATCTGCTGGTGATGTTAATGTCTTAGTTCCTTCTGGTGTTTCTAGTTTGGTTCCTCCTACTTTTCTTGGATCTTTTCCAGTTGGTAGGTCCCCCAATTTTTCACCAGGAATCTTTGCTCCGGTTACTTTGTTAAGTGTATTTCTAAGTCTGTAAATTTCTGTTGCCAATTCACCATAACTGGTTGTTTTGGATAGACCTTGTGCAAATGTACCTGCACCTGGATCTGGTTTCTTTCCAGTTGATCGTGATGCTGCTGCATCTGCTGCTGAACCTGCACCTTCACCTGCCGGTTTTCTCTTGCGTTCTGGTACTGGTTTCTCTTTTGCCTCAGATTTCTTGCCACCCGGTGTGAATGTTCTTGTCTGTCCTGATGGCTGTGTTGATGCTGCCAATCGTTTAGTATCTTTGACTTCTTTGGCAGACATTGGTTTTCTGTCCTGTGTTGCTCCTGCCGGTACATCTTTTACTCCGTATCCTACTGATACTGATCTTGGTGATAATTTTAATACATCTTTAAGGTTAAGTGGTAATTGACTCCATTTTCTGTCTATAAAGTGTAATGGTTCTTGTATGTTTGCTTTGTGTAGTGCACCCATTCTAGTCTCATAATTCATCTGGTCCCATAATTGATTCATAATACCCATACTGATAGTGTCCCCTGGAATATAGGTTTCCCCTGCATGTACCTGATCATATGCGTTTTGATCTTCGTTATATATTGTTACATATGCACCGTCTTTTGATACTACTGTTCCTTGTCCCTTGGTATAAGAAACAACGTTTCCAACCTTTGTGTGTTGAATTCTTTCCATATCCAATTTTTTTTCTAGTCCCTCTGCCGGTTTAACTTTTTTAGGATGAGTATTGATATTTTGTGTAGGTTCATCTTGATTAAATGCTGTATCCAGACCTATACCTGATGTCATACATCATAATAGATTACAGTATATATAAAGTTTTATAAAAGAAGAAGAGATAATAGCGTCTAATGGTACTGCTATTGGACCCTTTTACCACCGATCAAAATGGCTTCTTTAGTCGTGGTTTGTAGAAAAATACACAACATATACTATATGGTGTACGCCTAATATAAACTCATCCCATGTGAGGACAGACACCTTTGTTTCTATCTTTACCTGTGTTACAATTCATACATAACACCTGAAAATTATCAGGAAAATCATTTTTTATTAACCATCTGTGTAAATTTGTGGTGGTATTACCTATTTCCTTCCTGTGTTTGGCACCGTCATTATTAATATGATCCATTGATAAGAATAATGGTTCAGTTTCTCCACAACATTTACATTTTCTACCGTAGTGATCATATATTATCTCTTTCATATTATTATTATATTTATTCTGTCTTTTGTTTATACGTTCTCTATACTGTTTATAATGTTCTTTTGATGCCTGTAGTTTATCAAACTTATGTTTTAAATAATAGTCCCTCCAATAAGATTTCTTCTCATCTGGGTTTGCGAAAGGCATACATATATAGGGTTGGATGAATATATAAAGTTTCTGTCATCCCATTATGTTCTTCCAGCCTTCACCATGTTCCACATAATACCACCCTTCACCGAATGATACCGCGTTACATGCCAGTGCTAGTGCGTCTGCATGGTCGTCTTTTGTTCCTTCATCTACTTTTACTTTTAATTTTCCCTCCTCTGTATAGGCTCTCTTTAAATAGGATAGCTGGTAAAGCACTCTCTTGTCGTCCTGCGGTACCACTATCTTCTTGTTCTCGAATATCATACGGATATTACTGTACATTTTTGATTTTTCTGATAGCGAAAAGGTGATTCCTCTGACAGGATATTCTCTTTTCCTTGCAAGGTCCACAACACCACCACCCAGGCCTGTCTCGTCTATGAAGATTGTCTCGAACGGGTACTTTTGCATCAATTCACCCACCCTTCCGACTATATCTACAAGGTTGGATTGTGACTCTTTCTCATATTCTATCACCCTTATCTTGTTGTCCTCGTCCACCTCTATTATCATGAATACTGTCTCATCTCTTCCACTTCTTGCAACGTCAAGACCCATATAATATCTTGTAGCACCCATTGGTTTCCAGGTCCTGTTATGTGAGGCCATCAACAAGTCGAATGGTATAAGCGAGTCACCTATGTCTAGGAACTCTCCCTCTACCTCTTGTGTATATTCCTCTTGTGATAATGATTTTACCTGTTCTAAGAATAATGGATCGTTTGCAATCTTTGGGTTGTCTACAGATCTAACGTGGAATTCTTTCCATAACCCATCCGGGTTCTTGGGCCGGGACTGTTGACTCGACTCATAGAAATAACCCTGCTTGCCAAATGGTGTCGACGTCAACCATACATTCGCTTCCGTAGCCATACCTGATGGCAGGAATGCAACCATGATACTTCTCTTAATGAAAGCACATTCGTCCGCAATGATTACGTGTGGGGAGTAACCTCTCAATGTCACACCAGTCTCACCTGTTGCTCTTACATATATTTTAGTCATACCTTTTTTATTCAACCACTGTATCCACATCTCTGTCTGGGTGCTTCTTACTACATATTTTGATAGAAAGTCACTGTTCTTTACCAGTGTTCTAATCCTGTCGAACATGATACTTGCCTGGTTCTGTGTAGGTGCAGCGATAATAATGACGGCCTCTTTCTTTTCTCTTGCGTCCTTGCTCAAAATGGGGGCAAAGAAACTCCAATGTATTGCCTTAACTGCAGTTGTCATTGTCTTACCTGCCTGTCTGCCCGACCTATATATTATGAATCTCTCTGTACTGTCTGCATATTCTGCATTATATTTGAATAGTTTGTGACCCAACATTACCTCACTGAATTTACTTGGACTCTTAGCCATATCGGCTACCATAGTCATTAGTTTCTCACGTTTTGCAGTTATATCCTTTGAAGGTTTAGGCATTATACTTTCATATCCTTATCAAGTCTTATACCTATAACAAATACCTTTTTATTCTTTGATTCCATTCCCAAATGATTAAAAGTTGCACTGAATACTATCATTTTCCCCTTCTTAGGAGACACTGATACTGTTACATCTCTTTTATCATTCAATGAAAATAATGTCACTCCTTCTGCATCTGTCAAATATAATACAACACCTAATTCCTCATTATGATCATGTCTATGCCATCCAAGACTACCTGAATCGCCATATTTTATATAATGTACATGAAACGGTGTTGATATTAGACCAATATCATTGTTTAAATTTTTAACTATATCATCTATTATTTTATCTATTCTTTCATCTACATGTAATATATTAGGTGTCTGATATGCATTGTCAAGATAAGTATTATCACTGACATCAGGCAAATTTAATGAATCCAAATAACCTGTAAGTTTATCAACCGTATCCAAACTCATTTCATATTCTTTAAATGCAGGGATATTGATCATTATTCGTCTCCTTTTACTTCCAACTGTCTAAACAATTCTTCAAGGTTACCCTCATCATCAAATGATTTCTTCTCTGTTACTGTTATCTTACTGCCTAATTCAACCATTAGTTTAGCAATGTTAAGGAATGCATTCTGTTGACTGATGGCATTTCTGTCTGGTATATTTCCGTCCATCTGGGCCTGTACCAATGCAAGGAATACGTTCTCACCCATCTCTTTTGCCATTGTGTCAAGCAGCATCTTTAAATCTTCCGGATTCCTAGTGTTGATCTGGTCCAAGAAATTTTTAATGTCCTTTCGTACAGCGCAAGCAGCACCCTTCTCGTACTTGGGGCACCGTCCGTTGCCACCTTCCTCTTCAGATCTGTAAATACATTTATCGCACTCAGCCGGTAGCTTTGCATATTTTAAATGCTTTGCACTGTTATAAGGTGACACTGTCTTATGCTTGTTAACTGTTACTTTTCCGTCAGGTTTTAATCTGATAGATGATTCTTTCTTACCCAACTTCTTAACCATACAATAAGAGGAACAAACTCGTATATAAATCTATTTAAAATTTTCCAGATAACAACCCAAACTTTCAAACATAGGCATATAATATAATACCAGTGGTGCAAGTGTAAGTGCCGTCTGTTCGCCTTCAATCAGGTCCTTTGGATCAAGTCCTGCCCTGCTTAGATGTATAAGGTTCTTCTGACATGCCAACTGTATCATTGACTTGTTTGTTCTTCCCTTGTCTCCGAACATTATCTGCTGTCCCTTCCATACGTCAGTCTTCCTTCCTCTGACTCCGCTGGTCCATGTGGTGCTGTCTATGCTGTCTACCATGTGATTTCTTTCCTTGGTCCATCTGCCCTTGGCCAGTCCGTGATACGAATAGTTTTGTGGAAGCTGTCTTAGTTGTGTGTCTTCGCTGCTTCTGCTCTGTGCCTTGCCCAATGCTATCCTGTCACCCTTGTAGTTTGGTCTGAATATGGACAGTGACTGTGCATAGTTCTGGTGTAGTATGGGTATCAGTTTGCTGTTGTATTCCTCCCCCTCTTTCCAGTTATTGTAGTTGTTTAATGCGTCTGTAGGATCGTCATACTGAAGTGCCTCATGTTTCCAGTCCTGAATGAAACTGTGATACTTGTCTTTGTCAGCACCAAAACCAGGTCCCAACATTACTTCATCAAACCCGTTGGACAGTTTTTCTGCTCTCTCTCCCACGAACTTGTATGTAAGCATTACATTCTTTGCACCTACCCTTCGGAGGGCTGATACCTGTGTCTTGTTGTTCGCGTTAAAATAAAATTTCATATGTCGTTGTACTCCTTTGCACCGTCAATATGTCCTCTTCTTTCACTCTTCTTTAGTTTTTCTAAACAAACATCACATACTGTAGAGTCATCTCTGTATGGTGTGGTGTCACCCAATCTCCAACACATATCACATAGGTTCTTACTCATCATTAAACCCCTTTCTCTTGTATTCCCTTAGGTCTGGTGGCAGTGTAAGTGATCTAAGATGTTCCTCCATATCAGCAAGTAACTTATTAGTTTCCTTGAGTTCATCCAATATCTTTTGTAATACTCTAATCATTTTATCCTCTCAAATTTTAATATGAATACATATCTTGTTTTATAACACATTCTTGTTGGAGATCTTCCTGCATGTGGTATCCTGGAATCTGCTAGTACTATCCTTCCTTTCTTTGGTAATATGGATACTTCAGGTTCATTGTCCTTATAATAGATAGTTTCTCCTCCCCATTCAGGATCCCATTTGTCATTTATATAATATAATACTGTGACATTATTGTCATCATTATCAGTATGAATACGTGTGATATCTCCAAATACAAGCGAGTTTATATATGAATTCTCCAATTTGAATTCTCCTTTATATAATCTGTTAATTAATTTTAAAGATTTTTTGTATAAACCTGTTTGTTTTGTTACATCATTTTTGAAGTTTGATGCTGAAAACCAATAATCATCCTTGTCATTAATCAATGTCTTATGTTTTCTCTGAAACATACTGTTTTCTTTTCTTGTCTCTATGTTAGATTTTTCATCTTCCGATAACATATCTTCTATTATATATAAGTCCTTCCCATCAATCGTCTTTTTTATCAATCTTCTTCTCCAAAACACTGGTTTATCCATGGACACATCCCGTCGCAAAGAAAACACCTGGTTCTCTCGGGAAGGTCCTTGGTTTTTAATGATTCCTTGATGGCCCTTGCATTGGTTATCATCATGTTAAGATATTCCTCCGGTTTGCCTAGCTTGTATGTTATTGGGACCGGGATGTCTCTCTTCTCCTTGCTTATGCTGTTGCTGATGTAGATATTGCAGCCCCGCTTGGCATCTCTGCCGTAACATTTGTTAAGTAATACCCTGTAACAGTTGATCTGTGTGATGTGTGATTCGCTTGCCTTTGATGTTGCCCTGCTGAAATAGTCTATTGATCCTGTGGTCTTCTTGTCCACTATTACCAGTTCACCGTCTACTTCTATTAAATCGTCTGCACTGCCATATATAATATCAAGATGTTTTGGATCGTCAGGTTTCATCTTCTTGGCTTCCTCATATGTGACGTTCTTGTCTTCCTCATAGTTATATCCAAAGAATAACTCGTTGTCTTCCGGGTTGGTTGACAGGTTGGTAACCTTGTGTACTGCCTGTCCATAGAACATTGATTTCATGTCCTCTGTTGTCATCTGCTTGTATTCATGTGGCACAAACTTGCCATACATAACGTTTCTCATACATGGCTTGATAAGGTCTGACACATGTATGACGCCAAGTCTTTCCGTACCCATTGCAACCATTTGTGCCTTTCTATATGCAAAATACGCTTCCTTGTTTACGTCACTATTTAAAACCATATTAGTTATTAGCTGTATACTATATATAAATGTTAACGATGTCTGAAACCTATATGACCGTTGATAACAACCCTACCGTGAAACAATAAATCTGAATCAACGTTAATAGGATTAACCTTGTGTAATAAATGTGATGAGAATATTATCAATTGATTGTCTTGAGGTTTGATCTTTATGTCCTTGTTATTGTGTTTAATTATTAGTTCTCCCCCTGTCCACATTCTTGGTTTGACTATATCCAATGGAAGTATGAACGACAACAGTCTTGTTCCTGAAACATTGTCCTGATGCCATGGATATGTTCCGCCTTTCGGATATACTGTTATCCTTGTCTCGTGATTGTTTGTAACACCTATGGTTTGGAATGGATATGACTGTTGTTTACTATATATAGACAGGGCCTTTTTGTTAAACAGTTTGGTATCATTTAATGCAAGTATTGTAGAATCAGTTCTATTGTTTAAGTAAACGTCATCCAGATACATTCTTTTATAATATGAATCTTTTACTCCGTATTTTTCATTCATTGGTTTGTCGACTATGTTATCTCTTTCACCCACTATAGCATCTTTTATTATTTTTAATTCTGGTTTGGTGTAAAAATTGTCTATCAGTAGTATATCATTGTTTATTTTTACTGGTTTCATCTCTTAATATCATCCTTTGTCCATGCGCAAGGACCATATTTGTCAACATAATGTAAGAACACTTGTGCATGTTTTTCACCTTCAAATTTTGGACGCCAGTGATGTATCTCACATCCCCTATAAATAAGAGCGTCACCTGGATTAAGTTTTATCTCTACCGGATTCTCATCTCTATCCAATACCCATATACTCCATGGATCTCCTCCTAGGTCTAATGTCATTGATACTTCACATGCTGGTCTATCTCTATGTATTTTTAATATGTCCCCCCGTTTATATACTCTTGCATATGCATATGTCTTGAACAATTCCAGTCCGGAATGATCTTCTATTACTGGTAACATTTCTATATGTTTCTTTTCTGCTATTTCTGGATTATAAAATGAAGGTGTACCTGATATTTCAGCAGTGAGAACACCGTCAGTTCTATTGCTTAGATGTTCATTTATTTCATATGCCTCTTCTTCTGATATGACATTCCTAATTATGTCGTAACCTTTTTTATAGAAGGTCATTTTATACCTATCCAACAGTTCATTGAGAATCGTCCTTTGCTAAATGTTTTTGGTGATTTTGTATCTCTTACCATATGTGCTGTTTTTGCTCCGAATATTACTGCCATATTATTTTCTGGGGTTATTATAAGTGGTTTCTCTCTCTTGTCCATTGGTTGTCCTTTATATATTGGTGATTTTGTAAATAGTATTTCCCCTCCTTTGTATTTCTTTGGCTCCTCGTTGAAATAATATACCATGGTTACCTGTCTTTTATTGTTATCGAATGCATCTATATGATATTTATAGAGTTGTCCTTCGTCTCCGTATCTGCTTACCTGTGTCTCGTGATAGTTGGACTGACTGAATTTGTTTATTGGGTATGATGAACTTCCAATTGGTTCTATAAACTCAGGAGTTGAAAACAAAACGTCCAGTTTAGATAACAGTTTTGATTTACTTCTATCATTGTTATATAATGAATCATAGAATGCAACCTTATTGTTTCTGAAATCAGTTTTTTTTCCTTCAGAAACTCCACCTATTGAAGCCTCAACAAACATTTTTTTATTTTTAACTGCCTCTGCAAATATTTCTTTGTTTTCTTTCTTTGTAAAAATATCTCTTATTATAATTAAAGGTACTGGTTCGTAAATGAATTCAAATTTCATATATTAATATGGTATAATGTTTCATATTAACCTTTCTAATCCTTTCTCTATCTCTTTAGACAATTCCAATCTTTCAGCATCTAGTTGTTTCTCAAGTGCTTGTTTTGTCTTCTCTATCAAGAACCCTATCTCTTTATTTGGGTTATTGTTCATCAGTCTTAATTGTTTTTTAAGATATTGTATTCTGGATATCCTGTCTGCCAGTTTATCTTCTTCTACTTTAAGAATCATTTTAACGGTACGTTTAATATTAATCCTGCTGTTCCTGAAGAACCATTGGCTTCACTTGGTCCTGTTGCTCCAGCTCCTGCTCCTCCAGCTTGTCCTGGACCGCCATCCGGGTTTGGTCCACCATCTCCACCGCTTCCACCGCTTCCACCTGATGAACTGTTTAATCCACCTGCACCACCTGCTGCAGATATGGTTCCATTATTTGTTAATGTATAATAATATAAACCAATTACGCCGCCGCCACCGCCGCCACCGGTACCAGCTCCGCCGGCTCCACCACCGCCGCCGCCTCCGCCGCCACCATCTTGGAAACCGTTACAACTTCCGTTACCTCCATTACTAGCATTTCCTCCTGAAGAACCATCTCCTCCTAAGGCTTGTATTGTTCCACATGCTCCTACTACTATGTTTTGAGCTACTAATATAAGTGTTCCTCCGCCTTTTCCTCCTGCGCCACCTACTGCACCTGTTCCGCCCGCTCCGCCAAATCCACCAGTTGGCGGACTAATACCTGACTCACCACCGTTTCCTCCGGCACCACCTGCGGCGGCTCCTCCGCCGCCTCCGCCTCCGGCCGCCAAAAGATTTGTTTGACAAGATAGATATTCAGTAAGATTATTTAATTTTCTAGTCCTGGTTCCTGTTGGACCTCCTGCTCCGCCTGTGGCAGTACTGGTAACTCCTGCTGATCCTGGTGTTGGTCCTGGTGGTGATCCACTACCTCCGCCATTTCCTCCAGCTCCAGATCCGCCTCCTGCTGTTCCACATCCACCTGGAGCAGTACCTCCACATCCTGAACTAGCTGCCGTACCTCCGGCTCCTCCTGATATATTAAAATTGGTTGCAGCACAACCTGCTGTACCGTTAGTACCATTTCCTGCCGGGGATGTTCCACCCGCTCCGCCCGCTCCGCCACATGCACCTACAGGGTTCATCTGTAACGTGCCGTTGACAGTGAGGGTATCCCTTACAAATATTACCTGTGGTGATGTACTACTATCCAATGTTACACACGCGTTAACAGTTAAATTCTTATAATATTGTGTCTGTGTAAGTGTTGTATTACATGATATTGTTACATCACCATCACAACCGTTTCCAAACCATCCAAGTGTAAGGTTTTTCAAACCGTGATCTACTCTTAAACCTGTTACACCACAACATAGACATGTCTCTGGTATCTGATTCACCGCTGTTACAGTGGTAGCATTTGTGGTTGCGGTACCCAATACCATTGAGTCTGCAGGTGTACATCCTGTTGTATTTGATGAAAATATCCATCCCTGTGGCTCACATGACGGATCTCTGCATATGGTTGCATATATATAATTTGTATTGCATGCAGTAAGACATGTAATTGCACATGATACAGAGTTATTTAAGTGAAGTCCTCCTATTCTTGCATTACCTGATGACACATCAACTGCCAATATGTTAGGACACTGTGCCGTGATTGTCAGTCCACATATTATATAATCACATAAGAAATCGTTAAAATATTTCTCAAAATCAGATGCCTCTACAGTCTTTGCCGATGAATTATCTGATCTAGGAATAAGTATTCGTGTCATCTATAACGTCAACTGCCATTCAACGATGGCTCTCTTTGATACGTCTTTGACCAGAGGAGTGCCATCTATTTGTCTAGCCCAAAGACTGGAACCTTCTGCAGGACTGTTCCCAGGAGTGCCCTGGTCATCACATAATCCTATCTCGTTCCATGTAAAATTAGCTTCTGAAAATCCAAAATCTGCAGTAATGAAAAGTGTTGGTCTTACATATGTCTTGTCTGCTGTTGATATGTCCTTCCAAAACTTGTTTGATGCTGCTACCATATCCGTGTCTGTCAGTGCTGCTGCTTGAGTAGAGTCCCCCACTCCAATTCCTCCTGCCTCACCGAAACATGACAGACCTGTACCGCCAAGTCTTTTTAATATACTGTCCTTGCCTGTGTTAACTATAAGATTGTCAAACGTGTCATCCTTTATGACTACTTCAGTGCCATCAGGGAGTTTCTGCCAGGCCTTTATATGTACTCTACCCTTTAAAGCCTTTAATCTCTCTGCTGCCATATATATATCTTAACTAAAGAAATATATAAGGTTTTATCAGAATCGTATAACTATATTAGGTTAACTAAAACCTTTGGTATCCCACTAAATATATGACTAGACCTGTGACACCAGTTCCAACTGCGTCCAAATCAAACGTGATTACACCGTTTATGTCCATTGTATTGTCTGCTATTACTGGTGGTGTAACTGCCGTTCTGGACGTCTTTTCTCCCACATCTATTGTTATTGCTGTTGATAGTATGTCCAGTGCATTCTGTTGAATTTGTATGCTAGGGAGCCCGCATGAAGAAGTGGTTGCCACTGTGGCATATACCTCATCTAAGGTGAAACAGTATGGCATTTGGAATTCCTTCTGTCCGTTGCCTGTACATATGGTGGTTGTCTCATTCCCAAAGTCTATCTTAATGAACTGTCTTACTGCCTGTGATTCATATTGTGAACATACGTCATTATATATTAGTGTGTCCCCCCCTGATGCACATGAATCCAGTATTATGTTACTACATTGAAGATCTAGTGTCTTATTGTTAAATGTTGCAGTATTATTGTTAAATACAAAATCATCTGCTCCGCCAATATCTGGAATAGTCGCTATTGAATTAGACCCCAGTGCAGTTGTTTTTATACGTATATTAAAACATGTACCATTGGGTTGTTGAATATATAATGATGAATTACCACAAGCGTCTGACTGGAACTCAAACACATTACATTCCTGTATGCATACAGTACTTGAACAATAACATGCTATGTTTACATTCTGATTATTAAATAATCTTGATATTCTCCTTACATCTGGAGCTCCAAATTTGGTACACGTACCTACACAAGCATCAGTTTTTTCGGGCCAATTTGCCATATTTATATATCTCTTATGGACTTAAAAAGATTACGTGGCTCTGGTGTATCCAGAACTTGTGAATCCTGAACATGTAAATCCTCCAACAGGTGAACATGTACCATATATGCCTCCATCACCATACGAGTTTACGTTATATATTGCTGGTGCTACTACTGTTATTGTTATTGAATCTAATAGACACATTGTCTCTACATATACTGTTCCACATAGGGCTCCCTCGATTATATTGAACGAGTCTGAAATACACATGATTTCCTCCAACTGCTCGGAACACCTGATATCCTTGATCTCCGTGAGTGCAGACTCCAGGTCGTGCAGTTTCTCGATGATTTGTTTCTCATATTCAAGGTCATCGAACTTGAACTCACCTAACAATATATTTGTAGTCATATCAGGATATCTCCATGTCAGTGATTTTATAACAAATGAACCATCTATGCTTTTAATATCATTTATTACCCTTACAACATCTCCCTCGTTGATTGAGTTTTTCATTACACCCAACTCAAGTTTTAATGATGATCTGATCTCCTTGAATCTGTTCAAATAACCGTTGATAAATCTAATACCGTCGTTTCTTGTCTTGATCCAAGGCATTACAAGTCTCTTGCTGTGTCTGCCGTACAGATCTATGCTTGACTGTTTCTCACCCCTGATAAGCAATGGTATCTCATACTGATAATCTATCTGTATTGCCTGACCGCATGTTGGAGCAACATCAAATATTATAGTCTTGTTTATGACACATGTTTCGTAATCTTCCTCTGCCGTCTGTGCTGTACCACCCACTGTAACACTGCTGGATATGGCACCATGTTGTAATGTGACTTGTGTGCTTGACCCGTCACCTGTAAAACATTCAACAGTACTGTATTTTTTAGATTCTCCTATAACCACTAAATCATTAACTATCTCTGTATCGTCGTTAACACATTCAAAATTCCTTGAATTTACACCGTGAGTGAATACAAAACATGTTGCAGCAAATGCATTGTCATGTAGGTGGAACTGATTCAATGCGTCGGTAAAGAACGTTCTTCCTATCAACTGTGTAATGTCTCTTATAATATCTATGAGTTTTCCGTCAGCGTTGAATCTTGACAATGTAATACCACTACATGTGCCGTGCATATGTGGTATAAGACATGTATTATTTCTAATTAAATCATCTATTATAAATTCAGGGCTTCTGCAGTTATATTGTTGTGCCTTTACCTCTGTCTCACCTAGACTCTTTCCGAATGACTGTGCTATTACTTGTTTTTTATTTATTTCTTTTTCTATCTTGGTAGCGAATCCCCCGAACTTCATCAACGAAGTTGCAACAACTTCAGAGTATATCCTTGTTGCCTGTATTGCTCCTATGTCTTTACTGTACATTCTTAACACATTTATGTCACCTGCAAAATATGCGGTTTTGTTGTGGTTTGTGCCTATGAAAAGTGCAGGGCTGGCCAACGTCAAGTTTGACGCAACAGTTGCAGTGTTCTTTTCCACATTATCTACCTCCAGATGAACCACATTGCTTGAGTCCCTGTATACCCTGATGAAGTGCCATGCATCATCGTTGTATGATGTGCCACATGTCTTTATATTGTTACCATCTATCTCTGCAACCACGTCCCCTGTGGCCAACCTGTTAACTGACAAGGCAAAACCGTTACCTGATAAATTACGTCTAGCGTATACATATCCCAATGAACAGGTGCTCCATTTTGCCCATACCTGTATGTCAAACTGTGCTGCGAAATCAAAATCTGTTGTATATGGTATCTCCTGATATGAATCAGTACCGTTAAATGTCATTGAGTTTCCAAACTTGCCAGTCCCTTCTGTTATCACACCTCTTAGATATATTGCTCTTATTTCCTCCGCTGGTAATTCTTTAGATACCCATATGTTGCCGTCATCCATTGACCCTGCATATTTTGATGAGCCGTCAGCATATGCTCCATATGTCACCAATGAACAATTTAACGTGCATGATGTAAGGTTGTCTGTTATTATTCCCTTTGTATCTGCAACACCGTTTATGTATATGTCAACTGCGTTTCCTCCACATCCAGGTATTCCATTATATACAACTGTGACATGATTCCATACACATGTATTGACTGGAAAATCTCCCCTTATATGAAGTTCATTTGTAGTGGCAGTATTTGTTATCCTAAACTCAACCTGTCCGCATGCATTTAATCCCATCTCCCATCCCTTGTCTGTGGTTGCCGTGGCCTTTTTGGATATCAACGGGACACTTACATCGCTTGTCTTGATCCATGCCGACATTGACATGTTTGTGGTCTGATCAACATCATATATACATTCACATGTTATTGATATATAGTCGCATGTACCGTCAAATACCATTCCCTTCGCACTTACTTTTCCTGGGGCAACACATCCTATTGCACCGTTGTCAATTGCTATTGACTCCCTTATACCCTTGTTTGATGCCGTACAAGTTGATGTACAATATACAAGATTTACACATATTCGTGGATATGATATTGCGCCATATGCATTGTTACAAAGTCCCGACTCGTCCCTTACATTTCCCTGGAACATATACGCTCCAACCATACAGTCAAGACTTACGGCATCCTGTATTATTTTTACTTTGTCGTTTATATCTATGGCAGCACATGCAGGCAATATGACCTTTGACTGGTCTATTGCTCTCTCTCCTTCCCTTGTTACATGTGTCTCAAGAACTTTTACAGGGGAGTTACAAACTAATACCTTTACTCTTACCACTATGCCTCACCTGCGACGACATCTCCTACTATGAATTCAATCCGTCCGTTATATAAGTTGGGTGCGGATGCATTTTTGGCAAATGTCATTTTTCTTATGGTACCATTTTTGGTTATACCGTCAACTGATATGGAATATGCATCCTGTATGCTCTGTGGCTGAAAACAATTTATAAGGTATTTTATTTGTTCTGATGGTGTCTTTGTGGAAGGAGTTGCCTCTGATGATATGTTACATGTTTCTTCAGTGATTGTCCATCCAAGATTTATTCCCAATGTGTTGCCTTCTGCCTTTACAAGTATTGCATTGTCTGCATTACATTCTGGTAATGGAAAATCCCCTACAGGTGTTGCCAATTCAAAATCCAATGTCTCGAAATTTCTTATTGTTAATGTTGTACATGCTGGTACGGGATCACCACAGTCACCACTAAGTTTTGTAAACACTACATCTGACATTATACTATACCTGCCCTTGATGTTGATTCTTTAAGCATTTTTAATATTGCAGGTTTAAGCTGTCTCTCTATGTCTCCTACATTGCTTGCGTTAATTGTAATGTTAAAAGTGTTCCCTCCGCCTGGACTTGTTCCTACACCTGGAGTAACTGTTTCAGGACCTTTCTCTCCCATAAGATATCCTCTACCAGAGTTTTGTCCTACACCGAATATTGGCTCGTTAATTATTCCTCCCTTTGCCATTTTCATTATTGATAATATACTCTTTCCCCTGTACTGTTCACCCTTTGCACGCATCATGTTAAGGTGACTGTAAGATCTAGGATCCAGTCCCTGTGTCACTGATGTTCCATCACCAAATGTAATTCTATATCTACTACTTGCTGATGCTCCACCACCTGTTACAAGTCCACCACCAAATCTACTCATTGCCTGGCTAGCTATCTTTGCTGATCTTGTCCTACTACCATCAGCTTTTCTATATCTTGATATTGTTCTGAGATTAGATCTAATCCAACTACTTGCACCTTCGAATGTTTTTGATATATCATGTATATGTGATTCTGCATTTTTTGCATATATAGGTGTTGATGATAGAGTGTTTTCTGATTGTCCAAATGCCTTGTCAATTTTTCCAATATTCATAAATGAATTCCATGCATTGGTGGCAGCACCTGCGGCACCTTCTGATATCTGTACCCACCAATCATTTGCTACTTCTGCAGCTTCATTTACCTTTTCCATTGTATCACCTAATATGTCTGACCCAACATCGGGTTGAGTTGGTCCTATGAATTCAGGGTCTGTTTCTGCTACGGCTTCTGGTATTACTGATCCTCCAAATAATCCTCCTATGATAGGTAAACCCTTTAACATGTCCCATACCCCAGAAAATCCATCTGAAATGCCTTTCCACATACCTTCAAAGAAACCGATAAATCCTTTCCATGCATCATCAAATGATTTTTGGAAATCCCTGATAGCTTTACCTGAAAATACATCTGCTATGAACTGTGGAATTGTATTCTCCCAGAAATTATTCCATGCTTCTACAAATGGTTTCACTGCTTCAGATATTTGAGCCCATGCTACATTTATATCGGTTACCAGTTTTTGTATATCTGCAACAGGTATATTAAACATCTTACCTAATGTTTTTAAAGCTGATATTATTAAGTCTTTAAGGCCATTCCAAGGATCACTCATGAATTCTGCTAATGATTCTCCCCATGCTTGCCATGTTGGCAAATGTTCGGCCCACATCTTATACCATCCTACTGACCACTTTACAAAGTTAATCATCATGGGTCTGAAAATCATACCAAGCATGTCTCCTATAGGTCTAAGTGTAAACATAATACCTAAATTCATAAGTTTTAACATCACCTTCATCATTGGTGATGAGTCAATAATCATTTTTCCAAGTCCTGCCATTCCTGCTGCACCTGCTGCAACACCTGCTATTTTTACTGCTCTTGGAATTCTATTTTCTTTTTGTAACTTTCCCAATTTATTTTTTTCAGTTGCTGCAGTTTTACCACCAAGTCTTCCAGGTGCTAAGTACATGTTTTGCTCTTCTTCACTCTTTGGTTGTTTCCAGAATCCTTTCTGTGATGCTAATTGACCTATTATGGCTCCTCCTGCACCACCCATTCTTCCTCCAAATAACTGACCTATCTGTTGAAATGATTGTGCAGTTTTCTGACCTGATGCCCTTACCATTGCATTTTTATATGCTTCCGCCTTTATTGCCATCTGTCTTTGATAATCCATATTTCTTAAATGTATACGGTTCTGATGTAATTCTTTTTGTCTCTGTGTTAATCCTTCCTTCTGGAGCTTTTCTGATGTTTTATTAAACTTTTCTGCCTGTCTTTCAAGATTTGCTGATCTTGAACCGCCTCCAGAACCTCCACTCATTCCTGTTAGGCCTGATTTCTTTAATGCCTGTGCTATCTTCTTTTCTAATAATGCAGCATCAATATCCAGTTTAAGTTTATAATCAGCCATATATTTATAAATGCATAATCTGATTTAAAGATTACTTGAACTGTATAGCGTCCTTCATATTTTCGTCAACGTATGCTATCAGTTTTCTGAGGAATGGGACTGTGTGTTTGTCTGTTTCTTGTTTGGTCCATCCGAACTTAACTGCGCAGAAGGCGTAGATTCCGATTGTGGCTCGTTCTCCACCTCTGAGCCCATGAAGCTCGTCATCCAGTCCCCTAAAAAATTGACCAATGGGTAGTCCTCCATGATTTTGTCAAGTATATCATTGATTACCTTGTTTGACACTGAATTAATTGATGCCTCTACCTTGAATGGGAACGGGGCTTTTCTTAATGTCTTTAATAATATCTGTTTACGAAATATACCTATCTTTACTTTAGGTTTTTGAATATCTGACAAGTCTAATGATGAATTAATAATACCTTCTGTCTCCCCAAATGAGAGTTCTGTCTCGTATTCTACTTCTTCTTTATTTCCTTTATAGTCTATTTTAAATGACTTTATTACCATATAAATTATTATGTAAAGAGATATATAAAGGTTGTCTATGATGATGCCGGAATTGTGGTTACTTCATTGAGTGCTACTGCTGTACAATCTCTTGCTTGCCAGTTCAATTCTTCAAATATTGGCTCATTTGGTTCAATGGATAGGTTGTGGTCATCTAATGCAATGCCAGTAAAAGAGAATGTTATGGATCTTACTCCTGCACCTGCCACTCCGTTACTAAATGTTAGTTTTAATGTTGGTTGTTCTGATGCTAATGTTTGTGCTCCTGCAGAGTCGTTACATAATACATCTTTCTGTTGTGCATATAGTTTTACTAATTCTGATTTATCTACATATGAAGCCTTGAATTTTCCAGTAATTTCGAACAATCTTCTTATTCCAGAAGATGCTGTACTGTCACCTATACCCCATATATGATCTGCATTTTGTGTAAATGTGACATCTACGTCCTGTACCTCTGCTATTACTGTACAATCTGGAAACTCCAATGAACCATGAGCAAATGTAAATGGTATATGATCACATACAGATAATGTTGCTGGACATGCATCCAGTGCTGCTGTTAATGTTTCATTCTTATAATTTGTGTCAAGTGTAACTCTTGCTAGTTCTCCTACGGACGTACTAATTGATGCGCTGTTAACAATACCGCCAACCATTGTTCTTACAATGTCAGTTCCGCCTGATTCCTGTCCTATTTGTGCTGTGAAAGACTCAATAATTTCAGTGTCAGATGTTGCATCTATATCCCATGTATGAGTATATAGTGTGGCACATGTAGGTCCTGTTGTTGTTCCAGTTTTAAATCCTATTAATCCTAGGAACCATGGGCTTGACAGTACAAAGTCAAGTGACAATGTTCCTCTGGTTTGACCGTATGCATATGTTTTAACTCTAACATCGTTTAATTGTGATAATGGAATTTTATTATTTGTAAATGACCAACCGGTGATTTTTTGTTCAAAACCAAAATTTTCTCCTGCTGATTGGATTCCGGTTGCTTCGGTACCAAATGTTGCTTCTCTGACCCATTGAATATATGTAAACGCACCAGTAAATACCATGATTAATATTGCATTAATTTGTATATAAAGATTTATACGAAGGTGTGGTTGTTGACATCTTGGTATTTTAGGTCGATTATATGTCTGTACATGTTCCTGTAATCCTGGTTTCTAGTCTCGGATTTGGTTAAAATTATCTGTAGGAATCCCTGGGTATCTCTTCTTATTATGTTCTGTATGATACGGGTAACCTCTTTTACTATGATATTTTGTCTGGTAGTGCCTCCCGTTTTATAGGATCTGATGTCTATTTTGACGTACAAGTCATGCCAATATGCGTCTCCGTGTAGGTCAAATGTCCTTATAGGTTCTGATAACGGTTCTATTATTACCCTCTCTGTAGAGTCCCCGTCGAATCCTACAACCTTTTTATCCCATACCAGGTCAATTGCAGGTTTTACTCCTCCTGCACATGTAGCATCCCATTGGGCACATAGTGCAGTTTTAAGGTCGTCTATGGCGTCATACGTGATTATGGTCATATCATACCACTTCCTGGTGCACCTGAATCATGTGTAAAGTCTGCCAAGTATTTGTCAACCCAGTAATGTGAGTGAATACCTTCATTAAGTATTTTCTTTTGATATGATTTAACCATAAGGTGTAATCTTCTATCATTTGGTTGTATCCCTTGATGTTTAATGAACCATTCTTTAATCTTGTTATATGGTGGTTCTTTACTCCATGTCCAGTCTCCACCTGTATCTGATGCCGCTACGGCCCATTCCTTACTTCCTACAATTTTTTCAGTTTCATCAAACATTATGCTTTCCTTTTTATCACTACATGTATAGCTATATGAATCCAGTCTTGAAAACTCGTCTTTCATTTCATGTTCCATCCTGTTACCTATGTCATGATTTAGGTTTCTTCTTAATTGACCTAATGATCTTTTGTTTGCATTAAACAACCCGGTCAAGGTACGACAAACACCTCTGCTCTGTCGTGGATGATATTGTCTATCTCTTCTTTCCAGTCTCCCATGGCCTGCTCCTTCTTAATAGCGCCACCGAACTCAAGATCATCCATTTTGATTGAGGATCTGATTAAGTCTATACATGTTAGTTTTAGGCACGCATCCTTTATATCATCTGGTACTGTCGCACTTCCATATCTGTATGTTATTTTTACCCTATTTGCTCTTAATATTGAAAATATAAATCCCCTTAGATAAAGTTCTCCCTTTATTGGTTCTACTTCATATGAATCATTTCCAGATACATAACATGTCCATCGTCCATTTGAACCGTTCCATATCTCTATCTTGTCTCCTGCACCTGCACATAGATCAGTGCATGCAGATCCTACGGTAGTTACCTCCCTATGTTTTAATGGTATGAATGTACCCCATCCGAACGTATATAATAATGGCAATGAATATATCTCTTGAGTTGATTTTGTTCTTCCATATGTATGTCCTGTCCTTCGATCAATTTTTTCCTCTGCTCTTTTGATCAGTTTTTCGACCTGGGCTATACTGGGACTACTTGCACATGTAATTGATATTCTGAGGAAATCTGCCACGTCACATGTATCAATATAACAAGTTGCCATGATATATAAGTGATTTTGTTAGTAATAAAGATTTATTCAAATACTAGTACTATTGTTCCAGATGCGCCTGCAACTGTGTTATCTATAAAAATTCCTGAATTCATTGGGTGATTTATATACGGTGCCTCAAAATGATTGTTTGCGTTTGCAACCACTGTCATAACTGCTGTACCGGCTGCTGATGTTCCGTCTCTTATGATCCAAGTTCTGTCTCCTGGTTGTACATAAATGGCTTTCAGAATTCCGTGACCTGTTTTTACCAGTAAATCGGTAGCATCAGTTTCAGAAATATTATTCTTATCGCCCATGTTTATATAACTATTAATAGATATATAAGGTTTATTATAAAAAAATAAGTAAAGGTTTAACTAGAAACCTACTACTCGAATCTTTATGCCCATTGAATTAACAATGGTTGATGCGTTAGAAAGCTCTGTTAGAGCTGCTGCGTCGGTAGCAACACCTGCTGGATCATCCTTAATTGCTCCAAAAGCCTTGATCTTACCATTTGCTGCTGTTGTACCGGCAACGTATTCAAGTAGAAGACCTTTGTCATTTGAGATTATTGATGCTTCAATAACTGTGTCAACTCTACCGCCCAGTGAAAGGTCAACTGTAACCCCACAGCTTGTGTAATTATCACAAGCTCCGAATGTAACATCTACTACTGTTGAGAGTAGTCTTGATGTCAACTCAGATTGTACGGATAGAGTTTTTCCTGCCAATTTTTCTTGGTTTGCATCCACTGCGACTGTAATAGCCATATATAAATGTAGTTTTGGTGATATATAAGTATAGTGTCCCCTTGAAAATATATAGTATAAAAAAGATACCTAATCACCCAAAGATTAGAGTATGTTGGTTCGAATGTGGTTCGACTAAAGTTTAATATCTCTAATCTTGCCTTGAGCGATGAAACTTCTACATACGGTTTCACCCATAGTTCTGAATACACCTTTCTCAACAAATGCATTGTTGATGAATGGGTAACCTGGACTTCTACGGGTTGCTTCGTAATATTCTGTTGGAATAGACACCATAATTCCCAATCTTGGGTAGCCATATCCTTCTGCATCAGATGTATCTAATGCAAATAGTCTTCCTACTTCTGACCCATCACAAGCATTGCTTGGAGCATCTTTGGTTGGAATGAATGGAACTCCATAGATAGAGTCTACGTGTATACCTACACCAGTACCTTTGAATGTTTGGATACCGTTTACATCGACTTGTACCAATGCTTCACCGTATGGATTTGCAATACGGACTGAAGGCATGAATAAGCCTTGTACTTCGGAATAAACTTCGTGGGAACCGAGGAATACGTTTGGATCTTTACCAGCTTTCTTACGGATTGATCTAAGGAATGTTCTTAGTACGTCATCTGTCATTATTCCATTAGTACCTACGGTACCGGATGGGGATACGACAGTTGAATCGAATGTACTTGAACAGTCTCTGTCAATGGCAGCACCAGAACTTCCTTTCCAAGGATCATAGTTGTCTGTTGAACAAGCTCCTTGTAAGTTTGCTTCTGTTTGGCTTGATATGATTCTGTCTAGTGATTCCCAGTTAAGGGTACCAGTATGGACAGCACAAGCTGCTGCTGCTCCTGCTTCAACATCAGTCAATAACATTCTGTTTAACAGTTCTTTGTGTTGAACTGCCATGAAAAGTCTAAGTGAACCTAGACCTCCCCAAATGTCGTCTTTACTGTGTGTTGCAAGCCATTCCATTACCTCTGAGGCACTGAATGGTAATTGAGCAGTTTTTGGTCTTACATCAATTTCTGCAAGTGTTGGTTTTATGGTTTCTGTTATAAGGCCGCCTTCTGTAGTACCACCTAATGCGGTATTGTTATTAGCAACACAGCAGGGGTTAGTTGTTAAACTATCTGCTTTAGCTGTTATAACCCTCCAACCGCTTTTGTCCCAAGGATACTTTGGTAAGATACCAAATGCATTTGCTTCAAGATTTAATTGAGCCCATGCGTATGCCCCGAAAACTGCGTTGAAAGTACCAGTTGTACTGGTTGTTACAGGTGCGTCTGCCTTTCTAAGAGTATTACGGTTGTAACCATAGTACAAAGCTTCTAGCTCATCAATTGTTTGAATTTTTACCATTGCTGTTCACCTTGTTCTGGACTACCGAATTCTCCTTTCAGAATACGTCTGCCGACTGATCCAAGATCTTCATGTCCTGCTTCACGAGCTGCCTTAAGCACATCGTTCATTTGAATACCAGCAGATTTCTCTACGGTTTCAAGTGCAGCACCTGGTCTTGGAGTTTCTGTAGAAAAGACTTGTTCAGATTGACTTAAGCTTTTCTCTTGCATAGAAAGACCGTTTTTGTCAGTCTCTTTTGCATTTTCCTCGTCGGAATCTTTGAGTCCGGCTTGGTTTGAATTGCTTTGATAATCATCTGGGACTTTGACTTTAGCACCAATATCGTCTTCTGCTGAAACTTTTGGTTTTAGCGGAAGGTCAGTTGGCTCTTCCATGGCTTTAATTCTGGATTCAAAACTATCGACTTTTGCACCGATACCTTTGATTTCGTCCTTAAGACCATTGATGTCGAATCCTTTGATGGTTTCTGTCAATGCTTGTAAAGATGAGTCAAATGCAGATTTCTCTACTTTTTCCTCTTCTTTTTCGTCTTCTTGTTTCTCGTCTTTATATTCTTTTTCGTCAGTCATGTTGTTACTTTATATACCTAAAAACAATTATATAAGGATATCTATCTAAATGTGCTTTTTTAGGTCAAATAACAGTTTTGCTAACTCTATTGATGCTTTATTATAATTCTCTGTTGATGATCCAGTTACGGTGTCCTCCTCTCCTGAGTATTTTTCATTTAAATTCCCCCGGTCTTCTTCTCCTGAATACTCTTCTTCCTTTACCTTGCGTGGGTTGTCCTTTTGTCCTGTATCTTGTTGAGCATTGTCATATGAAGATCCTGTTCTAATTCCCCCGGCTCCACTGCCTGGGTCCATTACACCTGTATCCTTTGTTTTATCTGTAGGATAGTCACCATCTTCGTCCTGGGTTGTAGCATTAGGCCTGGTTACTTGTCCTGGTCTGTCTTTTCCATCATATACTTTCTCATTTTTTTCTAGAGCCTCCGCTGGGGGATCGTCATCAAGTCTCATCTTTCCATTAATGCCATCTTCAGCGTTATTTGCCGTCATGGCCCTGTCATTCTTGTTTGCTGATAATGATGCTGCGTGACTAGATTCTGATTCTTTGCCACAATCCTCACAGAAATATGTACCTGGTTCTGCAAGTGGCTGTTTGGCCTTTGGTTTCTTGGCACATGCTGCACCAATACACCTTCCTGCGTTATCTCTGTTATTAATATCAACCATTGACATTCCTTTCTTCAAAGCCTCTGCATCCTCGTCCTCATACGGTCTGTTTACGTGTTTAGGCTGATTTACGTTATGAATAGACGTTGATTCGTTATGATCACATGTCTTTCCTGGCTCTCTTCCTGCAAAACCACCCCTTCCTGGCTCTGTATACGGTGCGTCTCCTGTTGCTTTTGTTTTTTCCTCGTCGTCATATTCCCTGACTACCTCACATGTATTGTAGTCGTTTCCTGACTTCCATGCTTCTGTATTTCTCATTGAATATTGGTTTGCCAGTGCTGTTTCTCCTGCTTCTGGTTTTTCTTTAGGTTTTGATACCTTTCCAGATTCCACTGCTCTTGCTTCATCCAATTCAATTCTAAGTTCTTTATCTGTTGGTGTTTCTATTTTATTAACATTACCTGTTTTAACTGTGAATAATAGTCTTAACAGGTCAAATGACTGTTTCATGTCGTTTCTTTTGGAAGTGAAATTACTGATATATCTCTCTGTTGGGATTGTTATCTTTCCTTGTGATCCTCTTCTTGCGGTTGAATTGTCTATGGTAGTTGTGCCCGTTTTATGATCATGTGTTACGGTTGGACCAGGTTTAATCTTTTTCCCTCCGACCTTTGGTCCTGATTGCTTGTTCCAATTGCCTTCCTGTCTTCTTTTTAATTGTTCTGGAGTCATATTAGACGTGCTTGGTTTTACTTCTCCCATACCTGTCTGACGTGTACCGTGTCTGGTTCCAGGTTTGTCCTGTGCAGTGTCTGTTTCAGAAGGTTTTTTTCTCATTACCTTAGGCATTTTGTTTCCATACTGGTCTTTTCCATCTTCTGTATATTTTGATTCTATACTGTCATGAGATTTATCTGAAGATGATAATGAACAACTACATGTACATATTAATCCTGATTCTTGTGCAGAGCCTATTCCTTCATTTACTTGATTCATGATTTTTTCTCCTGCACATAATGCTGCATCAAATTTACCTCCTACGTTTCTTGCAGCGCCTGCTGCACCTCTTGCAGCGCCTGCTGCGCCTCTACCGATAGCACCTGCTGCTGCACCCAATGCTGGTAATATTTTCTCTACTTCTTCCAAGTCTGCCTCTTCTAGCATCTCGTCATCGTCTTTATCCATTGCTTTATCATCTTCTGCCTTGTCTGTTCCATGATATGTAGCCCCGTTTTCCTGTGGCTCTCCTACATTGTTTTCCAATGCCTCTGCATCCTCGTCCTTGTTTGGTGAGTTTGCACCGTTTTTATCTGAAAAAGTGTCATCTCCTTTTGTTGTTCTAATACCCTCTGTTTTTCCGTCCGTATCTGGGTGTTTCTCATGTTTCCATTCATCCAATACGGTTACTTGGGTATTTTCATCCTCGTCATCTTCAATTTTTACAAGTGAATCTTTATCTACATAACATTTAAATCTATCACATCTTATACACATCTTGCCATCTCCTCTGTCTTTTGTCTCTCCTGCCATGGCTTTTGCTATCTCATTATGTTGGGTAATTAATGCAAGCGGTACTGCTGGTTCCTCACATACGGCTACTTCATATTGTTCCAAATCCTTTAGGGAATATGCAACTGATCCATCTTTCTGCATTATAGGGGTTCTATTGGATTTAGTAGCGCCTCCGAATGAAAGTCCTTTATACTTGCCTGATTTTATTGCATTCCATATCTCGTCGTCAAGTTCGTAGTCTCTGTATATCTCACCCTGTATTGTTATTGCAGGATATGATTTTCCCTTCTCGTCTGTTACGGTTGTTGAACCGAAATTTATTCCTTGACCTACAACTCTGTTGGAATGTGTGTCTGTTATAGGGCCTCCCCTTGCTATCCAAATAGGTAGAACCTTAAGTAGTTCGTCACGTACGGTGATCTCGCCTTGTCTGTCTTTCATTTCAACTGTTAGCACCCCTTCAAATAATCGTCTAGAGCTTTCAATAGCTGTCAAATCTTTGGTGACCAGTTTGGAAAAAAACAATCGTTCTACCATGACTAACAATATCTTTCATCATATATAATAATATCTATAAAAAATATAAGTAGCTCCTCTTAGATTTGTCAAAAACGTCTAAGAAGTGGCGACTGTGTTTCTGTTTTTGGCCACGTCTGCTGCGAGTACCAGTGCTATAGGTGCCAATATTGCTGCTAGACCTTGAATATCCGTTATTGGAAGTTTATCCAATAGGAATGAAGGTAGCACGATTGCAGTATATGCCCATAAAGCATGATATCTAAGTCGACCGGCTAGTTCGAATACCATACTCATTCCACGCCAATTGCCTATATAAACTTTTTAGTAATCGTCAGTCAGGATATCCTTTGTTACTTCCTCAAATGCCGTGTCTATATCCGGATGTATTTCCTTGTTTTTTTTATCCAAACGTTTGGATAATATGACTATGGCCTTTCGCATTCTTAACGCGTCATACTTACATCGTCTATTTAATTCGTCCACTTTGTCGTTTAATGCCTCTATTGCCTCTTCATTGTCTGACATCATTTTTTTTCTGTCTTTAAAGAACTTGTACATATATGCTGATATGCCTGATACTATGAATAATATTGCACCTGCTATTACTTCCCCCAATATGTCTAATTCCATACCTTTATATATTATTAATAATTATTTAAAGAATTGGTTTTAACAGGTCTGACTCTATCAAATCAATTATTAATGATTGATCTCTCATGACAGAAACAGTGAAATCATCACGAACGTTAGGGTATATTGTAAAATATCCACATCCCCAACACAGTTTGAACTGATAGTTTTTCACTATACCGTTTGACTCCCTGTCAATGGTATACCTGGATATCAATCTTTTGCATTTTTTACAGTCGTTGTATCCCATACTTTTATATAAGCAATACCCCTATATAATATTAATGACAAATGCGTCAGTATATGTGTATGACACATTAGAAGAATACATGTTGTTTTATCCTCAAGGGCAGGACGTGGTTACAGAAAATCACCTTTCTTCCTTATGGATTAACGATAAAAACATAGTTCTTGTTAGTGATACCCGTTCAGGTACGGCTGGCTATAAACCAGATTTTTCAAAATCTCTTGTTTATTTTGATCTAGGTGAAGAATCATTTAAACAATATGAGGATAAATTTGAACCTATAGTCGAGGTCGAAGTTGAACCCAAACATAACAGGGTTGTGTTTTCCGGTCAAACGATACAACAGACATTAGCTATAGCACGTAGAGTAAAATCCGGTGATCTTAACAATAGAAAAAGACATGTCAAGGGTTATATTCTATACGACGATAGCAAACCTAGAGTGAATCTGATATTAAAATCAGTTCATTAATTTTTTATTTTCTAAAATTTCTTGTAAAACCTTCACGAAATAGGTAATCCTTGCCTAGATTTTTCCTCATTGACTTCCAAAATGGATCTACCTTGGTAGTACCACCTGCTCGTCTGAAATCACGCAATTTTTCCCTGATTCTGCCGTGACAACTGAAACATAATCTAGCATTTATCTGTTTTATATCCCATGAATACTTTCCACAGAACATACAAAGGTCCCATCCCTTGTCTGCAAGTGTTACAAGTGTGTGTTCTGGTCCTCTATTGCGTCTACAATGGGCGCACACGTTAAACATTGTTGCAGAAACCGCTTTTTTCTTCTCACAATTCCAGCAATGACCTTCCTTGTGGTTGTTAACTGCCTTTTGCTCGTCTGCCTGATGCATTTCCCATATTTTTTTACCTGCGGCAGTGCCTCCCGTGTTTACATCAAGTTTGTCAGCCATTTTTCTCCTTCCATGCGTCAAATGCGCCGCCTATTTCCTGACTAACTATTGCGATAATAGCGTCTTCAGGTATATCTGTTGTTTTTTTCATGTTTTCAATTATTGATTTAGGATCGTTTGAATGTAAGCCCTGCATAAGACACTGTCTTACCATGTCAAAGTTGTCCGGGGTAACATATTCATATGGATCACGTTTTCTACTCATTTTTGCCCAAATCCCCTATATGCCTCGTCAATTTCACATTTTAAACATGTGTCAAAATAGCTTGGTTTTCCACAGAATCTGCAATCATTGAGTTCTCTTGTGAATATTTTGCCTGAAAAAGACTTTTTCAATCCTGAAATAAACCCGTCAAATAACATCTGCATCATCCATATCTTTTATAATCTCCATCAATTCAGTAACCTCTAGTGTATCTATAGTATCCACCACGTTTATATGTTTCGTTTTTTTACTGGTCAATTTTGTCTCTTTATTCTTAATTTTTATCTGTTTTTCTACAAAATTCATCAATCTGTCTCCCTGTACTCCTGACTTGCTGTCAAGTTTTCTCATATAATGTTCCTTTATTACAAGGCTTTTACTAGGTCTTCTTATTACTATTGATGTTATATGCATCGGATCTGACCTCATTACGTCTACTGCCTTTGTGATTAATAATCTCTCCTTTCTATTGGCCTTTAACATCTTGAATATTTTTGTTGGGTGTTGTGTGAATGCTGTTATATTATCTATTAATACTAGATTGTCCTCCGATTTTAATGTAATACCCTTTACTCTTCGCTTGCTATAAAGTCCCTCTAATGTTGAGGCTCCTGCAACTGTATCATCTTGTGGGGTTTTTATTATTACTACTGTAACTCCTCCCATTCCACCTGTTAATAATAAATTACTACCTAACCCTCTGGTTAAAAGTGACATATTTAACCTATGTATGGTGTTATTGCCGTTTGTATTGTTGCAGATGTATTTCCTGGTGGTGGTGTAATTTTGATACCCATAGATGTTCCCTTTGTAAGATGTATTGGTACTCCAACAACATTTCTACCAGAAGAATCTATTATTGATTGAATTGCAACTTCACCGTCAGTGAACGTATAACCTTCTGCACCCTTGTATACCGTTGCATCTAATGTGACGTTTGATCCAAAGTTTCTGTTATATATTGTAAATGTTGTGGCATTATCTATGATTGTTCCTGCTGTTGGATTTCTAATAACTTCTACTGTCCAATCACCACATCCTCCTGTGGATGTTCCTAGCAGATGTATAAATGAATTTATGTCAAGTTCTTCTTCACCTGTATAAGATACATACAACACTGCTGATGAACATGCTGATGTCAATGTAATGTTACCTGTATTAATATTCCATGCTTTCCCGTTTTGTAATGAATAATGCTCTACAACCTCTGTAAATCCTCTAACTTTTAAGAATTGATTAGAATCAACTTTTGCTCCAGTTCCGGTTGATGGATCTCTAATTTCTACATCCATTTTATATGTCCTCCTTTATAAAAGCATATCTGCAACAAAATGAAACCCTTCCTGTCTGTGCTCCACCTGCTGAGGCCTGTATATGTAATGTAAGAATATCATTTGTTTTTAATACGAATGTATTACCAATTGCATTTGTAAAATCAACCATTCCTGCCGGTAGATCTGTCAGTGTTGCAATTATTTCACCATCTGCAAGTCCGGTAATACCTGTTCCTGATGATGTATATATGTCTGCAGTGGCTGTCTTACCTGATCCAAAATTTACATTTGTCTTATCTAATTCTGTAGTAGTTGCCGGTGTTCCTGTGTCATTTTTTTGAAATGATATCTGTGCCCCTGCATTTTGAAGACCAAATTGTAATGACTCTATGATTATATCCCTGTCAGGATCTGTATTTTTAATATAAAATACAATTCCATTAGGTGCACATAATGTATTGGTTTTTCCGGTTGTAGATACGAATACCTCTCCATTAACCTGTGATTGGAATTCTCCCTGATTCTTTGAAATACTGTCAGTTTCTAGCCTAAAAATTGTATTTACTCTTGCTGTATTTTTAGTTTGACCATCAACAATAGTTTGTGCCATATTCTCTAATTCATCACATACCTAATAAACTTTATGTAGTCGGTATTTTGTCGAATGGTTCAGTTTCAGTTGCTGCTCCAGCCTTATTGAATAGATTGAATGAAATCAACGGTGTTGTGTCATCATCATCATATATAATAAGTTGGTTATTTAATATCTTCTGCCTATTCTGGTGGAATTTGAGGATAGTATCAACTGCCGTTTTTATCAATGCGTTGCATGTTTCTGACGTGTTTGTGGATGTTTCTATTTTTTTAACCCTTGATAATATGTCAAGAACTGATGGTTCTATTGTTTCCAGTTTGGTCAAAATATCCTCTGTCTCCGTCTTTACGTCCGATACATCCAATATAGTCTGGGCCACGCCTGCACATATCACATTGATTTTACCGTCATTGTTTGTATCTACAGTGTTTAATCCCAAGTCATCAAGTCTTCCAAATCCGTCAGATGTGATTAAGTTTGTATCTCTTATGGATGTTCTAGATGTCCCTGAGAAAATTGATACTTGATATTTTTTATTATTATTGAATATGCTGTTTGATAACACATTATCTGATGAGTCCTCAGATATCGTAGAGTATATAGATAGTCCATGGCCTGTATTGTTTGTTATCTCCATCCTGTCAAAAAATGATGTTTTAATATCAGTTGCTTTTACACCGTCAAACACTGCATTTTTTACAATTATGTTTTCAACTCTATGTTTCTCTCCACATGTTATTTCTATACCGTTTCCAGTGACACATTCAATTGTCAAATCCTGTATGTTGGAAAAACTACCTGTTACTGTTATTCCATTATCTACCCCACATGCTGCCGTTTTTATCTTAATTCCTGTTATTTGATTTCCTATGCCACTAAGTGTTACTGTAGGACTTCCTGTTGTAGCTGGATTCATTACAAAGTTTTGTCCCGGTCCTCTCAATAATGTTCTATTGTTTGATATTGTGATTTTTTCTGTAGTTACGGTTTCACCACTTGGGTCGTTCGCAAGTGCAAATATAACATCTCCTGCATTGTCAGTTGTTAATGCATGTGCTCTACAAAATGTCTGTACAGCCAAACCAACACTGCTTCCATCCAGTCCGTCACATCCGTCATATGGGCTCCAATATATACTCTGTCCAAATGCCTTGTGATTTCCTCTTAATGATTCTACCAAATATCTCAAGTCCTCATCATTGGTACCCGTGATTGATGGTGACAATGAAAGTTCTACGGTTACTTGTGTGAATGATGATGTTGCTATAGGGTTGTTACAATATACATTGGTTGCGATTAGGTTCCCCCCGGATACCCTCATCTGTTCGAATGTTGGACCACATCTGTCTTCAAATCTAACCCTCCAGTCATGTAACAATTTTAGTGTAATTCCTGTAAAATTTCCTCCTCCTAACGAATCCTTACCTGTAATGTCTGCAATTCTCTTGATATCCATATTTACCAAGTTGTCCTCATAATCTCTTATTTGATTGACCAAGTCCTGAACTGTTACCTCTGTCTGAGGGGCATCTACTTCTATAATCTTGGTGGATTTGAAGAAAGTCAGTGTTGCCATAATATACTAAAGACTTATAAATATATAAGAATTATCGTCTATGGTAGGTCTACTACAGAATCGGTTGTTCTTACAGCACCGACTGATGCACCGGTTGAACCGAACGTTGAAGTGGTCTGGAACGGCAATATACCTTTTCTTCTCACTTTAATGATTAATGGGGCGTCTGACACATAAATTACAGAGTTTGATGTACTTGCTCCTCCTGATGCCTGTTCAATGAATACCACAAAGGCGTCATCAAGTGATGTTAGTGCCGTACATGATGTGACGTTACCAATAGTACCTGATGTTAGTGTAAATCTGCCTGTAGTTCTACATACTGCATTGTATGGGAATCTAAGGAATAGTCCTGCATTGTTTGGATCTTCAACTCTGATTACTCCTGATGATGGTACGTCTTGTGCCATTGGTACTGCTCTGGTTGCTGTTTTTACTTCAATGATAGAGTTTGCTGCTCCGTTAGCACATGCTCCTGGAGCACAATCTACTGTAAATTCTGTTGTACATATAACTTCTGCACAGGCACATGCGTTAACTGCTCTAAACACTGACACACTGTCACATGCTACCAATGAGGTAACTGCAATAGTCTGCAAGTTAGGTGGGTTTCTTGTTGTACCTGCTGCGTCTAATAGTTGAATACCTTGAACATCTCCTGTACATAACGTATCCTTGTCTATGAATACACCTGTTGCACCGAATAATTTTCCACCAGCGAATGATCCGAATGGTGCTGCCTTTACTTCTGCGTAAGTACTGTCAAGTTGTCTGTAAATTCTACCTTCCAATGCTGCGGTTGTTCCTGTTTGTGCAATTTCATTAGTTGATTCTTTTCTAAGTTCAAATTTGGTCCATTCATATACGTTAAGAATTGGGGAAGCGTTACATGATGTTCCACAGTGATTTCCTACCAAATATGCGTTGTAGTTCTGTTCACCACATCCGTCCTCGATGTCTCCTGGTACGGTTGTCTGGTTAGCTGTATAAGTTCCTGCACATCCCGGGTCATATGTTGTTGCTGATACTGCCCCTGTAATTAAATTATCTCCAGAGAATGCCGTACATCCTGTTACTTCTATATATAATGCGTCTGCTGCATCTGCCATTAATATGAATCCTGTTGCACATGTTACTGCCTGGGTAACTGTCTCTCCTCTTGTCCATACACCTGATGATCCAGTTCCTCCGCCTGTTGCAATCTTTGTCTCTACGGTCATCTGTCTTACTGCTGAACAATATCCTGCTACCAGGTTTGCTACGGATGAGAATGTTGCGGTTGCTGCTGATACTGCGCCCGTGATGGTTTCTGCTGATCCGAACTGGGTTGATGAGAATAATGTATAATCCAGTGTGTTACATGTCAAGTTTTCTGCTATAACTACGCCTATGGCTCCGGTAGTTCCGCCTGTAATCTCTTCTCCTACAGTAAAGCCTCCACAACCAGTATATGATATACGGTATTGGCCGGTCGCATTGTTCAAGTCTGTTGCAGTAGCGAGTGGAATTGGAGCTGTACCACCTACTGTAGTTGTCTGGAAGTGGTCATATGTGTGACCAAATCGTCTATTGAATATTGTAACTGTTCCGCTGTTAATTAGTTGTCCCAGTGCACATACTGATGCACATACGACTGTTGGATCGGAATTTGATTTTACTTTAATTAATACGTTAATGTTTCCTTCTAGCCAGTCAGATCTAAGTACTGAACCGTCTTGTTCAATGTAGAACTGTGGTTGTGGTGATGGAGTACATGCTGATTCGGTGTATCCTTGGTCACCTACTCCTTGAATGGAACCTAATGTCTGGTAATTGGTCCAAATATTGTCGTTTGAACTGTCTTTGATGGAACCGTTCTCCAGGAATCTCATGCTGAGATCTGGAATTTGCCATGAATTAATCAAAGTATATTGTTGGTCTTTGACTTGGGCGGACATTGGAACGTCGTCATCCATCTGGACAAGATCGTCGAATGTTGCCTGGATATATGTATATAACTCGTTGGCGTTTCTAACTATGTTTAATGATACACAATCATCATAAATACCTCCCTGTAATGCGTCTCTTTGTCTGGTTCTTGGTGAACCCAATACGTCTGTTGCACTGTCTAATGTTGCTGTTGTATTCTCTACTGATGCGATTGTTACAGAATTTACTTGAATTGATTCACCACATGTAACTGCTCCAGTCTTTGATGCCGTAATTAGTTTACCTGAAGAGTCACCATCGTCAATAATTTTTAAAATTCTTGCCTGAATAGATGAAGTTACTCCTGTAATAACATCACCAACTGCAAATACTTGACCTGCAACTTGGGTGTCGTAAAATATAACACATTCCATAATTAAATTATCATCATTTGCAAATGTTCCCTGTACGTTGTTAAGTCTGAGTGATCCCTGACTTCCGCTTGTTGCACCTACGTGTTGTTGTACAACTCCTGACTTACATCCGGTTGCACTGATATTTGCACCGTCTGGAATATATATTGAACATCCTGGAGAATCAAAGTCTATTAAAACACTTGTATTGTTGGTTCCTGGTGGGTTTTGAGTTCCACTGGTCAACTCGTTTACCGATGCTGCCCAATCAAAGTCACCTGAACCTGTTCCTACGGCACTTGCCTTTGTTGAACCGCCAACCTGTAAATTTTCTGCGGCAGTAAAACATGCAGCACCTGTGAACTGTCCATAAATTCTTCCTTGACCGGAAGTGGTAGTATCATTATATTCTATGGCTCTAATAACTCCTGTTCTACATGAAGTTGCTCCTGTAACTGTGTCTCCTACTGAAAATCCGCAGTTTGCTACGGTATCAAAATCTACATATTCTAATCTAACTAGTCCTGTTCCATCTACAAATCTTCCGACTGTATTGGTTAGGTTTGCCGTTCCTGACGTACCTGAAAGTGAACATATCAGTTTTGCTACGGCATTATTTCCTGAAGTCTGATAAATATAATCGTCTGCTGCTGGTACGGTACCTGATCCGCCATCCCAGTCGAGATTGCCGTCTATGTGTGAAATCTTCTTGTCAATATAATCTATATCCCAATCGTCAGCAACTGCCATACTTTATTATCGTAATTCCAGTATATAAAGATGATTACTGCCAGTCCCCTGACGGCCAGTCTTTTTTTGCCTGTTCCTTCTTTGCTTCCGTTGCATCCGGGGAGGCAACTATCCTTCCATTGGTTAGTTTCCATACAAGATACTCAAATCCCTTTATCTTTATCTCTTCCGCTCCACATGACAGGCAAAATCTGTTAACCTTTTTTATAATAGACGTACTATTACAGTGTGGACACTTCACGGCAGGTTCACACTGGTATCTCTTATGAATCTAACACCAACAGAAAGCCCTGATACCGCACTGATTGTTCCTGTTGTTTCAAATGGTATATATCCCTTTAGTCTTGCTCTTACGTTTGCTGATATGTCCCCCGCTACCGTCAAACTTCCTGTCACAACACCACACGCATTGCTTGTTCCACATATCAGAGCACTGTCTCCCGGGCTTACAGGGCATGTGAATATGCCAACCTTCACTCCCTGTACCGCAGTTCCTGACTCGTCGTTTACTGTTACTGTTACGTTTACTGTTGATTGTGGACTGAATGTTGTTCCGTCATCTGCCGTAAATACTGTTATTTTTCCTAATGATGATAATCCTATTACTCCCCAGCCCTGAGTCAGTGCGACATTTCTCACTGTCTTGAATGTTGCACATATGGTTCCGGCACATGCTACTCCTTGGAATGGAATTGCGTGTTCTGTTCTGCCCCATAGAATTGGCTTGCACCATGAGTCTCCAGTGTCCAATGTTGCCTCTCCAAGCTTGGCTATCTGATGATCGTAAAGTTGCTGGGCGGATCTGTCGGTACATGATATTGATCCTGCATCGTATACAAAGTAAAATCTCTTCTCACTTGAGTTTGTATATGTTGCACTGAATCCTCCTGCGGTACACAGGGTACTACAGTTTGCTACGGCTGTTCCTGTCCTTGCCACTATTATACCTGAACCTGCTGTTGAACATCCTTCTATGATATGTATTGTTCCCAGATTTGTTGCGCATTGTCTGATAGTATCCCCAGATGTAAGTGTTCCTGAACCCGATGTCCACTTGACCAGACTGTGGTTGTTACATGCCGTTGACTCTATGATTGTCACTTTTGCCGTTCCATCTGCAACTGCAACACACTCTGCGGCACATACGAAATCGTCTGTAAGTTGTGCAATTACCGTACATTGACCAAAACCTCCCGTCTTGTTTGCTACAGTTTGTGACGTTACAAAAGGTGTAAACCCATAATCAAATGTCTTTAATGCAAAACAGGCATGAGTTGTAAGAGTCTCACATGCTCCAGTCCATTCTCTTTTAACTACATCTATAACTGCTACACCACAAACATCACTGTTAACTTCATTAACCAATGCGGCACATGGTGTACTTTCTACGATTTTAAACCTAGTATTTTGGAGTTTGGTACCACATGTTTGTTGGCTTGTTGCTGTAATTCTAAACTGTTCTTGAACTGTTGACGCTGCACCTAAAAGAGTAATATCACATGTTGGGGGATCGTTTGTATATTTTGGATTATTTAGAATGAATGTCTTGTTATTACTAGCTCCCTGCATTGTAATTATGTCGGCACTGTTACTGATAAACACAACATCTCTAAAAGTAAAAGTTTCCGCACATGTGTTCTGATTTATGTTTCTGATCGCTCCCATGTCAACCATTTCAAGACCATTAATAGTAATATTTCCACCAACATTAAAAAAATCACATGTAACATCCTGACCTTGAACCCTCCAACACTCATAATTTATATTGGGCGCAGTTACGTCAAGCTGTCTTGTACCGAATATGTTTTTTAATCTTACAGTGCCAGTAGTACAGTTTCCAAGTATTCTGTGTTCTGGGTTTGATACTGATCCCCAAAACTGCTCGTCTAATATGTGTAAAATTGCCCCGTCATTTGCTCTAAAACCACAACGACCGGCTGTTTGGTTTGGAAATACAAAATATCCTCCATTAACACCTACTCCGTTATCCTCATATCCGTTTATAAAATGACCATTATTTTCAACCTCTACATCAGGAGCACAATTAGACATTTCTGTTCCGTCTGTTTCCAACGACACACCCTTGACCATCGCGAACAGCGCGTACGCTGGACACGCTCCAGTATTACCCACATTAAAAACCCTGGAAGATGAATAGTCCTGAAGACGTTTGGTTAAAAGACCTAGGCCTGTCAGTGTAGCCGCGTCCTGTATAATATAAGAAACATGAACAGTATCACACGCTGACGGATTAGTACACCATGCCTCATGAATTGTCAAACATGTAGTATCACAGGTTGCACATGCGGTTTCACCTGTTATAAACTTAATCTCCTCATTACATGCACCTTGTCTTAATACCAATACCCTGTCTGTAAACGTTATACATGCGCATGTATTACAATTGTTTGTATTTCCTCCTGCAGCCCACCTGCCGTTAACAACTGCTGATGTTGCTGTTGAAGAGTTTGCCACTCCACACCATGCCGCTGTTGTGATCCTCACACCGTCACCTGCAGAAGTTGTTATTGCCATACGATTATATATCTTTCGTTTTATTTAAGAATTACTTTCTTTAAAGATTTCCCATAATACTATTGATGCCGCCTGGTGGGCAAATAGGGCCCTAAATCTTTTCCTGTTTGTTGGAATTTTGACATATCTTACATCATAACTCATATCCATATCTTCTTTTCCATAATCCTCTCCAAACACGTAATATGCGTCATCCGGGAAGTCAAAGTCTTCTAACGACTCTTCTCCATCCTCTGCAAACACTATAATTGGTTTATCTTTTGGTATGCTGTTAAAACTGCCTACTTCCAAATATTCCTTGTTAAAGGCCAGGGCGGAATACTCTATATATGACATCTTTTTTACATGATGATATTGAGGATTTACTCCTACTATGATCAATTAAATTTACCTTTAATCATGGTCAGTTGTTGGTCTGTCTTGATTGATATGACGTCGTCCCTTGCTATAAGTCCTGATACCTTTGGTCTGTTTGGATCCGGTGTCATATGTCCTTTGAACCTGGCGTCTGCCTTTAATTGGCTGCTTATAATTGGCTCCCCCAGAACCTTTCCTTCGGCACTTATCATCTCTGTATACCAGATATTCTTTCTGATATCAAATCTCAGTCTGAGCACTACACATTCTTCAGGTATCTCAACATTTCCTTTTATGTCTCCTATTCTTCCTTTTCCGTTGCCCTTGATAAAAATATGGCCCTTTCCTATCTCTTTTGCATCTTCTATTGAATCCTTGGAGAATGTAAATCGTCCGTGATGTATTCCGTCAAACCATGATCTTGTTCCTATAGGTGCCGTAGATGAAACCTGCATGGTATATTCCGACAACTGACTGTCAAACTGACCCATTTGTTTTCCTGCCTTTAACGCCTCAAGCCACCACCTGTGGTTGTTTGGATCCCTTGCGTTTGAATATACAAAACCCAGTTGTGCTATGTCCCAGTCCATCTCCATTGGTAACAGTGATCTTCCCTTGATCGTTGATTCAATCTCGGGTTGTTTCATGGCATTGCCTCTTGGCCTTACACCTTTTAATGTCCATATAATTGATGACTGAAACTTTGGAGTTCCATTATCCGATACCTCATATGGATTGACTCTAATTTGGGGGTTTAATTCAAATACCATATCATATCCGACCTCTGTCCTGACAACAAGTGTCTTTATATCTGATTTATATCTGATTGAACGGTAAACTTCATTATTAGGTCCTGGCGGTACTTGTGCGGCAGGTGCCTGTTTTTGTTTAACTCTTTTAACATTTTTACTTTTGGCCATGTATTATTATATACACATAACCATATATAAATGTTATAACTCTGTGATATGTTTTATGGACTTTACAGTCAATGCTATTCTATAAGGCCATAATGTATCCTTTCCGTCTCTCTTTACTACTTCACTATAATCAAATGGTACCTCTGCTTCTAATACAAGTTCCCCTTTTTGTCCTGCCTTTAGTATAGAAGGATATTTTATCACCTTTACATAGTTCTTTGTTGTAGGTCTTACGTCCTCTCCTAATTTGAGAATGCTTGATGCCTTTATGTTAAAGTCCTTGATAGGAAATTCCCCCGTGTTGTGAAGCTTGTATGTCAGCGTCCTGTTCTCTCCCATGATGAACTCGAATGCTGATGCCGGTGGGTTTATAATCTGAAGCTCGTTGATGTTTCCCTCCATTATGTTTCCTCCTCTTCGGATTTCACTATTTCCATGTCAGGTAATCCTTCCCTTCTAATTACATATTTTACCTTGCCTTTTGATTTCTTTCTTCTTACAGTATCTGCAAGTCCGTCTGGTGCCTTTTCCTCATCATCTGCTATTGTTGGGAAATATATGGTTCCTGACTTTTTATACTCTTTCTCCCATGACTTTACAATGTTTCTAGCCTCGTCCTCGGTCATGTCTCCTTCCTTGGTCATCTTTCTAACCCAGAACTCTTCCGTATGTCCTATTGATTTCTGTGAATCGTTAAATGCGCCTGATCTCTTCTTGCCTCCTGCTGTTGGTGAACCCTGTCCTGAACCACCTGGGTCTGATGGTCGTTTGTTCATAGGTCCGCCCTGTTTGGCTCCCTGAGTACGCTCACCGTTACCGGTTGTAGATGCACCTCTTCCCTGTTTCTGTCCTTCCGGTTGTGCCTCCTGTATTTCCATGCCAAGTTCTGCCTGTTGTTCGGCTGCGGCCATTTGTGGCAACATAACCTGCTCGAATGTTGGTTCCTTTCCGACAACCCAGTCTCCAGTGTGTGTTCTCTTGACATCGAATCCCATTTGTTGCAGGGTTGCGTTGTTCTGGATCTCTTGTGCTTTTATTTCGAGATCTCTGAGTTCGTCTGCTTCTTCACCTTCTCTAAGTCGTAGACTCCAGTCATTAACTTGTAATTCCTTTGCAAGTCTGTCGAAAATATGTGATTTAAGGAAATCTTGTGACCATTTTACATGTCTGTTTGTAATTGTAACCTGCATTCCCTCGTTTGCCCATCCTGATGGAAGTTCTCCAAAGTATAACGGCAATACGCCATATGCTGCACCTATAATCTGTCTAAGTTCTCTTCTAATATCTATAAATTGTAACTCTTTTAGTGATCCCGTGAAATCAATCCATTGTGCGGCCTGTCCTGCTCCGCCTTTGTCGGATTCAACCAGTAACGGATGTATCATGTACGGATCTTCTGTTGCTCTTTGTTCAAGTGTGTTCCATGACTTTCTAAATGTTTCATAATTTCTTGACTGTATGACCAACAAGCCTCTTGGCGGACGCATCTTGTCAAAGTACTTTCTAATGTACTCATCCATGTGAGACAATGACATTACTTTGCTCCATAATGCATATATCGGTGAAAATCCATAAATCAGTCCCGGTTTATATTTACCTGCAACCCAAATAACCTCACCCTGTGCATATATTACTCTCTTTGGCTGTGGCACACCTACAGAGTATACTGATGACACTTCCAACAATGCCTTTAATGCTTCCGCACCGCACCTTTCACAGTGCGGTTTGGAGAGCCTTTTATCTCTATGCTCAAATCGTGGGCAGACGTATACAGCGTTTCTCTTGTCATCGAAACCGACTCTGCCGTCTGAATCTGCGATGATTGCGACTTGAGGGGGATCTATTCTAATAAGTTCTTTAATCTTTGTCTTCTTTTTATCAATCTTACCTGTAGCATCATTAATGTAATAGTTCTTTAATAGTAATAAATATGCATTGTCTGCTACTTCTAGGTCCCTCTCGAGCATTCTACCGACATCTTCCATGGTTTGGTCGTTATTGTTGACGAAACATGTGTATAATTGTTGTAAAACTTTACGATTTTCCGGTTTTGGACGAGAAATATCAGATGAATGACAGTCGTCACATTGTGCAGGGGATTCTTCTTCCTTTAATCCTGGCATTCCTGCCTTGTTTAGTATTTTATTTGCATGTGAGAGTCTTTTTGCAGGTGCTTTATCTGTATCAGTGTCTTCTGGCGGTCCTTCCTTGCGATCAAAGGCGTCATCCTTTGATGGTTTGCCGTCAAACTCCTTTCCACAGTTGTTACACTTGTATTTGTACTTTTCAACAACCTCAAACCCGTTCTTAAACATCTCTCTGTTGATGGTTTCAATGGAAATTCTTAGAGCGTCGACGTTATCTGACAACTCATAGATCATAATTAGCGGAAATGGAAAAATTGGTAGTTTTGCGCCTGTATCGGTAGCCATATATGGCTGCATTATAGCCGGTCTGGATGTAGTTTCGGTATAACCCTTGTCGACTGACGTTAAAGCCTTATATGCACTTGTAAAACGCTGCCTAATACCCATACATTATAGTGTCAATACGCTTATATAAAGTATTCTAAAAATTTTCGGTAAAAAAATTTATTTTCTAAAAATTTTCGTTTTTTGTTAAAAATTTTCTGTGGTTAGATGACGTCTCTTACGCACTTTCTAACCTTTAAAGGTTTAAGAGGGCTACTGTTTTTCCGCACTCAGAGCTCAGAACACGGTGGTAATCCCTGACAACCGATATATATATGTCATCTACTAATATAAACTTACCTATATTTAACTATATCTCAACAACTGCATTCAACACATTCACAGTCTTCACAATCACAAAACTTATGATCGCTACAATCACAATTGGAACACTTGCATGATTCTATAACCTCTATTACAGGTGCGGTGTTTCTTGATACGTGTATTGAACATTTACCTGTACCACACTTACATGAACCCATGAGTAATATTACACCAAATGATATATAAAGATTAGGAATCTATTGGTTTTCCAAGTATAGATTCTATCTCTCTTCTTTGTTTGTCTGACACTCTTCCTAAACTCAATGGAGTATATTTTCGTCTTCTTTTCACATTGATAGCATCCTTGTTATCTTTATAGTATTGTGTATCATATTTCTTTTTTCTCTCTGATGCAAGTTTGGCTTTTAATTTTTTTATCTCTAACTCTTCATCTGTGTCATATTTTAAAAGTCTTTGTTCTTTTCTTATTCCTTTTTGGACGCTATCAAATGTTCGTTTTGCCTTTCTAATCTGTAGTTTCCTCTTATATTTGTATTTTATCTCTGCCTCTTTTCTGTCAATGTTTCCCATGAAAACAATCAAGTTATCTTCCCTTTGAGAATGATATCTTATATTGATTTCCGTTACCAGTGATTTTACCACAATTTTCTGCATCCTGGTTGGATTCTCCACTTCTCTTATGCTTTTTATTTGGTCTTGGATTCTAGCATTTGACCATGATCGTATTGTTTTATCCATCTGTTGTAATGATATTATATCTTCTTTATCCATATATAATATATATCATATACGTAATATAAATCTAACATAAATGATTACATATAATATTAACTTACTACCAGACTACATACCACAACTTTTACACTGATTACTGATTACTGTACTTACACTGACGTAAGTTGAAAACATGTAATCGGTAATCATACGAAACCTTTATAGCTAGTAAAAATATGTTAGTTAAAATATATGGTAATCAATCTTTAACTATAACGAATGTGTTAATATATATGACTAGTAATGTGAGTCTGCATTAGGGGACCTAAGCCTCCTTGACCGGTGTGACGAGCCGGCTAGTCTTCTTCCTCTTCCTTGTCTTCCTTCTTTATCCTGAACAGTCCGTCTTTGGTAAGTTCACATCTGCCGTTCTTGCAACCCATAGTATGTATAGTATGTATGTGTTATTTAAATATACTTGCAATCATACGCTATGTTCTGCAAAAAATTACAGGATTTTACCACAAGCGGATACTTTACACCTTCCCATCCGTACTCCCCGTACAGCTTGCCCATCATCTGCAACTCGGGGGACTTTATCTCAACAATATCACCATAGTTAATACGAAGATGAGGATACATGACGGATACCTCTATGCCTTCCATATCTTTTGGTATGGGTGACGAGTTTATATAATGAAGAAGACCAAATGCGTGTCCAAGCTCGTGAATTATAACCGACTGTAATGTATACTCGTTCACCTGTTCTATTGCCCAATCAGCCTTACCATTATTCACTATTAGATGACTTCGATCGACATAGTCCACATACACCTGTATCACCATGAACTTGTGGTTGGAATTTGAAAAATTTATCGACGTTGTACCAAGCGCTTCGGATCCGCTAAGACTTTCAAACACTACCATTATCGTACAGTGAGGAAAATCTTCTACGGCCTTATCCTTGTGGTCTTTCCATGATATTGAATCATGTACTATTATCTCCCAGTTTCCCTTTGGGTATTCCTTGAACAGTGCATCCGACCACGAGCTGACAGACAGCCTGGTCAAAATTTCATGCGTTCTCGCACTGTCACTAACCTCGGGATCTATGTCAAATATGCATACCTCAGGGGTCTTGTCAAACCTCACCTTTAAAGTCTCAAGGTTGTCACTGACTCCTGCAGGCAAGACTCCAATTCCGCCAACCAAAAATAAAATTAAAAATAATGCGACTGTTTTCATGCTATATATCTGTTTACTCTATATTTAATCTTTTGTACAGTCTTTACAGTCGGGATTGATACATATGGGATTATGTTTTCCGTCCCTGGTAGGATGTGAGGTATTTCTACGCCTTATCGTTCTTGTCAACTTTTTCCTCCTTTTTCTGGTCCTGGAGCGCAATCTGTTCCACCTGAAGTTTTGCATCAAGCATATGTTTTGTCTCCATTTTTTTTGTAAGTTCGGTTGCCATCTTGAAAAGGGTCTTTTCGTTCTTTTGTATATGTCTTACCATGTATGGCTGTTTTTCCTGCAGCCTTTCGTTTTCCTCCCTTATTCCCTCTATGTCAAAATTGATCTTGGTGATCTCGTTAGAGAGCACCTCAATTTCCTCTATCAGATTGTCTAGGTCTTCCATTTTTTCTCTAAGTCTTTTACGCTAACCGGATATATAATTCTTGCCTTTTCGAGTATGACACTCATCATACAGTCGGCACAACATCCCCCACCAGCGCCAACGGCCTGGTTTCTACAAAGTATACACGGTATTGACCTGTCCATCTCCTTTCCTCTTTCTTCCACCACATCCCATCTTCTTTTAGGCTTGCCTAAGTCGTCCATAGATTTATATGTGTAAGCAACCATATATACATTATGTGGACAGATGAAGCAAACGCAGCAGCGCACCACGAGGATTTGTTAAAAGTTAGAGCGAGGGTAGCGAGCGAGAAAATTCAGGAGGAGAATTCTGGTCAAATTGGTACATCACAACAGATGCACGAGTACAGGCTCAAAACCATTGATGATATGATTAAACAGGCAGAATCGGAGATGGTTCAAAAACCTGCAAAACAGGGGGAGGTGTACAGATGATAGGACTGTGCCACATATGTTTCACGTCAGGTGTGGAACTTGAACTTAATAAGAAAAGTGTACCTATATGTAAGGAGTGCAGTGAAACTGCAGGAGTGTAATGATGAACATAGTTAAAGACGGATTTCAGGTCCGAAAAATCATGCAGGAAAATATTCCTGGTGCATTGGCACCAATTTATTTATTGGGACTTCCTGGTGACTTGGACAAGCTCCAAGAAATTGTAAAGGAGGTCAAGGGATGATTGGCTTTGCAGGCTCTGCCTCTGCAGCCTCTGCCAAAGGAGATGAACTCCTTGATTAGTCCCACAATTGTACCATGCATAGTATGTGAAAGTCCAATGATAAAGACTCGCAGCGACATATGTGTCAAGTGTTTCTCAAGAGACAAGAGACGCGGGCTGCCAAAGGACCGATAACATGGGGGAAACAATAATATGTCCCTCATGCGGCATACAGTCAAAGAAGATTTTTTCAGGAGGCAGGTATGCCATATGTGATAACGGCAAGTGTAACGTGACAAAGTTTACAGTTCAAGATTTTAAGGGAGACGGAAATGACGAGGGTAATCACAATAGATCATACAACAATTCGGTGCGGTAACGTAACATCATTCGGAGACATTCTTCCTCAACTGGAAGGAAACTGTCTTTATTGTGATTGTGTACTTAGACCGTGCAACAACGAGCTGTGTACTCCGTGTAACGACCTATACAAGAAAAAAATTATACGTCGAGATTGTGGCCATTTCCGGAAAAACACAAAAGGCCGAAGGTTAGAAATACTATCTGATGTATCATCCTCGTCTCTCGATTAGTCAGACCGAACTTAGAGTCGAATGAGGTCATTTTAACTCTTCCGAACAAAGCCTGCACATTGTAATACCGTCTTCAACATCGCCAAGTTCATGTCCACAATAACTGCACATTCTCTTGCCCAGGGTCATGGGGTCTATTGTACCGTCTCTTAACCCCTTCATAATCTCCTCTATCTCCTTTCTGTCTTCAGGCTCCATCTCGTCAAGCTGTCTCATAAAATCCTCATCCAGCTCTACGTGCCAGCCGTCACCTTTTTTCGTGGCGGAGCCACGGAACTTTTTTTCGACCATACCTAATATATATCTTCCTTATATTCATATATTCCCTTAAACTCACCGTCTCTGACAAAACCCATGCCTGTGTGTCTTGTCATGCAATGGTTACACGTAATATAACATTCAAAATTTTCAGTCTTTATCTTGTGATCTTCTCTCAATACCATGTTAACGTTGCTTGCCCTATCCTTTCCCATTGTCATTCTTTCCTTGCAATTTTTGCATACAAGTCCAGGGGAAAGTGTCACAAGCATGAGGCTGTAGCCTCAAGTGTAATATAATACATGATATAACTAGGCAATACGAGTATATATATCTTAGGATCTGTGCCCTATGACGTAGGGCATCTGTGCCCTATGACGTAGGGCATCTATTGGAGGCCAGGTCAGCCTCATCCCAGTCTTCCAGTTCCAATATTTCCTTCTTTCTTTCATCCTCTATGATATTCAAAAATATGTTTCTGCCAAATTCCGCACCATGCCAAAAACCCTGCTTGTGTACCGTGCGTAGCAGTTTGGGGAGGCTAGGCATGTCTTTCATAACATCCAGTATGTCCGGATCTTCCTTGTTTAATATGAGTAACACATTTTCAAAGCCAAGTGCTTCATTTGCATCACCATCCATCTCAAGTTCCTTTATGATATCCCTAATATCCATAGGCATAATTATAATTACAATTTGGTTTATATATAGATAGTCTGCTCATGTGCTAGTGCGTAGCATACGCACAGCAGATTATATATGATGCTATATGTATATAGTCTGCTCGTCAGGAATGATCACAGCTAATTTCGAAAAAATTTTACCCTTTATATACACGTCCTCACCGGTCCTCTTATTGAATGACCTACTTTTACATATATATATGTCCAACTCATATGTACCTTCAGGCAGTGTGATTGTTGGCGAGTTCTTTAGAGTAACAATGGAGTCCTTGTAGTCAGACTCTGTGTTACTAGCCTCAATTACATGCGGACCTTCAAGACCCCTTAATGTCAACTGTGGCATGTATAATGTTACATTAATCTCCTATATATATCTTTATGGGCAGTGCTTCCACACCTCCGGTGTCCAGCACTCCTGATATTCGTGTGCTCTGCACATTTCTTCAGGGGAGGACTACGCCAATCGAAGATTGGTCACTAAAATTATAACCATAATCCTTATCCTGATTAACACCAATAGGTACACCATTAACAGTATGCAGGGAGTCTCCATCTTCCAAAAGGGGGGTGTTTGGGAGTTTGTAATTGACTGAACAATAATCTGCGTATGTAGGCACGTTCATTTGTATAGATTCAGGCATGATGTGAGTCTCTGTGAAATATCTTCCCATATGATACTTTATGCTGTATATGTCTAGTTTCTTTAGTTTTTTCTTAATTTTTAGTTTCGTTCTCAGCCCCCTCTCAAAGAGTTGTGAACAAGGATTACACAGTTGATTTATTGAACCTACTCTGCATATTGCACATTCATAAGGCCATGTCATGATATTTCAAGTGAAGTTTCTTCACGCATGATATAATTATGTGTTTTCCTAATATAAATGTAATAATCCCTTTAGGGATAGAAGTGTGGCCCCCATTATTAAAGGTAACCAACCAGGGGACCACGGGAGTATTCCCGCCAAGGGAGTACGACGCGTGGACCTCACGTGAGCAATGAAATAGGACTTAAGATGCTCAAATAACTTCTGACAGTTGTGAGATGCACACTGTATATACGGCTTTGTCACATATAAATGATGTGAAATTTTAACAATGGTGTGGTATTTTCCACAGAGATTTATATATCTTATCCCCTTTTTTAAAAAAAATTATTTTCCATGAGCACTTGCGACACTATATATAGGTTACTATAC
>Ga0208315_1000257_pt1 | contig 45299 bp, 34 predicted proteins | sample MalvireepMed_215_FD_184239 | JGI IMG/M metagenome (GOLD analysis project Ga0208315, IMG submission 184239) | Marine viral communities from the Global Malaspina Expedition - Malaspina viral metaG DeepMed_215 (SPAdes) (version 2) | ecosystem: Environmental > Aquatic > Marine > Oceanic | place...
GGTATAAGCTTCGCCCGCTTCAATCTCAGCAGAGCCCGGCGTAATACCGAGCTTAAAGCCTGGCGTAGGATCTGCTTCTTCAAGGGCATTTAGCACATTCAACCGGTTGCCCGACACTGTGCGCCCGTCAGCCCACAGGCTGGTTTCACCGGTTGCCATCAATAACTCTTTCATTTCTGAAGGCGTAAGCTCTGGGTTTAGCGACCATACTAACGCAGCGGCACCAGCAACGTGAGGCGTTGCCATCGACGTACCTGAGTAAGCCGCATAACTATTGCCTGGAATTGTTGATAAAATTGCCGAGCCCGGCGCGGCAATATCTACGGTTTCGATGCCGTATGAATAGCCACTATCGCTGTCGTTACGCGTGATGCTGGCAACAGCCATCAAGCTGTTAGTCGTCGTCACATAATTAGACGGGTAGTTATCGACGTTGTCGTTGTTTGACCCTGCGTTACCCGCTGCAGCAACGAACAGTATGCCTGCCTGCCCAGAGACTTCAATGGCAGTTTCTAGCGCTTCACTATAGCCGCCGCCACCCCAGCTATTATTGGTCGCTTTAATGTTTATGCCGCGGTTTTCTTTTAAGTCGGTAAAGTAATCAATACACTCTATAGCCCCTGCTGTAGAGCCTGTGCCATCGGCGCCTAAGAATTTACACGCAGCAATTGATACGTCATGGTTTACGCCCACCACGCCGATACCGTTACCGCCTACAGCACCAATGGTACCTGCGACGTGTGTACCGTGAGAGTCGTCATCAATCGGATCGGTATCTCCGTTTGCAGTATCGATACCATATACATCGTCGATATATCCGTTACCGTCGTCATCAATGCCGTTTCCTGGTATTTCGCCTGGGTTCATCCATGCATTGTCAGCGATATCTTCATGGGTGTAATCAACACCCGTATCTATTACGCCGATCACCACGTCACTGTCACCGGTGGTGATATCCCACGCTTCTGGCGCATCAATATCCACGTCGTCAGTACCGCCGGCTTGGCCTGTATTGTTTAACCCCCACAAGTCACCGTAAGACGGGTCGTTCGGCACAAGTGCTTTACGGTACAGGTAATTTGGTTCTGCAATTTTAACGGCAGGGTTTTTCTTGAGTGTTTCAATGGCATCTTTAACAGATTTACCGCGAAGCTGGAGCTTAGCGATACGACCATTTAGAAGGTTCGAAAAGCGATCGTCAATCTCATCTCTATTGGCGTCGCTAATTCGAGCACCCACCGATGAACGGGCACGCATTTTTTCCGCTTTGCTTACATTCTCTTTGTAAACCACGATGACGCTATCATCGAAGACTTCGGCTGTTGCGGCATGTGCATGACTAGACGCCATTAGCGGAAGTAGGGCTAATGACAATGCTGAAAGGCCTGTTTTAAAAGGCTTTGTTTTCATAATTAGATTCCATAATTAGCAATAGTGCTGTTATCACGAAATCTTCTCGCTCGGTCTGATATAACTAACGATTAAAACTTATAACTCAATTTTGAAAACCTGCCACCTTTAACGCACAAATTAGTACAAAAATACAACTTAACCACTAGGACTCGAATATAAATAAATGGTGAAGTGGTACTTAATTATTAGACAGGCGTCTTACGTGAGGTGTTGTGTTTAAACCTTTAAAGAGGTCTTACCAATAAATCTTTCCGTGTGTATTTTTTGAACAAAAATAGTACTAAGGTATTAGCTTGAGCCGCGAAATTACCAGTGAAACCGATGCTGATGTTATTTCGATTGTAATAAATACAACTTAATAGTGATGGATTCTCGCGCTTTTAAGGCGTTTTATAGAAGGGTCACCTTTGTTGTTAATCAAGGAAGCAGTCGTTCACATGGACAAGAAGTTAAAGGTTAAAAAATACCAATTCGCTACATACGTAGGAGCAATAAAAGCCACAGCGTTTTTAGCGTTAACGGTATGTGGTCTTCTAACCGTCAATTCTCCTGTCTATGCCCAACAGTCCGATTTATCAACAAGCTCCGACATGGTGGAATCTTCTCTTTCAATGAGTCTGAATGCCCAAGCTATTACGATAGATGATGAAACGGTCTTCATCTCTGTCAGCCAGTTTGGGTTAAATAACATAACTAACATCATTCAAAGCGGTAACGGCGCAAACCTATCAAATGTTGTTCAAAATGGCAGTAATAATGAAGCGATCATCACCCAACTTGGTGAGGGAAATGTCGTGAATCTATTGCAGCAAAACAACAACAATTACTTCGAGATTATCCAAGATGGGTTTGACAATGTAGCCAATGTTAATCAACTGGGTGAGCAGTCTTTTACTGTTTATCAGATAGGGAACGAAATGGTAATTAACATCACGCAATACAAAGAATGATGCAATTGCCATAGGGAGACAAACGTGAAAATGAAAAAAACAAAAATAGCGAGTGCATTGCTTTTAGTAGCAGCGACAGGGTGGGCATCAGCTCAAGAGATTCCAGCGAGCAAATCAGTCGACTTTAATGCTTCAGCGGATTTCGTTGCCGCAGCAGAAGGTAATGAGATTACGCTAACCCAAACGGCGCCAGAAGGGAACGAAGTAGGTAATGAATCAGTTATAAGCCAAGAAGGTGACCTTAACGCTATAGTTGTAGAGGTAACCGGTGACGCTAACGAAGTGCTTGCATCGCAAATGCAATCGGGTAACACCTTTTTTGCAAGCGTTACTGGTAACGGAAACTTCTTGGAGTCTGAGCAAGATAGTTTAGACAGCACGGCAGAGTTCGTTGTCGAGGGCGATGATAACCTAGTTTCACTTGTTCAATTAGGCGACGGTGGACCATTTGGCTTTATTTTCAGCCGCTCTATAAACAGCATAGCGGGTAGCGGCAACACGTTATCTGTGTATCAAGGTGATGGTGGTAACTGGGCTAACAATGCGATTGCAGGAAACGATAACACTGTCTTTGTAGATCAAAGTGGCGACTGGCATGAGTCTTACGTTCGTGAACTAAGTGGCGACGCCAACCTTATTGATGTCATCCAAGACGGGTTTTATAACATTTCTGATTTAACGGTGGTAGGTTCTGATAACGAGGTTGAAGTTGACCAAGACGGTGATGAAAATCTTATTACTTGGAACATGGTTGGCGACGGCAACGTACTTGAATTTGAACAAGACGGTGACGGTAATGAGATTACCACAGGTGTGTTCGAAGGCTCAGATAACGAAGTGAATATCGACCAAATTGGCGATGTTAACCTTGCTACAGTTGAAACGATTGGCGGGGGAGTTAATACGTTTGAAATTAATCAAGTGGGTGAAGGAAATGTAGCCTACGCAGGCGTTATTGGCTTGTTCAATGAGTTTGACCTAACGCAGGTAGGTGATGCCAACGAAATAAGTACAGTGAACTTTGATGGTTGGTTTAACACCGTCGAAATTGAACAAGACGGTGATGCTAACTTAGCGCTGGCGCAAGCCGGTATTGGTGATGCAGCGTATGTCGCAGATGCCAACTTAATTGAAATGTCTCAAGAAGGTAATGAGAATATAGCGTCAGTTGAGTTAGCGCGTGATATCACATCAAGTGGCAACGAGATTATGGTTGCCCAAACGGGTGAACTAAACTTGTTGGATTTACTGGTTAATGGTAACGACAATGTCATCAGCGTTATGCAAGAAGGCGCAGGTAACTGGGTAACGGATGATATGGGTGGTCAGTTTGTTATTTCAGGTGATATGAACACGTTTGAAGTAACGCAAATGGGTAACGACAACCTAGTAACAGGTAGTATAACTGGCAACGGCGGCACAGTAAGTGTTACGCAAGTGGGTGATTACAACGTAGCTACAGTTGTTCAAATGTAAGCGCGAGTAGCCGGGCACAAGCCCGGCCTATTTTCAAAATAATGAAGTACTTGTATCGTTTCTCTCTTTTCACGCTGTTTTTTAGTGTGCTCTTTTCTCCGATTCATGCAGAAGAAATTCGGCTGGGTGGACTGTTGTTAGATAACAGCATTAGCCGCCAGGGTCATGAATTTGCCTCTAAAATTAGCCAATATTGGCGCGAAGTTCCTGATAGTTCGGGTAAAAACCTTGTCGTTAAAGAAATTATTGTGCCGCAAGCAGGAACATTACTCTCTGTGGTATACGACAATAAAGTGGTTTACCAGACATACATGGGGCGACGCCAAGTACCGTTAGATGAGAAAGTTCAGCAGGCTATCGTTTTAGTCTTAGACGCTGTCGCTAACGCAAGTATAGATAGTAGAAGCCCAGATTTAGCAGGGGATGAATGGTAATGAAGAAAAGGACGTTAATCACCGCATTAATAACCTTGGGGGCTGTATTTCAGTTCAGTGCCTTTGCGACAGAGTTGGTCTATGAGCCTATTAACCCATCGTTTGGTGGCAACCCACTTAATGGGTCATTTTTACTTAGCAAAGCTAATTCACAGAATGCGCATAGCGCACCGCTAAGTGAGCGCTCTTATGATGAACGCTTACAAGAGTCACTTGAGCGTGCGTACATTAATCGTATTGTTCGCGAAATTACTGATATCGCCTTTGGCGAGCAGGAATATGACGAAGATGGAAACCCCATAGATAGTATATTTAACCAAGACAGCATATTCGTCAGTGGTGATTTTCAGGTAGAACTGATTACCAGTAACCCTGATAGCATTGTAGTGAATATTACTAACCTGCTAACAGGTGAAGTTACGGTTGTCGAAATTCCACGGTTTGGGTAGGGAAACACATGAGAAGTACCGTATTTTTATTATTGGCTATAGCACTTTCTGGCTGCCAATCAATTACCAACACGCTGCCGCCAGATACGACTGCGGCAGGGATCATTAAAGACAGCGAAACCCTTTCGGAAGTAAAAAGCTTACCCGCACCTATGGGGCAAATCCCCGTTTCCGTTTATGCGTTCAGAGACCAGACAGGCCAGTACAAACCCAGTACGGGGGCCAGTTCTTTTTCTACCGCTGTGACGCAAGGTGCTACGTCGATTCTTGTTCAAACCTTAAGTGAAACATCGTGGTTCTTACCTGTAGAACGTGAAGGTTTACAAAACATTCTTACCGAGCGAAAAATTATCCGCGCAGATGAAAGCAACGTTAGTGAATTGCCCCCGCTTACCACGGCTAGAATCATTATTGAAGGCGGTATAATCAGCTACGATACGAACATTCGTACAGGGGGCGCTGGCGTGGAATATTTTGGCATTGGCGCAAGTGAACTATTCCGGGAAGATCAGATCTCCATTTATATGCGGGCGGTTGATGTAAGAACAGGGCAAGTACTAGTGTCGGTTTCTACCTCTAAAAAAGTATTGAGCCAAGAAGTAAGAGCTGGGCTCTTTAGGTATGTATCGCTAAAGCGCCTGCTTGAAGCTGAGACAGGGTATACTACCAATGAGCCTATGTTCGAGTGCGTTAAGCAAAGTATAGAAAAAGCGGTGACCGAATTGGTACTGCAGGGCATGGAAAAGGGCGTATGGCGCGCTAAAGCGTAGGCGCCACACGCACGTAAGGAGAGTACTTAATAACTTACTTGCTGTGGCTGACTAAACTGATGATCGAACCACTTAATGAGCTCTACGCGGTTGCGGCAGTCAGTTTTCCTGAAAATACTGTACACATGAGTTTTCACCGTATTGACGCTGATGTGTAAACAATCCGCAATCTCTTGATTTTGCGCGCCATCTGCAATTTTACGCGTGATGGCCAGTTCTCTTTTCGTTAACACCGTCGTGGATGACTGAAGAGCCGCGACTGATTTAGTCTTTGCAACAAGGTTTGCATCGATATAGCGGCTCATTATCTCCCGGCTATACCATTTGTTGCCTGCTTGCACTTGCTGAACCCCGCGAACGAGTAATTCCAAATTGTCTTCTATATGGAAAATGCCGTTTATTCCATGCTGAAGCGCAGCGTAATGAAAATCAACATCGGCTTGTGGAACATTGAAAATAACCTTGTTCAAATCGGGATAATCATTAACAACGGGCAAGTTGAGCATGGCGACTGAGTCGCAATACTGGGCATCTATAAAGAAGGTATAGGTATTGTTTAAAACGCTACGTGGTGGGTGTATAGCACCACTGGTAACGCTGAATCCACACGACGGTAAAATACTAAGGAATCGTTTATAAGCTTCGTCCCTTCTTGTATTTTCGCCGTAACTATTTCTTGTTAGTACGAACGCGTGATGTGACATGAAAGCTCCTTTTCGTGATTATCAACCTTACGAACTATACAAGGTCTTTACAATACTCCATTAGCCTTACTTGACCGACCAAAGCGTAACAAAATGTTACAGTGAAAAAGACCTGTAGGCTTGGCTTAAAAGCCTCACGGCTTAACGCTTTAAATCACCTACCATACCTAGTGCCTATCGACTTTATCAATACCAAAATAGTTAAGCGTTTGAAATAAATAAAGTAGCCGAAAAATGCCATAGAAGTTAACCGGCGTAATAGCAGTAGTGAGGTCAGCACAGTGCATTAAATATAAGTAAATTATCTCTAGAAAAAGCGCTCGCCCCCTTTGTTAAAATTGGCGTTAGTGTATAGTTCATCACCACATTATTTCTTCCCATTTGAAACATAGAGAGAGCCATGACCGTAAATGTTGACACTCAGTCTTTGATTGCATCTATGCGAGATGTAGTAGGGCAAGCCTATTTGTTAACTGATCAAGCGAAAAAGCAACCGTACACCAAAGGGTTTCGCTTTGGTGCAGGCGAGGCGCTTGCGGTGGTGCGACCCGGTACGCTTGTCGAAATTTGGCGAGTGCTCAAATTATGTGTCGAGGCCGACGTTGCAGTTATCATGCAGGCAGCTAATACTGGCCTAACCGGTGGCTCTACGCCAGATGGTAAAGACTATGACAGACCGCTGGTTATTATCAGCACCATGCGTATTGACGACATACAGTTAGTGGATAGCGGTAAGCAAATCGTAGGGTTAGCGGGCAGTACCCTTTTTGGATTGGAAGAAACGCTAGCGCCTTACGGGCGCGAGCCACACTCGGTGATTGGCTCATCATGCATTGGCGCATCTATTGTGGGCGGTATTTGTAATAACTCTGGCGGCGCATTGGTTAAACGGGGTCCAGCGTACACCGAACTTGCGCTTTTCGCGCAAATTGACGCCAACGGCGATTTATCTCTGGTTAACAACCTAGGTATTAACTTAGGGAGTGAACCGGAAGAGATATTGAATAACCTTGAGAATAAGCGCTACAGCGATGCTGACGTTCAGCATCCGGATGCCCGCGCATCAGATAATGAATATGATGAACGTGTGCGCGACGTAGACTCTGACACACCGTCGCGCTTTAACAACGACGGTAGAAGGCTTCACGAAGCCTCAGGCTGCGCAGGTAAACTCGCGGTGTTTGCCGTGAGACTAGACACTTTCCCTATACCTGAAAAGAAACAGGTGTTTTATGTAGGGTCTAACGATGCTGCGGTTTTCACTAAAGTGCGTCGCGACATACTTTCTACATTTAAAAACTTACCTGATTCAGGCGAATATCTGCACCGCGACTGCTATGACGTATCTAAAAAGTATGGCAAAGATATGTTTATCGTTATCAGTAAACTTGGCGCGAAATTTATTCCGAAGCTATTTGCTTTTAAACGCAAGTTCGATGCATTTACCGACAAACTTGGTTTTCTACCCAACAAAATGTCAGACCGTGTTATGCAATATATGAGCTACTTGTTCCCAAGTCATCTGCCTAAGCGTATGGAAGAGTACAGAGACAAGTATCAACATCATTGGATTTTGGAAATGAGTAACGAGGGGGTAGATGAAGCTAAAGCCTACCTTGATGAATTCTTCAAAACGAATGAAGGTAGCTATTTCGAGTGTACGCAAGAAGAAGCGGATAAAGCAATTTTACACCGCTTTGTTGCCGGTGGCGCGATTGGTCGCTACCACGTGATGCACAGTAAAGAAGTGGGCGCCATGATGACCATCGACGTCGCGCTTCGCCGTAATGACCCAGATTGGTTTGAAGTTTTGCCTAAAGAAATAGACGACCAGATTGACACTAAGCTTTATTATGGCCACTTGTTTTGCCACGTTATGCACCAAAACTACGTGTTGAAAAAAGGGGCTGATGCCAAACTGCTGAAAGGGAAAATTTTAGAAACCTTTGACGCGAGAAACGCGGAATACCCCGCAGAACATAACGTGGGGCACGAATATTTTGCGAAAGACGCGCTTAAAAACTTCTACCGAGAGTTAGACCCTACCAACAGCTTCAACCCGGGCATAGGTAAAACCACCAAGCGTAAAAATTGGGCCGAGCAGGGCGGCGGATGCTGCGGCGGACACCATTAAGCTTAACTTAAGCGTTAAATACGACAAGGCTGCTGATTTTTGTGTTAAACAAAAGTCAGCCGCCTCATGTTCTATCAACCCATCACGTAAACCAATCTGAACCAAACTAACCACCTTTCAGTAGAAAAAAGAAGTTTATTATGTAGTTGCAGGGTTTGATTTTCCTGTCAATTAAAAAGGACTTGATATGAAAGGCAAAGTACAAGGCTCTACCATTCTGCTTCCTGTATTTATCCCCGCGGTCGCGATCATTTTACTTCTGGTTATTGGAACAATCAGTGACCCTGAACTTGCCGGCGAAGCTTTCAGCAGTACGTTAGCCTGGATAACTCAGACCTTTGGCTGGTTTTATATGTTATCAGTGGCAATTTTCCTTGTGTTTATTGTCTCGGTTGCAGCGTCGGGATGGGGAAATATCAAGTTAGGTCCCGACCACGCTGAAGCGCAATACAGTTTTCCAGAATGGTTTTCAATGTTATTTTCGGCAGGGTACGGTGTGGCGCTGCTTTACTTTGGCGTGGCAGAGCCAGTACTACACTATTCATCACCGCCAGCCGGTGCCGCTGAAACGGTTGATGCAGCAAAACAGGCAATGCAAATCGCTTTTTTCCACTGGGGGTTTCATATATGGGCGATTTACGGGCTTGTGGGCCTCGTTCTTGCGTACTTTGCCTTTCGTCACGGGCTCCCGCTTTCCATTCGCTCTGCGCTATATCCGCTAATAGGTGATAAAATTTATGGTCCTATTGGGCACGCGGTAGATGTATTCGCTATTCTCGGTACCCTGTTTGGTATTGCTACCACGCTGGGGCTATCTGTTACGCAGATAAATGCAGGGCTCAATTATCTCTCTGGCGATATCCCAATCGATATCATGGTGCAGGTAGGCACTATCGCTATTGTGACTATCGCAGCCACTATATCGGTTATTGCCGGGATGGATAAGGGCATAAAACGGCTATCAATTATTAATATGCTACTGGCAGTTTCTCTTATGAGTACTGTGTTTATTATGGGTGAAACCATTCATATTCTGGAAACCTTCCTTCAGAACACTGGAAGCTATATCAGCGGGATTGTCGAGCGTACTTTTAATCTGCAGGCCTACAGTCGCAGCGACTGGATTGGTAACTGGACGCTGTTTATTTTCGGTTGGACTATTGCCTGGGCACCATTTGTGGGAATGTTCATCGCCAAAATTAGTCGCGGTCGAACCATTCGTCAGTTTGTTTTCGGTGTCATGCTGGTGCCCACTATTTTTACCTTCCTTTGGTTTTCAGTGTTTGGTGATACAGCCCTTAATGCAATAATGAATCAAGGCGTGACAACACTTATTAGCGACGTCCAAGAAAACGAAGCCGTTGCCTTATTCAAGCTTTACGACCTGCTCCCTGGTGCGTCAATTATGTCGGGGCTGACGGTACTACTTATCATCACCTTTTTTGTGACGTCATCAGATTCGGGATCGTTAGTTATTGACTCTCTTGCATCTGGCGGTCTAGAAGAAAGCCCTGTATGGCAACGTATATTTTGGGCGTTTTTAGAAGGTACGGTCGCAGCGGTACTGCTTTTAGCGGGTGGGCTCAACGCCCTTCAAACCATGACTATAGCCAGTGCTTTGCCATTTGCTTTTATCATGCTGATCGCTGCCGCCGGTCTTTGGCGCGCGCTCGTCATCGAAGGCTATAGAAATAGCAGCTTGCAAGCTAATACATTGAACAGAAACCGCGGTCGAGCGGCAAACCTCAAAGGGCGACTGGCGGCGATGGTCGAATACCCTAGTCGTGACGTGGTTCATGACTTCATTAAAAATACGGTGACTGAAGCGATGAGAGACGTACAGTCTGCGCTTAAGGCACGGGAGTGGAAAGCGCACGTTGAATTTGATGAAGACATGGTAAGAGCGACCTTCACTGTGGAACGACATGATCATATGGACTTCATCTATGATATCCGCATAACCGAGTATTTAGTCCCAGGTTTCAGCTATGCTGAAGTGCGCTCAGAAGATGATGAGTCAGAGAAATACTATCGCGCTGAAGTGTTCTTGCGTCGCGGCGGTCAAGCCTACGATATTTATGGCTATGAAAAGGAGAGTATAGCTAAGGATATCTTGGATCAGTTTGAAAGCTACTTGCATTTCCTTGATACCAGTCCAGGGGAACTTCCTTGGGAAATGGATGCTTACGACGATATGCTGCAAAAACCAGAAAGGTAGCAAAGCCGTTTTTACACCTTGTAAAATAAAGGGAAAGCAAACTTGCTTTCCCTTATTATCCCCTAGTACCTGGGTGTTGACCTCAGCGCTTTTTCCCCGTTATTACGCTCATCGTAATGAAACATAAAAGCTTATATACTATGCCAGTCGATTGATTATTGAAGAGAAATCCATCCCTGCATTGCCTTCATCGCAATGCATTTCAAACCACTTTGCAGCAAGCTCACCCATAGGTACTTGCGCGTTGACGCCTTTTGCGCCCTGCATGGCAAGACCTAAATCTTTAAGCATAAGTGCAGAAGCGAAACCGCCGGCAAAATCGTTATCAGCAGGGGTTTGTGGCCCTACACCTTTAACAGGGCAGTAGGTGGTCATTGACCATGTTTGACCCGAGGCATTTGACGCGATATCGAAGAATACCTGCGCGTCTAACCCGAGTTTCTGGGCGAGCTGGAAGCTTTCACACGTCGCAATCATGGTCGCGCCAAGTAACATGTTGTTACAAATCTTCGCAGCTTGCCCTGCGCCGTGGCCGCCTGCGTGAACAATCTTTTTACCCATGGCGCCAAGTGCGCCTTGGGCTTTATCGAACGCGTCAGCATCACCGCCTACCATAAAGGTAAGTGTGCCGCCAGCAGCAGCGGCAACACCACCTGATACAGGGGCATCAAGCATCTTAAGGCCTTTTTTCTCAGAGAGCTCTGACACGCTTTTGGCCGTTTCTACATCGATGGTCGAACAGTCAATTAATAAGGTGCCGTCACGCACGTTATCGAGGATCTGATTTGAATAGATATCCTTAACATGTTTACCCGCAGGCAGCATGGTGATGACGATGTCAGCTTCAGATACAGCTTGCTCGGTACTTTGTGCAATAATACAGCCTGCATCTTTGGCTTTTGCCAGTGCTGCTTCGCTTAAATCAAAGGCCATTACCTTGAAATTGTGTTTAACAAGGTTGTCTGCCATGCCTGAGCCCATGTTACCTAGGCCAATAAATGCAACAGTGATCATGATAGTCTCCTCGCTTAGCCCATGGTTGGAATAACAAAGGCGTTGTCGTTCGTATCTGAGCCATCAGGCCAGCGCTGCGTAATGGTCTTAACCTTGGTCCAGAACTTCACACCTTCCATACCGTGTTGATTAGTATCGCCAAAGGCTGAGCGTTTCCAGCCGCCAAATGTATGGTAGGCAACCGGCACTGGAATTGGTACGTTGATACCTACCATTCCCACGCTAACGCGCTGTGCAAATTCACGTGCTGCATGACCGTTTCGGGTGTACATAGCAACGCCGTTACCGTATTGATGGTCACTTGCTAAATTAACGGCTTCATTGAAATCTTTGGCGCGAACCATTTGCAGCACGGGGCCAAAAATCTCTTCTTGGTATGAGCGCATGTTTTTAGTTACGTGATCAAAGAACGTCGGCCCGATGAAATAGCCGTGGCTGTCACTTGGGATTTGACTTGTTCTGCCGTCGTAAACAAGCTCTGCGCCTTCTTCTATAGCAAGGTCGATATAGCTTTCAACGCGCTCTTTGTGGGCTGCGGTAACGACAGGGCCATAGTGGGCGTTAGGATCTTCGCTATGGCTTACCATGATGTTTTTGATAGCCGGAATAAGTTTAGCTTTGAGTTTTTCGGCGGTTTCATCGCCGACAGGAACCACAACCGGTAGTGCCATACAGCGTTCACCGGCGCTACCATAGGCAGCACCTACCAAGTCCGTTACCACCTGATCAAGATCGGCATCAGGCATTACGATACCGTGGTTTTTCGCGCCGCCCATTGCTTGAACCCGCTTTCCTGCACGAGCACCGCGCTCATACACGTAGTTAGCAATATCAGAAGAACCCACGAAGCTTACTGCTTTAATGGTTTGATCATCTAAAATTCTGTCTACCACTTCTTTGTTACCGTGAACAACGTTAAGCACGCCTGCAGGAAGGCCCGCTTCTATCATAAGTTTCGCTAATTCAATAGGAACAGAAGGATCGCGCTCTGATGGCTTTAATATAAAGGAATTACCGCAGGCAATGGCCACGCCGAACATCCACATAGGGATCATGGCAGGGAAATTAAACGGGGTGATACCGGCAACAACGCCTAACGCTTGGCGCATTGAGTATACGTCTATGCCCGGACCTGCGCCTTCCGTGTATTCACCTTTTTGCGCATGAGGAATGCCGCAAGCAAACTCGATAACTTCAAGGCCACGCTGAATATCACCCTGCGCATCAACCAACACTTTGCCGTGCTCACTTGATAACAGCGCCGCTAGACGGTCGCGATTGGCTTCAACGAGCTCTTTAAATTTAAACATGACACGAGCACGTCGCTGAGGGTTAGTGGCCGCCCATTCAACTTGTGCAGCCTGGGCTGTCTCTATAGCGTGGCTTAGCGTTGAAGCATTGGCTAGGCTTACTTCTGCCTGAACTTCACCAGTATTAGGCGCAAATACCGATGCGGTATTTTCGCTGCTATCTTCAAAGTCTTTACCTGCAATAAAGTGAACAATCTTTCTCATGATCTGGCTCCTGTAATTTTTAACAATATTGAAACCTTGTGTTTGCAATAGCAATACATATACTTGCAGTATTATGCTGTAAAAATGCAGGTGCTTAAGTGAATTGGGATGACATGCGGTTATTTCTTGGTTTAGCAAGAAATGGGCGGGTAGCTATTGCAGCTAAGGGGATGAAGGTAGATCCTACAACGCTCATTCGTCGTGTAAAAAAGCTGGAAGACTCTTTAAACTGTAAATTATTCGAGCTAACCAAAAAAGGCTATGTACTTACCACTCATGGCACAGAGTTGGTCACGTATATTGAGAAAGCCGAGCATTATTTTTTAGAAGCGCAAAATGAACTGGACGATGAGCGTTCACACTTAGCCGGTACTATTCGAGTGAGCGTTTCAGAAGGGTTTGGTAGCTGGTTTTTAGCGCCTTTACTACCAGATTTTAAAAAGCGGTATCCGGGCATAAGTATTGAGCTTGTAGCAACCAGTGGTTTTTTAAACCTGAATAAGCGGGAAGCCGATATGGCTATCCTGTTGGAAAAGCCCAGTAGAGGCTTGTTGGTGACTCAAAAGCTTACCGATTACAATCTTTACCTTTACACTCACCAGTCACTTATCAAAAAACGAAAGCCTGAAACTTTGCAGGACTTAACATCGTATAATCTCGTCAGCTATGTGCCCGATTTGGTATACGCGCCGCAATTAAAGTTCATTGAAGAGACCGCTTTGTCACAGTTAAGTGCGCTTCGCAGCACCAGTATTAACGCGCAGTATCAAATGCTTATTAATGGCGCTGGCGTAGGCATTTTGCCTAAATTTATGGCTGAAACTCAGCCAGGTTTAGTTAGGCTAATCGAAAACGACATTCACATTAAGCGCACATTTTGGTTGGCAACGCATAAGGAAACTCACTCTCAAGCCCGTTTCCAAGTTTTTACGCATTGGCTTCAAGAAAAGGTTGAGCGTTACCAATCGCGATTTATTGATTAAGCGAACTGACTAAGCTCTACGTTCCACTATTTAAAGGGGCATTTATCCTACCTTGGTAGGATGAATTCGCCCCTATTGCAGGATGTGCTTTTCACCGCGGCCTGTATAGCATGACTCTGTATTAAAGGGGTTGCAGAGGCAGTTATGTCGGGTTTTACAAAAATATCTACAGCGATAGTTTTTCCCACGTTGAGCCTACGCTGAATTCAACGCCCTGACGCTGGGTTTCATCAACGTTAATAAAGTATCCGCGAGAGGCAACAGCGCCTGCTTGTTGGAAGATAATGTCGTCCTTACTCCTACTATGAAAAACATTTAGCATCAGGTCGATGTTATCAATGCGTGTGGTGTAGTTCGCTTCAATAGTTTGGGTGACCACCTGATCAAGAGGAGGATCGGCCACAAATCCATTCGGTAACCGACACGGGTCGTCTTCATCCGCACAGCTTAACTCTGCTGGGCTTGGCGTTCTTGAAGACTGGCTGATTGCAAGATTCAACTGGCTTTGCTCATCAATAGTAATGTCTACCCCTACTGCTGGGTTGAATTGGGTAAAACGGTGATTGCCGTCCAATGAACCTTCACCGTCATCAATCAGGTCTTCCATAACAATATGGTCTCGGTTAAAACGTCCACCAAGATTGAGTGATACGGCTGAAGAGAGCTGTGTACTATTCATGAAAAATAGCGACCATGCGGTGGTGTCTACATCTAATCTAACTCTGGCTTCTTGTGCCATGAGCCCGTCGATGGGTAAAACAGTGCGTGAGTCTTGTGCAGATTCGTTTTCCAAAATACCAAATGTAGTATCAGCGGCGTAGTTAACATCTCCCTTGGTGTAGCTGGCACCAACAATTAACTCTGAACTGAAGCCGCTTAAGGCATATTGTTTTGCTAGCTGAAAAGACAACCCAGTAGCTTTGGCGTCTGTGCGGCCCGTATTGTATGTACCATCAAGTTCATCTGCGTCCACATCTGATATTTCGGCAAGCGCGGTGTCGTCATCAAAGCCAATAAATTCAACCGCTTCTATATCGTCGCCTTCTCCTACGACAGGCAAATCATCGTCATCGTCGTCATCATCATCACTATCAAGCGGATCATCATCATCGTCGTCATCATCTTCAAATTCACACAGTGTTACGCGTCCATCAGCGAACTGGCAGGCACCAAAATCACTGTCATCGCCGTTGATTGATTGAGTTTGTGTGTCGCGATAAAACATATTGGCGGTTAAAGATAAGGTGTCAGTTAAAACGAAATCACCGGTTATATTAACGTGCGTAAGTTCGTTGTTGGTCTGATCGGGGTGGGTGTAGACCGCTTCTCTTCCTTCAATATCCAGCAGTTCAATAGGTGACGCACCATTTCCGAGTAACTCGTTATCGGCCATAAACAGGTTCATGTCGAGATGCATTTTGTCACTTTTATAGGCAAGCGATGTAAATACTTGCTGCACTTCAGAAGGCGAATAGTCGCGCCAGCCATCTTCCTCATAGTGATTCAGGTTCACATAATACGCCCAGTGATCGTTATGACCACCTGATTCCACAGACGCGGCTTTCTGACCGAATTGTCCAGCCTGTAAATCTATTTCATTGGCGTTGAAGCTAAACCCTGTTTTCGTTCTTAGCGCAAGGGCGCCGCCTAGCGTGTTTTGGCCAAACAGAGGGTTTGAACCAGAGTACAAAGAAGCGGTATCTATAGCATCTAGAGGCATTAGGTCCCAATGCACAGTATCGCCAAACGCTTCATTAACCCGACCGCCGTTCAAGTACACCGAAATGCCCTGAGGTAGACCAAGCAGCGGAGAGGCAGTAAACCCGCGGTATTGCAAATCGGGTTGGAACGGATTGTTTTGAACATCGTTTAGGTTCACGCTTGCCAGCTGAGTTTTGAGTAGTTCCGGTAGTGAACGGTTGACGCTCCCTTCAATGTCGTCTTGAGTGAGTGTCTGAACGTTACCAAATACGGCAGAGTTATTGCTGTTGGCGCTAAGCGGCGTCGCTCCCTGCACCTCTATAACCTCGTAGTGGTCCATTGCATCGTTAGCTTCTGCAGCAGAGCTAAACGCATAGGTTACAGCGCTTGCAATAATCGCAAGAGCAAATGGTGAACGGGCAAGTTGATGTGTTGGGAATTGTGCAACGTTTTGGCTAGAGCTTTTAGTAGAAATTTGCGTAGGCATGGTCTTGACTGCTTCGTTATTATTTATACTTTCAGTATTGCCTTAACCATTCCCTAAAAATATCCTCCTTAAGTGGGAGGAAGTATCATAAATTGGTAGCAGTGTTTTTTCCCGAATTCCCTACGAGAGAATCGATAAAACCTTATGACACCAGTTTTCACGCTCTGTGATATTTTTATCGCTGGCACCAAATAGAAAAAGGTTATTTTCATAGGTTGCAGCGCCCAGTGCGTAGCATTCCCCCGAGGTTCTTGGTTGCCAAAAAAAGTGGTGTGCCAGTACGGCTTGTAGTCTTGACTGTTGATAGAACGCGATGCGATACACCCAGTGCGAGGCCAAACAACCATAAGCTGAATTTGGAGAAGCTGGCTCTAGCGTTGTTGAGGGTGATGGAATGGAAAACGGCGTAAAGGGCGAAGCAATGTGTTCAGCGTTAAAGCGTTTTAAATTGGTGGTCTTGTTGGCGAGTGGCCGCAATACACGTGGAAGTGCAGGCAAGTGCTCTAACGCAACAAAATGTCTGTATTTAGAGGTAAGACGCGGTATTAAAGGTGGCTGGTCGCTATTGGAAGCGCTGGCCTGCGCGGAAACGCCTTTGCGTGCCTTTGTAATCCGCTCGCGAGCGACTGACTTTTCAGGTGAAGGTAAAGCCCTCAGGTAGGAGTGCGATACCTTATTAGCACTCGCCAAATAAGCGCTTTTGCTGGCACAATCTTTGGTGGCACACTCGTTAGAACCCAACGCATCTGTTAGTTGCGCAAAATAGCGAATAGCCGCCCCCACACCTTCTGCGTGTTTATCAGTGTCTGGCATCGACTTTGAAGGCCTAATATCAAATGAGGCAAGACACGCGGATACCACATGTTTTAGTTGTCGCAGCCTTTTATCATAATCATCGCTCACGAGCTTGTGTGTCAGATTTTGTGAAAGCTTTGGAAGTGCTTCTATCGAAAGCTCGCTTGCTACTTCCTTCATCGCTTCGTTTGTGACGAGGCGAATTGCAAAATAGCCTTGTTGATTGATTTCGGGGTCGATAAATAAAGTGTTTTCAAGGCCTGCTACGGTGCTAAGTGTTGCTTCTTGCTGTAGTAAACCATTTAAAAAGCACTGAGGAAACCACCAGGTTAATACATGCCTTATTGATTCGTTTTCGCCTTTTGTCGTTTGCGCATCAAGAGTGGCTTCTTTGTCTAAATGTGAGTGTTCACGTTGAGATGCGTGCTGACTCAGTGCGGCGTTTCTGTTCAGTGTTGATTCTTCGCTCAAGGCTGCTTCCTCGCTCAAGGTTTTTTCAGCGCTCGAGGCTGTTTCCGCGCTCAAGGCTGCTTCCGCGCTCAGGGCTGCTTCCACGCTCAGGGCTGCTTCCACGCTCACGGCTTTAACAACCTCTTTGCACTGCTCAAAAAAGTGGGCTGAATTACTATAAACCAGCGTGGTGATATTGCTTGGCTGATACCACTGGCGTTTGTAGTCTTGAAGCGCTTGAATGCTATTGCTGCCTATGGTTTGTGTAAAACCACCCGCGTGTTGATAGGCATTTTTATTGGTATCGGTTAATCGAATAGCGGCGTTTAATGCATAGTCGCTGTTTGCCTCTAGCATGGCGAGCTCGTTAAAAATAACCCCGTCACGCTCTAAGATAACCTCATCGGTACCGTAATCCCGGTTAAGCAGGCCACAGTACAGGTAATTTACAGCATCAAGCAGCACGTTCGCTTTTTCAGACGAAGCGAAAAAGAAGGTGTACTCGGCGAGTGTGGTAGCGTTAATAGTGACGGGCAGAAGTGTATTGGCCGTAAAAAGCTCGTGGGCAGTTGGGTATTGATGAGAGCGTCGAAAGCTCATGTGCTCAGCTAAATGAGACAGCCCAGTGTGGCCTGCTGCAGGGGTTTTTAGCGCAAAAACAACGCTATGCACTTTTGACCCAGAGCCGGCATTAATGAAATGAAATTCAGACATACACTTTTATCATTACGGGTTAACGGTATCTCTTTTTGTTTCGTACTTATTGCAGCGCATTTACCTTCTCGTACCTATCGCAGCGCACTCATCTCGTATTACTTGTCTCCTAGCGCTTACCTCGTAGCACTGACTTCTATGATGGGAATAGATTTTTCCACCTTCCGATACGCTAGAGCCTTAGACGGTGCAGTACCTGCTTTATCGGTAATGCCTTTCATTAAATGGTGATCGGGCGACTTACTGCAAACCGGATCCGTCTTATACATATCACCAGTTAGCAGGTAGGCCTGACACCGGCAGCCGCCAAAGTCTTTGTCTTTTTCATCGCAGTCCTTACAGGGCGACGGCATCCAACTATCGCCACGGAAATGATTAAAGCTAAAGTCTTGATGCCAAATATCGTGCAATGAACGTTCTTTCACGTTGGGAAAAGACAGAGGTAATATCTTCGCGCTGTGACACGGAAGGGCACTGCCATCTGGCGTTACGGTTAAAAACGTGGTGCCCCAGCCATTCATGCACGCCTTAGGGCGAGATTCGTAGTAGTCGGGCGACACAAATATGAAGGTTGGGCCTTTACCGTTTTGCTGCGCGCGGTAGCGGTTCACTGCGGCCTCAGCTTTCTGTAGCTGCTCTGACGTAGGCAGCAAATGGTCTCTGTTTTCATAGGCCCAGCCGTAGTACTGTACGGTAGCTAGCTCGACAAAATCAGCGTTCAGCTGCTCGCTGAGCGCCATCACGTCTTCTATTTCGTGAATGTTCTGCGCGGTAATACAGAAGTTAAGTACCATAGGGTAGTTGTATTGTTTTACCAGCTTCGCAATTTTAAGTTTTTGTTCAAATGAGTGACGCTTGTTGCCTATTAAGTCGTTGACTTCAGCATTGGCTGCCTGAAAGCTCAGCTGAATGTGGTCAAGGCCGGCTTCTTTGAGTTTGGCAATACGTTTTTCTGTCATGCCGATGCCAGAGGTGATCAAGTTGGTGTAAAAACCCAAAGCTCGCGCGTAAGCGACTAAATGCTCTAAGTCTTTTCGAAGCAATGGCTCTCCGCCAGAAAAGCCCAATTGCACGGCGCCCATTTCCCGCGCTTCACGCAGTACACGCTCCCAATGCTCAGTAGAGAGCTCATTAAATGTTTCTTCCATGTTTACCGGGTTTGAGCAATAGGGGCAATGCAATGGGCACTGATAAGTAATTTCGGCTAGGAGCCACAGCGGAGGCGTTATGGTATTTGGTACGTCGGTTTGTAAATCAGCGTCTGTATTATTCGTCATAGCGGACCCACTTCTTTTGCTCGGCATGAACCAGAAATGCATGAACATCTTCTTCTAAGTCATCAGGTGCATCAGGGAACGCCTGGCGAAGCTCAGCACAAATGGCATTTTCTGTATTGCTGCCATCCACACGCTTAAGAATTTCTGCCGCAGAAGGGTTAAGTTTGATCATTCCTTCGGGGAACAACAAAACATAACAACCCTGAGCTTTCTCGTACTGCATGCGAAAAAGCGGATTTAAAGAAGCTGTTTTGTCTCTTGTGCCGCAGCCCTCGTTGTTGTGACTGCTGCTATTTTCAATGTTGTCTTCCGGGGTATTTGAACCAATGTCATCATCACCGACGCTATCAGCATCTAAGTGGTGTTGGGTTTGTGATTGTAAATTCGACATCATTAAAACCTCCCTTTATGGCACACCCGCTGGTCGGCAATACCATCGAACGGCTTTCTCTTATATTGATAGGCAAAGCAAATGGCATCAGCAATGCTCCACAAAATATCAATTTTGAACTGCAGTATATTGAGCGCATGTTCTTGCTGTTGTCGGGTAACAAAGTGGTCAAGGGTAATCTGCAGGCCATGCTCTACATCACGGCGCGCCTGACTTAACCGCATTTGAAAGTAGGTAAAGCCTTCACTATCAATCCATGTATAGTGCCTAGGCCAGGTATCTAATCGGCTTTGATGTATTTCAGGGGCGAACATTTCAGTTAACGATGAACAGGCAGCCTCTTCCCACGACGCACGGCGGGCAAAATTTACATAGGCATTTACTGCAAATTTAACCGCTGGCAACAAATGCGTTTCATCAAGTAATTCACTGCGGTTCAAGCCTACCGCTTCGCCCAATCGCAACCAGGCTTCTATGCCGCCCAGTCCGTCTTCACCTTCCCGTCCATCATGATCGATTATTCGTTGGATCCAAGTTCTGCGTACCGATTGATCTTCGCAATTTGCTAGAATTGCCCCGTCTTTAACCGGTATCGCCATTTGATAATACAGTCGGTTGGCCACCCAGCCCTGAATTTCATCAACGCTGCAGTGTCCTTCATTCATGCGTTTATGAAAGGGGTGATGAATATGATAGTAAGCGCCTTTTTCTCTCAGTTTTTGTTCGAATTCTTGTCTAGACCATGCGTGTTCTGTCATTACTACACCTCAATTTCCATACCGTCGTAAGCCAATTCAATACCTTGCTCACACAGGCTGTGATAAGCACTGGAGTCTTCGTCAAGCACGCGATTTGTGTTGTTGATATGAATAAGCACTTTACGCTCAACGTTAAATTCATTTAGCAGCGCAATGGCTCCGCCTTTTCCATTAACTGGCATGTGCCCCATATCAGTGCCTAGCTTGTTGCTAAAGCCGTGATCTATCATTTCTTCATTGGCCCACAGCGTACCGTCAAATAGCACGCAGTGAGATTCGCGCATTACTTGTTTTACTGTGTCGTTTGCCTGCATACATCCCGGCGCGTAAAAAAGCACGTTGCCCGTGGTGTCGTCAGTTATCTTCAGGCCGATATTGTTGCCCGGCACAATGTTGTCGCGATACGTCGAATAAGGGGGCGCATTAGACTCTAATACCACGGGTTGGAAAGTCAGGCCTTCTGCCCCCTTTGGTACAAAGCGTTGATGATAATCGGTATTAATTGAATGCTGCTGTAGGCCGCCGTGCCAGTGTTTTAATACGGTAAAAAGCGGGAAGCTGGTGGTTAGGTCTTCGGCCACAACATCGGTACAATAAACGGGAAGGGGTAAGCCTTCGCGCAATGTTAGCAGGCCTGTAGTGTGGTCTATTTGACTGTCGGTAAGCACAATTGCGCTTATGCGTGTGCCGCGAGAAACATGGTCCTCAGGCCACAGTTGCGGGTGGCTATTTATCTGCTCCCTTAAATCGGGGGAGGCATTAATGAGAACCCAATTTTTACCATCACTACTGACAGCAATGCTCGACTGTGTTCTGCATTTCGCCTTTATTTTACCTTCGCGTAAACCCTTACAATTTGGGCAGTGACAGTTCCATTGCGGAAATCCACCCCCGGCGGCAGCACCAAGAATCAATACGTGCATAACAACTCCATACTACAAGTAAAAAAAGGCTGCATCGGCAGCCTTTTTGTTCATCATCCCAGAGGGCGTTGCCTAGCGGTTATTGATGTAAAGAGTTACTTCAAAACCAAGGCGCATTTCTGTGTATTGGGGTTTAGTCCACATAATTGTTCCTCTTCTTTATGATTAAACGCATGACTGAGTATATGTTTAATATGTGTTAACAGATATCCTCCTAAGGGAGGATATCTGTCATGAATTTTGATGATTTATTGATTATTTTTGATAGCGCAACTGCTTAAGTAAGATAACAGTAAAGGAATAGGGCGGCCGGTTGCCGATAACGATTTGGTGTAGGTAAAAGCGGTTCCTGCCACATCGAGGTGAGCCCACGGGGTGCCGTCAGCAAAGCGAGAGAGAAAGCAGCCTGCCGAAATAGCACCGGGAGAGTTTATGCCCGTATTCATCATATCCGCGTGCTGAGAGGTAATGGCGTCTTGATATTCTGGCCAAAGTGGGAAAGGCCAGCACCTGTCGTTAGCCAGTTCACCCGCTTCAACTAACGCACTTTCAAGCGCTGGAGCGTTGCTAAAAAGCGCAGTGGCTTTGTGCCCCAGTGTGCTAATGGCCGCGCCGGTTAGGGTTGCAACATCAATAATAACCGAAGGGGAAAACTGTTTCGCGTAGCTGATTGCATCGGCCATAAGCATACGCCCCTCTGCATCGGTGCTCATGACTTCCACGGTTTTTCCTGAGTGCATAGTAATGATGTCACCCGGGCGATAGGCTTTGCCATCAACCGCATTATCGGCGCTCGCCACAATACCAATAATATTTATATTTAACCCCAGTGCGGCAACCGCCTGAATGACGCCCAATACACAGCCGGCGCCTGCCATGTCGTAAATCATATGGCGCATATCCGGGCTGCGTTTTAACGTTATGCCGCCGCTGTCAAACGTTACGCCTTTGCCAATTAACACTACCGGCGGTGAATTCTCTAAACCTTTGGCTGAGTAGCGAAGAATAGGCATGGTGGCAGCGAACTGTGAACCTGCATTTACTGCCAAATAACCGTTCATACCTAGCTGCTTGAGTGTACTTTCATTGAGGATATCGCAAGATACCGTATTAAAGGTTTGCGCAAGATGCTGAGCTTGTTCGGCCAGATAATTTGGCGTACATAAGTTGGCTGGCATGTTGGCGAGATCTCTAGCCCAGGTCATCGCGGCATTAAGGGCTGTTTCATAGCGGACAGTATGTGAAACGAGACGCTTTTGCGCGTTAGTAAAATGCTTGGCATCTAATGCAAGAGACAGCGTGCCCCTAATATCAATTGCTTGGTTAATTGCTCCATTATTTGCGTCGTTTTTTTCAACACTATTTGCGTTGTTGTCATTGAGAGGCTGACTGTTGGAAACCGATCGATTATTCGTTTTATAGCCTTTAAAGTGATAGCCGTGCTTGAAATAGCTTCTAAGTAGCGCACTCAGAAATGGTGAGTGGCTCGCAATGATGTTAACAGGGTCGCTGCTTGCTGTTTCAGTGGTAGAAAGCGCCATTAACGACAGCGTTTCCAATGCTACCGACACGCTTTTAAGCTTTTTAAACAATGCATCGAACTGCTGTTCTAGGTAGCGAAATGCTGGCGCGTCATTTTGGTTCAAGTCACTAGTGCTTTTCGAATTAAACGCAGAATTTGAATCGCTAGCGTAGTTTGAACGGTTCACCATGGAGGGGTCATTAGTCTTAGATAAAGTCGAGGCACGGCTAGAGGCGTTGGGTGCATCTGACGCTTCAAAAAGCGCAAAATCGACACCATAAAACAGTACCCGTTTTACTTCAGCTAATGGTTGGCTAATTTTGTTTTTTCCGCTGTTTTCAGTGTCTGAGATGTAACTTGTTCTAAACGCCTTAAGGCCTTGTACGAATACACATTGGCCTTTATTTCCTGCAAAACCTTCATCGTCAAAAACCTGCTCAATGTATGTCTTAGCGGGTGTTGAAAAGTGAAAGAGTTGGCTCGCTTCAATGTATGTCTTAGCGGGTGTTGAAAAGTGAAAGAGTTGGCTCGCTAATAACTCGGGCGTAGTTAAAATAAGTAAGCAGTCACTATCCTCTAACGTTTCAACTTTATTGCTTTCATTAGCCCAGATTAGGTTTGCTTTTATCACGAGAAGCGCCCTTTTGAGGCTTTGGGACGAAAGCTTCTCACAGCGAAAATAAAAGTGATGGCTGTAAGGCTTAGTACAACGGCAAGCGCGTTGTGTTCGAGTTTTTCATAGAGCGCAAATCGCAGTAATTCTACGCCGCTACTAAAGGGATTAAAGGCACAAATCTGATACAGCCATTCGCTGGCCTCTCGCATTTTCCAAAGCGGGTATAGGGCGCTTGATAGAAAGAACAATGGGAAAATGACAAAGTTCATTACCCCAGCAAAGTTCTCTAGCTGCTTAATATAGTTTGCCAATAATAATCCTAACGAACCTAAAAACAATGACAGTAGCGCAATAACAGGCAACGCATAAACGTATCCCAGCGCAGACAGACGTACATCCAGTAAAAGCGCAAAGGCAAAGAAGATGTACACCTGAATAGCGCTTACTAAGGTGTTGGCAATAAGCTTGCTGCCTAGCAGGAAAGGGCGGGGAACCGGGCTTAACAGCAGTACTTTCATGCTGCCCATTTCTCTGTCGTACACCATGGACAATGAACTTTGCATACTATTAAAAAGCACAATCATGGCGGCAAGCCCAGGTACAATATACTCTTCGTATAAAATGTAACTCTCGTAAGGCTCGGTCATTGAAAGGCCCAGGGCCGAACGAAACCCTGCGGCAAAAACAAATAGCCAAAGCAGCGGGCGAACTAATGCACTTAACAGGCGTGTACGTTGCTGCCAGAACTTCAGCATCTCTCGGGTAAGTACACCCACAAAACAGCGCCAATACATCAGGAATCTTCCTGCATCAAATGCTGCCAAAGGTGCTCAATATCTTGTTGATGATACTTGGCTAACAAGGCTTCACATTGGTCGTGGGCTAACACTCGTCCTTTTGATAAGACTATCAAGTTGTTGTTGTACTTCACTTCTTCAAATAAATGCGTGGCCCACAGTACGCTTACGTTTTGGGAATGTGCGAGTGCTTGTACTACCCGCAAAATAAGATGACGGGACTCTATGTCTAAGCCAACGGTAGGCTCGTCTAGTAGCAGCAAGGATGGCTTGTGAATAAGGCAGCGAGCTAACTCGACCCGACGTCTGTGCCCGCCATTTAAGTTTCTTATTTTTGTGTTGAGCTTGGTCGTAAGATCGAGCTCGTCGAGCAGGCCTTGAATATGAGATAGCGCGCTAGTGGTACTTATGCCGTGGAGCGAAGCAAAGTAGGACAAATTTTGTTTTACTGATAAGTCGATATCTAAGGTACTTTGTTGAAATACCACGCCCATTTTCGCCATAATACTTATACGAGATTGAGACAGGGTAGCACCATCAAAGGTAATACTGCCTTGCGTGAGCTTTTGCAGGCCCGTAATAAGCGCAAATAAGGTACTTTTGCCTGCGCCATTTGGCCCAAGCAGCATGGTTAAGCCTGGTTTTAGGCAAAGGCTTATATTGTCCAGCGCGTGGTGGCTGCCGTACTGATGTGAAACCGCCTGAACCGCTATTTCCATTTAACCGCCACGCCCCAAGGGTAACGCCCCACTTTTACCGTATGCTCTACGTTTAACGTGTGGGTATTGATGACAGAAACATCACCGCTCACACCGTTAGTGGTCAGCAATAAAGACTGATCTTGGTTAAACGCTAACTGCCACACTCGTCGCCCAACCAAAATGTAGTCTTCCACTTCAAAGGTATTGGTATTGATGACCGCTATGCGATTCGCAGGGCCAAGCGCCACGAAGGCGTAGGGCCTATCTTTCATAAGCACAATACCCACTGGCTGAACCTTGTCGCGATAAACGCCTTTAATGGCAAAGGAAAGGGTCTTCACTTTTTGCTTAGTAGCAGTATCGAAAATACTGACAGTTCCACCTATTTCCGAGCTTACCCAAAGGTACTTGTCATCTCTGGTAAAGTGAGCATCTCTGGGTCTTGCGTCAACCAAGCTATTTGCAATATTTTCGTGCGTTTTGGTATCTATCCAGTGCACCATGTTAGTGGTTTCTGATGTGACTACCATCATGCTGCCATCGTGACTCACAGCCAGCCCCTCAGGCTCTACGCCCACATCTATCTGAGAAATGACCTGAGCCGTTGGAATGTCGATTACAGTAAGAAGGGCATCGTCTTCATTAGCTGTGTAAATAGTGGTGCCGTTAGGATGTAATGCTATGGTTTCAGGATCTGCACCTGAGGGAAGATCGCCCACTATGGAAAGGGTAGACAAATCCATAATTTGAATGCGATCAGCATCAGAGGCACAGATATACGCGTGGGACTGGTCTGCACTTAAAATAAACCCTCGGGGTCGCTCTCCAACCTCGATAGTTTCAACCACATCAAATGTCGTCATATCAATGACAGATAGCGTGTTGTCTTTTTCGTTAGTGACATACGCTTGAGGAAGTGCAAAGGCTTGAGGAAGTGCTATGGCAAAGGCTGCCATTAAACTGCCAAGCAAGAGTGCAAAGCGATAGCTCATAACTTGTCCTTACAGGTAGTGTGTGTTGCGCCTAATGTGTCCAGTTCGTTGGTTTGGTGCAGAAAGCCTTCAAGGGGCGCATGAGTCACCAGTGCGTCTTCGTGGGCCAGCGCAATAGGCTGACGAAATTGGTGGGTGTAGGGGCGAATAGAAAGAGGGCGACCTTTATAGGCACCCAGCGTATAGTGGTCGCTAAGCAAGGTTTTAAGTATTCCCTGCTGCTTTAAATTGCTTCCTTGCTGCGCAGCATTTGCCACCGCCGTTACCGCAAGATACGCGGCGAAGTCGATTTCATTCATGTGTCTGTTAAACCCGTCATCAAAACGGCTTTGAAGCTGACGGGCGCCCCATTGTTCGTGGGTAAAATGCCAACCTAGTGCTTTTAGGCCGGCAGCGCCTACCACAGGTACGGGATGATAGGTGTTAAAGGGTAGGCTATACGCGAATTGCGCCGCGCTATCGGCGGTAAAAACAGCCTGATAAGTTTCTCTTGTTCGCGTAAATTGAGGAATTTCAGCAAAGGCAGCCCTGCGTAAATCAAAACTGTCCTGCCACTGTTTAGTTTCAACAAGTGAAAGCTTGAATTTTTTAGCGCTGCGTTTGAACGCGGCTAGGTATCCAGCATCGTCAGCGGTTTTTCCGTAAACTGCAAATATCTTGTCAATACGCTTAGTGCGAAACCACTGGGCTAGTGCGTCGGCTTTCATTTGATAACTGGGGATTGTATGAAACAAGGGCAGGCGACATGAATTTTGTCTAAGTAAATCATCGCTATTAGCTACGTTAAAAAATACGGCATTAGGAAGCGTGCTTTGAATAGTGGTAATCAACTGCTCAATTAAGGCAACCTTTACCTTATCACTGCCTTGCATATCCAGCAGTACAACGGGCACAATGTTGCCTTGTTGATTACTACTTATTTCTATGTGATTTGTGTTAGCACTCGAACCAGAGTGCTGGCGTGTTTTAGCTAAAGAAGCTTGCAGTTCGCCGATAGAAGGCACACTGATTTCAGTTAACTTAAACTGATAACCAAGAAATTTTCCCGTGATATTGGCATCCTTTATCGCCACACTTGCGCCAGCTGTCCCCTCATTGCTGGGGGACTTTAAATAGTCTGGTGAACCTGGTGGAGATGTGCCCGCAACTTTTATGTAAATGACCGCAATAGTGGCAAAAGAGGCCTGTGGTGCAGCTTGTTGAGTATGTGAAGGTTGCACTTCATTAAACGCGAGCGCGCTGTTTAAAAACGACAACAGAACGCAGCAAAAAAGTGACGCTACACACTTTTGATAACGCTTACCGGTTAATCGTCTTTCAACCGTGCTTTTTACACCCTTTGCCATATACCACCCCGAGCTCAGCTGCATGCTTTTGCTGATATCTGTTTGTCTGACATAAGGGTATATGGCAATTTTCCCGAAGAACATCCTCCTAAAGGAGGAATGCTATGGCGCTAAAGTAGCATTAGTAAAATCACGCTAACCCCTTAGTATGCTTAAGAAGTTCGATTGAATAAGTGGGTAAGCTGTGCAGTTAGTTAAACCTTTTCGAGTTATTTTCATTTTACTCTGCCTGATAACGAGTTCTGCGCTTTCTGCGTTCGTGCAAGCAAGATCGTTAGACGACATTAAAGGCAGCGGTTTAATTAGAATTGCGGTGTACACCGACTACCCTCCATTTTCATTTATTGAAAACGACAGCCCCACAGGTATTGATATTGATATCGCCCGTGAAATCGCGAGCGCCCTTGATGTTGAGCTAGAACTGATATGGATGACACCAGGTGAAACGACGGAGGACGATTTCAGAAATTACCTATGGAAGGGCCATATAATTCATCGCATTAAGGCTGATGTGATGATGCGCGCGCCTTACGACCCAAGCTTTTCTCAAAAACGTGACGACGTGGGCTTGTTGGTTAATGAGCTTGTTCATATGTTTGCCCCTTATCAGCGTGAAAGCTGGCAAATCATTCACAACACGCACACCTTGCCCGAAGTGGAAACCATGGGCATGTTTCAGTATCACACGATTGGTGCGGAAATAGACAGCATTCCCCACTTTTACTTAACGTCAGCGTTTGGCGGCCGATTGCGAGAAAAAACATCGCACTATGGTTCAAACGCAGAAGCGATTGACGCGATGAAAGCGGGAACCGTTGAAGCGGTAATGGGATTGCGCTCGCAAATATCCTACCTCAGTCAGTTTGTTGATAATGAGCAATATCGCCTTGCAAGCAACGCGTTTCCGCTTATTGGAAAGCAAAAGTGGGATATAGGACTTGCTGTTCATACTAATTATCGCGCGCTAGGCTATGAAATTGGTGATGTAATTACGCGAATGGTGGTAGAGGGCGATATGCAGCGGCTATTTGAGAAATACAAAACCATTTATGAGATGCCGCCCTATTTTGCGGGGAATGAAAGTTCAGAATAAGATAATTCAGTATAAAGGCATCTGACCAATAGCGATCAGAACAATAGCACTTTAAGCAATAGCACTCTGGTTAACAGGCTTCGAATTACAGCTTTTCGAACAATTGTATGTTAACCGGTAGCACTTTAGGCAATACTTCTATGGCCAACTGCCTTCTTACCTCTAGCGCCGTTATCAAAAACGTATTACTTTAAAAAACATGAAAGCGTAAAAGCGTTAAACGAAAGGGAAAATAGCCCTTCATTCCTCCTCCTAAAGGAGGAGTCAAATCACTCCGCTGTTGCATAGGCATCGACATCCCCCCTAGCTATGCTAATCCTAACGAATAGTCTGAAACAGACCATTTATGGCCTACATGCAACTAGGAACCGTTATGAATAATAATATGCCAATTAAAAAACTTGCCCTATCAATGTTGATTTGTGCAAGTGCGTTAACTCCTGTCCATGCTGTTGTCACCGACAAAGATATTCAAAATGACCACAATACTACTGACGATATAGTGACGTATGGAATGGGCTTAAAAGCTCAGCGCTATAGCCCGTTAACCGCTATTAACCGCGATACCGTAGAAGAGGTGCGTCCTGTATGGGCCTTTTCGTTAGGCGGTGAGAAGCAGCGGGGGCAAGAGTCCCAGCCCATGGTCAAAGATGGCGTGATGTATGTAACCGGATCTTACTCTCGTGTGTGGGCCATCGATGCGAGAACTGGTGAAGAGCTATGGCAATATGAGGCGCGTTTGCCAGACGGCATTATGCCTTGCTGTGACGTTATAAACCGTGGCGTTGCGCTTTACGATAATCTGGTCATATTCGGCACCTTGGATGCCAAGTTAGTAGCACTTGATAAAGACACGGGTAAAACTGTTTGGAAGAAAAAAGTTGAAGACTACCGAGCGGGCTACGCCATTACTGCGGCGCCTATTGTTGTTGACGGAAAAGTCATTACAGGCATCTCCGGTGGTGAGTTCGGTATCGTCGGTAAAGTGTATGCTTACGACGCGAAGTCTGGCAAACAGCTGTGGGTTAGACCTACCGTTGAAGGGCACATGGGTTATCTATGGAAAGACGGTAAGAAAACCGAGAATGGTATTTCAGGTGGCGCGCCAGGTAAAACATGGCCTGCTGATTTATGGAAAACCGGTGGTGCAGCAACGTGGCTAGGCGGCACTTACGATTCGGACACTGGTTTACTTTTCTTTGGAACAGGTAACCCTGCACCGTGGAACTCTCACCTACGCCCTGGCGATAACTACTTCTCGTCGTCACGCTTAGCTATCGACCCTAATACAGGGAAGATTGTGTGGCACTTCCAAACTACGCCACACGATGGCTGGGACTTCGATGGTGTAAACGAGCTTATCTCGTTTGATTACCAAGAAAACGGCAAGACAGTGAAAGCGGCAGCAACCGCCGACAGAAACGGCTTTTTCTACGTCCTTAACCGCGAGAACGGTGATTTTATTCGCGGCTTTCCATTTGTCGACGAGCTAAACTGGGCAAAGGGACTCGATGAAAAAGGGCGACCCATTTACGTTGACGCTAACCGCCCAGGAAGCCCTGCACAATCTGCTGATGGCAAACAGGGGGAGCAAGTTGTAGCGCGCCCTGCATTTTTAGGGGGAAAAAACTGGATGCCAATGGCCTACTCTAAGGACACAGAGCTGTTTTATGTGCCTTCAAATGAATGGGAGATGGATATTTGGAATGAGCCTACCGCTTACAAAAAAGGGGCAGCGTACCTAGGCGCGGGTTTCACCATTAAATCAGTGGATGAAGATTTTATTGGTGTACTTAAAGCGATTGACCCTAAAACAGGTAAAACGGTGTGGCGCTATAACAACTTCTCTCCACTTTGGGGCGGCGTGTTAACTACAGGTGGTGGTTTGGTTTGGACCGGTAACCCTGAAGGTTATCTTATGGCCTTTGACGACAAAACTGGCGAAATGGTTTACAAGTTCCAAACTGGCTCAGGTATTGTTGGCTCTCCAGTGACATGGGAAATGGATGGTGAGCAGTACATCTCTGTACTATCTGGATGGGGCGGCGCAGTGCCATTATGGGGCGGTGAAGTTGCAAAACGCGTTAAGCACTTCAACCAAGGCGGCACTGTGTGGACGTTTAAATTGCCCAAGCGCTATCAGCAGGTGGCAAAAAACTAACCTTAGCTGAGCAGTATATAGTGATTAATACATGGCCAGCGCCAACGTGCGCTGGCCATTTTATTCATCACCTTTTCATTCATCTGTTGGCAAGGTAAGTCTTCATCATTTTTATGAGCGTTATTTCGACTCTAACTTTAGTATTAATGTTGAAGCAGCAAGAGTAAGCCAGGCGTTTCCAGGGGCTATCATTGTGGCCTCCTACCAAAGGAGGAGCCTTTCAAAACCAAAGTAGAGTTACCCCTTATTTCCTCGTACGTATACTTAATTCATAGTCTTTTGAGGATGTATGAATTATGAAAACAAAAATATCGATGTTGTTTGCTGCACTCGTGGTAACTGGCTTGTCTGGCCACGTGCTTGCACACGGAAATGTTATCCCTCAAGGAGCAGATAGCTCAGAAATGCCGCCAATCACCGATGGCGATGAGTCTGAAAATGGCTGGGTGTTTGAAAACCCCTACCGAAGCCTAGACGACGACACCAAAACGAAAGTTATCAAATTTGGTGAATCAGCTTATGCAAATAACTGTGCAGGTTGTCACGGCTTGCACGCGCAGTCTGGCGGAATAAACCCAGACCTTCGTGAACTTGATCCTGAAAGCTTTGAAGACGACGAATGGTTCGTTGAGCGCTTGCGCTTCGGTTCGGCGAAAGGCATGCCTGCACTTGGCGGTATTCCTGAAGGTCAAAAAGATCCTATCCTAGATCAAGAGACACTTTGGGCTATTAAAACCTACGTTGAAGCACGCCGTGTTGTGGCCATTGAAGAGGGTGAGATAGAAGCAGATTAAGGCGGCGTCTATTACGCTTTTTCGCCGAGTTAACGTCAAGTTGCCCGGCGCTTTTCGTTTCTAAGCTATGTGGCAACGGGTTCACCGCAGCTGTTTGTTAACCTTTTAGCCCCGCAGTACGTCTAGCGAAGATGCGTCTTTTTTAAACTAACTGTAATTTACTCAGTACCCCAAAGGCGAGGGCGGTAATCGGTAAAGACGCCAATGTGCTGACTGCGATAATACTTGCCGCTAAGCGGTAGTCGCCCCCTAAGTTTCTCACCATGACGTAACTTGCGGCCGCGGTTGGTGAAATTGCTAATAAAAGAACAATACCTAGCTCCATCCCTTTAAAACCAAAAGCATAGGCAATAGAAACTAATACCGTAGGATAAATGACGCATTTGCTCGTGGTGCTCAATACAATATTAAACCAGTCACTGGAAAATGAGCGAAACTGCAATGACGCGCCGGTACAAATGAGAGCAAGGGGCAGGGTAAGCTGCGCAAAATACTCACCGGTTTTAACAATCATTTCGGGAAGCTGCCATTCAAAATAGGAAAAGGGCAGGGCAGCAGCAATGGAGATAATTAATGGGTTCTTTGCCATACCCGATACTTGTCCGAGCAATGAGCGTGACGTACCTTGGTAAAAATTAAGGACAAAGACTGACAATACGTTAAATAATATGGTGATACATCCCATATAGACCGAGGCTACAGCGAGGCCCTCTTGTCCGTAGGTATTGGCGCAATACGCAAGACCTATAATACCCATATTAGCTCTAAAGCCTCCCTGAACCACAACGCCTCGTGCTTTGTAGGGCTGAACCGCTACATGGGAAGTTATCATTAACGCAATAAACACAAGTAGTGTACCTATTACCCCTACACCAATAAGGGTTGGGTTTGCGGCCTTGGAAAAGTCTGCCCTCGCGATAGACAAAAATAGCAAGGCCGGTAAGGCGACGTTAAAGACAAGCTTTGAGCCTGCTTCAATAAAACCTTCATTGAGCCATTTAATTCTAAAAAAAAGCCACCCCATTAACAGTAAAATAAGAACAGGAATAAGCGTACTGGTGACAAAGCTGAGCATAAAAAGAACCAGGCCTTTTATTGGATTTCAAAGAGAATGATCTGGGGCTGAACTGAAGTGCAGCGCGTGATAACACAGTATGCCAACGTTCTTCTTTGATGCATAAGACAAATTTCAAGATACGATAAGAAAAATGCGCAGTGACCCGCATCTTGTGATTTATAAGTATTCACAAACGTGTTTAATAAGCGTAAGTTAATATTTATTCAGAGTTAGGTTTGCTGTTATTGAGAATCGTCCTGCAAATTACCCCGACATTAGAAAGAATAGATATATGAGAGCTTTTCTTTTCTTCGCTGGTTTTGTTGTTATTAGCATCCTATTGTGCAAACTTGCGCATGCGAAAAGCATAGACCCTTCAGGAGGGATGCAGCTAGTTAATGACGAGCTGTGGATGTTGCAGGAAAGTGGCAGTGCACTCACTGCCGAAGAGGTTATGGCTAAATATGAAGGCCGGTTGCTCACTAAAAACACCGTAGGGCAAGTGAGTTATGGGTTTACGAACAACACTATATGGGGTGTTTTGCCTGTTGATATCAATACCTACGGTGAACCCGTAACGAGCGATCCCCATAATCTATCAGAAAGTTTTCCTTTCTTGCCTTTAGTCATAGAAATAGACAACGCTTGGTTGGACGATATTGACGTGTATTTCTTTGAAAACGGCGAAAGAAAGCATCACGTTACATTGGGCGATAACCAAATACACAGCGCGCGGGCCGAGCGCGCTAGAATGCCTTCCGTTTTTATCGATTTACCCAGCAACAAACTATCGTTGTTTTCAGGTTCTCATCTCAAGACCCCATGACCATTCCGGTTTATCTAGGCCAGCCTGTAATCGCCAACGACAAGTCTACTGAAAACGCCTATTTCTATGGTGCGCTTTATGGTTCATTGGTTATTCTTTTGGTTTATAACTTGGTTTTATATAGCTACCTAAAAGAGCGAAGGTATTTACTATATTCCTTGTACCTTCTTTCTTTTCTGGCTTTTAATTTCACCTATACGGGGCACGGTTTTTGGTGGGTATGGTCTGACTCTGTATTCCTTCAGCAGTGGCTTATGCCCACGCTAATGTTCTTTTACCTTTTTAGCGCCGTACGGTTCACCATTGAGTTTCTCAACACTCAACTTTACTTACCTAAGCTTTACCGAAACAGGAAGTACATTTACGGAGGGTTAGGGGCGCTGGCAGTATTGATTATTTTAGTCGGTAGTCGCTCTTTCGCTGTTATGTCACAACTTGTTGTGCTAACTACAATTTCACTTTGGATGTTAGCTATCGGTATTTTTGCTTACAGAAATGGCGATACACTGGCTAAGTTTTTTCTGCCTGCGGTACTCTGTGGAACTGGGGGCGCGACGGTATCAAGTCTCGCTACGTGGGGACTAGTGAGCTATTCGAAATGGGCATTTCGCGGTATCGAGATTGGTATGGTTTTAGAAATGTCTTTGCTGTCGATTTCTCTGGCCTTCAATTACAAGCAAGTACAACAGGCACGCTTGAGTGCCGAACGAGATGCGCGATTAGACCCGCTCACCTCGCTTTATAACCGACGGGCATTTGAAGATTTGGTCTATCCCATTTGGGAATTAGGAAAACGCAGTAATAAACACATGTCGGTTTTACTTATCGATTTAGACTGGTTTAAGCGTATCAACGACAAATTTGGCCACGATATGGGCGATAAAGTGCTGCAAAACGTGGCTAAAGAAATAAAGGGCCAAGTGAGAGGGTCGGATATAACCTTTCGCTGGGGCGGTGAAGAATTTTTGGTGTTTTTACCCAATACCCGAGCTAATTACGCCAAGCAAATTGCAGAGAACTTAAGGCTACACCTATTTAGCCATGATATTAATAAGTTGGTTAGGGTGACAGTGAGTATTGGCGTTTCTGGCTCGTACCCGGGAGAAGATGATCTGAACGTTTTGATAAAAGAGGCTGATCAAGCGCTCTACTTAGCCAAAGCCCAAGGGCGAAATAAGGTTGTGCTTTGGAATGAGAGGAAAGAGTAATCGCTGATTTATAAAAACAGAAATCTCACGTATTATTCTGTTTTCTTTTTTTCTAGGTAAGTCTCTCATGTACAAGGATTTTCAAGCAGAGTTGGCGTGGGCCAGCCTGCATATGCCGCGCACTCGCCACGCTATCGCTTCTTTACCTGACCTGTCTAACGTAAAACTTGCTTGTAACATGCACCTAGACTTAAAGATGGCGCCTTTAGTTGAAGGGCTGCTGTCACGTGGCTGCGATATATTCCTTACTACCTGCAACCCTACTACAGTACAAGATGACGTTGTGTCTTACCTTGTAGATAAAGGGGCAGCAGCCCACGCATGGCGTGATATGAGCGACGCTGACTGGTCTGAATCATTCGATAAAGCACTGGCGTGGCAGCCTACCCATTTATGTGAAATGGGCGCGGACCTCACTACCCGACTGCATGAAAACGTAAAAGCCAATAAGCCAGTTCCAAGCATAGTATCGGGCTTGGAGGCAACGGGATCAGGCATTAACCGACTAAACGGTATGGCGCCCAATTACCCCATCTTTAACTGGGACGATTTGCCTGTAAAAGAAGGCCTTCACAATCGCCACATGGTGGGTTTAAGCGCATGGCAAACCTTCTTCCAAACCACCCATTTAACCCTGCACGAAAAAGTTGTGGTTGTTATTGGTTATGGTTTAGTGGGACAGGGCGTGGCGGCATCGGCCAAAGCGTTTGGAGCACAGGTTCAAGTGGCTGAACTTGACCCTGCAAGAGCCCTTCAAGCGAAATACGACGGTTGGCCAGTGGTTGGTTTAGACGAGGCTGCTAGCCAAGCTGATGTAATTGCCACAGCAACAGGTGCCTACGGCGTAGTAAATTCGAAACACCTGGACAGCATGAAAGACGGGGCGTTTATTTTAAACGTAGGTCATGTAGCGCAAGAAATCGATGTGCCGTACCTTAAAAACAACGCGTCCCACAGCGAGCCAATGCCTTATGTAAATGCTTATAAACTGGGTGATAAAACGCTTTATTTGCTGGCTGATGGTTCTATGTTTAACTTAACCGCGGGCTATGGCGACAGCATCAATGCGTTTGACGTGACGTTAGCGGTTATGGCTGCTGGTATAGGCTTTATCGTCAATGAAGGTGCGAAGAGTGAAAAGGGCCTTTATTTACTGCCTGAAAAGGCATGGAAAGGCGCGCTTTAAAGTTCAAGCTGTGAGGCGTGTAATCTAATTAATACGTAAGAACTAAACGAATTGTCGGGGGAGCGACTGCTATCTCGACATTATTTTTGAGTGTTGTAAAGTGAGCCCGTTTTAAAATTTCAGACCTAAGGCGGGCTTTGATGAACACAGTTATCGGCACAAAGACAGCACAACAAGCACTAGATAGTCTTGTCGACATGACAGGCGACCTAACACCCATCACTCTTGCTGAGTATCAGGCCCGAATTGCCAAAGCACAGCATTACATGCAACAGCATGACATAGGCGCGCTTTACTTAAACGCGGGCACTAACTTAGCGTATTTTACAGGCATGCAGTGGTACGCCAGTGAGCGTTTAGTGGGGGCGCTTCTACCCGCAGAGGGGAACGTTGTTTACCTAGCTCCTGCGTTTGAAATTGACTCTTTGAACGAACGCAAAGTAGTGGAAGGGGATATTATCGGTTGGCAAGAGCACGAAAGCCCTTACGCACTTGCCATGTCTATTCTGAATACCGTCAATACGGCGGGTGGCATAAAATTAGGCGTTGATGAATCTACCCAATTTTTTATTGTTGATGGGTTTACCAAGGTGCTGAATGAACCTTGGCAAATTGTGAATGGTTCAGAGGTTACCGCGCATTGCCGCATGCACAAGTCAGAAAATGAGCTTGCGCTAATTCAGCGGGCCATGGACATGACCCTTGCTGTGCACAAAGCCACTGCCAGTATGCTTTATGAAGGTATTACCACCACAGAAGTTGAAGCATTTATTAACGATGCGCATAAGAAAGTGGGGGCCAGCGGTAACTATTTTTGCATTGTGCTGTTTGGTAAAGCAACCTCGTTTCCCCACGGCGTTAAAGACCCGCAAGTATTAAAGAAAAACGACTTAGTATTGATTGATACTGGCTGTAAAGTACATGGCTACCTCTCTGATATCACTCGAACCTATTGTTTCGGTGAGCCGACAGATAAACAGCGTGCACTATGGGAAAGCGAAAAGCGCGCTCAGCTTGCGGCATTTAACGCTGCAAAGGTCGGTGTACCTTGTGGTGACGTGGATAAAGCCGCCCGAGATAGCTTAGCGAAAGACGGCTTAGGGCCAGATTATAATTTACCGGGTTTGCCCCATCGAACAGGGCATGGCATTGGTATGGATATTCACGAATGGCCGTATTTGGTTAAAGACAATCCTCATCCGTTAGCACCTGGCATGTGTTTTAGTAACGAGCCTATGATAGTGGTGCCAAACGAGTTCGGTATTCGCTTAGAAGACCACTTCTATATGACCGACGAGGGCCCAGTATGGTTTACTGAGCCTAGTGAATCTATCGACTCTTTGTAAGTAAACTAAATTAAAGCTGCTCTTTATTACGAAGAGCAGCTGTAGTGTGCAACACCGCCAGCACTGAAAAATTCAAGTGGGCGCAGTTGGTAATACTTGTTCTCTACCTCTTCTGATTGCTCATCATAAGGCGCGGTGAGGATGTTCTGAAGTTCGTGTATTTGAGTAAAGTCACCTTTCTCTGCGGCTTTATAAGCAGGTACGATAAGCCATTCACGCCATGTGAATTTAGGGTTTGCTTGCTGCATGTTCTCTGCAATAGTAGCAATAGCGTTTGTTTGATTGCCTTGTGCTTCTGCGTCCTTTTCAATCCGCTCACGCCAGCTTTGCAACCAAGCCTCCCATTCTGTCATTACCTCTGCTTTCGGCGGGTAGTAAAAGCTCTTGGTCAAACCTGCCATATCTTCAGGTATCGATGATAGCTCTCGGAAAAACATATTGTAGTCGACGCCAGTGCGCAGCATTAATTGCAGCAGCTTGATAAGCAAGTCGTGGTCGTAGCTCGCAAGGCCAAGTTTTGTTGCCCACATGCTCTCCATAGCGCGTTCCATAACGTCAGAAAAACCGTCGTTAATATCGTTAAGCTTAGCGAGTTGTTCAACGTTGCCTTCAAGTAACGTCATTAGTGAGCGACAGAACATATCAAAGTTCTTTTGCGCCGCTATGGGCTGGTTTAAAAACGAGAAGTGGCGGCCGCCGCCTGTCCAAGGTTGGTAGTCTGCTTCAAAAAACTCACAAAAACCAAATGGCCCGTAATCTAGCGTAAACCCTCCGGCTGCGCAGTTATCGCTATTAAAATTGCCCTGGCAATAACCCACGCGCACCCACTGTGAGACAAGGTTGGTTAATCGGTCTCGAAATAGCTCAGCAAGCCTAATCACTTGCTCTTCTAGCGGAGCAGTTGTATCAATTTCTTTCGCGTACTCTCGCTCGATAAGGTGCATCACGATGGCTTTTAATTCGTCTCGTGCATGTTCATGTTCATCACAGCGAGCACGTCGTGCAAAAAGCTCAATTTGCCCGACGCGTAAAAATGACGGTGCAACGCGGGTGGAGATTGCCGTTATGTTTTCGACCATTACTTCCGGTTCATAGGAGTGAGAGCCTTCGCGATACCACGGGCGGTCTACCGTGTTTGATTCAGACATAAACAAGCTCAGCGAGCGTGATGTGGGGATTCCCAAGGCGTGCATGTGCTCTTGCACTAAAAATTCTCGCACGCTAGAGCGCAATACGGCGCGACCGTCTGCGCCGCGACAATAAGGCGTGCGTCCCGCACCTTTTAACTGCATCTCCCAACGTTTGCCGTTGAAGACCCCTTCCACGATAGAGATTGCTCGGCCGTCACCGTAGCCGTTACCCGTCCCAAACGGGCACTGCTGCGTGTACTCAGTACCGTAAATTGAAAGTGCGTAGCCGGTTGCCCAGCCGAATGGTTTCATAGGTGCAGGTACTGCTGACATATCCCCTGAAAAGAGCTGCGTGAACGCTTTAGATGTTGCCAAACTGTCGTCTAACCCTAATTCGGCAAACAGGGTTTCGCTGTGCGCAATATATTTGGGCGAAGTTAATGGGGTCGGAGTAACCGGCACATAGTGACCAGAGAAAACTTGACGAGGGTTGTGGTCGTTACCGTCTTGGGTTGCTTGAGGGTCGCAATTTAAGCTTTCTAGCAGCGAATAGTCTACGTGCTTTGCGAACTCATCTATTGTATTAATACGTTCTGTCACTCACATCACCTTTCATTTACGTTGCTTTGCGCGCCGTGATTATTCCCATTGCTTATTGACCAAGAACAAGGAAACCAGCATTTATGCATTGTACTCTTATCTATACGTTTATGAAGGCGCGCAAAGCCGAATTACGTTAGAAACTGGAAGCGCCGAATAATTAACACTGCAAAATACACAACGGGTAAGCAAGGGATAATGTAGCGACGCTAATCATATCAAACGCGAACCGACGAGCATGACGCTAAGCGTCTATAGGAAACGGGTATGGCAACACTAACTTTTTTAGGCGCGGTGGAGGGGGTGACAGGATCTATGCACCTACTAAAAACTGAGCATAGTACTTTGCTTTTAGATTGCGGTCTGTACCAAGGTAGGCGAGATGAAGAAGCTAAAAATCACGAGCCTCTACCTATCGATGTGAGTCAAGTTGACGCTGTTATTCTATCCCATGCACACCTAGATCATTCTGGCCGTTTACCTATTTTGTTACGAGAAGGGTATTGCGGGCCTATTTACATGACACGGCCGACCGTTGAGCTAATAGAAGTGCTGTTAAAGGATGCGGCTTCTTTACAAGAGCGCGATGCGGAATGGGAAAATAAACGCCGCCAGCGCTCGGGTAAACCGCTCATCGAACCTTTGTACCGGCAAGAAGAAGTGGACGGCGTTATGAAGCAGTGTAAATCGACTCGCTATCATACCAAACGTAAAATCACGCAAGACGTTGAAATTAATTTTGCCGATGCGGGGCATATTCTGGGTTCAGCGATAGTGGAAATATTTATCACTGAAAATGGGCAGAGTAAAAAGTTGGTCTTTTCTGGTGACCTTGGAAATTCACAGGCTGCATTACTTCGCGACCCAGATATCGTTACTGAAGCCGATGTGGTACTTCTTGAATCTACCTATGGTGACCGCAATCACCGTTCAATGGAAGAGACGCTCGATGAGTTTGAACAGGTTATTCTTGAAGCCAGTGAGAATGGCGGCAACATTCTTATTCCATCATTTGCAGTAGGGCGTACCCAAGAGATAATTTTTCGCCTGGGCGAGCTGTATCAGCAGGGCAAACTTACCCATCAAAAAGTGTATTTAGACAGCCCTATGGCCATTGCAGTTACGGAAATTTACCATCGCTATCAAGATGTGTACAACGAAGAGGACTTCGACGCTATTGAAGAAAGTGCCGAGCGAGCACACAGCCACAACCAAAGCTTACACTCCTTGTTGCCTATTTTGAGTTATACCACCTCTACAGAAGAATCGATTGCGCTTAATAAAGTGGTGAGTGGCGCAATAATTATCGCCGGCAGCGGTATGTGTAACGGCGGGCGTATTCGCCACCACTTAAAACAAAACCTGTGGCGCAAGCAATCTCATGTGATTTTTGTTGGCTTTCAGGCCATGGGCACGCCGGGGCGAAAAATGGTAGATGGCGCAACGCGTATCAAAATGGCCGGAGAGGATATTGCTATTCGCGCGCAAATCCACACCTTAGGTGGGTTTTCTGCCCATGCCAGTCAATCTCAGCTTATCAATTGGCTATCGCATTTCGAAAAGACACCGAAGATATACTTGGTGCATGGTGAAGAGGGCGCTAAACAAGCCTTGTGTAGCGCCATTAAAGAAAAGGGATGGGAAGCAACAATACCTCATTTGAACGAAACATTATCGTTCTAAACCTTTGTTGTAGGTTAAGGCTCAACGCTTACTGCTTGGGTCTTAACGCAAGCTGACCGTTCTCTATGCTCAACTGCAATGGCACCGCTGACAGTAAGCTAACGGCTTTATTGGTAGAATCTAATCGGTAAACTGGGTTAGTCGACAAGTACCCATTAATAAGCTGCATAAACTCGCCGCTCACCGGGGCTAGGTTACCTTTAAAGCCGCCCGCATCAATGGTGCTGTCAAGCAGCGATAGCGAGCGCACAAAAATCGCCTTTTCTTCGCTATCGTAATAAGGCGTACCTTCTAAAGACAGACTGACTTTAGCCGGATAGTTCAAACCAAACGCGCTCACGCGAGCTGTAGCAATAGCGCCTAACTGCACCACGTCTCTGCCATCTGGGCCTATGGTTGCGGTCATATCCTCAACATCTAAAAACAAAGGTATACCGGCAAGTGATGTCTTTTTTTGTAATGTACTTATCTGGCTATCAAGCACTTGCTCTAGTTCAGCATTGGATACGGTATAAACCGATAGTTGAGAAAGGGTGGCGCAGCCAGCAATAGTTAGAGCAAAGGCTAAAGAAATTAGACGTAGCATAAAAATTATCTCTTTTAATGAAGTAATGCTGATTTACACAACGCTAGCGATAAGTGTTGACGCTGTAACAACTAAGTAGCTCTCATTGTAAGGGCTGAGACGGGATATGCACAACGAAATCGTTAAAGCGCTGAGGCAACGCCGTATTTAGACTAGCTAGACCTCTTTTTGCTCTGGATATTGCTATCAAAGAAATGCATACCCTGACATTACTAATATTAAGGTTGCTTGAAGAAAAATGCGCCAATCAAAGGCATAGACATCTCGCCATTTATATCTCAACGTGGGCATTTTGTCGCAATCAGCTTGATTAGTTGACAGCAAGGGTTTTATATTTGCACTCTTCGTTGGGGAGTAGCCTGTTTCCGTTTCTAATGGAAAAGTTTGTATCAACATAATTGGTCACATTACCATGGTACAAACACCTCTTGGTTGGCGAGACCATCGATAATTCCATGCCTAAAGGTCAGGCGTGTGGTTTTATCGTGGACTCAATTAGCCTGGCCGGAGTTTCAAAACTATGAGTATCTTCGCTCTCATCTTGCTCGCCTTTGCCATGTCTACGGATGCGTTTGCCGCGGCAATCGGTAAAGGTGTGAAAATCAACCGCCCTCGCTTAAGCTTTGCCCTTAAAATTGGCCTTTTGTTCGGAACGATAGAAGCAATTACACCATTAATAGGCTGGCTGATTGGTCGCGCGGCGTCTTCTTATGTTGAGGCGTGGGACCATTGGATTGCGTTAATTATTCTTTCTGGATTGGGCGTCTATATGCTACTTGAGAGCTTCCAACCCGCAGAAGAAGAGTCAACGTCTCAACAACAATCCTTTATTTTGCTATGTATTACTGCCCTAGGCACCAGCATAGACGCCATGGCGGTGGGGGCGAGTCTTGCGTTAATTGATGTGAACATTGCGATAGCCTCAGCGTTAATTGGCGTTGCGACGTTTTCGATGGTTACCATGGGAATTATGCTGGGCAGCGCTTTAGGCACACTGATTGGCAAACGAGCAGAGGCATTTGGTGGAATTGTGCTTGTTTCGGTAGGTTTTTGGATCTTCGCAAGCCACACACTTTAGTTTTCTATAGACGCAACTGCCCTGCCGTAGCGCAGTTGCGTCATTAGTTTCTAGCAACGGCGTAAAAAGACGCCGCATCCAATATTTCGTTATTCCTATTCCCTTTCTTTGAACGTTTAAAGCGTTTGTTATAAAAACTTTTGCCATAACGCCTTCAACAAAGCAGTATAAGAAGTTCTTCTTATTAAAAATAAAAAACACAACAAGGCACTTTCTATGGTTTCACAGAGACTGGTTTCTCGGAAATTGGTGGCGGCTTTTGCTATCTGCGTAAGCGCACTTTCTAGTTTCTCGCATTCTGCATTCGCACTTGAAGATACGGTTAGCCCTGAACTTTTCGACAAAATGGAGTATCGCTTCATTGGACCTTATCGCGGCGGGCGCTCGGTGGCGGTCACTGGGGTTGAAGGTAATACCAACCTTTATTTTATGGGCACCGCTGGTGGCGGTGTGTGGAAAACCGAAAACGCGGGTTTATCGTGGAAAGCTATATCCGATAAAACATTTAAAGTAGGCAGTATTGGTTCTATCGCGGTTGCGCCTTCAGACCCTAACGTTATTTACGTAGGTACTGGTGAAGGCCCTATTCGAGGTGTAACCACAAGCCACGGAAAAGGTGTTTATAAATCTACTGACGGCGGTGAAAACTGGAAGCTGATGGGGTTAGATAAACGGGGTCAAATCCCTAAAATTCGCATACACCCCACTAATCCTGATATAGCTTGGGCGGCAGTGCAGGGCAATATCTGGGGGCCGAATGAAGAGCGCGGTATATTCAAAACGACGGATGGCGGCGAAACATGGCAGCACGTATTAAAAGTGAATGCCGACACAGGCGCAGCTGATTTGGCTATTGACCCAACCAACCCCAGAATTCTTTATGCGAGCATGTGGCATCACGGCAGAACACCTTGGTTTATTAAGTCAGGCGGTGAGGGCGGTGGCCTTTATAAGTCAACAGATGGCGGCGAAAGCTGGGACAAGCTTGAAAAAGGGCTACCTAAGCTTATTGGTAAAGTAGGTGTTGATATTGCTGCGTCTAACCCAAAGCGCCTCTACGCCATTATCGAGGCTGATGAAGGCGGTTTATACCGCAGTGATGATGCAGGTAAATCATGGGGGCTAATGAACGGCGACAATATTCTTAAAGCTCGCGCGTGGTACTACAATCACATTAAGGTTGACCCGGTAGATGAAAATACCCTGTATGTGATGAATGTGCAGCTGCATAAATCCATTGATGGCGGTAAAACCTTCGAAATTAAATCTCTGCCCCACGGTGACACCCACGATATGTGGATAAACCCGGAAAACAGCTTAAACATGATCAATGCTAATGACGGTGGCGCAACGGTTACCTTCGACGGTGGTGAATCGTGGTCAAGCATTTACAACCAGCCAACGGCGCAGTTTTATCGTGTAATCACTGATAACTTAAACCCTTACTATGTGTATGGCGGCCAGCAAGACAACTCAACTATGGCAACGCCGTCTGAAACCTGGGGTGACGGTATGGGTATAGAAGATCAGTTTGCTGTTGGCGGTGGCGAAAGTGCGCATATTGCGTTTAACCCTGACGATCCAACGCTTATTTACGCCACTACCATTAATGGAACACTAACCGAATACAACCGCGATACCGGGCTTACACGTCCCATCATGCCTTACCCTGAGTATGTGTTTGGACGCAATGCGAGGGATCAAAAGTACCGCACGAATTGGAATGCGCCAGTGCTGGTTTCAAAGCACGACCCTAGCACGGTGTATTACGGCACGCAGATGATTTTAAAAACCACCGACCGCGGTGTAAATTGGCAAGAAATCAGCCCAGACTTAACCCGTAACGAGCCTGAAAAACAGGGGCTAAACGGCGGGCCGATTACCAATGAACAAGCCGGGGCTGAATACTACAATACGGTTTTCTATATTGCTGAGTCAGCGATTAACAAAGGCGAGCTTTGGGTTGGTGCAGATGACGGTAAGCTTCATATTACGCGTGATGAAGGTAAAAACTGGAAAGATGTTACGCCACATAATAAAGAAGCGCAGGTTAATGCTATTGAGCTAAGCCCTCATGCACAAGGCAGAGCTTACGTTGCGGTAGCAGGCTATAAGTTAAATGACTACACACCTTACATCTACAAAACCGATAATTACGGCAAGCGCTGGAAGCGTATTGACGAAGGGCTCCCTGAAGACGCTTTTGTACGTGTTGTGCGTGAAGATACAGAGCGTGAAGGGATGCTGTTCGCGGGTACAGAAAGCGGCATGTTTATTAGCTTCGATGACGGCAAACACTGGCAAGAGCTAGATTTAAACCTTCCGCCGGTGTCGATCACCGATATGCAGGTAAAGGGTGACGACCTGGTTGTTGCAACGCAAGGGCGAGGCTTTTGGATTTTAGATGACATTAGCCCCCTGCGCGAAGTGCATAAGTCCCTTGATGATGAAGCGCTATTTCAGTTTGAACCGGTTGATGGCGTTCGCTTGTTATCTGGCGGCGGCATGACCGATCAGCCACAAGCGAAAAATCCACCCCGTGGCGCGACTTTCCGCTATTACCTGAAAGATGCATTAGAAGAAGACCAAACGCTACGCATTGATATATTTAATGCAGACAATGAGTTGGTTCGTACACTGTCATCAGCACCGAGTGCATTTGAGAAATGCGCAAAAGGTAACGAAGACGTTCGCAGCCCTATCAAATTTAAACACCCATCGACCAAAGCAGGGTACAACACGTTCGTGTGGGACCTTCGCCGTGAGCCACTAAACTGCATTGAGAATGTAAAACTGTTTGGCGGTTGGAAAGGTGCTCGCGTGATGCCGGGCGACTACAAGGCGAAGATCACCGTGGGTGAACAGGCACAAACTCGTGCGTTTAAAGTGCTTCCAGACCCAAGAGAAGAGGCCGACAAAGCGCAGCTTCAAGTGGTTGAAAAGAGCATTCAGGCAACAGAAACCTTGTTAAACGATTTGTTTGCACACTTGCAAAAAGCCCGTGATGTGCGCGCGCAGTTGA